>Ga0335071_10008410_pt1 | contig 10597 bp, 8 predicted proteins | sample Lox_Sample_15_FD_206724 | JGI IMG/M metagenome (GOLD analysis project Ga0335071, IMG submission 206724) | Soil microbial communities from Loxahatchee National Wildlife Refuge, Florida, United States - Lox_Sample_1.5 | ecosystem: Environmental > Terrestrial > Soil > Wetlands | place: USA: Florida...
AGAACGCGCCGTGCCCGGAATGTTGACCAATCCGGAAGCGACCATCATGGTTATTTCGGACATGAGCACCATCCAGGCGCAGCTGAAAGTGGATGAAACGGACATCGTCAACCTCAAGCTGGGAAATGCGGCGACCATCAAAGTGGATGCGCTCCCGGACGTTGTTTTTCAGGGAGAGGTCACCGAGATAGGGAACAGCCCGATCAATGCGACCAGCGCTTCCACCCAGGAGGCGAAGGATTTCAAAGTAATCGTTACGCTGAAACAGCCGTCCTCGCATCTCCGCCCCGGGATGTCCTGCACGGGCGAAATCACAACCGACACGAAAAACAATGTGCTGGCGATTCCGATCCAAGCCCTCACCGTCCGCGAAGTGGAAGTCGACAAAGACGGCAAATACCGTCGGCCCGATCCTGCAAAAAAAACCAAGACTGCCGTGGTCAGGGCTGATGCCGGCAAAAGCAAGGCACAGAAAAAGGAGCTTGAAGGGGTTTTCGTAATCGACCAAAATAAGGTTGCCCGTTTCCGTCCCATCAAGACGGGCATTACGGGCGAGTCCGAAATTGAAGTGACGGAAGACCTGAAAGAAAACGAAGAGATAGTTTCCGGAAGCTATCAGACTCTGCGGACTATCAAAGAAGGAGCGGCTGTTAAGATCGACAAAACAGCCAAGTCACAAACTGAAAAGAAAAGCTGATTTGCATACAATGATTCATAGAGGAGTGCGATGAGCGGAACCAACGGAAACAGCGCAAGTGCCGGCGGTGAGATCCTTATTAAGATTGAAAATCTGTGGAAGACCTACCAGATGGGCGCCGAAGAGATCCACGCATTGCGAGGAGTTAGCTTCGAAATACTTAGGGGATCTTACGTAGCCATCATGGGCCCCTCCGGATCCGGAAAATCCACCATGATGAACTTGATCGGATGCCTCGATACTCCCTCGAAAGGAAATTATTTTCTGAATACCAGGCTCGTCTCGGAAATGGACGATGACGAACTCGCCCATATTCGCAACAAGGAGATCGGATTCGTATTCCAGACGTTCAACCTTCTCCCGCGCGCTTCCGCCCTGCACAATGTGGAATTGCCCTTAATCTATAACGGGACGCCATCCAGCGAGAGAAAAGACCGCGCCATTAAGGCACTTCAGTCGGTGGAACTCGGAGAACGCGTGTATCACCGGCCCAACGAGCTTTCCGGCGGGCAGCGACAGAGAGTTGCCATCGCTCGCGCCCTTGTCAATAATCCCTCCCTCATCCTGGCTGATGAGCCGACCGGGAACCTGGACTCGGCCACCAGTTCCGAAATCATGGCCCTGTTCGACGAACTGCACAAGAAAGGCAACACCATCATCCTGGTGACGCATGAGCCCGATATCGCAATACATGCCCATCGCGTGATACGACTGCTGGATGGGAAAATCGCCAGCGACGAAGTGACCAAAAAATAGAGAATCATTCGCCCCGAGTGATCTGTTGCAGGCTCCGAGCTCAGGCTACAGGTTTGGACCTGGAATCGCAGGATTACGATAGGACGAGTGTATTAACCCTCATGAATCATGCGGGTTAATAGGATGAGCGGGATGGACGCCGCTGCAGGTCGATCTCTTTTAATTTTTGCAGTTCGTCACCCAGCTGTTTGAGTTTTGTCTCCTTCTCCGCCAAATCCGCCTTCAAACTCTTCACCTGCGACTGAAGACTAAGAATCAAGTCGGCCGGCCCCCGATAGGGACTTGCGGGAAAATCTTGGACCAAAAGCTTTAGAAAGTACTCAGATTTGCGCATCAAGTCCTCAGACTTGAGCATGTTTCCACCCGGGCTGTTCGCTATCAGAGCGTACGATACTCCGAGTCGGAATAGAACAAAATCGCGTTTGGATGACTTGGGATTTTTTTTGAGATAGTCATCGAAGCATTTAGTGGCGTCTGTGTATTTTCTGGCCACAAAACTAGCTTCGCAAGGTTCAAAGCTGATGGGCGCCGGGCTCGGTTCCGGTTTGGCGGGCGGCTCGACTTTCGCCGGGCGCTCCGGCGCGGCCTCCTTGGGTTTTTCAGGACTTGCAATAGACTCTGAGTCAACCTTGGGTTTGGGAGTCGGTTCTGTTTCGACGGCTGAAATGGCATTCGGAGCGGTCGTCGGAGCCGAGGCTTTTTTTCGGCAACCCGCAAACATCGTGAGCAGGAACACTACTGCGATAATGGGAACCAAGAAATTGAGAACGATTCGACGCCCACTCCTTTTGGTCGCAGGGTTGCGCCAGACCGGAGCGCAGATGACGCATGAAGACCGCAACCTGTGTCCGGTGTCAGACTGCCGGCTATAGACTTGTGGCGGCATAGATTTCCTCATATTTTCTCTTCTCCGCAGCGGGAAGAAGCAGCAAAAACCTGCTGCCTCCTCCGGGATTGTCTTCCACCCAGAGCGCACCGCGGTGCGCCTCAATGATAGTTCGCGAGATGGTCAACCCCAATCCCACACCCTGGCCTGCCGTTTTCGTGTCCTTTTTCATCTGGTGAAATTTTTCGAAAATGCTTTCCTTGTCAATCTCCGGAATCCCGGGGCCCGAGTCGACAATCGTAATCAGTCCGTAGAGTTTTTCTTCCAAAAGATACACGCTCCAGTGCCGCGGCACTCCTTCCGGAATCCTGCGTGCGACCTCGACACTCACCTGGACCATTCCGTTTTTGGGCGAAAATTTTACGGCATTGGCGACCAGATTGATGAGGACCTGGATCACGCGGGCTGCGTCGCATTCGACCCACAGTGGATCTGCAGGGAAAGCAGTTCCTATCTGGATCTTCTTTTCATTGGCCTGCGGCTCGATTTCTGCAACCGCATTCTGCACCAGCAGGGCCAGATCCTGGCTGGTAATCTCATAATCCATTACGCCTGCTTCTATTCTGGAAAGATCCAGCAGGTTGCGGATCATCGCGGTGAGCCGGTTTTCGCACTGAAGGTTTAGCTCCAGCAGCCGTTTCTGCTTGTCTGTCAACGGTCCCGGGATCTGTTCCAGCATGAGCTGCAATGTTTCCCGCATGGAAGCCAGCGGCGCTTTCAGCTCGTGAGAGACATGCGAGACAAATTCCTTTTTCAGCTCGTCGAGCTCGCTCAGCCGGTGAGTCATCGTGTTGAAGTCCTTGGCAAGCTGAGAAAATTCGTCATTTCGCGATGTGTCCAGGCGGTAGTAAAACTTGCCTTCCGCAATCGCCCGCGTGCCCTCCGTCAAACTTGCGAGCGGATTCGCGATCGATCGATAGATGAGGATAGACACCAGGATACTGATCGCGAGAGCGGCAAAAACGGAAAACCACAGGATCAGCACCACATTTTCACTGGCTGCCCGCGATTTCTGCACTTCGGCGGACATCGATCGAAGACTTGCCTGATATAAGGAATCGGTTAGCAACCCCAACCGTTCCATGTCATTCTCCAGGCTTTCCGGCAGGCTGGCTCCTTCTTCGGGCAGATCGCGCTGCAGTATCCGCAGCCGCTCCGCGAAAGGAACCCAGAGCTGCTCCAGTCGCGATATCGAGTCGCGCTCTTCTGCGGAGGGCGCATTTTTCTTGACTTTCTCCAATTGCGATTCATAGTCTTTTTCAAAATCCCCAAGCGATCTCACGTAATCCGGGCCTGCCGTAATAAACGACTTCCGGGCCAATTCCACGATAATCTCGTGATCTCGGACCGCGTGCAGAGAGGTGACGGCGTTTTGGAATTTTGTTTCTCTCAACGTGTGATTGAAGGATTGCATGCGCCGGACTGTAATCACCTGGTAGATTGCCAATCCCGCCAGGATGGCGATGAAGAGTCCATAGCCTGAAATGATTCGTGTCGTTATCTTCATTTGAGCCTGGAGAAATGCGACGATCCGCTAATCCGGCCGCCGCTTGTTCCTGCAAAAATGCGATCTTCTAGTTCATGCCGTAGACTTTGAGCTTGTTCCGAATGGTTTTCACATCCAAGCCCAACCGGCGTGCAGCCTCAGCCTTGTTGTTGCCCGTCTCTTGCAGCGTCCTCAGTATCAAATCTTTTTCGGCTTCCGCCGCGATGGATCCATGAGAGTACGGTGCATTGGAAAACGCGCCGGAACCCCCCGGACTCTGAATATATGCGGGAAGGTGCGACGGCTCGATCCACGCGCCTTTGGCAAGGATCACGGCCCTTTCCAAAATATTTCTTAACTCGCGAACATTGCCCGGCCAGGAGTAGGCCCGCAGCAGATTCAGCGTCTCGCCCCTGCAGGATTCAACTTGCGAATTGTGTTTTTTGTTGAACTCCTGGATGAACGCACGCACGAGGAGGGGAATGTCCTCCTTGCGCTCACGCAAGGGCGGAAGCGTCACGGTAAAGACATTGAGCCTGTAAAAGAGATCCTCGCGCAGCTTTTTCGCCTCGACAGCCTTTCTCGGATCCTGGTTGGAAGCCGCCAGGACGCGCACATCCACTTGAAATTCCTGACTGCCCCCCACGCGACGAACGATCCGGTCTTCCAAAACACGCAGCAGCTTGGGCTGCAGCGCAACGGGCATCTCGACTATTTCATCCAAAAAAAGAGTCCCGTGATTGGCCGACTCGAAACAGCCCTGCCTTGCGCCGGTTGCTCCCGTAAACGATCCCTTTTCGTGACCGAACACTTCGCTTTCCAGAAGGTTTTCCGGTATCGCCGCCGCATTGATCGCGACGAACGGCCCGCTGCCGCGGGAGCTCCGATCGTGGATCGTTCGAGCGGCGAGTTCTTTGCCTGTTCCGCTTTCTCCTGCAATGAAGACAGAGGCATCGGTGCTGCTGATACTGGAAATCAGCTCATATACTTCCTGCATCGGCCTGCTGACCCCTACAAAACTTGCGAAACCGGCGCCCTTCTCCAGCTGCATCGACAACCTGTCGGATTCCTCGCGCAGGATAATTTCCGCCTCCGCCGCATCCAAGATTGCTTTGAGCTTGGAATAGTCTATGGGTTTGGTGACAAAATCCAGCGCTCCCAGCTTCATTGCCTCCACCGCCAGATCGATGGTTGCCTGCGCTGTCATGAGGATGATCGGGCGTGAAGGGTTGCCGGCACGAAGAATGCGGAGCAGGTCCATCCCGGAATACTGCGGCATGATGATGTCCGAAATCACTATGTCCGGATTGCGTGATTCGGCCTTTTCTTTGCCTTCCATTCCATCTTCAGCCAGACAAACCTCAAACCCCCATTCCTGAAGACGAATCTCGAGGACTTCCCTCATGGCAGCTTCATCATCGACGATCAAAATTCGCGTGCGCCGTTTCTTCACGACTAATGCATTCTCCGAATTACATCCTGACTGCAATTTGCAGTCTGATGAAAATACCACAACCCAAGTATAGCGGGAATTGTGGTTCAAAGGAATTTTTCCCTGCTTGTCGGCCGAAAAACCTGGGCTTCGTCCAAACAACCGGATACCCACCGTGCGAAATCCTCATTTCCGTAAACAAAACCAGCCAAAACCTCTATCCGAGCCAAAAATGATCGGCAAAGTTTAGCAGAAGCCCAAGCCCTCCCTGTGATAAATCGGGGAATATTTCCCCGATAATTTTATAAACATCCCTCTTCGTATTTTATAAGTCGTTTATTATCAACATTTATATTTTTTCTCCATTGGCATGATCCTTGCTCTAGAGATAGGTGTGCTGTGAATGATGGAAGATGTTTGAAACACGATTTTTAATCACGGAGGATATATGACCAGACTTCAAAAGATATTGATGTCCACGGTTGTGGGCATCTTGATGTTCGTTTCAGCCTCGATCGTCTATGCGCAAAACGAAAGCACGCCGGCGGGAAGCAATCGGACGGATCTGATACAGGTACAGGCCGGACAGAGAATGGATCTGGAAGGCGTTGTGGTCAACCAGGGCACGGATAATCTTGTTATGCGCGGAACGGGCGGAGGATTATACAAGGTACTCGTGGCCGGGGCTGAGATAAAGGAAAAGAAGAGCAACCCATTCCGGGGAGCGAAAAAGTATACCAAAGCGGATCTCCTGCAGGGTTTGTATATAGAGGTCAAAGGATCCGGGGACAGCTCGGGAGCGATTGCAGCCCGCGAAATCCGTTTTAGAAGTGACGATTCTGTGATGGCGCGAACCATGGATGCCCGCGTCATGCCTGTCGAGAACTCGCTGAAGGATACCCAAGCGCGACTCGGCGAAACGGAACAGAATGAAAAGCGGCTCTCCGGACAGGTGCGGGAACTGTCTGCCGTCACCGATGTCGTCCGGGATAGCGCGAAAGCCGCTCAAACTTCGGCGGATGGAGCCATGTCGGAAGCCAAAAATGCAAGGTCTACTGCGGATACCGCAAAGGCAGGGGTAAAAGCGGCGAACGAGCGGATTACCTCGCTGGACGACTATGATGTCAAAACGGTATCCGTCGTTAACTTCAAGGCAGGGAGCGCGGTTCTATCCGATAAGGACAGAGCGGGACTGGATACATTCGCACAGAACACGAAAAACGAAAAAGGATATTTGATCGAGGTAACCGGTTATGCCTCGTCGGACGGAGATGAAGCGTTCAACCGGCGCTTGAGCCAGAAGCGGGCGGATGCGGTGATCCAGTATCTTGCGGAAAATTATTCCATCCCTCTCCGGCGATTTATTGTGCCGATGGGTTACGGAGTAAAAAATCCCGTGGCTGATAATGCGACAGTAGCGGGGCGCAAGGAAAATCGCCGGGTCGAGATCCGCATACTCGTCAGCAAAGGAATGACCTACGGCGACAATTCGCCATCCGCTGCGGAGACGAAAATATCCTCAAACTAGGATCATGGAAACCGGGCCACATTTCTTATGAGACTTAAAGCGGCATGGATCGGCACATGCATTATCTGCACGATATTCCAGTATCCGGCAATTGGATCGAGCGATCCGCCTGCAGAGGACCAGGCTGTTATCGGCGAACCGTCTTCCATCATTCGCGTCAGCAGCAATCTGGTCACAGTGCCGGTTTCCGTTACGGACTCTGAAGGGCGTGCAATCGGGAATCTGGGGATACAGGATTTCCTGATCGAAGAGGATGGCCGGCCCGAAGCCGTGTCGCGAATCGCGGACTCGGGCCGGTCGCCCTTGCGACTGGCCCTGCTTTTCGATCTTTCCGGAAGCGTAAATTCACGCTTCGATTTTGAGCAGCAGGCAGCGATTCATTTTCTTGAAAAGGTCTGGAGCCCGGGAGACACGATCTCCATTATCGCATTTGCCGATAATCCCCGCATCCGCATCCAGGCATCCGGCTCGCTGGTTGAAGTAATGAAGGTTTTATCGACACTTGAACCGACCGAGAATGCAACGGCCTTTTTTGATGCGGTGATTCTATCGGCGAAGGCGTTACGCCAATCCGCCGGTCCCGAAACAAGGCAGGCCATTATTGCCCTGTCCGACGGGGAGGACAACAGGAGCCGTCATACTATCGCCGAAGCACTCAATGAAATTCAGCGTGCCGATACGCTCTTTTATTCCATCAATCCGGGTGGATCCTCCATCCGGCTGAATGAGATCAGCCTGAACGCCCAGTCGGATTTGGTTTCCCTGGCAAAGGAAACGGGAGGCAGCGCTTTTTTATCGGACAACACTGCGGACCTTGATGATGTCTTTTCGAAAATCGCGACAGAACTCCGGGCTCAATACCTTTTGAGCTACTATTCCGAAAATTCGCAAGCCGACGGCAAATATCGTCGGATTTCCGTATCCATCCCGAGCAGGAATGACCTGCGCATTCGAACTCGCCGCGGCTATTACGCGTCCGCGAAATAAAATAATCCGTGCCTGGTTATACTGTCCCTTTTTCTAAGGTATATGCTTCGAGTATTGACCTGACTGTGCGCCTTCCTTTTTCGTTTAGGGACAGTATAACCAGGTACGGTTTATCTACGGTTTCTCCGCAGATCCTCGGCCATATATTTGATCTCGGTCAGATCTCTTCGCAGTTCGCTCCAGCCGTACCAGAGGGCATAATCGGGGTTGGCATGGAACGTCCCCTGAAACGTCCGCATGCGGTGCTCGAAAAACATGACGAAGAGCCTTTGTTCAATCGGGGTCGGGGCATCATGAAAAGCAAGAAGATCGGGAAATGCAAACTCGTAGCTCTCGGGTTTGGCAAGTGTCCCGTCTTTATATAAGGCAGCGACCAACCGAATGGCCTCCGCCATCAGATGATCGGCCTCCCGGATAATCCTGTCCCCTTTTTCCAGTTCTCCTTTGGCAAAAACCGAACTATGGCATTGAGAACATACGGCCAGCATCTTGTCCCTTTCCTTTTGCCATTCTTGCTGGTTCATGCGCGCCATCTGGGCGCCCTGGGCCACCAGGAGCCGGCTTGTCGTATTCCTGTCCTCTCCCAAAATGTTCAAAGCCTGCAAAATAGTCGCGCGATCGGCTTCCCACTGCTTATCTTCCGGCATGGGAAGACGCACAGCCAAAAATCCCCAGGCAGTACGGACTTCATGGTTCCCTTGTGGCATATGACAAGTTTGGCACGTCGGCGCCGACGCGGTATCAGGCAGAATTTTGTTTTGTTTGAGCAGATAGCGCACTCCATGTTTGGAAGCCGAATACATCTCCCATTGCGGATGATCGAAACCCATGTGGCAGGTCTCGCAAGCCTGCGGTTGCCTGGCCTCCTGAACGGAGAAGGTGTGACGCGTGTGGCAGGCATCACAGGAAGCGGTTCCGAAGCCGGGAGAATCTTTCTTGATTGCCTGGATGTCACTATCCGTCTTGACTCCAATCTTGTGGCATCCACCACATCCCTTCATGCCCTCGGTGAGGACCATCGGCTGCCAGTGCAAGGTTGGCATCGCCTTCATGGCCGCCCATGCGAAGGCATGCTTCCCTGATTTATACTGTTTTACCCGTTCAGGATGACACGCCCCGCAAGTTTCAGGTTTGGGCCTTTCGGCTTTGGCAACATCGGCGGCAGAGGTATGCGCCTTTCCATGACACACGGAGCAATCGAGCCCCATCGCTCCGTGCTTGCTGATTTTCCAATCCGTCACAATGCCCGGAGTGGCTTTGGTGTGGCACTCCACGCAGGTTGCATCGGCAAATACGTGGATTGGCAGGATCGCTGCGAACAGGACCATCGAAAACAGGTAAGACCGTCCCCTCAAGAGATTCATGGCTACCTTCCTTCCGGATTCAGATGCGGCTTTTTGAAAAACATGGATGATGTCCAAAGAACCGGACTTCAATTTGGATATATTGTTTCGGGCTGAATCATGGGAGTCAATGCCGATTTTATGAAAAATGCAGGTCAAGGCCCTAATAGTAAATTATAAATCCGGATCAGTTGGATTTTTGCGGATACAAAAAGCAGGCAACTCTTTCCTGCGAGCCATTCCCGGACAAAGAGGGAATGTTTTCTCTGCAAACGGGGAGCCGGTGGGGGCAATGCGCATAAAAGGCGCAGCCGGGGAGGGCACCGGTAGAGGACTGAACCGTCTTTTCAACCGCAGAGGAGATTGTATTTTCTCGCGGCTCCAGCGTGGGCATCGAATCGAGCAGGATCCGGCTATAAGGATGCTTCGGTTCTTTGAAAAAGCTCGGAGCCGGAGCTTCTTCAATCAATCTTCCCTTATAGATTACGGATATGCGGGTGCACAAGTAATGAACAACATGGAGCGAATGGGAAATTAAAATCAGGGTGAGGCTATTCTGCTTTTTTAAATCGCCCAGCAGATTCAGAATCTGGGCGGCAACCGAGGTATCCAGAGCAGACACAGGTTCGTCCGCAATCAGCAGCTTGGGATTCAGCGCGAGTCCGCGCGCAATTCCCAGGCGCTGTTGCTGGCCACCGCTGAGTTCCGGTGTTTTGCGATGAATGAGCGATGTGCTTAGGGAAACAGAATCGAGCAGTTCCCGAACCCTTCGATCTCTGCTCTCTTTGCTTCCGATATTGTGGATCTCGAGGGGTTCCGACAACACCTGCCCAACGGTCATTCCCGGATTCAGCGACCCGAATGTATCCTGAAAGATCATCTGAAATTCTTTTCTCCTGGCCCGCAATGCCGCCGGGCCCAGAGACGCCAGATCCTCACCGTCAAACCGGACCGAACCGGATGTCGGTTCTATAAGACGCAGGCTGCAGCGGGCAAGTGTTGTTTTGCCCGACCCGGATTCGCCGACAATCCCGCGGATTTCGCCGGACTGCACCTCCATATCCACATCGTCAATGACGCGGATGCTTTCGCCCCACAGGCTGCCTGATGAAAAGTCCTTGCACAATCCCTGGATCTTCAGGAGTGGAATGCGTCTTGTGGAGTCCGCCGTGTCAGTCATTGCTTGCTTTCCTGCTTTTCCATGCTTCCGCAGCTATGCGCCAATGGATGCATGCTGCCTGATGAGTCTTCGAGATTTCCATCCAACCGGGTACCGATTCCTCGCATTCTGGCCCAGAAAAACCGCAGCGCGGAGCGAAAGCGCATCCGCTGAAATCCTGTCCGGGCGTCGGAAGACTCCCCGGGATTTCCCTCAGCGGAGATGACTCATGATGATGTTTCAGATCAGGCTGGCATTGGATCAAACCCTGAGTGTAAGGATGTGCCGGTGATGCAATCACTTCTACCCTTGGCCCGAACTCC
>Ga0335071_10008411_pt1 | contig 10596 bp, 9 predicted proteins | sample Lox_Sample_15_FD_206724 | JGI IMG/M metagenome (GOLD analysis project Ga0335071, IMG submission 206724) | Soil microbial communities from Loxahatchee National Wildlife Refuge, Florida, United States - Lox_Sample_1.5 | ecosystem: Environmental > Terrestrial > Soil > Wetlands | place: USA: Florida...
ATCAGCTCGAGGCCGCCGAGACCGTCCAGGGTCGGGTTGTCCGTCACGTAGGTGTCGTCGTTCCAGACGAAACCGGCCCTCAGCGCAGGGAGGTAGGCCGCGGCGACGGCGAGAACGAGCGCGGTCCCGAGCGCAAGGAGGGCCTTCTTCGGCACGACGGGAGGATAAGGCCTCTAGAATCGCCGAGGTCCCGATCCGGGACGAGGAGTTCTTCCATGCGCCTTCCTCTCCGGGCTTTTGCCTGCTCGCTTCTTCTTCTCGCCGCGCGGCCGCTCCCGGCCGCCGAGCTGTCCGCGGACGCCCGGGCGGCGATCGACGCGAAGGTCGCGGAGGTTCTGAAGGACACCGGCGCGCCCGCCGCGTCGCTGGCGGTCGTGAAGGACGGCGCGATCGCCTACGCGAAGGCCTACGGCGCGGCCCGCCTCGGCCCTCCGCCGCTCGCGGCGACGACGTCGATGCGCTTCAGCATCGGATCGATCAGCAAGCAGTTCACGGCAGCGGCGCTCCTCCTCCTCGCCGAGGAGGGGAAAGTCTCGCTCGACGACCGCGTCGTGCGCTGGCTGCCCGGCCTGACGCGGGCGAAGGACGTCACGGTCCGCCAGCTCCTCTCGATGACGTCGGGCTACCAGGATTTCTGGCCTCAGGACTACGTCATGCCGCCGATGCTGAAGCCGGTCACGGCGGCGGAGATCCTGGACGGCTGGGCGAAGAAGCCGCTCGACTTCGAGCCCGGGACGAAATGGCAGTACAGCAACACGAACTACGTCGCCGCGGGAGCGATCGTCGAGAAGGCCGCGGGGCGGCCTCTCCTCGACTTCCTCCGCGCGCGCGTTTTCAGCCCGCTCGGGATGACGAGCGTGACGGACACGGACGCGGCGCCGCTCGGCCCGTCGGACCCTGCCGGGTACCTCCGGTACGCCGTCGGACCCGCCCGGCCCGCGCCGAAGGAGGGGAAGGGCTGGATGTTCGCGGCCGGGGAGCTCGCGATGACGCCCGCGGACCTCGCCCGGTGGGACGTTTCGCTCCTCGACGGGACGGTCCTCTCGCCGGCGTCGACGCGCGAGCTCACGCGCGACGTCCTCCTCGCGAGCGGCGCCGGGACGCATTACGGGCTCGGCGTCGCCGTCGCGGTCGTGGACGGGCGGCGGATCGTCTCGCACGGCGGGGAGGTGTCGGGCTTCACGGCGACGAACGAGGTCTACCCCGACGACCGGGCGGCCATCTGCGTGTTCGTGAACCTCGACGCGAGCGATGCGTCCGCCGTCATCGCGAAGAAGGTCCGCGAGATCCTCTTCGCCTCGGCGGGAGACGGCCGCGAGGAGGCGACCGCGCAGGCCCGGAGGATCTTCGAGGGACTCCAGAAGGGCGTTCTCGACCGCACGCTCTTCACGGAGAACGCGAACGCGTACTTCAGCGAGGAGGCCCTGCGCGACTTCGCCTCGAGCCTCAAGCCGCTCGGGGCGCCGAAGACGTTCACGCAATCGAGCCAGAGGCTCCGCGGGGGGATGACGCAGCGCCGGTTCAAGATCGAGTGCGGGAAGCGGACCCTCACGCTGACGACGTACACGATGCCCGACGGCAAGCTCGAGCAGTACATGGTCGCGGCGGCGGAGTAGTGGCCCGACGCGCCGAGCCCTGCCGCAAGAGCCCGGAGGAGCGTCTCGACGATCTCCTCGCGGGGCACCGGGAGGCGGCCCTCAGGAACGAGGGCGCCAAGTACGCGCGCCGCGCGATCGATCAGTCGGACTCCCTTCCGAACGGCGTGAAGTTCTTCGCCTGGGCGCTCCTCGCCGCCGACGCACCGGACGACGAGGAGGCCCTCGCAGCGCTCGCGGAAGCGGAGCGCTACCTCGACGTCGCGCGCGAGGACCTGGGCCGGAGGTTCGGGAAGGAAGTCGGCGAGCTACGCTTTCTCGAGCGCGGAATCGCTCTCCGGAGCGAAAGGGCCGAGTACGAGGAGGCCGTGCGCCTCTGCGACGTCGCGCTCGCGCTCGGCCTCGGCGCGCCGTACGAGCGCCGCAAGGCGTCGCTCCTGCGGATGTTCTGAGCCGACGGCGCTTCGCCCTAGAGCGACTCGAGGTGCATGTCGATGAGGCCGTGCGGCTTGAAGGCCCCGATTCGCGGCGCGATGAGCCCGATCAGGAAGAGCACGAACCCGCCGCCCGCGATCGCCGAGAGCGCGAGGAGCGAAGGCACCCGTCCGGCGCGGACGCGCTCGGCGTCGTTGATTCGCACGGCTGCCTCCGAAACCAGGACCGTCGCGGCGCCGTTCTCGCCGGCGAGCATGAGGCGCTTGTCGGCGATGGCTTTCTGAAGAGGCACGCCCCCGACGAGGACCTCGAAGCGGTCGGCGACCGCGGAAAGGGGAGGCGCGAGGTGCGCCGGGGTCAGGCTCGTGTCCACGGGCGCGGTCTGGACCCTCCAGAGACCCACCAGCGCGAGCACGAGGACGACGCCGCCGCCCAGGAGCGCCCAGAGCCGGAAATGACTCTTCTGCTGCATTTGACCCTCCGGGGCCGGGGGAAAGCCGGTCCTGTTAAGAACCTAGGCCCGGCCCGCGTCCCCCGCAAGTGAGCCGGATGATCCATTCCGGGGCGGCGCCACGGCGCTTGGTCCGTTTGCATCATGTTTCCGACGAGACTGGATCTCTAAGCTCCGGCGCATGGGAAATCGACGCAGAATCGTGTGCGACGGCAACACCGCCGCGTCTTCCGTGGCCTATCGCCTCAGCGAGGTGGTGGCCGTTTATCCGATCACTCCGTCCTCCAACATGGGCGAGCTGTCCGACGAGTGGATGGCGAAGGGGAAGCCGAACGTCTGGGGAACGGTGCCGCAGGTCATCGAGATGCAGTCCGAGGGCGGCGCCGCGGGCGCGGTCCACGGCGCGCTGCAGGCCGGAGCACTCACGACGACGTTCACGGCCTCTCAGGGCCTGCTCCTCATGATCCCGAACATGTACAAGATCGCGGGGGAGCTCACGTCCTACGCGATGCACGTGTCCGCGCGCACCGTCGCGACGCACGCGCTGTCCATCTTCGGCGACCACTCGGACGTCATGGCCTGCCGCCAGACGGGCTTCGGCCTGCTCGCGTCGGCCTCCGTCCAGGAAGCCCAGGACCTCGCCGCGGTCGCGCACCTCGCGACGCTCGCGTCCCGCGTCCCGTTCCTCCACTTCTTCGACGGCTTCCGGACGTCGCACGAGCTCGCGAAGATCGAGGAGCTCACGGACGACGACCTCCGCTCCCTCCTCGACGAGGGTCAGATCGCGGCCCACCGCGCCCGCGCCCTCACGCCGGATCGCCCGCTCCTGCGCGGCACGGCCCAGAACCCGGACGCGTTCTTCCAGGCGCGCGAGGCCTGCAACCCGTTCTACGCCGCGTGCCCCGGCCACGTCGAAGCCGCGATGGAGAAGGTCGGCAAGATCACGGGCCGCCCGTACGGCCTCTTCGACTACGTCGGGCCGAAGGACGCCGAGCGCGTGATCGTCGTCATGGGCTCCGGCGCCGAGACGTGCGACGAGACCGCGAAGTACCTCGCGGCCAAGGGCGAGAAGGTGGGCGTCCTCAAGGTCCGCCTCTACCGCCCGTGGTCGCTCGCCCACTTCGTCGCGGCGCTCCCGAAGACGGTGAAGACGATCGCCGTCCTCGACCGGACGAAGGAGCCCGGCGCCCCGGGCGACCCGCTCTGGCTGGACGTCGTCGCGGGCCTCGCGGAGGCGAAGGCGACGGGCCTCACGTCGTTCGCGGCCGAGCCTCGCGTCCTCGCGGGCCGCTACGGCCTCTCCTCCAAGGAGTTCACGCCCGCGATGGTCGCGGCCGTCTTCGCCGAGATGGCGAAACCCGCCCCGAAGCGTCAGTTCACGATCGGGATCGTCGACGACGTGACGCACACGTCGCTCCCGTGGGACGACTCCTTCGACATCGAGCCGGCCGACCGCCGGAAGGCCGTCTTCTTCGGGCTCGGGTCCGACGGCACGGTCTCCGCGAACAAGAACTCGATCCAGATCATCGGCGAGGACGCGGGCAAGGAGGCGCAGGCCTATTTCGTCTACGACTCCAAGAAGGCCGGCGCCGTCACGACGTCGCACCTGCGCTTCGGCGACGCGCCGATCCACGCCGCGTGGCTCGTCTCGAACGCGGACCTCGTCGCATGCCACCAGTTCTCGCTCCTCGACCGCTACGACATGCTCTCCTGCGCCAAGCCGGGCGGCGTGTTCCTCCTGAACTCGCCGTACGGGCCCGACGAGGTCTGGGGCGAGCTCCCGTTCGAGGTCCAGGAGCAGATCGTGACGAAGAAGCTCCGCTTCTTCGTCGTGGACGCCTACGGCCTCGCGCGCCAGATCGGGCTCGGCGTCCGGATCAACACGATCATGCAGGCCTGCTTCTTCCACCTCTCGAAGATCCTCCCGGTGGACGAGGCGATCGAGCGCATCAAGAAGGGAATCAGGAAGAGCTACGCGCGCCGCGGCGAGGACGTCCTCAACAAGAACTTCGCCGCCGTCGACGTCGCCGCGAAGGACCTCAAGGAAGTGAAGGTGCCGACGTCCGTCTCGACGCAGCGCCACATGCCGCCGCCCGTCTCGAAAGACGCTCCCGACTTCGTCCAGCGCGTCTCGGGCGTCCTCCTCGCGGGCAAGGGCGATCTCCTCCCGGTCAGCGCGTTCCCGCCCGACGGCACGTGGCCGACGGCGACCGCACAGTGGGAGAAGCGCAACATCGCCCTCGAGATCCCGGTCTGGGACGAGAAGATCTGCATCCAGTGCAACAAGTGCGCGATGGTCTGCCCGCACGCGGCCATCCGCGCCAAGCTGTTCGAACCGGAGGCCCTCAAGGGCGCGCCCGCGACGTTCAAGTCCGTGGACTTCAAGGCGACCGAGTGGAAGGGCTACAAGTACACGATCCAGGTCGCGCCGGAGGACTGCACGGGCTGCACGCTCTGCATGATGGTCTGCCCGGCGAAGGACAAGTCGAACCCGAAGCACAAATCGCTCGACATGGCGCCGCAGGCGCCCCTCCGCGAGCCGGAGCGCGCGAACTATGAGTTCTTCCTCGACCTGCCCGAGGTCGACCGGTCGAAGCTCCGCATCGCCGACGTCAAGTCGGTCCAGTTCCTGCAGCCGCTCTTCGAGTACTCGGGCGCGTGCGCGGGCTGCGGCGAGACGCCCTACATCAAGCTCCTGACGCAGCTCTTCGGCGACCGCACGATGATCGCGAACGCGACGGGGTGCTCGTCGATCTACGGCGGCAACCTTCCGACGACTCCGTACACCGTGAACCGCGACGGGCGCGGTCCGACGTGGTCGAACTCGCTCTTCGAGGACAACGCGGAGTTCGGCCTCGGGATGCGTCTCGGCGTCGACCACCACGAGATCACGGCCAAGACGCTCCTCAAGGCCCTCGAGGCCGAGGCGGGCGCCGACCTCGCCGGAGAGATCCTCGCGGCGGACCAGGGCACCGAAGCGGGCATCGCCGCGCAACGCGCCCGCGTCGCCGAGCTCGTCAAGCGCCTCAAACAGAGCCCGAAAGTCGAGGCCAAGCGCCTCGCGTCTCTCGCCGACTACCTCGTGAGGAAGAGCGTCTGGATCGTCGGAGGCGACGGCTGGGCGTACGACATCGGATACGGCGGCCTCGACCACGTCCTCGCGGTCGGCCGCGACGTGAACATCCTCGTCCTCGACACCGAGGTCTACTCGAACACCGGAGGCCAGGCGTCCAAGTCGACGCCGCTCGGCGCCTCGGCGAAGTTCGCGACCGCGGGCAAGGCCGTCTCGAAGAAGGACCTCGGCCTCATGGCGATGGCCTACGGCTCGGTCTACGTCGCGCGCGTCGCGTTCGGCGCGAAGGACGCCCAGACCGTCAAGGCGTTCCAGGAAGCCGAGTCCTATCCCGGAACGTCGATCATCATCGCGTACAGCCCGTGCATCGCGCACGGCTACGACATGGCCTTCCAGCTCGACCAGCAGACGAAGGCCGTGCAGTCGGGCTACTGGCCGCTCTACCGCTTCGACCCGCGCCGTACGGCGGCGGGGGAGAGCCCGCTCGTGATCGACACGGGCACGCTCAAGGGCGACATCGGGGCGTTCATGCGCAACGAGGCGCGCTTCCGCGTCGCCGAAGAGCGCAATCCCGAGCTCTACAAGGGGACGATCGAGCAGGCGCGCCGCGAGGCCGCCCAGAAGGTCGTTCTCTACGAGCAGATGGCCAAGAAGCACGTCGCCGAGGCCGCCACGCGGCCCGGGAACTGAGGAAGAAGATGGACCTGAGAACGACTTACCTCGGCCTTCCGCTCGCGCACCCGCTCATGCCGGGCGCCTCGCCGCTCGTGGACGACCTCGACACGGTCAAGCGCCTCGAGGACGCGGGAGCGTCCGCAATCGTCATGCACTCGCTCTTCGAGGAGCAGATCTCCCGGGAGCGCGAGGGGATCAACCGCGCGATGGACACCCAGGCCGAGTCCTCGCCGGAGGCCGCGTCGTATTTTCCGGCCCCCGAGGAGTTCCACCTCGGCCCGGACCGCTACCTCGAGCAGATCCGCAAGATCCGTCAGGCGGTCTCGGTCCCCGTCATCGCGTCCCTGAACGGCGTGACGGACTCGGGCTGGCTGAGCTACGCGAAGCTCATGCAGGACGCCGGGGCGCACGCCCTCGAGCTGAACGTCTACCGGATCGCGGCGGACCCGACCGTGCCCGGGACGGTGATCGAGCACGAGGTCGAGAACATCCTCCGATCGGTCAAGCGCGGCCTCGGGATCCCCGTGGCCGTGAAGCTCCCGGCGTTCTTCACGTCCTTCGCGAACGTCGCGCGGCAGCTCGACGACCTCGGAGCCGACGGCCTCGTCCTGTTCAACCGCTTCTACCAGCCGGACATCGACGTCGAGCTCCTCGAGCCCGTCCCCGCGCTGCAGCTCTCCGATTCCTCGGACCTCCTGCTCCGGCTGCGCTGGCTCGCGATCCTGTCGGGCCGCGTGAGGTGCTCCCTCGCTGCGACCGGAGGCGTTCACACGCCCCTCGACCTCGTCAAGGCGATCATGGCGGGCGCGAACGCCGTCCAGATCGTCTCCTCGATCCTCCGGCACGGCCCGCGCCAGATCACGGCGCTCAAGCAGGGCCTCGCGGACTGGATGGAGAAGCACGAGTACGAGTCCGTCGCCCAGATGACGGGCGCCGTCAGCCACCGCACGAGCGCGGACCCCGCGGCCTTCGAACGCGCGAACTACATGCGGGTGCTCCAGAGCTTCCGCGTTGCGGTCTAGGCCCCGCCGGAGACGAGATGAGCCCGAGGGCACCGGTTCCCTCGGGCTCGCTACGCCCCGCGTGGGGTGGCCTGGGACGATTCCTTGTTGGCTTGCGCCGTGCGGCGCGTGTCCTTGAAGCGGCGTCGACCCTCGGCCGCCGACTCGTCGGAACCGGCTTTCGCCTGCCTTCGTCCTCCTCCCGGCCGTTCCCGCCTTCACCGGCGCGCAGGGCCAATCAAGATATGGGTCCCGATTTCGACAACGTCAAGGGACGCGCGGGACCGATCGTCTCGTAAACTCCGGGCGTGTGCGCCGCTCTCGAAAACGGACAAAGGATCTACCTGCGCGGGGGGCACGACGGAGACCCGCTCTCGTTCTCGATTCGCTGGTTCGTGCCTGCCGGCTTCGACGCGGGTGGGGCGTCCGAGGTCGAGTCGCTCGCGATCGGGAAGCAGGAGCTCGCCTCCTGCCTGACGCTCCTCGGTGTCTGTGCGCTCGCCGTCATGGTCGGCGACGTGATCGACGGAACGCCCGTCTTCGAGACGCGCGCGTGCACGGCGGTGGACGCGGCCGAGCACATCGTCCGCGAGGGCCAGCGCACGCGGGTGATCGCGTACTCGCAGACGCTCTGGGTGGACGCGACCGCGGTCGAGGTCTACCGCCGCATGCGACTCTGGGAGGCCGCGCGCGAACGGTGGGCGCGATGAGCGCCCCCGCCGTCCGGATCACGACGCTCGCCCACTTCTCGGCGGCGCACCGCCTGAACACGGAGGCGCGCGACGAGGAATGGAACCAGCGCGTCTTCGGGAAGTGCAACAACCCTCACGGCCATGGACACACGTACGGCCTCGAGGTCACGGTCGCGGGGCCCGTCCAGCCCGAGACCGGCTGGGTCATGGACTTCGCCGACCTCAAGAGGGTCGTCTCCGAGCGAATCGTGAAGCCCTGCGACCGCCGGAACCTCAACGTGGACGTCCCGTTCCTGGCCGGCGTGAACCCGACGGCCGAGAACATCGCGGTCGCGATCTGGCACGAGCTCGCCTCCGCGGTCTCTCCCGCCCGCCTCGTGCGCGTCGTCGTCCACGAGACGGAGCGGAACAAGGCCGTCTACGAGGGTCCCGGGGCGCACGCGTGAGGGCTCTCATCTCGAACGACGACGGGGTCCACAGCGACGGGCTCGCGGCCCTCGATCGCGCGGCGCGCGCGGCCGGCTTCGAGACGTTCGTCGTCGCGCCGGACCGCGAGCAGAGCGCCTCCTCGCACGCCCTCACGATGCACCGCCCGCTCCGGGTCCGCCAGAAGGACGAGCGGACCTGGATCGTGGACGGGACGCCCACGGACTGCGTGAACATCGCCCTCTGCTCGATCCTGAAGGCGAACCCGCCCGACTTCGTGTTCTCCGGGATCAACGCCGGCCCGAACCTCGGGGACGACGTCACCTACTCGGGGACCGTCGCGTGCGCGTTCGAAGGGACGCTCCTCGGCGTGAAGTCGATCGCGTTCTCGCTCGACTACGTCCGCGATTCCGCCGGCGCGGTGGACTGGTCGAACGCGGAGGCGGCCGCTCGCGTTCTCATCGACTGGGCGAAGGACCGTCCACCCGCGCCCGACACGCTCTGGAACGTGAACATTCCGGTGGGCGCCCCGAAGGGATTCCGGCCGACGCGCATGGGCCGGCGCCGCTACGGCGAGAACATCGTGGAGAAGATCGATCCCCGAGGGAAGCCCTACTTCTGGATCGGCGGGACGTTTGTCGACACGAAGGCCGAGGGGACGGACCTCCTCGCGGTCGCCGAGGGCTGGGTCTCCGTCACGCCTCTCCACATGGACATGACCGACTACCGCGCCCTCGCGGACCTCGACGGCCTTCCCCGGACGATCCCGGGCGGCGGCTGACGTGGCGGAAGACGACGGCCCCGGCCCCGAGCTCGCCGTCCTGGTTGTGGACGACGATCCGGCAGTCGCCCGGTTCGTCGTGTCGGCGCTCTGGCGGATGGGCGTTCCGGACGTCCGGATCGCCCACGACGGGAACGAAGCCCTGAGAGTCGACGTCGGTCCGTCGAGCGGGATCGGTCTCGTCGTCACGGACCTCCAGATGCCCGAGCTGGACGGAATCGCGTTCCTGCGGCATCTCGCCTCGCGCGGCTACCGGGGGGCGGTCCTTCTCATGAGCGGCGCCGATGAGCGGCTTCTGAAGGCGGTCGAAGGCCTCGCCCGCTCCCTCGACCTGAACGTCCTCGGCGTCCTTTCGAAGCCCCTTCATCCGGCGGACCTCGCCAAGGCCGTCCGCCGCGTCCGCGCGCCCGAGGCCGGCCGCCCTGCGGCCGAGGTCGAAGTCACGGAGGAAGAGCTCCGCGCCGCTCTCGCGGCGGGGCAGATCGAGCCGTTCTTCCAGCCGCAGGCCGACGCGAGGACCCGGCGGGTGATCGGCGCGGAGGCCCTGGCGCGGTGGCGCCATCCCGAGAAGGGCCTCGTCATGCCGGATGCGTTCATCGGCCTCGCCGAGGAGAACGGCCTCGTGGACGGATTGCTCGACTGCGTCCTCGGCGAAGCGCTGAGCGCGTCCGGCGAGTGGCGCCGCGCCGGGCTGAAGGTGGGTGTGTCCGTCAACCTGTCGTTCCGGAACCTCCACCGGCTCACGCTTCCCGAAGAGCTCGAACGCCTCGCGAGGCTGCACGGCGTCCCGCTCGCGGGCCTCACGGTGGAGGTCACGGAGACGTCCGTCGCCCAGCAGCTCGCGGCGAGCCTCGAGATCCTGACGCGCCTCCGCCTGCGGAACATCGGGCTTTCGATCGACGACTTCGGGACGGGATTCGCGACGATGGACCACCTCAAGCAGTTCCCGTTCACGGAGCTCAAGATCGACAAGGGGTTCATCGAGGCCGCGGCCGACGACCGCACGGCCCGGACCATCGTGGAGTCGAGCGTGTTCCTCGCGCGCCGCCTCGGGATGACGACGGTCGCCGAGGGAGTCGAGACCTCGGATCAGTGGGACCTCGTGACCGGCCTCGGCATCGACGTCGTCCAGGGCTGGGCTCTCGCGCGGCCGATGCCCCGGGCCGAGTTCCAGACCTGGGTCGTGGCCCGCGGGCACGGTTAAGATCTCCCGTGTGAAGCCGGAGGATCCCGAGGTGCAGCGCGCTGTCCGCGCGGGCGCGCCGGAGCGCCGGGCCCTCGTGGAGCGGCTGCGGTCGGCCGGCCTCGTCTCGGATCCCCGGGTCGTCGAGGCGATCGCCGCGGTACCCCGCCACCTCTTCGTTCCCGCCGCGCTCGCGGGCGAGGCGTACGGGGATCACGCCCTCCCGATCGGCCACGGCCAGACGATCACGCAGGCCGCGAACGTCGCGCGCTCCGCGGAGCTTG
>Ga0335071_10008413_pt1 | contig 10595 bp, 16 predicted proteins | sample Lox_Sample_15_FD_206724 | JGI IMG/M metagenome (GOLD analysis project Ga0335071, IMG submission 206724) | Soil microbial communities from Loxahatchee National Wildlife Refuge, Florida, United States - Lox_Sample_1.5 | ecosystem: Environmental > Terrestrial > Soil > Wetlands | place: USA...
GGAGGGTTGTAATACGGATTGGATCGCGACGGCAATCAATGATCTCCCCACAATCGTTGATGTGGTGACGACAGTAGCAACGATTGTCGCTGATGCTCTCAGCGGTGGGGCAATCACTCCGGCGGTTGCAGCGGTAATCGCCACGGCAGCAAAGGCCGCGGAGGTTGCTCTCAATCTCGCAAAGCAGTTGGTCTCGGATTACGAAGCCAATCCCTCGGCTTCCACTCTCGAAAAAATCAAAACAGCATTGCTCGATGTGCAGTCTCAGATCGGACAGATTCTGGATGCGTCGCATATCTTCAACATTGCACTCCGTGCGATCATCAGCACAGGCTTGGGTGTTGCTATCACTGTGTTGACACAGATTATGTCATTGATTCCTGCCAGCACAACGGCCGCGAAGGCGGTACAGACGGCGCAAGTGAAGAAGACGGCTATCAAGCCTTGGAACAAAAACGAGATCGTCACGAACTTCAACAATTTTGCCACCGACAACGGTTATGGCAAGTATGTGATCAAGTAGGTGACTGATGTCGAACAGCATAACGATCGGAAGCAGCACTATGTTGTCAAGTACTCCCCTTGTTAAGCGTTTCAAGTTCGGGAAGAATGCTCCCGTTCGTGAAATGAAGACTCTGCATTTTGAAAACTACGGGACGGCAACAGGAATTCCGTTCCCACCGAAGAAAGCATGGGAACGGAACATCAGTACAGATCCTCTCGGGAATGATCTAGTGGGGGATTGTGCCGAAGCGGCTCCGGGACATGCGATTCAGAATCTTTCCATGGTGGCTCACGCCGGTAGTCCGACTCAGGTGACGAGAGAACAGGTTGTCAAAGCCTATTCCGACATCACCGGATACAATCCGGATGACCAAAGTACGGATCAGGGTTCGAACATGCTGGATGTTTGCAAGTATTTGAAGAAGACAGGCATCGCGGGTGTCACCTTCGACGGATACGTAGCACTCAATCCACAGAATATTGATCAGATCCATGCGGCGTGTTTCGTCTTCGGGTGGGTATATTTCGGTATCAGTGTTCCTGTTGGATTGGCCAATCTACTCAACAGCGGTCAGGAACCTCCCGCGAACTGGAACTTCAAGGAACTGGGAGGAAAGCCCAGTGGTGAGGGTCATGCTTTGGCCATGTTCGGATACGGGCGCTTCGGAAAGCAGTTTAATTCTTGGGGCACTGGATACCACATGGACAATGATTTCTGGTTGGCAAATGTTGACGAGGCTTACGCTCTGGTCAGCTCGTTGTGGATTAAACAGAACGGGAGGTCTCCATCCGGTTTTGACTATCAGGGTTTGTTGAATGATCTGACTTTGGTGTAAGAACAATGGCGAATGAAAAGTACACACGTTTGAATGACCTGCTTGGGAATTCGCCCAGAATAGCGACAGAAGCGGCAGGCCATGATGCGTTCTTTCCAACGACGGTTGAAGTTCCGAACGGTAAGGGCGGGACTACAATTCGCGGACAGTCGAAACCGACCCTGCCTTCCCAGCGGGGTCGGATTCTTTTGTTTGTGCCGACGAAGGAAAAGGTTACTGTTGTTAGGGATCGGGTCGGCAAGAGTTATCAGGGGGACTGGATCCATGAGGTAACAACACGCGATGGGCATGTATTTCTCGCGTTGCAAAAACAGCTGAAAGAATCTGTAAAATAAGTACGGAGGGTGAGATGGAACTGACAAAGGAATTCAGGTTTGAGGCTTCGCATATTTTGCCGAAACATCCGGGAAAGTGTTCCAGACTTCACGGTCACAGTTGGGTCCTGAAAGTTTCGGTGAAAGGCAAGGTTCATCCAGAGACCGGATTCGTCATGGACTACGCCGAGATTTCCGAAGTGGTAAAGCCGATTATCGATTCTCTGGACCATCGACATCTTGGACAGTGGGTTAGTGAAGAAGCACAGATGAGGATTCCAACCGATGTTTTCTATTCAAGCTTAAATAAAAAGGTCGGAACGGACCATCAGGTGTTTTGGCTTTCACCGGAATTCTACCCCAGTTCGGAAAATCTGTTGTTGGCAATAGCGGATCGTTTGACTCCGGACCTGAACTGGTCGAAGTTGGAGCTGAATGAAACTTGTACGAGTTCTGCCATTCTGACTCGTGAAGAATTCGACAGGTACCACAGGCAATGAAAAAAGGCGGCGGTCACGGTAAGGGTTCTTCTTTTGAGCGGAAGATTGCGAAGGATATCGTCAAGGCTTTCCGCAAGAAATTCAAGTGGGTGAAACAGAGGGATTGTTGGCGTTCGGTTCTCTCCGGAGGTCACGAAATGTCGGCCGGCGATTTGAGAATGACGCCGGAGTTTCAGAAGTTATTTCCGTATGCCGTCGAGTGTAAGTTCTACAGGAAGATTGATTGGTGGAAGTTTCTTCTCACGAAGAAAAAACCTCTTGGCAAGGAATGGCGCTGGGTGAGGCAGGCGGTTGAGGGTTCGTTGAAAGGGCAGAGAGATCATCTGATGCCTTTGTTGGTTATGAAGGCGAACTTCGGGCCAACAATTGTTTGTAGACCTCCGAGGGCATCTGAAGGTGGTTGGCGTTTCGATTTGTGGAAAGATTTCTTGGGGGAAGCGGTTCGTTACGCATCTGGAAAATGAAACCTAGAAAAACAAATTCTGGAAGGTTTAAGAAAGGGAGGGCTCCGTGGAATAAGGGGAGACATGATTTGCCTTCGTCTTGGAGTAAAGGTTTGACAAAAGAAACGGATTCTCGTGTTGCTAAAATTTCGGCGGCATTGAAAGGGGTGCCTAAGCCTTGGATGAGAGAGCCCGGATATGTTGGTCCGAATAAAGGTAGAGTGGTTTCTCTTGAGGAACGAAAAAGAATATCGAGCAGTGTTCGTTTGGCGAGAAGAACTCATTCTCCTATTTGGAATAAGGGCTTAACGAAGAAGACTCATCCTAGTTTGGCCGCGATGGCGGTGAGCCTTTCGAAATCGATGAAAGGGGTACCTCGCCCTTTTGTTTCTAAAAGACAGGGCACTCGTCGTTTTTGGTTTTACGGCAAGGATCGTCGTTTGAAGATGCGTTCGCGGTGGGAAGTGGCCTATGCTCATTGGCTAGATCGGCGTAAGGTACTGTGGTCGTATGAGCCTGTGACTTTTGTGACGGATAGGTTTTCATACACTCCTGATTTCTACTTGCTGGATACTGAGGTTTTTGTCGAGCTGAAAGGTTGGGAGAACAGTTTGTGGGATGAGAAAATTTCTGCTCTTCGCACTCATTGGAGAACTAAAGTAATTGTTCTAGATGAGAAAGCCCTCCAGAACCTTGGTTTGCTGGATGAGCATGGTCGGGTTATTGCGAAAGGGAGGAGGGCACAATGAAGCCGTCGGTCGCTTTTCTTCCGGCGGGTCTTTGACCCGACGGTTGCGCGATGTACCGTATGTTCTTTTCGCATATGCACATCGAAGATTCTGACTTTATGTTTCAGCCACAGAATCTTGTTGTGGATTCCCTGAAAGGAAAGAATATAGCTGTGGTTCAGCGGCTATCTTCTCAGGAAAACCTCCGGGCGATTCAGGTATTCAAGAAAATGGGATTGAAGGTTGTCTATGATTTGGATGATGATGTGTGGTCGGTCCCGCGTTATAATCCGGCATTCGGTAAGATGAAAGTCTGGCTACCTGGATTCGAGGTCTGCTCTTCGATGGCAGATCTGATTACTGTTTCGACGCAGCATCTGAAGCTGATGGTGGAGAAGGCGCTTGGAAAGAAGTGTCCTCCTGTTGAAGTGATCGAGAATGCTCTTGACTATGATTGGTTTAAGCCCGTGTCGGAGAAGTATCACAAGAAGAGAAACGGAAGAATCGTAATCGGATGGGCAGGAACGGATACACATCAAGAGGACATCGAAAAGGTAATCGGTATGCTTCCTCAGATTCTTGAGGAACATCCTGAAGTGGATTTCGAAATTATCGGACATACGGTGCCTGAGAGTATGAAGGTCTTCTTCGGCGATCGGGTGCGAGAGCGGTACTTCGTTCCTGTCGCGGAGTTCGCGGCAAATTGGGCGGGGTGGCAGTGGGATATCTCACTGGCACCCGTCGCGGAAAATGCCTTCAATTTATCCAAGTCGAATATCAAGATGTTGGAGGCGGCGGCTCTTTCCATCCCTTGCGTGGCTTCTCGGTTCGGGGAGTACCAGAAGTTCTCGTCGTACTCTCCCTTGTTGAAGAAAACAATTTCGGCAACGTCTGTTACGGATTGGAAGAGGAAGATCGAAGGACTGGTGGTGAATCCGACACTTCGTACGGAGGTCGGAATGGAAATGCACAGTGTTGCCTGTCGTTATTACAATATTCGCGATCGGGCAAAGCAGTGGTACGCTTTGTTCGAGGAGTTGTTGAAATGATTCTGCTGAAGGCTTTGCTGATCTTAGGTGTCCTCACGGCCGTTGTTGCAAGCGGTTGGGGAATCTACATTCTGCTGAGCGCGTATGACAGGGTTCGTGCTGTTCCAAGAGCGGACATGTTTATTTGTCAGAAAGGACATGGTCCGCTATCGGAGAACTCTCTGGTGGAGTTTTATGGGCAGAAGGTTTGTCCAATCTGTTTTCACGAGAGTCTAAAAAAGGCTGAACGGGGTGACATTTGATAGAGCGTCTGCTATTTGTCTTGCCCGGGAAGATGGAAGAGGCTTTGATGGCCGGTACCGTTCTGTCTCACTATCTGATTACACGGATGGTGACCGGTCGGGATTCGACGTCAGTGACAATTGTTTGTCCATGCGAGAAGATGATTCCCTTCATCAAGGCGTCTTGGTATTCAGCCGTAGTTGTGAAAGAGGCGACACAGGAACAGATAGAATCTTCCGATATGACTTTCGAGTTTGATGCGGAGGGAAGCTATCGTCTGACCGAAGCAGTGAAGAAGGGAATTGCCGAGAGTTTTGCCATCCAGCTTGGTGTTGGTTTCATCCCCCATCAGGCACCGATACTTGTTGAGGACACACCGGAGGAAGAGCACAGTATTGCTGTAGTATCCAGACAGTTGGACGATGGACTTGACTCTGCTTGGATCTGGCCTCATCAGCAGGCTTTTATCGATCTACTGGAAAAGAATGAAGTTGAGTATAATTTCCTCCGTGAGGATGCAGATTGGGATGAAATGCGGAAAGTAGTTGGTCGGGCCCGTGTCGTTGTTGGTGTGCGAGGAACACCGACTCTTATGGCCGTTTCTGGAAACAAACTTGTGGTTGAGCTGTCGTCGAGTATGCGGGGGCACAGTGAGTGGTTCAGAAAATCAAAGGCTCCAACGTATAGAGTGATCTTCGGTGACTTGAAAGACATGAATGCGGATTTCGTTTGGCAACAAACTCAGTTGTTGGTTGCGAAGACCTTTGCTCCGGCAAAGCAATCGGAGATCATGAGTGAGGATTATCATGTATGACCCGATGTTGGGATATGATCCTGTATTAGTTGGTGCCCGACCGAAGAGATTGCACGCGGATGGAACGATCACTATCGTCTGTCGGATCTGTGAGAAACCAATCTCGCGGGAGATGTACAGAGGATTTTCGACTGCAATCTGTGCTGTCTGTCATGGTGATCTTGAGCGCGGAATGCGTCCGGAAGAGATTCGGGCACGGGCAGAGCGTCATGACGATACTATTCGTCATGATGTGTATAATGATATTGGGCCAAAAGGTTTCAAGGCTGAAGGTATCGGTATGCGTATCAAGGAAGCCATTCAGCAAGTGAAACAGGCGGCTCAGAGGAGACGGCGATCTCCGTTGTTCTCTAACAAGGATGAGAAAACAATCAAGTAGCATGGAGGGTGAGATGAAGAAGTATGGGATAGCTGAGCGGTTTACATCACTGCAAGGGGAGGGTCTATACACCGGGACGATGATGCACTTTGTTCGGTTCAGTGGTTGTTCTGTTGGGAAGTCAGATAAACCACCACAGCATTTGGCGATTTCCGAACATGATCCGTTGAACATCTATCGCGAGACTTGTACGACCTACGACGGAAGAAAGTTTCTCTGTGATACGGACTTCCGTACGAAGGAGGCTTTGTCTGTGGATGAGATTATCGCCGGGATTCCTGACGGTGTGGATCGCGTTTGTCTGACGGGTGGTGAGCCGCTGGATCGGGATTTGACTCCACTTCTGAATGATCTGGCAATGCATCCTTCCCGGAATTTATACGTTCACATCGAAACATCGGGAACGAAGTCAATCCTCAAAGCGTTTCCTGAATACAGCGAAATGGATCAGCGGCATCATGACGGCGGGTGGCTCTGGATCACGGTCAGTCCGAAGTTCGGATGCCTGCCATCGATGATCGAGTGCGCCGATGAGATCAAGATACTCGTTGACAAAGATTTCGATATAAAGAAGCTTCCGACTTCGCTCATGAAACATCCACTGGTCTGGCTTCAGCCTGTGAATGAAGAGTTTGATGTTCATGATCCGAACGTCCAGAAATGTCTGGGTCTGATCAGGGAGTATCCGAGTTTTAGACTGTCGATGCAGATGCACAAGATATGGCGCGTCAGATGAAATATTTCGGAAGGTGAGTCGATGAGTGAGACACAAAGAACATTCAAGTGTACGGTATGTCAGCGTGAAGTGTTAGCGGAACTTCCCCGAGGCGAGATTGTCAATCGGGCAACGTTTTCAATTCTGGTGATGTCACATCAGGAATGTGCTGTTTGTCCGAATTGTGGCCAGGCATTTGGTTTTGTCCTGCGGGGAATCAAGGGAATGGAATTCGGGTGGATGCCTGTGACGATTCAGAAGGAGGAATCGAACATCATCATTCCACCGAGTGGGTTAAATATAAGTTGAGGAGATGAGAATGACGCTCAGCAAGGAAGCAACATCAGCAATTGAGAAGTTGAAGGAAACACATACACAGGAACTAGCCAATGCTTTGAAGGCCAGAGACGAAGCGTTGCTGCTGTTGAAAGAGGAACGCTATCAGTCTTCAATCAATCGACAGGCGCTTATCGATGATCTGATGACTCTGGCAGTTCTCGTTCAGCACGGACTGGCAGACATCCATCAGGTAAAGAACCTGGATGCCTCGATCGATCGTTCGATGCTGTCGGCGGCAGTGAAGCAGTTGGAAGCAATCGAATCCATTACAAAGGACTATCTCTAAAATGTACGTCGAGACTGCCGAACAAAGACTCAAGTTGTCACAGATGGTGACTGACCTGTACGAGAATGCGGGAGTGGATACTGAACCTATGTTCCCGAAGATTCTCGTTCGTGTTCTCCCGCGTGAGCAGAAAGTCGGAAGTATCTATCTCCCTGACGGGCAACAGAACAAGCCGGTGTGGGAAGGTATTGTTATCAGGACGTACAAGCCTTTCTATCAGAAGATATATCTGACCGATGCGCACTGGGTAAAGGATGACCCGAATCCGGAGGTTCGGTACACACAGAAAGTGGAATGTGAACTGAAGCCCGGAGATCACGTTCTGTTTCCGCACATTGAGTATGGCATAACGCCTGTGACGATTGATGGTGGGAAAGGGGAGTATCGGTGCGTGCCGGAACAACATATTCTCGCCAAAGTGAATCATTTCCAAGAGAAGACACACGGGTGGCTTCGTCGGCTCATTGAAGATGATTGTGATCTTGCTTTGAGTGATGATGAAATGGATGATCTGGTAGACCTTATTCTTGAGAACGCAGACGTCGTAAGGAGAGACATAACATCGGTGACCATGTCGGGGAGATAGATGCCGGTAACGGTCTTCACGAAGAAGAATACTGTCGTCGACCCGATTCTGGCACAGGCACAGCTTGACACTCTGAAAGGAATTCGGGATGCTCACGGATTGGGTGTGTTCTGTGAGTGGTTCATCCGAATTCTAGCTAAGCGGGAACTCTATAAGGGCGTCAGAACGCGGTTGTCGCCCTTTATCCTTTCCAAGATTCAGCAGGATCTAACGAATACTGCTGGTAGAAAAAACATCACACTCAAGCCAAGGCAGATCGGATCTACGACTTGGCATATCCTCTGCCGGCTGTTTATTCCTGTTATTCTCGAGCCCGGGACATCGGGGTTACTGATCTCACAGACGAAACCCTATGGTGCGCAACACTTCCGGATCTTCCAGAGGGCTTTAAAGAACTTCGGTAAGGTCCCTCCGGGTGTGTTACAGCAGTTGTCACAGAATTCCATTCTCCATACAGATTTGCTGCACAGACATTTGCTGCATACGCAGTATTCAGCGAGGCATGAGATTGTGTTCGATTTTCTGGACTCGAAGGTTTTGGTGGATACAGCGGAGAACGCTGATGCTGGAACAGGATTGACAATCAATCATCTTGTGGCGACTGAGGTTGCTTATTGGAATCGTGATCCGGAATCTCTACTGGCACAGGCAAAGGAAGCAATCCCTTCTCGTGGTACGATGGATTTGGAATCCACACCGAATGGTATGGGTGGTTATTTCTTCGAAGAGTGGATGCGGGCACAGGAACCTTATGCTGAGTTCAAGTCGCACTTCTATCCGTGGTGGTGGCAGGAAGAGTACAAGGAATCGAAAGCTGTGGATAAGGATTCTCTCTCTGATGAAGAGAGTGATATGATCAAGAAGTTCCAGTGGACTCTCAAACAGGTTGCTTGGAGGCGCGAAAAGATCATCAGTTTGAGAAAGAAGTTCCCGGAAAAATATCCCGAAGACTCGACAAGCTGCTTCCTTACTTCCGGCGATCTGTTTATGGATAAGGAAATCCTCCGTGACATGAAGTTACGTATGGCGAACGAACAGCCTTTGGAATCCTTCCATGACGGTACGTTGAAGATCTACAAGCGTAGGGTTCCCGGTCGTCGCTATATGATCGGCGGTGACGTGGCGGAAGGCAGATTGATTTCGACCGATAATCCTGATGAGTCCACGGCGATCGTAATTGATATAGATTCGGGAGAGTGGATGGCCGGATATCGGTCCATACTTCCACCGGAAGATTTTGCGGTTGACTTGGTGGACTTGGCACAGATGTACAACAATGCGGAGATAGCGGTTGAGAGAAACGGACCAGGCGGAACTGTTCTGACCTGTCTGCGAGATCAGCTGATGTACGGCAACGTTTACATGCACAGGGAGTGGTTGAAGGAACGGTCGAAGGGGTCAACTCCGAATCAAGGAAAGGCGGTTCTTGTCCCCGGGTATCCGACTAACGTACGGACCAGACCGATGGCGTTGAACAGGCTGTCTGCTGCGGTTCGGGAGAGACCAGAATTCATTTATTCCGAGGACTTCGTAAATCAGGCACTGACCTTTATTTGGCGCACGACTTCGAGAAACAATCAGTTTGGTAAACGTGTGCCTCAGGGCGCGGAAGGTTGTAAGGATGACATTGTGATGGCGGCGGCAATCGCGGAGTACTGCAGAAATGTTCGTCTTGGGTATCTGGATCCGATTGAGGCGCCTTCCGAAAGATATGGATCTTTGTTTGATACCGAAGAGGATGCGGCTTAATTACTTAACAAACATAATTGGTAATTATACTCATCGCTTACCGTAGGGGAAAAGTGGAAAATAGGACTTGAAGTCTTAGGGGCAAAAAACTATACTTTTCTTGTGGGGGACTTCGGCTAACCGACCCTACAAATACACGGCTCCCAAGCGGAGCCGTTTTTCACGTATGGAGGCTCGGAACAAAATGAACATTATCTGGTTCAGAATCGTATGCGCCAGTCGTCCAAGAGGTTCTCGGCGGAACACCTTCACCAATCAATTCGATCTGTATGTTACGAAGGTGTTGTTGCCAAGTAATGGTGACACTTCCAAACCTCTTCGCATCTTTTACTCTCCTAACAAGGCTGAGGCACAGAAGTTCGGAAAGTTCACAGCCGAACGAATCAGCACATCGTTGAATGGCAAAGGTTGGGGTCTTCGTACCAAAGTGGAACCGATAGAGTAGTGGTGGTCAAATCTTCCGAGAGGAGAAATTGAAAATGGACTTGCTAACGTTGCGGCAGTATCTCACTCCAAACGATAAGGGAGCGTTCAAGGATATTCGCAAACGGCGTCCTACAAAGGAACGGCCGGTTGAGTGTCCCTTGTGCAAGGGACATGGGATGTGGAATCTGGAACTCGATGCCTATGGAAAAGGTGATCACTTCCGAGCGAGTTGTTCTCAGTGTCACGGCTGGGGTTTTGTCCAGCCGGGTTTGGACGCGACTTGCATTCATGAGTTTGAGGAAGTCGGACCAAAGGAGTTCGATGAATTGAAGAAGAAGTTTTCCGGCCTCGGTGAGTTCGTTTACGGAAGATGCATCCATAATCTGGTCTGCAAGACTTGCGGACGGCGTATGGTTACCGACTCGAGCGATTGAAGAGAGTGACAGAAAAAGGTTGTGTAGGTAGTAGTAAAAATTCAGAATGAGGAGATGGAGTAAAATGGCTACGAACTATACTCACTCGGTCAAGTTGTATCCCGTACCCTCGGGTGTGGTGACTCACATTTGCAAGGGTTGCGGCAAGGAAGTTCTGACGCAGTACAGCTACAAGAACAATCGTCCGTACATCGTGGATGTGATCACACAATCCGGACAGCGGATGACGGCACGCAACCTATTCCATCAATGCACGGCACCGAAGCAGTCA
>Ga0335071_10008414_pt1 | contig 10595 bp, 14 predicted proteins | sample Lox_Sample_15_FD_206724 | JGI IMG/M metagenome (GOLD analysis project Ga0335071, IMG submission 206724) | Soil microbial communities from Loxahatchee National Wildlife Refuge, Florida, United States - Lox_Sample_1.5 | ecosystem: Environmental > Terrestrial > Soil > Wetlands | place: USA...
CTGCCCACGAACAAAATTTAACAAATGCTTCTTCACACTCACCATACATCAAGTATTCAAATACTGGAAAATACTTCTTGTTCTTGAATCGTTGATGTGGTCCTTCTATTATATGCGTAACGTGTGTTCCGCCTAAAACTTTGTACCGGGCTGGCCAATATCTTGCCATTTCTATGCCCCAGTTTACATTTGCTGTAGTTGCTGATACACCTAGTACATCACATTCTTCCATCTTATCTTTATGGAGAATTAAATTCTGTCCGTCCCATGATGTTACTTTGTGACAATCTAAAACCTTAACATCATGTCCTGCTTCTCTTAAAGACCCAGCCAAATACAAAATACCCAAGTGCAAATGCATCTTGGGATTAAATAACCTCCACGACGGACTATCTAATAATATTACTTTAGCCATTATATAGACACCAGTTGCTGCTTTAATTCTTCCTCTACCATTAATTTTACTAATTCTGGCATTGCTTTCTTTGCTTTCCATCCTAAATTATTATCTATCTTTAGTGGTAATCCACAAAGCCTATCTACTTCGTCCGGATCAGACTTTTCAAATTCTAAAAACTCTCTAGTCTTAGGCCATCCTAATCCAACGTGCTCCAAGGCTTCGTCTACAAATTCTTTACATGAGAAGCATCTTCCAGTCGATACAATGTAGTCATCTGGAATACGAGCGTGTAGCATCGTATAGGCTGCTTCCATGTATTCTTCCGTATACCCCCAATCTCTTACTGCGTGTAACTTTCCTAGTTTAATTGGCTCAGGTGTTTCACCTTTGTCTAAGGCTAACTTCACCCGAACAACTTCTGTAACCACTTTGCGAGAAAAGAAACTTCTCTGGCGTAACGGAGACTCCATGTTATAGAATATTCCTGTACACGCAAATAAGCCTTTTTGCTCGCGGTAAAGACGGATGATATCTTGGGCGGCGGCTTTAGCAACTCCATACGGGTTCCTTGGTTTAATTGGTGTCTTTTCAGTTTGTGGAAACTGAGTCAAATCAAATACTTCAGCACTTCCGGCCAGAAAAAATCTAGCATTTGGACATAAATTTTGTATAAGCTCTAACATATGAACAACAGAAACAAAATTTGTTTCTGTGTAACGAACTGGTAACTCCCAAGATCTTGGCGCAAACATCTCAGATGCAAAATTGTAAATTACATCTGGTTGTGATATTACTAGTGCTGCACGAACATCACTTCTTATACAAACATCACAACATATAGCAGACGTTAATATTGGCTCTGTATTCGTATGACGATAGTAAGTACCAAAAACTTGATAACCCATTCCGTACAACATCCTACTTAAATATCTTCCTGCTTGTCCGCTTGCTCCGAATATCAATGCCCTTTTCTGAGTCATTTATCTCATTCTCCCTTGACAAGTATGTCTCACTTGTGTAGTTTCTCCCTAGAGTAGATATTCCATAAAGAATTAATCTGCTTCACCATTAATGCCCGACGATCGTTTGATTCTGTGATAAGATCAAGTACTTCTGCTTTACGTTCTTTTACTGCCATTGAATCTTTATCAGGAGCTTCACGAAGTATACGAGCTTGATCTTCCAGTTTCCATAATGATTCGTTTATTTCTAGTAACTGATCTAGGTACACATCAAAGTTTTTCTGTTTATCAGGAAACGCTGCAATATCTGGAAAGTAATTCTTTTCTAGATACTCTTGAATCATTTCATGTTCATCAGCGAATGGTTGAATATTTATCGGTGATGGATCTTCCATCTTGGTTCTTGACAATCGCATATGCTCTGTCGAAGATGCCATCTCTGTTGTTTCAGTTGTTACTTTACTATCACTTTTACCCGCACCATACTTCATCTTTAATTGTAAGATAGTTTGTCTGTCAACACATTCACCCGGATTAGGTTTTAGTATACGACTCATTTCTTAGTTCTCCCTTTAACTTTAATTTGTGTTAGATCAATTCCTAATGTGTTTATACAATAATCTCTAATTTCTTGCAATGATGTAAGACAAAAATATTTATAACCTTTCTTTCCACAAAATCTTTCCGCAGCTAAATTCTTACGATTAAGTGCTAAAAATGCATTCTTGTACTGTAATTCCCATCCAACCAATTCAACAAGATGAATCATATCATCATGAAATGTAATTAAGAAATCTGGGATAAAACTACGAATACAACCTTTGGTATCTTTATATTTTAAGCTAAACGGTTCGTAGTTAAATCTTTTTACTTTACGTGATTTATCTAAAGCTTGTGCAAACAAATTTTCCCATTTACACCTAGATTTTATAATTCCGGCTTTTAGTGTTTTTAAAACTCTAACATTAACTCCTAATGGAGGCTTGAGCGTACCTAAAGCATATGCTTTTCTCAATGCTTTACTTATGCGTTTGTTAGCTTTGTTTCTTCGTATCCTATAGTTTTTATCTGTAGCTAGATGGAACTTTAATGTCTCTGCCGCCTTTACTCTACCTTTCCTAATTCGTCTCTTTGCTAATATAGGATGTGATTTACACCATGCAATCATAGCTTTACTTACCATCTTACGCATTCTCAATGTCTTATTTCTAGTAATACATAATTGCCTTCTATCTTCAATATATTTTCTACTTGTAGTAATTGATACCTTACGCATTTTAAGACTTTTGTTGCGTTTAGTCATCATCAAACGGTATTCTTTTGTATGCTTATGAGTGTGACAAGCGGGGTTATGCCCTTTTGCATACCTTTTGCCTTTTCCTTTAACTATTCTTTTACATTTACGGCTACACTGACATTTCATTTAACTAAGTATTTAGTCTCCTCAAGTATATTAGTAATAATTCCTGACACTGTTTCAGCAGCTAGCTTTGGATCTAATGGTAACGTATGTTCTGGCCAATGTGGGTTTCCAAATGTATTTCCAAAATACCCATTGGCGTTCCTATTTGGATGTGGTTCATATACTAAAATATTCTTTTGTCCTACACCATGTGCTAGAACATAATTACTAGATCTACACCCTATAAAAGCCAATGCATTTTTTATACAAATGGCTGCATCTAACCAACTTAATTCGCGTGTATCTATTAACATAACTTTTGGGAAATCATCTGGATACAAGTCTGATTCTAATTTATCAAAGAATGTTTTCTTCTCTGCTACATACATATCATTAAAGCACCATGCTATATATGGTACTCCAATACCTTCCACCTTCATTGTTACTCTATTTTTCGGCAATTCGATGAATGGAATTGGATTCTCTAACTTAATTAAATGTGGTGCTGCTATGAAATCAATTAACGGTTCTGTCGGTCCCGGATGCCTACGATACGTTAGATGGTATACTTGATCATACAAATCATACGAATGTAAAGGAGCTTCCCAAGGCTGATCTCCATGAGGACTTCCTGTACATATCCAATCGAAATTAATTATTGCTTTACGAATATACGATTGCTGGGACAATAATTTACTTAATGACTGGTACTGTGGCATGATCATCATATCTACCTTAGTACCATGTTTCTTACTTATTTCTTTTACTGTTGCAAGGCTCCATAAAATGTCACCGAAACCTCCACTGAACGTGCAAAGTATATTACTCATCTTTCACTCTCCCTGCTGTAGCTAAATCATTCTTTTCGAACCATGACTGACGTTTTACTAGTTTCCTATAACGTTTATCTTTTAATTTTTCTTTTACTAGATGCTTTACTTCTACACTGGCCTCTTCTACTGTTATTGCTCCACGTAATTTAATCCAACGTTTGAATGCATCTACGTTAACAGATGTAGCACCTTTAATGAACAGACGCCGCAATTCTAGGTAATCGTGTGTAAACGAATTTGCAGCGTTTGTTTCCATTATGCTCTTTTACGTTTAGCGTTTATTCTTTCGTTTACTGCTACTTCGTCTCCTGGGTTATCAGTTACTTTATCTGCTAGTGCTGCCGGACCTGCCTTTACTCTTTTCTTTTTCTTTGCGTTAAGTCTAATACCAGTTGTTCTTACTGGGCCACCAGAAGCTCTTGGAGTCATTTTACCCATCCCACCTCCACCGCCACCAGATGGCATTGACATCATAGCTTTCATTTGCTGTCTAGCAGCTGCTACGTATGATATCTTTACTTTCTCTGGATCACCCTTTAACTCTACATCATTATCTTCTAACGTATATTCCTGTTTAAAAGTCTTTCCATTGTCATTGTATATAAAATAATTATCCATCGGAAATACATCTGTAATCCACGGAGTAGCTCCTGGACTGCAGGAATTACATTTCGCTTGTGATCCACCTTTACCACTACGTTTAAATCTAGTGTTCATTGCTTCTTGCAATAGATCTCTTAATTCATTGTATCCAATATCAGCTGCTGCTAATACTGTACCTACTGGAATTGCTGGAGTAGCAGTCTTTAGTGATCCTAATCCAAATGATGATTCAACATTCGAATAACTAGCTGATGCTTGCATATCTAATGCTGCACTTACATTTACTTTGATTTGCCTTCCTGTCGTTCCGGACTGTGCTTTCTTGTTACGCGAAACATTCTTTGGATCGCCTGGGCCCTTAGCGCCAGGGAGTTTTCCGCTTCCCTTCGGTCTCGCTGCTTGTTTCCCGACTCCTGCATTATTGGGACTAGGCGCATTACGCGCACCCGGCCCACCTGGTTGTGCTTGCCCCAACTTTGGGGGCCTGACTGTTTGTCCATCACCGGGGGCTACTCCTGGTTGTGTTCCTACTAATGAAGGACGAGTCTGGTTCATCTTGCCAACTGTATTACCCATGTTGACAGGATTACCTTCCTCATCTTGAAACTGATTGTTTCCAGGATTGTTCGGATCCATACCCATAGTCGGATCTACATCCTGATTCGGATCCAAGTTATGCATCTGTGACAGATGATTAATGACGCTCTTCACAGGTGCTAAGTTCCGTTGTGTTTCTTCTCTGGCCATATCGTACTGTAACTTGGCCTTCGATAACTTTCCGAAACTGTCTTTCGTAGCACCTACTGGATCTTGCATATGCTTGGATATATGCGTTGCAAGTGGGGAAGCCGCTGCATCTACATCATGCAACGTTTTTCCGTCTAGTAAATCTCTAAGGTTAGCCATTATTTGCTCCTGATTCTTCCTTGGGCTTCTCCATCTTGCTTGCATTCAAAGTCTGATGTTTGATTAAAAACTTCTTATTATGTTCTGTTGATTCTTCCATGGAATATAAATCTACATTACATAGATGACAATGAGCAACAACACGTCTTGTTCCTTTTAACGTATCAATACGATCTTTCTGGGCTGATGTGAATTGATTTGCCCAATTATCTTTATGACCACTACCTTTCAAGAATCTCATGTCCATCCAACGAACTAAATAGTCGACGATAGATGTGGCGAACTTTAGATCCTTATTACTACTGTTCGTAATTCCCATTGGTGCAAATCTAGTATACGAAAGTTTCTGTACAATTAGATCTAGTGGAACTCCATGTTGCAGTGCTAGACTAAGTAATATACTTAAACAATCTCCCATTCCGTGACCGAACGATCCAATTCCACTTCCTCTTTTTTCTACATCTGAGATATTTAGGAAAACTTCTCCTGGTAATCCATTCTCGAATAGATTAACAATTACATAACAATCAACACCGTCTACTGTAAATTTGTGAGTGATTCCTGATGCGATTCTATCTTTATCGTCTCGCACCTTCATTCGTACTGGATACGGGGTATTTGCATTACTAACTGTCTCTATACTCACTCGCGGCCTCCCGACACGCCCTTCAGCAACTGCACGTCTGTAATTCTTTTGGGTTTCATCTTGTACAGTTCCACCTTTTAATTTGTGCTTTACTTCTTTACGTGTTCCTTGTCCTTCAAGATGCATTCCATTTTCGTTAATATACAAATCTTTTTCTGAATATGTATGATTGAAATTCGTTACTTCGTGTAACGTTTCATCGAACTCTCGTTCTACATTATGATACACACAAAGCCCGTTCATCATCTCAGGATACGGACACGCTTTATCTGCTAAACACATTTTAGTTGCTCTTTCCTTTTTGGTATTGATCCCACGCGATCTGGAACGGTATCGGAGACTTCTCTCCATACTTCTTCTTTAATTCCAAAACTTGGTCTTCCCTTCCAGGTGGCGCCTTCATATTGATTGTTTTTACTTTTAATCCGCTTGCATCCATATTCTTTTTAGACTTCATGCACATTGCACACATGCAATCTACTTCATGTCCCATTGCATTTACTGTTCGGGAGAACTCTGACTTACTTGCTCCTTTATTTACTACTCTCGGTCCGATGTTATTAGCCGATCCTGGCATATTGCCATTTGGTGTTCCAAATCTTTTTGTATATCCCGGTCCTGTTCCAGGTGCAAATACGTTTGGCTTGTTTGGATTAAACTTCTTTTGCTCATCCGGTTTAATTCCAACTACATCGTCGTAACTTGGATCTGTTTCATCTGAGGCTGACTCATCTTCTAGTGAACCACTTGACCTTGCACCACATGCTTGGCAATCTTGTGCTTCCATCTTTTTCTTTGCCATTACTCCCATACGTAATGGGTTAGATCCAGAACCGCCTGATGCACTAGAACCACCTGCGGTTCCTCCACCACCTATGGCATCCATTTCTTTCTTATCTACCTTTACTTTCTTAGCATTTAGGGCTGCTTTGGGTCTACTGCCACCTTCACCACTACTCTGCTTCGTTACTGTATTACGTAATCCTGTAGATGGAACTGTCGATGCATATAATTCATACGTTGATTCCATCTTGTTCATTGTCGGCGTAATTCCTGTTTTCTTATACGCCTTAAATGCTGATGCATTGATTTCAATTCCACCACGTTTCTTTAACTTGTCGATTACTTTACTTCCTACCCACGCCATAATTCTCGTACGTCCCTGCATCCTCTGTGCCTTCAGACGATGCTTTCCATCGTGCACAGTTACTTCTGGAATGTATCCTAGTGCAGTACGGCCCATATGACGTTTGTTGCCATCTACTACTATCGGATCCATGGAATCCGACCCACACTGGAAATAATGCTCTACTCCGTTAATATGTTTTGGCTGATGTACACATGCAGCAGCGTTAATGTCTATTTCCATCAACACAAACTCCTTACTCTTGAGCCATTTCTTGGCCCACTTCTCAGGAGTAATGTTCAAATATGGATGACCTCCCGCTGCCGCCAACTGATGTACTCGTCGAGCTACTGCCAGACGAGACTTACGAATACCTGTCATAGCAGGTAATGGCTGTCTTAAGTCTGCCATAGATGATGCTTGCTCTAAGTTCATAAGGTCTCCACGTATATTATACAGAACTGCACGTTCTAATTCTTATTCAAAGAACGTGTGCTTTCCTATTTGAGCTGTAATATGATGTGTCCTGCTTAGTACGATATTCCTTTCGAACCATCCACCTTTATCCATCGTATGAAGATTCGCATAGAAATGAGCGCCGTTCGTAATGTCTTTACTAAACTCTGATTCCGCCAGAACTGCTGATGGATCCGCAACTGATATATCTTTTTGAGCACCAAATATCTCTTGCGCTGCCTTTGAGCTGTAAGACCAAGATTCATCATCTTCTTTCGGTTCCAGATTAAACTGTGGATCTTTCGCTACGCTCATACTGGTAAATTGATTCTTTCCATAAATAACGTCATGAAGTGTACTAGCAAATCCTGTAAAGCCTACCCTGTTCTTTAATACATTAAGTACTGCTAACATTCCTGTTGCACCTTCTCCACGTGCTTCTTTCCAAGCACATAACGCAGCACTATGAATATCATGTTCGTCGCATACTAATTTTCCTGTTGCCATAAATTCTCCTATATAATTATTTTCTGTTTATCACCATTCTCTAATTCTATTTCCACTGTCATGTGTGTTGCATCTTTCTTTGTGACGCTTAATATGCTAAATGCCTTTCCGTATTTATGTTCTACCTTACTGCAGAGTCTCTGAAACTCTAGTGGTGTCATGTACTCTGCTATATCTGCTGGTAACAGTGGTGTCATCTGGGACTCCTAGTCTATACAACCTTCCGGAAGATCTGGAAGTTCTACTACCTTACTATTTAAATCATGTGTACAATCATTCTGGAAGTGCAATTTACCTTTAATTAATAGATAGTGGCAAACGCCTATTTTACCGCCTACCCATCCATCATGTTTAAAACTTGGACTGAATGTTGGTTTTTCTAAATTACCATCAAACTGCCATCCATCAGGTAATGGATGCATCTCGTTACATCCCGGACACCAATGGAAATACGCACTTTCTCCTCTCCTCAACTTTGATGAAACTTGATTCATGCTGGTGTTAATTCTCCGTTGTGTAAAAATCCGTGGTAATCTCCTGCCAAGATACTTCCTGCTCCTGCACTACATGTATGGCCGTTTTTGTCTACGTGAATATTCGGTGGTTCTCCGTGTCTTACCCAACATCTATGTGTTCTATCATCCGGCAATGTACAATTACTACATCTTGAATCAATATCCCATTCTCTTCCATTCGGTAACTTACACATTAACGATGGACCAGTTTGGTTATCCCAATAAACTCCCCACTTTACATTTCCTTGTTCATCTTTACTATTGTACCATGTTGCATACCATAAAGCTCCAGCTGGAGCTTCTCTAATTGTATACAACTGTCCATCTGGTGCGCCTTCGTATAACTGATGAACAAATAACTGATACGTATCTTCTGGTGTAAATTGGTAACCACATCCACACTGTGTAGGCCATCGTATGTCTTCTATTGGTGGTTTTATACTATTTTCGTATTCTGACCATTTCGGGTAATCGTCTCCTGGTGGAACAGTGGCATACGGGTAATCGTATTCACCAAACGGAACCATAGCATCATGAAATCCAAACGGTAATGGACACTTGGCTTCAGCAGATGATACATATCTCCTTAACCATGTACGATTCTTGTCTAATGGCTTTAGTAAGAATACTCTTATTCCCATTACTTACTCCTTGGATTTACCATCAAACGTTTCATTGACGTCTTTATTCCATATCTATCTTTTAACATCCCTACTGCCTGGGCTGCATTCTTATAATCAAATGTTAAAAGCCCTCTTGTCTTGAATGCATGTGTAGTGTAATTCTGTTCTTGTACTACTACGTTCTTTATTCCACCTTTCTGCATGTACGTGTTTACCCAAACTGTAGCACCAGATCCTTGCTGGTATGGAGCTGGCATTCCTGATGTATCGTATATCTTGGTGATTCTCGTAGTACCCGGACGATCTTGCTTGCCTTTCACACTGTCAGTTATTGCAAATTTTCCTTTTAGATAATGTTCTTCTCTAGAAATGTCTTTAAGTGTTTTGACATCTGGCTCAGGATCGTCTCTACGTTTTACCCAAGTTACTTGCGCTCCATCTGTTGTCTTGAACTTTGTGATCGTTTCACTCTTTTTCGCTACTGATACAGCCTGTGGTGCAATGTTTGGATTGCCTTTCTTGTCTAGACGTACATCATCCATCTTTACGTGATATCCTTCTAATATATGTAACGCTCCCGGCATTGCTACGTTTACTGATAACATCTGATCTGCATTACCTATTTTCGGTAATACATGTAGTACATAAGCTGCTGTATCTTTCTTATACGTCTGATCTCCCCATGGCGTTTGGACGGTCACAGCTCGATTAAAACGTATAAGATCGCCTGGTTCAATATTCTTACTATGATGCGGTCCGCATTGTGGACACGGAGCCGTCGGCCCAGATCCTTGCCCACCCGCATTCATAGTCCTGACAGGCTGTACATGAACGTTTAATGTAGTTGCAAGATTCATGATTTATGTGGCCTATGCACGTCTTTCCTTATCTCTCTCATGTCTTGTTGCATTAACTCTACTGCTTTTTCCATTGCATTAGCTGTTGCCTGCATACTTGCTGATATTGCTGTCAAATGACTTATTGCTTTATCTCTCTTTCCTGAATCTATTTCATGCTGTTTCTGCCAAGCAAGTATCGCTGTTATCTTTGTTTGATTCTCTCCATGTTGTTTGGAATTGTGAATTATAATTAACAATCCCTGTATCAGTATTCCAATAACTACAGCTACTGTACTAATAAAACTGTAGTTATCTGGCTGAGTAGCCTGTTGTAAAACTATATTTGCGATACATATTACCTGTACAAATAATAGTTTGTTTAAAGTTAACACACCTACCCCCAAATCTAACTTGCTCGTAGCGCTATTTCAACTAATATTTCCATATGCATAGTAACTCCATTCTGTATACCATCTAGTAGTAACGTGTACTGTGTTCCAATTGCTGGTTGAAAGTTAAAGTCTCCGAATGAAGCGCTGAATACTCCATTCGATCCCGGTACATACTGTAGTATTACTCCGTTACACTCAGGAACAGCGTTGCCGTTGCTGTCAACTAATGTTCCTGATATTGAACCTGACGCATTCCAAAAGTTCAGTGTCGATCCATCAAGTACTCCTGCTACTTGCAACGTGTGTGTATTTCCTGGATAAAGTAACATCTTTGATGGTGTCGCATTTAACATAAGTGGTCCTATTTGGTCTAGTTGGACTCCGT
>Ga0335071_10008415_pt1 | contig 10594 bp, 6 predicted proteins | sample Lox_Sample_15_FD_206724 | JGI IMG/M metagenome (GOLD analysis project Ga0335071, IMG submission 206724) | Soil microbial communities from Loxahatchee National Wildlife Refuge, Florida, United States - Lox_Sample_1.5 | ecosystem: Environmental > Terrestrial > Soil > Wetlands | place: USA: Florida...
CATTTTCAGATGCATACGGTGAGTACGCCAGTGGTCGTTGTCGCTGAAGACAGGCAGACGGCCAAGGGCATCTTTTATACCGCCGGCATGGTCGGCTCTTCCGATTCAGGCCAGTGGATGTGGGAGCGCTACGGCGTTGACTTCATCCGCGAGGATGGAGTGTGGAAGATCTGGCACCTGCACGTCTACTCCGACTTCGCCGATCCGATGGGCAAGGATCTCGGCGCCGGTGGGCCTGGCGGCGGGGCGCCCGGCGGAGCTCCTGGCGGAGCGAAGGGCGGGCAGGTTAAGGCTGAGCACTTTGGCCCGGAGAGCATGACCAAGGCTGGAGCCCCGGGCGGCCAAGGCGGTCCCGGTGGTGGTGCTCCAGGTGGTAAGGGTGGTGAGGGCACCTGCCCGAACGGCGGTCGCATGGCGGCTCCCGGCCTCTGTTTAAGCGCCGAAGCGCTGACGCCGAGCTACAGCGCCAAGGTTGGCTACAAAGAACTGGGCAAGGACACCATTCAGGTAATGGTTCCCAGGCCTCCGGTTCCCTACAAGACCTTCAGCGAGACCTTCAGCTACGCTGACCCCGACGAATATGCCAACGCCCTTGCAGCCGTGAAGAAACAATAGTTCAGCTCGAGCTCCCGCGGGTGTGCAATGCGCCGCTCGCGGGAGAGAATGGAAATCATTGCAAGCCTGACAACTCATAGGAGATGGATATGCGGATACATCGGATTGTGACGATCTTTGGAGTCTGTGCTGCTGCGATCGGCTTGTCAGCCCAGTCCAGCACGGCGAAATGCCCACCTTACCCGGATGGAACCCTCGGCGACCCCACACCCCTCTTCCGGGCCATCGATCTCAATCACGACGGCCAGGCGACGCACGAGGAGTGGCAGAAGGTCGAAGCTCCGGAGCCTTCGTGGAATGCCTTCCAAGGCAAGGCGCTGGTGAAGAAGCACGGCTACGTTACGCTCTTTGACTTCCTCACCGATTCGCCTCCGGGCGGAATTGACACAGGGTGCAAAGGCTATTTCAGCCTTGACGATTTTCTAGCCACCAAGAAGATGGCTCCCGGCGGCGGCGCGGGCGGTCCGGGTGGGGCAGCGGGCGGTCCGGGTGGCGCAGCAACTCCGGGCGGCCAGGCCGGCGGTGCTCCTCCTCAAGGCGGCTCAGGTGGCCCGGGTGGACCTGGCGGTCCCGGCGGCGGCGCGGGTAGCAGCAGTTCGCCCACTCCTCCTTCGCCTACCGCTCCCCGCGAGGCGCTGGCGGCGGGAACTTATCCCACCGACGCTCCCGGCAAGTGTTCGCCCTACCCCGACGGCGGCATCAGCGATCCTTCGCCTGCCTTTTACGCTATCGACACGAAACGTACCGACAAGATCACGCATGCGCAGTGGACGGCTGCCGGAGCTCCCGAAGCGATCTGGGCGCAGTATATGGAGATTCCGCGCGTCCAGAAGAACGGCTATCTGACGCTCTATGACATGGTGATGCACACTCTGCCCAATGGCGCTGATACCAACTGCGACGGCTCTATCTCGCTCGACGAACTAAAAGCGATCAACAAGTGGAAGGCCGGACCCGGCAAGCTCATTTCGAGCGTGAAGCCCGCCAGCGCATCGGCTCAATCGCCCGCTTCTCCTGGCGGAGCTCCTGCCGGCGGACAAGGCGCGCCACCCTCGGGCGCGGCGCCCAGCGGCGCTCCTGCGGGAGCAGCGCCGGGCGGCGGCCAAGCCGGCGCCCAAGTCAGGTCAGCACCTGCCGGGATGGTTTACTACAAGTCCGACAAGCTGATCGCCGAAGTCGATACCAACAAGGACGGTTGCCTGAGCAAGGCAGAATGGGTCGCCGCGGGCCTGCCGGACGGCACCTACTCGATACTCGAAGGCCAGGCTGCGGTGAGAGACTGCGTCACCGACAAAGAGCTCACCAAAGGCCCCGCCCCGGCGGGCCTCGACACCAACGGCGATGGATACATCACGGTGGCCAAACTGAGGGCCCAACTTGCGAAGAACGGCTCTGAGCCGGGCGGCGGCGGCGCGGCGGGAGGCCAAGGTGGCCCCGGCGGCGGTCCGGGGGGGGCTCCGGGTGGTGAACCGGGGCTGAGTCAGGGCAAATAAGCCCGAACCATCACAATCTTGGCGAGCCTTTACACAAAGAAACGATTTACCATTTGCAAATCACCATCGTGGAGCACAATTGCACTCTCCAGAGTTTGATTCTGGTCGAGTGCCCACTTAACAGCGCCGGAGGGGGAGATGAAATTGAGATTTAGAAATGCCGGGAGTATAGCGCTCCTAGGCGCATTGATCGCCACCGCTACACTGGCCGCTCTGCCGGCCTGGAGCCAGGATTCCATCAAGACGGTTGCGGCCGGAAGCACCTGGGTGGTGGAACACACCACGCACCTTGACCGGCTCATAATCGCAGAAGGCGCCAAGCTGGCAGCGCCCAAGGGCTACAGCCTGACGATGACCGTTGACGGCATCGAAACCCCGATCGAGTCAGGCTACTACCAGAAAGATGTTGTCCTGACGCCGACGAAGGAGATTCTCATCCCCTACCAGGGTGTGCAGGATCCCTATCCCTTCCGGGCGGCGCTCTACGTGAAGAACGGCGCCGTTGTGGCCGACCAGTCGGTGGCCGCAGCAACCGAAGCCGCGACGATCACCAACAGCTCGGCCACCAACCTGAACATCACCTCGCTGGGCGACAAATTCAACGGCATCTTCGTGACCGGAGATTCAACCTATACCGTCGACAATCCGGAGATTGAGTTGAACGGCGCCGGCGGCAACGACTTTGCCGGCTTCGGCGCGGCGGTGATGGCCAGCGGAGACGCCAAGCTGACCGTCAACAACGCCAAGATCGTCACGCGTGGCGCGGTGCGCACCGCGGTTTGGGTGGGCGGCAACAGCACAGTCGTGATGAACGACGCGAATATCGAAACCTGGGGCGGCAAGCTGCCCGCCGATTACCAGTTCACGATCGGCACCGACAAGATGAAGGAAATTCCCTACGGGCTGGGTATGATCGGCGATCAGCGCTCCACCAACCTGATCGATACCGGAACGGTGTACTACAACCGTCTCCACCTCCGCGCCCACGGATGGGGAGCTCTGTCGAGCGACGGCGGCGGCCCAACGCGCATGCACGTGGCGGACAGCGTGATTGAAACCATCGGCGACGGCTACGGCGCTTACGCCAATGGCGACGCCATCGACACCTTCTCGCACACCATCTTTAATGTGGCAGGCGTCGCGCTGGTAATGGGCGGCAACGGCTCGGGCGTCTTCACCGACCAGACCCAGGTCCACTCCGACAAATACGGCGTCTTCATGCACCAGGGGACTGGCGGCAGCACGCTCACCATCGACAAGGGAAGCGTCTTCCTGACCAAGCTGACCGCGATCGAGATCAAGGGCCGGGGCGGAAATGTGGTGATCGACGATGCCCTGATCCGCGCGGAGAACGGCATCATTCTCGAATCGATGGATAACGACGATCCCATCATGGCGGCGATGGCCAAGGGCGGAGGAGGAATGCCCGGTGGCGGCGGTGGTCCTGGTGGGGGCGGCCCAGGTGGTGCTCCCGGCGCGGGTCCGGGCGGTCCTGGCGGAGCGCCTGGTGGTGGCGGTCCCGGCGGCGGTGGCGCTCCTGGCGGTGCTGCACCCGGTGGCCCAGGCGGTGGCGCTCCCGGTGGTGGTGGTGGCGGCGCGATGGCGGCTGCCGGCGCCATGCCCGGCTCTGAAGGCGCCAGCTACAGCGGTGACGTTGTGGCGGCCATCAAGAACACCAACCTTGCCGGCGATATCGTCCACGCTATGAAGGGCAAGGGCGACATGATCGTCACGCTCGAGAAGGTCACACTCACTGGCGCCATCTCGCTGGGAACGGCTTCTCCGGCAGGGCAAGAACCTTCGAAGGAGGCTTACCGCGAGGTTGGCAATATCAAGAACACCCTGGGACCGGCGACGGACAAGTTCGGGCTCAAACTCTCACTCGATGCCGGCTCCAAATGGGTTGCTACAAAAACCTCGTACCTGACCAGCCTGACTCTGGCCAACGGCGCGGCCATCGCGGCCCCCGAAGGTTCCAAGGTTACGATGCTGGTCAACGGCGCGCCTACCGCGATCAAGGCCGGCACCTACACCGGCAAGATCGAAGTCCGGGTTGTGCCGGGCGCGTAAACGTCAGCATTCGTCGATGTTTCCGTATGTCGCGGGCACGGCGAATTGAAAAAGGTCAAAAAGGGCAACAAGCAAGGAGAGCGTATGAGAAGCAAGAAGGTCTTAGCGACTTCACTGATTACGGCCTGCCTGGCCGCCGGCAGCATGCTGGCGATGGTGGGTTGCTCGAACAACGATGCCTACAAGCTGGCGCAAAAGGCCGCCGACTATCAGGCCATCGTAAACACTATGTCGCTGCACTTCTGGTATCACGCGGCCAGTATGAACGATGTGGAAATGGAAAAGGCATGGTCGAAGCGAGCCGACTGCGTTTGGGCCCAGAACGGGGGCTTCGTAAAGGGCAGAGACGCGATCGTGAGTTATTACGGCAAGCATGTGGACCCGCAAAGCGCCAAGGGATCGGCGGCGTGGCATCCGCAATTGTCGCCGGTGATCCAGATTGCCGAGGATCGTCAAACGGCCAAAGGCATCTGGTACACGGTTGGCGTCGTGGGCCAATATCCGAACGGCAACTGGATGCTCGAAAGATACGGCGTCGATTTTGTCAACGAGGATGGGCAGTGGAAGATCTGGCACATGCACGTCTATACGGATACCGCTTTCCCCACGAGCGGTAGTGCGCAAAAAGGCGGACCGGGTGGACCGGGCGGCGCACCAGGCGGAGCGCCGGGCGGAGCGCCACAGAAAGCCGAAAAGGTGGGCAAAGAGTCGGCCCCCGGTGGCGCTGCTCCCGGCGGAATACCGGCAGGGATGCCTGCGAATCCGTTCAACCCCAAACAGGACACTTACAAAGAGTGGGGAGCGGATACGATTCCTCGCATCGTTCCGCGTCCTCCGGAGCCCTATAAGACTTTCAGCGATACCTTCAGCTACGCCGACGAGAACGAGTGGGCGAACGCAAACAAGTAGACCGTTGTGAATGGTGCTGTTCCAGGGGCGTGCGCCGAGGGGTGCACGCCCGCCTGGCAACCAACGATATGGAAGAACGCGCGGATCCCAAAAGGAGTCATTATGGCAGAAAAGACCTCTAACTTAGGCAGACGAAAATTCATGCTCGTGAGTTCTGCGGCCGTCGCGACGCCATTGCTGTTGGGCGCCGCAGAATCCATGAAAGCGGCTGAAAGCAAGCCGACCGAAGCCAAACTCGCCAAAGGAACGAAGATCTACTTCATAGGCCACGGATGCGTGGGATGTCATACATGCATGAGTCTGTGCCCGGCCAAAGCGATTCACTTCGGCAACACCGGAAATGAGATCGACCAGAACATCTGCGTTCACTGTGGCACATGTTTTGAGAATTGCCCCCTTTCCATGATTTCCGAATCGGAAATCTGAGCCACAACGAGATGGAGGACGAGAAGATGATTAAGAAAATCATGGATTGCGATTTAGTCGTTTTGGGTGCGGGCGGATCGGGACTTGTTGCCGCGAACCGCGCCTTTGATCTCACAGGTAGAAAGGTGGTTGTCCTTGAAAAGGCAAAGAAGCCTGCCGGCTGCACTTATTTCGCCAGCGGCATGGGAGAGTCCGGACCGATCACAGATTCAAAATGGCAGAAGGATGCGGGATTCGAGGTAAACGAAAATCCTCAGGATCTTACAGGACAGTTTTTCGACTGGCTTGTCACGGCGACTAAGGGCGATGCCGAGCAATACTTCTCTGTTTCCAAATCCGGAGCCCCGGGCCCAATGGGAGGGACGGGCCGCATCGTCTACGCGGATCGCTACGGGAAGTATGTGGATTTACCCGACCAGACCATCGGCCCGGGCAGAATGGGTTCCTGGGTCGTCGATCACTTGAGCGAGCGCTGCGCGAAGGTGGGGATCACCCTGCTTACCGAGACCCGTGCCAGAAAATTCGTGAAAGACGATAAGGGCAAGGTATCTGCTGTCATAGCGGATACACCCGACGGCCAGTTGGTTATCAACTGCAAGGCCTGCATTATCGCTGCCGGCGGATTCGGCGCCAACAAGGAAATGCTCAGGAAGTACTATCCGAAGCAGTTCAGCGGCGGCGGGGTCATGCATTCACTTTGCCCACCTTATCTCACTGGCGATGGCATTCTTGCTGCTGAAGAGGCAGGCGCCTATATCGACCCGACCGTAAGAAGCCTTTCCTTCCCCGGAGGGTTTTTCGGTGATGGTTTTATGCGTCACCCCTGGAAGATCAGCCTTCTGTCGCTCACCTCCGGAAACTGCTGCATGATCAATCTTGACGGCAAGCGCTGGAAGAATGAAGGCGCTATGGGGAGTGGGTCCAGCGATGGCTATATCGGCGATCAGCGCGAGGGCGTAGGAATCGCGATCGTCGACAGCGATATCGTGGATTACGCCATAGCCCATCCGGGCGGCGGAGGAATGCCGGGCCAGACTTCCAAGACTTCGATGAAAGAAGACCTTGAGATGGAGGCCGCGTGGGATGACGCCGGCGCCGCCGGCAATCACACAAAAAAGGCCGACAGCCTGGTGGAACTGGCCCTGAAGATGAAAGTGGATCCCGGCGCTCTTGTCGCGACGATTGATAGGTACAACAAGTTCTGCGAAACCGGCAAAGATCTGGACTTCGGCAAGCCGGCACAGAATCTCAAGCCAATCAAGAAAGCTCCGTTCTACGCGATCTTCGGCAATCGCTGGAGCCAGAGTACGAAGGGCAGGAACGGAATTTGCGTAAATTCGCACTTCCAGGTGCTGAATGCCAAGGGCGAAGTCATGCCGGGACTGTGGGCGTCGGGAGACGGCTGCACCATCTTCGGCGGGTTTGTAATTGGCATGGCAAATGGCGGCAATGGAAGCTGGACTGAAGAAGAAAAGGTGACCCGTACTGCACTTTCGCGAGACCTGGCAAACGCCATGTCGGCTTCTTCGGGAGCTGAAGGCTTTGGGGCTCCAGGTGGCGGGGGCCCGGGTGGTGGCGCTCCGGTTGGCGCTCCTGGCGGAGGTGCTCCGGGTGGTAGTGCTCCAGGCGGTGCTCAGAGCGGTGCTGGCGCAACTGCAAATCGAAGCGCCGCGCCGATGATGATGATGGTCGCTGAAACCAACAGCGCCGACATCTTCAAGGGCAAGAGCTCACCCTGCGGCGGTCTTGGCCCGGCGTTCCTCTCCGGATATTGCGCGGGCACATTTGCCGCTGCGTACTTGAAGAACCTCTAGCGCAAATTCTCGCGTGGGCAGGCCGGAACGGCAGGAACTCCGGCCCGTTCACGCGAGAAAGTCATCTTCAAGCGCAATCCTTTAAACATTTACCCATTTCATTCACCGATCGGCAGGCGAAGAGAGGCAGATTATGGCAGCAAAGCTCCCCAACTCGAGCAGAAGAAAATTCATGGTGGCCAGCTCGGCGGCGATGGCTGCGCCGTTGCTCGTAAACGTCCCCGGCGTGCTCCTCGAAGCCAGGGCGGAAAGCGCTCCGCATGGCGCAACGGGCACGGCCGCAGCGGCATCATCGTTCACAACGTACTTCATTACGAGCGATTGCACCGGCTGCCAGACCTGTCGGGGACTGTGCCCGGCGAATGCGATTCATTTCGGCGAGGGTCAGAATGTCATCGACCAGAGCAAATGCATCCATTGCGGCACATGTTACGACAATTGCCAGATTCTAGCGATTTCCGCTACTGAGCCGGCCGGCAAGGAGCAACCTGCCAAGCCGATCCAGAAGGCGTCCAGGGTCATGGACTGCGACCTCGTTGTGCTGGGCGCAGGGGCATCAGGACTGATTGGAGCAGTGAAGGCCGCCGATCTCAGCGGAAAGAAAGTGATCGTGCTCGAAAAAGCGAAGAAGCCCGGCGGAAACAGCTATTTCGCCACCGGTTTTATGACGCAGGATTCGCAATGGCAAAAGGATGCCGGGGCACAGGTAAGGACTCCTCAAGATATCAGCGGACAGTTTTTCGACTGGCTGGTCTCGAAGGGCGGAGCCGAAGAGTTTTTTATCAAGCCCAAAGCTGGAGCGGGCGGCGGCATGATTGGGCAGAAGGGACGCCTGCCGAAGTGGGAGAAGAACGCCGACCCTACCATTGGACCCGGCAAGGGCGGAACATTTGTTGTCGAAAAGATGCTGGAATGCTGCAAGGAGAAGAACATTCCGGTCTTGCTTGAAACGCGGGCAAAAAAGCTGATCACCGACGCATCGGGCAAGGTAACGGCCGTATTGGCCGACACGCCGGAAGGAGAACTACGCGTGAACTGCAAGGCCTGCCTGATCGCAACGGGAGGCTTTGGCGCCAGCGTGGAGAAGTGCAAGAAGCTTTGGCCTGAGGAGTGGAACAACAAACCCATGATGCGCCTGGGCAGCCCGCTGAACGTCGGTGACGGCATCGACATGGCACAGGAGATCGGCGTAATGATCGACCTGAGCGCGGCGGTTTACACCGGAGGCGGGCCGGTGCATCACCCCTACACTTACGCCGTAGGCCGGCTGGCAAGCAGGACGGCGAACATTTCCCTTCCCGTATGCGTCAACCGAAATGGCGAGCGCTGGCTGGGCGAAGAGAAGAACATGGGCTACGATCCCCGTCCGGATTCGTTGGCCAATCAGCCCGGCGCCGGGGTCTTTTACATCTGCGATAGCGCCATGCTCGAGAAGATGGGAGACTATGTCGACCACGGCGACAACGAAGTGCTCGCGGGCAATTATCCGGTTGGCAAGTGGAGAACAGAATTGGCCGAAGAGGTGGCACTCGATGAGTCGGGCGCTCGCGGGGATCACACCAAGAAAGCCGACACGCTGATCGAACTCGCCGTAAAGATGAATGTGGACCCCAAGGTCTTCGTCGCCACCATCGAAGCATTCAATAGTGACTGTTCAAGCGGGAAGAATGCGAAGGCGAAGGCGGCAGCCCAGGCCATGCTGGCGGGCATGCCCGGGCAAGGCGGCGGACCAGGTGGGCCCCCAGGCGGTGGTCCAGGAGGTGCGAGCGCCGGACCAGGTGGCGCGCCCGGCGGCGGACAAGGCCCAGGAGGGCCGGGAGGTCCCGGCGCAGGCGGCCCCATGGGTGGTTCTCGCGTTCAGCCGCCGGACTTCACGTCGACTCCCATCAGCAAGGGGCCGTTTTACGCCTTTTACTGCTGGCGTTTTACTCAGACGACCAAAGGCGGAATTCTTGTCGATTACCTGACGATGGAGGCCTACGACAAGAACGACAAGAAAATTTCCGGATTGTTTGCCTGCGGCGACACCATCACGGCTAGAAAGCCGTACCGCATCGAGCGCCTTTCCGGCATCTCAAATGCGACGACAACCGGCTACAAGGCAGGGCTCACCGCCGGAAATTACCTCAAGAATCTCTGAACTCTCTAGCAGAAACTTGTCGGCGGCTCATTGGAGCCGCCGATTTTGTTTGTGCGCTGAGATTCGGCTCACTCGCCGCGACCCGTTCGACTATCCTTGAGAGTTCTCCACCTGACAAGCGGAATGCGGCGTGAAATGATCGCAGGGCGACGGACCGCGGGGATCGAACCCGCTCGATTCTTCGAGCCGCGCGTTGCGGGAACAGGAAAGGGACTAAAGATGAAAACCAAAAGCTCGGCTTTGCCTGCGATCGTCGCGACTTTTCTGTTGTGCTTATGTGCGTGTCATAATCAGGATCGCGCGAAGGACGCAAGCTCGGCCGGGCAGGCCGGCAGTGCCTATCCCGTAGTCATTAAGACGATCGATGGTAACGTGGTTCAGTACCGTCATCAGCCGCCCCTCGACGCGCCGGGAAGCAACTTCCCGGGCTTCAAGCCAGGTGAAACGATCCTGCACAAGGGATATAAATATCAGCCGGACCGGCTTGCGCTGAAGCAGGACATGATCTTCGACCGCGACGTTGCCATCAAGCTGCGCGACGGCGTCACGATCTACGCTGACGTTTACCGGCCAGTGGGGAAAGAGAAAGTTCCGGCCATCATTTTCTACGGCGCAGACGGGAAAGGCTCGCATACTACGCAGCCTCCCAGCGCATGGCCAGATGCTGCCGATTCAGCCAAAGCAGTAGCTGCGGCCGAAAAGGCTAGAACAAGCCAGGAGATTCGATTTATTCCCGTGGGACCGCTTGCGTCGAAGATCACATCCGGCCTGGAGCCGCATCTGGCTCTTGATCCCGCGCAATGGGTTCCCGACGGATATGCGATCGTGAACGTGGACGAGAGGGGCGTTTTCATGTCGGGAGGCGACCTGGACTTCTTCGGTCCGCAGATGGCCAAAGACGGATACGACGTGGTCGAGTTTATCGCTCAACAAGATTGGTCGAGCGGAAAAGTGGCGCTCGCCGGAGCCATGTGGGATGCCATGACGCAATGGACGATTGCAGCGGAACGGCCGCCGCATCTGGCGGCGATTGCTCCGTGGGATGCAGGCGACAATATCTACCGCGACGAGTTTGTTCGCGATGGAATTCAGCGAGATGCCAGCACGGTAACCCCCAAGGCGCCTAG
>Ga0335071_10008416_pt1 | contig 10593 bp, 8 predicted proteins | sample Lox_Sample_15_FD_206724 | JGI IMG/M metagenome (GOLD analysis project Ga0335071, IMG submission 206724) | Soil microbial communities from Loxahatchee National Wildlife Refuge, Florida, United States - Lox_Sample_1.5 | ecosystem: Environmental > Terrestrial > Soil > Wetlands | place: USA: Florida...
GGACGTTTTGATGCTGGCGCTCGCGTTCGGCTTCTTCGCGCTTGCGATCGGCTACACCTACGCCTGCGAGCGCCTCTAGAGGGGAGAATGGGTCATGATCTTTGACTATTCGCTTGCCGCGGCCGTATCGGCCGGCCTGCTGATTTATCTCGTTTACGCGCTGCTGCGGCCCGAGCGGTTCTGACCGGCTTCCCGCTCCGCGCATCACTTGAAGGCTTGATCCCATGACCGCTATCGGCTGGCTGCAGATCATTCTGTATTGCATCATCATCGTCGCGCTCGTGAAGCCGCTTGGCGGTTACATGACGCGCGTTTTCAACGGCGAGCGCACGTTCTTGTCGCCGGTGCTCCGCCCGGTCGAGACCGGGCTCTACTGGATCAGCGGCGTTGACGAGAGGCGCGAGCAGCACTGGCTGACCTATACGGTTGCCATGCTGTTGTTCCATGTCGGCGGGGTTCTCATCATCTACGGTTTGATGCGGCTCCAGGCGTTTCTGCCGTTCAATCCCGCTGGGCAGTCCGCCGTCGCCGAGGATCTCTCATTCAACACGGCGATCAGCTTCATCACCAACACCAACTGGCAGAACTACGGCGGCGAGAGCACGCTGTCCTACCTGACGCAGATGGTGGGGCTGACACATCAGAACTTTCTTTCCGCTGCGACCGGCATTGTGCTCGCGGTCGCGCTAATCCGCGGCTTCGCCCGCGCCTCGATGCGCACAATCGGCAATTTCTGGGTCGATGTGACCCGCTGCACGCTCTACATCCTGCTGCCGATCTGCATCGTCTATGCGCTGTTTCTGGTCTGGCAGGGCATGCCGCAGACGCTCGGCGATTATGTTGAGGCAACCACGCTGGAAGGCGCCAAGCAGACCATTGCAGTCGGTCCGGTCGCATCGCAAATCGCGATCAAGATGCTCGGCACGAATGGCGGCGGCTTCTTCAATGCGAACGCCGCGCATCCCTTCGAGAACCCGACGGCGCTGTCAAACTTCGTGCAGATGATTTCCATCTTCGCGCTCGGCGCCTCACTCACTAACGTGTTCGGCCGCATGGTCGGCAACCAGCGCCAGGGCTGGGCGATCCTTGCTGTGATGGGCGTGCTGTTTGTCGCTGGTGTCACCGTCTGTTATTGGGCGGAGGCCAACGGGACCGCCATGCTTTCGTCGCTCGGGCTCACCGGCGGCAACATGGAGGGCAAGGAAATCCGCTTCGGTATTCCGGCCTCGTCGCTGTTTGCCGTAATCACGACGGCTGCTTCCTGCGGCGCAGTCAATGCCATGCATGACAGCTTCACCGCGCTGGGCGGCATGATCCCGCTGATCAACATCCAACTCGGGGAGATTATCGTCGGCGGTGTCGGCGCCGGTCTCTACGGCATGCTCATCTTCGTGATCATCTCGATCTTTGTCGCGGGGCTAATGGTCGGCCGCACGCCGGAATATATCGGCAAGAAGATCGAGGCTCGGGAGGTCAAGATGGCGATGCTCGCGATCCTGGTGCTGCCGCTGATGTATCTTGGCTGGACCGCGGTTGCGGTGGTGTATCCGCCAGCCGTGGCCTCGATGGCCAACGCGGGTCCGCACGGCTTCACGGAAGTGCTCTACGCCTACACGTCGCAAACCGGCAATAACGGTTCGGCTTTTGCCGGTCTGACGGGCAATACACTCTTCTATAACACGACGGGCGCTGTGGCGATGTTCGTCGGCCGCTTCTTCATGATCATCCCGGCTATGGCGATCGCCGGATCCTTGGCGGGCAAGAAATCACATCCGCCGTCAGCGGGCACGTTCCCGACCACCGGTGGCCTGTTCGTCGGGCTTGTTGTTGGCGTGATCCTGATCATTGGCGGCCTGACCTTCTTCCCTGCGCTGGCGCTGGGGCCGATCGTCGAGCATCTGGCCATGAACGCGGGCACCACGTTCTGAACGATCTCTTTTCGGAGTCACCTCCATGGAACCTGTCCATAAAATGAACAAGCGGATGCCGGTTGCCACGATGCTTGATCCAAAAATCGTGATGCCGGCGATTGGATCTGCTTTCGTCAAGCTCGATCCGCGCGCGATGATCAGGAACCCCGTGATGTTCGTGGTCGAGATCGTGGCGGCGTTGACCACGGTGATCTTTCTGCGTGATCTCGTGACCGGCGGGGCCGGTCTTTCCTTCACCTTCCAGATCATCGTCTGGCTGTGGTTCACGGTCGTGTTTGCGAACTTCGCCGAAGCGGTGGCCGAGGGGCGTGGCAAAGCGCAGGCTGATACGCTGCGAAAGACACGCACCGAGAGCCAAGCCAAGCTGCTGACCGGCTCGGGTAGAAACTACAAGCTTGTCCCTGGTACCAGCCTGAAGGTGGGTGATATCGTTCTAGTCGAAGCAGGGGATACGATTCCCTCGGATGGCGAGGTGATCGAGGGTGTCGCCTCTGTCAACGAGGCGGCGATCACCGGCGAATCCGCGCCCGTGATCCGGGAGTCCGGCGGCGATCGTTCGGCCGTGACCGGCGGCACGCAGGTGCTGTCGGACTGGATCCGCGTCCGTATCACTGCCGAGCAGGGCTCGACCTTTATCGATCGCATGATCAAGCTGGTCGAGGGGGCCGAGCGGCAGAAGACGCCGAACGAGATCGCCCTGAACATTCTGCTCGCAGGCCTCACCATCATTTTCGTGTTCGCGACGGTCACGATTCCAAGCTACGCGACCTATGCCGGCGGCTCGATCTCGGTCGTGATCCTGGTGGCGCTGTTCGTGACGCTGATTCCCACCACAATCGGTGCGCTGCTGTCAGCCATCGGCATCGCCGGCATGGACCGCTTGGTGCGGTTCAATGTCCTGGCCATGTCCGGCCGAGCGGTCGAAGCTGCTGGCGACGTCGACACATTGCTGCTCGACAAGACCGGCACCATTACCTTGGGTAATCGGCAGGCGACCGCATTCCGCCCCGTACGAGGCGTGACGGATCAGGAACTTGCCGACGCGGCTCAGCTGGCCTCGCTGGCGGATGAGACGCCGGAAGGCCGCTCGATCGTTGTGCTCGCCAAAGAGAAGTACGGCATCCGCGGCCGCGACATGGCCGAGCTCGGCGCGACTTTCGTCCCCTTCACAGCGCAGACCCGGATGAGCGGCGTGGACGCCGGTGGATCGTCGGTGCGCAAGGGTGCGATCGATGCAATTCTTAATTATATCAACGGCGGCACTCATCCGGTCGCTTCCGGCAATGTGGTGCGCGCAGTGCCCGCGGGGCAAACCGAATCCGCTCGCGAGGTTCAGGTGATCTCGGACGAGATCGCCAAATCGGGCGGCACGCCGCTTGCTGTTGCCAAGGATGGCCGCCTGCTCGGCGTCGTTCAGCTCAAGGACATCGTCAAAGGCGGCATTCGCGAACGCTTTGCGGAGCTGCGCCGCATGGGCATCCGCACCATCATGATCACCGGCGACAACCCGATGACAGCGGCTGCGATCGCGGCCGAAGCGGGCGTGGACGATTTTCTGGCGCAAGCGACGCCGGAGGACAAGCTCAAGCTTATTCGGGATGAGCAGGCGAAGGGCAAGCTGGTGGCCATGTGCGGCGACGGCACCAACGACGCGCCCGCGTTGGCGCAGGCCGATGTCGGCGTCGCCATGAATACGGGCACCCAGGCGGCGCGTGAAGCGGGCAACATGGTCGACCTCGACTCCAACCCGACCAAGCTGATCGAAGTGGTCGAGATCGGCAAGCAGCTTCTGATGACGCGTGGCGCGCTGACCACGTTCTCGATCGCCAATGACGTGGCAAAATATTTCGCCATCATTCCCGCCATGTTCCTGGCGTTCTACCCGCAGCTCAGCGTGCTCAACATCATGCACCTGACGAGTCCACAGAGCGCCATCCTGTCGGCGATCATCTTCAACGCGCTGATCATCATCGCGCTGATTCCGCTGGCACTCAAAGGCGTCGCCTATCGCGCGGTCGGCGCTGGCGCGCTGCTGCGTCGTAACCTGATGATCTACGGCGTTGGTGGTATCATCATTCCTTTTATCGGCATCAAGGTGATCGACCTCGCTGTCGCCGCCTTGCACCTCGCCTGAGGAGACTGTCATGTTGAGAGAGATTCGTCCCGCGATCGTTCTTCTGATCGGCCTTACGCTGATCACGGGGCTCGCTTATCCGCTGGCGATGACTGGCATCGCCGGGGTGCTCTTTCCCAAGCAGGCACAAGGCAGCTTGATTGAGAAGGACGGTAAGGTGGTCGGCTCGGCATTGATCGGACAGGAATTCAAGGACGACAAATATTTTCATGGTCGTCCGTCCGCGACGACCGCGCCGGATCCTAACGATTCGACCAAGACGGTCTCCGCGCCTTACAATGCGGCCAACTCCGGCGGCTCCAATCTCGGGCCGACTAGCAAGGCGCTGGCCGATCGCCTCAAGGAGGACGTTGACAAGCTGAAGGCGGAGAACCCGTCCCAGCCCGTGCCGGTTGACCTGGTCACGACATCCGGCAGTGGACTTGATCCCGACATCTCGCCAGAAGCAGCGCTGTTCCAAGTGCCGCGAGTTGCCAAGGCGCGGAACATACCGGAAGCAAAGGTGCGTCAGGTCGTTGATGAACACATCGAGAGCCGCACGCTCGGAGTTCTCGGCGAGCCGCGGGTGAACGTGCTGCAGCTCAATCTGGCGCTGGATCGGCTTGGGACCAGCTGAGAAGGGAATGCAACCTGAGGGCTCGTTTTTGCTCAAATGGCAGATCAGCGCCGCGATCCCGATCAACGACCATCGCCGGAAGCGTTACTGGAAGCGGTTCGGCGCGAAGAGCCTCGCGCCGGGCGGTTAAAGATCTTTGTCGGTGCCGCGCCGGGCGTCGGCAAGACCTACGAGATGCTGCAGCAGGCGCGAGCACGCAAGCGCGACGGTTACGATATTGTTGTCGGCGTTATCGAGACCCACGGACGCAAGGAAACAGAAGCGCTTCTGGAAGGCTTGGAGGTCGTGCCGCGCCGGAAAATCCAGTACCGAGGCCAATGGCTTGAGGAAATGGACCTCGATGCCATTATTGCCCGGCACCCACAGATCGTGCTCGTCGACGAGCTGGCGCATACGAACGCTCCGGAGAGCCGCCATCCGAAACGCTATATCGACGTCGAAGAATTGCTGAGCCATGGCATCGGCGTCTACTCGACCGTCAACATCCAGCATATTGAAAGCTTGAACGATGTTGTCGCGCAAATTACCCATGTCCGTGTTCGTGAGACGATACCAGATTCGATCTTTGATCGAGCTGATGACGTTGAACTCGTCGATCTAACGCCAGACGATCTCATCCAGCGCCTGAAGGAAGGCAAGGTCTACGTTCCCAGACAGGCAGAGCGGGCGCTCGAGCATTTCTTTTCATCAGCAAATTTAACGGCGTTGCGCGAACTCGCATTGCGGCGGACCGCGGAACGCGTGGACGAGCAGCTGCTGTCGCAGATGCAGGCTCGCGCGATTCAGGGGCCATGGGCGGCTGGCGATCGTGTCCTCGTATGCATTAGCGAGGACCCCCGAGCGGCTGGCTTGGTGCGCTACACCAAACGATTTGCTGACCGGCTGCATGCGCCCTGGACGGCGCTTTATATCGAAGGGCCCCGCAGCCTGCAATTCACCGAGCGGGAGCGCGATCGCATTGCCGATACGCTCCGTCTTGCGACCACGCTCAACGGCGAGGCCGTCACTATACCTGGTGATACTAGACGCATCGCCGACGATGTCCTGTCCTACGCCCGCAACAACAACATCACTCACATCGTGATCGGGAAGACGACCCGATCGCGGTGGTTCGAAATGATGCATGGCTCCGTTGTGCACGACCTCGTTCGGCGCTCGGGAAACATCACGGTTCACGTCATTGCGGGCGAGGAACTCGCAGCCGACCCCATCCCGCAAAAGACAGTGCGAACGGCCGATGTATCTCGCTCCCTCGATCCCCGCTCATATTTGGCTTCACTGCTGATCGTCGGCGCCGCACTGGTAACGGGCGAGGTCGTCCAGCAAAAGGCCGGCATTGAGAACGTCGACCTCGTGTTTATGACGGCCGTTGTTGTGGTTGCGGTCAGGTGGGGACTGTGGCCGTCGCTCGTCGCAAGTGTCGCCGCTTCCCTTTGCTACAACTTTTTCTTTCTGCCCCCAGTCTACACCTTCACGATTACAGATCCAACCAACATAGCGGCCTTCTTGTTTTTTACGTTCATGGCCGTGCTCGTTTCCAACGTGGCTGGACGAGTGCGCACGCAAGCCGTTACCGCGCTGTCTCGTGCACGCACAACTGAGGCTCTGTACTCCTTCAGTCGCAAGCTGGCAGGCGTAGGAGTGCTGGACGACGTTCTTTGGGCAACGGCGTACCAGATCGCGCTGATGCTCAAGGTCCGCGTCGTGCTCGTCCTACCGGAGAACGAAACCATCGCGGTCAAAGCAGGCTATCCACCCGAGGACATGCTGGATGATGCTGATCTGGCTGCCGCCAAGTGGACCTGGCAGAACGATCGGTCCGCCGGCCGAGGCTCCGATACGCTTCCTGGGGCCAAATGGCTGTTCCTGCCGATGAGAACCGGTCGGGGTGCGATCGGGGTGGTGGGAATCGACAGCGATAAGCCGGGGCCGATGCTTACGCCGGATGAGCGGCGCCTGCTTGATGCGCTGATGGATCAGGCGGCCCTGGCCATCGAGCGAGTGTACCTGGTCGAAGACATGGACCGTGTGAAGCGCACGGTCGAGACCGAGCGCCTGCGCTCAGCTCTGCTCACCTCGATTTCTCATGATCTAAAGACGCCGCTTGCTGCCGTGCTGGGTGCCGCAAGTACCCTTCGAGATGTAGGTGTCCGGCTCAATGATGCTCAGAAAGAGGATTTGCTGACCACGATCGTTGAGGAATCGGAACGCCTCAACCGCTTCATTGCCAATCTTCTCGATATGACCAAGCTGGAATCCGGAGCGATCACTCCGAACCTGGCGTTGCACGATCTTAGTGAGATCGTCGGTAGCGTTCTGAGACGTACTGCTAGGATCCTCGCTCAGCATAAGGTCGAAATCGAGATCGCGAAAGATCTCCCGATGCTCGAACTCGACCCTGTCCTGTTCGAGCAAGTGCTGTTCAATCTACTGGACAATGCAGCTAAATATGCAGCCGCCGGCTCCACGATCAGTATCCGCGCATCGCCAGCGAGCGACAACATTCGCCTTCAAATCATAGACGAGGGCGACGGAATTCCTCCGGGCGAACTCGAGCATATCTTCGATAAGTTCTATCGTGTCCATAAGGCAGGTACTGTGCACGCGGGTACCGGGCTCGGACTGGCGATTTCGAGGGGGTTCGTCGAAGTCATGGGAGGGACGATCACTGCCGCCAACAGAACTGACAGACGCGGGGCGGTATTCACCATTGTCTTGCCCGTTCCGAGTAATTCGAAAAGAATGGATGTTGCAGCATGAGTGCCGCGCCGCTCAAGGTGCTGATCGTGGACGACGAGCCGCCGATCCGAAAGTTGTTGCGCATGGGATTGGGAACCGAGGGATACGATATTCTCGAAGCGCCGAACGGAAAGACAGCTCTAACGTTGGTCGAGCACAAGCCTGACTTGATCATCCTGGACCTTGGTCTGCCTGATATCGAAGGGCATGAGCTTTTAGAGAAGATTCGGGCGCGGAATGAACGCGTCCCTATCGTGGTGCTCTCGAGCCGCGGTGAAGAGGCGGGCAAGGTCATGGCACTGGATCTTGGTGCGGACGACTACATAACCAAGCCGTTCGGAATGAATGAGCTTCTCGCGCGCGTCCGAATGGCATTGCGCCATCAGCTGCAGGTGCACGGGGAGCGCCCAATATTCAGGGCAGGCGAACTTTCGGTCGACCTGGTGCGGCGCATCGTCAAGGTGGGCGATCGCGAGGTAAAGCTATCGCCCAAGGAATACGAACTCCTGCGGGTTCTGGTGCAGCACGCGGGTAAGGTCCTTACCCACAAGTTCCTGATCGGCGAACTGTGGAATGAGACCGTCGATGCTCAATACCTTCGAGTCTACGTCGGCCAACTCAGAAAGAAAATCGAAGTTGATCCAGAACGACCACAATACATCTTGACCGAAACGGGCATCGGCTATCGCCTTCGTGCGTCCGACTGATGGCGCTGCTGTGAAGTTTTGTTGCGGGAACGGAATTTTGGACCCCGGAGTGCAAGGGACTCTATTGAGCACTGATAACGAACCCTAGCATCACGAGCAAAGCGAAACAGAACGCCAGGGAATACGGACTTTCCGAGTTGCCAGGCCAATCACGAATGTGCCGAATCGAGCTTCGGAGCCGGCGCGCCCTGCCATCCAATTTCGCATTGGTAAGAATCAATGTCACGGCTGCACACCACAAGATGCCCGGGCGAAACGAACCTGCAGCTCACATTGTTGTGGCGCAGCCGTATAAATTCAATTTGGAGCGGCACCCTCCCTCATAAATCTGTCATAAGTGCCTCTCCAGATCGCTCAGCTCGAGATCGACTGATCGAATTCAGGCTACCAAACCGGCAGATGCGTGTTCATGATGTTCGAACGCTTTCCATCACTGTTTCGCACCGCGCTGTATGCCTTGCGCGGAGGGTTCCTCGTTCGGCCACTCGTGATAGCGCTGGTGCTGGGCGCCGCCGGTGCCTTGCTATCGTTCCTTGAGGAATCGTTCAGGGAAGTGAGCAGCTGGATTCCGACTGTGCTGTTTCCATCGCAGCAGGATCCGGGGGTTGCACAGATCATTCTCAGCAGCATTGCCACTTCGATCATGACCGTCGTGTCAATCGTGTTCGCGATATTGCTGATGACCCTAACGCTCGCGTCGACGCAGTTCTCGCCTCGAATCCTGATCAGCTTTGTCAGGGATCGCACGACCCAATGGACGCTCGGCGTTTTTCTCGGGACCTTTTCCTATTGCATGGCCGCATTGCCCGCTGCGCGAGCGCTGCCGCATCCGTTTGTACCGGCAGCAACCGTATTGGGAGCCATGCTGCTTGCTCTCGGCTGCGTGGCCTGGCTCATTTATTTCATTCACCACATATCGCAGTCCATCAGCGTCAACCATATCGTCGACCGGATTGCGCGGGAGACGGAATTGGTCATCGACGACTTCATGCCCTATGCGAGCAGTCCGTTCTCTCTGGAGACCCTTGAAGTCGTCTCTTCCGGCGAAGAGGGGGCGGCGGTGCTCAGCCGACAATCGGGGTACATCCGATATGTCGATATCGATCGCCTGATTGGTCTTGCCAGAGAGTATGGCATTTGGGTCCGCCTTGAACGTCGCGTCGGGCATTTCGTTCCAGCCGGCGTTCCTATTGTCTGGGTATCGAAGCCGGAGCGACTGTCGCCGGAGCGTGAACTTCGGCTCCTCGCCGCATTGGACATGGGCCCGACCCGGACAATGCAGCAGGATGTGGAGTTTGGCATCATTCAGATTGTCGATATCGCGCTGCGTGCGATGTCTCCCGCAGTCAACGATCCAAGTACGGCGATCAGTTGCGTAGACCAGCTATCCCGTATCGTCATCTACTGGCTGGGCCGTCAGTCGCCGAAATCGAGCTATTATGCGCCGCCGCACGTTCTGCGGCTCGTTGTGCCGTGGATCAAATTTCAGGGGCTTGTCGAGACCGCGTTTGATCAGATCCGCCACTATGCCACTGCCGACCTGGCGGTGAGTTTGAGGTTGATCCGCGCCCTTCATGACCTCGCAAGCGCCACGAGGCGACCGGATGAACAAAAGCTGCTTGTTGATCTCGCGCAGCGAGTCATGGCCGGAGGCTCGAAGCACTTGTCCGAGAGCGAATTGGCACGACTAGAGCAGCGTTTTGCGGGCTTGGAGGCATTTACTGCAACTGGGAAATGAAGAGGTGCACTCCAACTCAATCGGTCCTTAATAGCTGAGGCCATTCAGTATGGCGAAGTGCTCAGCCAAACGGCACGCAGAGCAGCGCGAGCATCGTCATTCTCACCTCATGTGCCTCAATCTTGTTGCTGAGGTATTCTGGCGTCCTTCCGACCATAAGTCCCGCAACAAGCACAGCGACTATGGCAAACAGCAGAATAGCGAACAGTCCGTATCTGGGCCCGCCCACGATCACCTCGGCCCAGTTGACGAAGCCGACATGCCGAGCGCGAGGCGCGCTCGCCATGCTTGAGGATGCCTAGCGCGGAGGCAGGCGTGGCGTGGCCGCCGGCCAATCGATCGCGGTCTTGAACGTATAAAGGGGGCTGGTGCCGATATCGCCGTAGAAGACGCCAAGTGCGCCGGTGGCCATCGTGCCAAGCGCGCCGTGCTGACGGTCGGTCTTCGCCGGCGTTGCTTCGGCAAGATAGCTGTTCGATCGCGCTCAATGCTTCTAGCGAAGCTCAGAATGCCGGGTCGGGGCCGAAAATCAGGCCGCGGGGCGAAAGCGAGGAGCCGCGGCCCAGATTAGTGACCGATCTCGATGATCAGCCCCACCGCCAGCAGCAGCGACACGCAGAACAACGGCGAATAGCGAGTGTTGCCGTTCGCCGGCCAGTCGCGCACATATGTCAGGCCACGACCCATGCGGCGCCAGATGTTATCCGGTACGGCATCCATGGAGAGCG
>Ga0335071_10008417_pt1 | contig 10593 bp, 6 predicted proteins | sample Lox_Sample_15_FD_206724 | JGI IMG/M metagenome (GOLD analysis project Ga0335071, IMG submission 206724) | Soil microbial communities from Loxahatchee National Wildlife Refuge, Florida, United States - Lox_Sample_1.5 | ecosystem: Environmental > Terrestrial > Soil > Wetlands | place: USA: Florida...
GCGCTCGCGATCACCGCCGCGATCTGCGCGGTTCCGTTCGGCCTCATGGCGTCGCTTTACGCGGCCGTGCGGCCCCGCTCGGGCCCTGGCGTCGTCTTCGCCTTCGGGGCGGCATGGGCGCTCCAGGAGGGATTCCGGACGCACGTCTGGATCTTCGGCGGCTTCCCGTGGAACCTTCTCGCGAACCCGCTCGCGGACGCACCGGTCCTGCTCGGGACGACGGCGATCGGCGGCGTTTTCTTCACGTCGTTCCTCATCGCCGCTCTCAATGCGGCGCTCTTCGTCGCGCTCACGCGTCCGTCTCGCGAGGCGCGCCTTCTTTGGCTCCTCGGGGCTGCGATCGGCGCCCTCGGCGCGGCCGGCCTGCGGCCGCCCCGGCCGGAACCGCCCGTCGAGGCCCTCAAGGTCGGCGTCGTCCAGCCGAACGTCGAGCAGGACATCCGCTGGGACCGGGCGACCGCCGATCGGATCCAGGCCGATCTCGAGGACCAGACGCGAGCCCTCTGCCGGCTCGAGCGCCCGGTCCTCGTCCTGTGGCCCGAGAGCGCGTCGCCGTACTCGTGGTCGTTCAACGCCCAGTACCGCGACCGCGTCCTGTCCCTGTGCCGGGAGCTGGACGTCGCGATCCTCATGAGCACGGCGTGGTCGGACGCGCCGGGCGAGGAGAACGCTCCGTACTACAACGCGGCGCTCCTCGTCACGAAGGACGGCCCGGTCCTCCCCCCGTACTTCAAACAGCGCCTCGTGCCGTTCGGGGAGTACGTCCCGCTCGCGCCGATCCTGCGCAGGATCAAGCCGATCAGCCGCGCGGTGCCCGGAGGGTTCACGCCTGGCGCCTCGACGGTCCTCCTGAGGCTCGGGAACTGGTCCCTCGGCGGGGCCGTCTGCTACGAAGTCGTCTACCCGTGGATCGCGCGCGCGGAGACCCGCGCGGGCGCCGACGTCCTCTTCACGCTGACGAACGACGCCTGGTACGGCAAGGCGGGCGCCCAGCGGCAGCACTGGCAGGCGGCGGTCCTGCGCGCCGTGGAGACAGGTCGTCCGCTCGTGCGCGCGGCCGTCACGGGGATCAGCGGCGTCGTCGAGCCGGACGGGCGCGTCCTCGTGTCGCTGCCGGCCGGGCGGAGGGGCGCGTTCTCGGCGCCCGTGTTCCGCGCGCGCACGACTGCGCCGGCGGTCGCCGCCGGCGACGCAGTCCTCTGGGTTTGCGCGGCCGGCCTTCTCGCCGGTATCCTGCGCGCGCGGTTCCCCTCGCCCCGGGGCTCCGTGGCGTCCGCGTCCCCCGCGCCGCCGAGAGGAAACACGTGAACGAAGAACGCATTGAGCGACTGCTCGAACTCGCGTCGTCCGTGAGCTCCCTCCGGGGCTATCTTTGACGTCCGCCAGGCGGACCGCGAGAAAGCCGAGCTGGAGCGGAAGACGGGCGAGCCCGGGTTCTGGTCGAACGCCCTCGAAGCCCAGGACACGCTCCGGAAGCTGAAGCGCGCCGAGCGCATCCTCGCCGACGACAAGGACCTCAAGGAACGGCAGGAGGAGCTCGAGATCCTCGTGGAGTTCCTGAGGTCGGGCGAGGCCGTCGAGAAGGACGCCGACGTGGCGATCGCCACGGTCGGGCCGTGGGCGCGCACGAAGGAGCTGACCTTCAAGCTCACGAACGACGAGGACCCGATGCCCGCGATCGTCGAGATCCACGCGGGCGCCGGCGGCACGGAGGCCCAGGACTGGGCCGACATGCTCATGCGCATGTACCTGCGCTACGGCGAGCGCAAGGGCTGGAAGACGGACGTCCTCGAGGTCACGTACGCGGACGACGCCGGGATCAAGACGGCGACGCTGCGCTTCGAAGGGGAATACGCGTACGGGCACCTCAAGGCCGAGCGCGGCGTCCACCGGCTCGTGCGGATCTCGCCGTTCGACGCCGCGGCGCGCCGGCACACGTCGTTCGCGGCCGTTTACGTCTCGCCCGAGATCGACGACGCCGTAGAAATCGAGTTGAACGACAAGGACCTCAAGATCGACACGTTCCGCGCGGGCGGCAAGGGCGGCCAGCACGTCAACAAGACCGAGTCGGCCATCCGGATCACGCACCTCCCGAGCGGCCTTGTCGTCCAGTGCCAGAACGAGCGGTCGCAGCACAAGAACAAGGCCTCGGCGATGAAGGTCCTGCGCTCGCGCCTCTACCAGATCGCGCTCGAGGAGCGGCAGGCGAAGAACGACGCGCGCGCGGGCACGAAGATGGAGATCGGCTTCGGGTCGCAGATCCGGTCCTACGTCCTCGCGCCGTACCGGCTCATCAAGGACCACCGAACGAATTTCGAGGTCGGGGACGTGGACCGCGTCCTCGACGGCGACCTCGACGGATTCATCGAGGCCTTCCTGCAGACGATGGTCAAGAAGGGCGAAAAGGCCGCCACGGACCGCCCGGGCTTCAACGCGGTCGAACCGGCGTGAGCGGCGACGAAAGCCGGGGCGGCGGCGCCCCCCGCACCTGGATCGAGGACGTGCGGGCGCGGCTCCTCCGGGACTGGCCCGAGCGCACCGTCGAGCTCGAACGCGAGCCCGGCGCGGGCCCCGTCCGCCCGGCGGCCGTCCTGATCCCGCTCTACGTGCGCGACAAGGCGCTCTGGACGCTCTTCACGAAGCGGACGGACACGGTCGAGCACCACAAGGGGCAGATCTCGTTCCCCGGCGGCACGAAGGACGGGATGGACGCGAACCTGTGGGAGACCGCGATCCGCGAGACCGAGGAGGAGATCGGGGTGCCGCGCGCGGGCGTGAAGATCCTCGGCGCTCTCCCGAAGCTCGTGACCGTGACCGACTTCGAGATCTCGCCGTTCGTCGGGGCAATCCCGTACCCGATGGCGTTCGCGCCGCACGCTCCGGAGGTCGAGTCGATCATCGAGGTGCCGGTGTCGTACCTCCTCGATCCGATGGTCGTCGAGACGCGCCCCGTCAAGTGGAAGGGCCGCGACGTCGCGACGCTCGTCTACCACTACCGCGGCCACGCGATCTGGGGCGCGACGGCCCGCATCCTCGCGGACTTCCTGACGGCGCTGCGCGGCGACACGGACCCCGCGACGTAGAATCTCTCTCAACGACAGTGACGCTCGCGGCCGGAACCCGCCTCGGCCCGTACGAGATCCTCGCGCTCCTCGGGGCAGGGGGAATGGGAGAGGTCTACCGGGCCAGAGATACGAGGCTGGCGAGGGATGTCGCGGTCAAGGTGCTGCCGGAGAATTTCCTAGAAGGTGAAGAAAGAAGACGGCGGTTCGAGAGGGAGGCGAGGCTCCTCGCAGCGCTCAACCATCCGTCGATCGCCGCCATCTACTCATTCGAGGAAATCCACGGTTCTCCCGGCTCTGCCGCATCCGCCCCTCGCCACGTCCTCGTCATGGAGCTCGTCGAGGGGCAGACGCTTCGGAAGGCGCTCGCGGGCGGGGCCCTGCCGCCGAAGAGGCTCGTCGCAATCGCGGCGCAGGTGGCGGACGGGCTCGCGAAGGCGCACGAGAGCGGGATCGTCCACCGCGACCTCAAACCCGAGAACGTCATGGTGACGAAGGACGGGGGCGTGAAGATCCTCGACTTCGGCCTCGCGAAACTCACGCAGCCGACGGACGCGAGCGGAGAGCTCACGCAGTCGCCGACGATTTCGGCGGCGACGAGCGCGGGCGTCGTCCTCGGGACCGTGCCGTACCTTTCGCCCGAGCAGGCGCGGGGCGAGGCAGTGAACTTCCGGTCGGACCAGTTCGCGTTCGGGTCGATGCTCTACGAGATGATGACGGGAGTGCGGGTGTTCGCGCGGGCCTCGGCGCCGGAGACGATGGCGGCGATCATTCGCGACGAGCCGGAGCCGCTCGCGTCGGCGGCACCAACGACGCCCGTTCCCCTGCGCTGGATCGTGGAGCGCTGTCTTGCCAAGGATCCGGAAGAACGCTACGCCTCGACCCGGGACCTCGCGCGGGACCTCGCGCGCCTGAGGGATGGGTTCACCGATGCCAGCCTCTCCGGCGCCGCGATCGCTCCCGCGGCCCGCGGAGGCGCTCGACGCTTCTGGGCCGCGGCCGCCGCTGCCGGCGTTCTCGCGGCCGGAGTCCTGATCGGCCTCATGGCGTCGAGGAAACCGGCCGACGGTCCACCGCTCTGGCGGCCGCTGACGTTCCGGCGCGGATCCATAGGAGGCGCCCGCTTCGCGCCGGACGGGAAAACGGTCGTCTACGCCGCCGCGTGGCTGGGGCGGCCCGTCCAGCTCTTCACGACGCGTCTCGACAGCACGGAATCGACGGCACTTCCGCTGCCGAGCGCGAACCTCGCCTCCGTGTCGCCGAAGGGCGTCCTCGCGATCGTGCTGCCGCGCGAGTCGTCGGGAGTCGTCGCCGAGGTGTCGCTCGCCGGCGGGGCCCCTCGCGAGCTCGTCGAGGGGGCCTTGTTCGACGTCGCGTTCAAGCCGGCCGTCGCGGACTGGTCGCCCACCGGGGACGGGCTCGCGGTCGTGAGAGAGGGCCAGCTGGAGTTCCCGGTCGGAAAGGTCCTCGTGCCCGCGAGCGTCGGCGCCCGGGTCACGGCCGCACGGTTTTCGCCGGACGGGTCGCGGATCGCCTTCGCGCTGCTCAAGGGTCCGCGCGTTTCCATCTGGGTCGCGGATCGCAGCGGGAAGACGACGATGCTCTGCGACGGCTTCGACATCGTGACGACGCTCGCCTGGCATCCGAGAACGGGCGAGATCTGGTTCTCCTCCCGCGAGCGAGGATCCCGCTTCGGCGTCGTCGAAATTCAGGCGGTCTCGCCGTCGGGGAAAAGACGCGTGGTCGCGCGTACGCCGACGCTCCTCACGGTCGAGGACATCACGCCCGGTGGAGGCGTCCTCGTCCGAAGCGACGACTGGCCGACCACGATGACGTGCCTTCCTCCGGGGGCGACGCGCGAAGTGGACGTGAGCTGGCTGGATTTCTCGACGGGCGCCGACCTTTCCGCCGACGGCCGGGACCTCCTCTTCACCGAGGGCGGCGCCGCCGAGGGATCGCAGGGTGGCGTCTACATGCGGAAGACGGACGGCTCGTCGCCCGCGGTCCGTCTCGCGGACGGCGACGCTCAGAGCTTGTCGCCGGACAAGAAGTGGTTCACGCAAGTCACGCCGGAGAAGATCGCGCTCCTGCCGACCGGGGCGGGCGAGCCGAAGACGATCCGGATCGATGGCCTCGAATTCATCGCGGCCGCCTTCTTTCCCGACGGCAAACGGCTGCTCGTGCAGGCGCGGTCGGGTGGCAAGCTCTCGCGCCTCTACGTCCAGGACCTCGCGGGCGGCCCTCCCCGCCCGTTGACCTCGGAGGGGTTCGGCTTCGACGGCTTGTCGCTGGACGGGAAGCAGGTTGTCGCCGAGCACCGGGACGGACCCGTCGTCGGTTCCGTGATCGTCTCCGTGGAGGGCGGCGAGCCTCGAAAGGTCCCCGGCCTCCTGCCCGGCGACTCCATCCTCCGGTTCGACGCGACCGGAAACGGCCTCTTCGTGCTTCGTGCGGGAATGCCGGCGAGAATCGACAGGCTCGAAGTCCGGACGGGGCGGCGCGTCCTCTGGAAGGAGATCACGCTGGCGGACCCGACGGGAGTGACGGACATGTACAGCGTGCAGATCACGCCCGACGGCGCGAGCTACTGTTACGCCTTCATGCGCAACCTTTCGAGGCTCTACTATGTCGAAGGGCTGCGTTAGGAGGAGGCGCTCTTGACGAACGCCGCGTCGGCCGCGGCCTTGTCGCGGTTCGCCTTGTAGAGCGGCACGGCGGAGTCGCGCGAGATCGCCTTGTCGAAGAAGATGACCGCCTCGTCGTACCGGCCGCGCTCCATCGCGATCGCGCCGGCCTCGTTCCAGAGCTCGGGCGCGTCGAGCACGAGCGACTTCTCGAGCGAGTCGGCGGCGTCCTTCAGGGCGCCCGTCGTGCGGAGGGCGCGGGCGAGCGCCCAGGCCGCGTCGACGCTCTGCGGCGCCCGGAGGACGGCCTTTCTCAGCGGCTCGATCGCGTCGGCCGCCTGCCCGCGCTCGAGGAGGAGGCCGCCGAGGCCCGTGAGGGCCGGAGCGTAGTCGGGGTCGGAGCGGATCGCCTCGCGGTATTCCTTCTCGGCCTCCTTCCAGAGGCCCTTCCGGCGCAGGACGGCGGCGAGATTCGCGCGGACGATCTCGCGGTCCGGCTCGGCAGCCGCCGCCTTCGTGAGAGGCTCGAGCGCGGCGTCGAGGTCCTTCGCCTGAATGAGGAGCGACGCGTACTCGGTGAGGATCGAAGCGTCCTTTGGCGCCGCCGCGGCGGCGGTTGCGAAGACCTGCCGGGCGTGGACGAGGTCGCCGTCCGCGCGCGCCTTGCGCCCGAGCGCGACGAGCTTGTCACGGTTGTCGGGATTCAGCTCGGCGGCCCTTCGGAGCGCGTCGAGGGCCGGCTCCCATTTCCTGTCCGCCATGTAGAAGTCGTAGAGGTCGAGAAACGCTCCCTCGTTCTTCTCGTTGTATTTGAGCGCCTGCCTGAGGTTTGCCTCGGCGAGGACCTTCTCGCCCCGCATCACGAACGCGTCTCCGAGGAGCCGGTAGGCCTCGCTCGACTGCGGGTCGACCTCGAGGAGACGATTTGCCGCCGCCTGCGCGTTCAGGGCGTCGCCCCGCGAGAGGGCGGCGCGGCCGAGCGTGATGTAGTCGACGGCGGCTCCGGCCGGCGGCATCGCGCCCTTTACCGTGCCCGGTACGGACGCCGCATTCGGGACGGCCGGAGGCGCGGCCGGGACGGCGGGCGGCGCCGCGGCGGCGCTCGCGGGCGCAGGGGCCTGCGCGGGGAGAGGGGCCTTCGGCGGGTCGTCTTTCGCGGCCCGGATGCGCGACGCTTCGTTGAATTTCCCGAGCTTCTCGTACGCGGCCGCGAGGAGCTCGAGACACTCGGCGTCGATCTTGTCGCGCGGGACGTTGTACGTGAGGTCGTGGATGACGTCTTCGGCGGCGCCGTCGGCGAGCTTCTCCCGCGCGACGCGTTTGAGCTCCGCGAGATCGGCGGCGGGCGCGGCCGGAACCGGGCGCGAGGTCGCCTTCACGTCGCTGGCGACCTTCACGAACTCGGGCGAGTAGAAGTCCGCAACGATTTCGAGGTCCGGGCTGGCGGCGTACGCGCGGCGCAGGGCGTCCTGGGCGTCGGCGCGCTTGCCCTCGTTGAAGTGCGCCCATGCAGACTGGACGAGCATGCGCGCCTTGCGCGTCGCGTCGGCGGCCGCGGACGCGGCGCTCTCGAACTTCAGAGCGGAGCGCCGGAACTGGCCGGCGTTGAAGGCCTTGCGTGCCTCTTTTTCGAGCGATTCCGAGCCTTCCTGGGCAAACGCGGCCGCGCCGATCAGGAAGGCCGCACAGGCCGCCGCGAGGACCGTCCGGATGCGCATGGACGGATTCTAGCTATTCTTTCCTCAGGTCGATCCGATAGCTGGACTGGGCCTCTTCGTCGAGGTCGATCGCCTTCGTCTCGGTGCGGTAGCCCGCGAGGCTGACGACGATCTCGTGGGGTCCCGCCGCGAGGAACTTCTTGATCGGAGAGCCGGAGGCGGGGCCGGTGGAGACGCCGTCGATCCGGACCTCGGCCCCCGGCGGGCTCACCGTGAGGACGATCATGCCCTTGGCCGGAAAGACCGCCGTCACGGGCTTCGTGTCGGGGCCCGCGTCGAACGTCTGCGGCGGCAGCTTCATGAAGCCCGGGACCTCGAACACCGCCGTGTGGGCGCCGGGCTTCAGGCTCAGGCGCGTCCCGGCGGGCAGGACCGAGCCCTGCTTCTTCCCGTCCACGGTGAGCGACGCGCGCTGATTGGACCGGAACGTGACCGTTACGGGGCCGGCCGGCTTCGGAGGCTCGGTCGGCTCCGCCGCGACCGCGATGGGGGCGGCGGCAGGAGCCGGCGTGGATGGGCCCTCGGCGGCCGTCGAGGGCGCTGCGGTCGAGGGCTCCGGCGCAGCGGAGGTCGACGTCGCCGGCGCAGCGGAGGTCGTCGGAGCCGAAGCAGCCGCCGGCTCGGCGGGCACGGGTTGCGGATGAGCGGCCTTCTTCTGGGTATAGAGCCAGAACGCACCGATGCCGGCTGCGACGACGACCGCCGCCGAGAGGAAGACCCGCAGGGCGGGCCCGCTCTCGGTCGCGTGAGCGGCCGTCGCGGACGGGACGCCCGGGGCGCCCCCGGTCGTCCGGAGCCGGACGTCCGCGGCGCCGCCCTGCGTCGGCTGGAGCGCGGCCGAGTTCAGGGGGGTGTCCATGACGCGCGACGGCGGCCGGCTCGCCGCGCCTGTCTGGTATCCGGCGGAGGGCGTCGCAAGCGTGCGTTCCATGTCGGAGGCTGGCTCGGAGGCGCGCGCCGCGTCGTCGCCAAGCCCCGTGAGGACCACGGCGAGCTCGGCCTTGATCTCGGCGCAGGTCGCGTACCGGCGCGTCCGGTCCTTCTCGAGCGCCTTCAGGATGATCGCGTCGAGCGCGCGCGGGAGGTCCGGCGCGAGCGTCGAGGGCGGGGCCGGGTGCTCGTTCATGATCTTGTAGAGCACCGTCGAGATGTGATCTCCGGTGAACGGCTTGGCGCCGGTCACGAGCTCGTAGGCGAGGACGCCGAGGCTGAAGAGGTCGGTGCGCGTGTCGAGCTCCTCGCCGCGGATCTGCTCCGGGGCGAGGTACGAGGCGGTCCCGAGCGTGATGCCGGTCTGGGTCAGCGTGGATTGCGACACCATCGACTTCGCGATGCCGAAGTCCATCAGCTTTACGGTCCCGTCCTCGAGGATCCGGACATTCGAGGGCTTGATGTCGCGATGGATGATGCCCGCGCCGTGGGCGTATCCGAGACCCTCGCAGACGTCGAGGAGAATCGCGAGCTTGCGCTTGAGGGGCAGCGGTTCGCGTTTCTTGGCCAGTTTGTCGAGGTCCTCGCCCGTCAGGAACTCCTGGACGATGTAGGGCGTTCCCTCGTCCGTGACGCCGAAGTCGTAGATCGTCGTGATGTTGCGGTGGTGGAGGTTTCCTGCGAACTCGGCCTCCCGGAAGAAGCGCTTCTTGATCTCCTCTTCGTCGCTCTGGCAGGTCTTGATCGCGACGGCCCGCTTGATGAACGGATCCCGCCCCTTGTAGACGGTGCCGAAGCCGCCCACCCCGACCTTCTCCTCGATCAGGTACTTCCCGACTTGCGTCAGCATGGTGGAGGAAAAAAATCGTACCACGCGGCTATGATTCGGCGGTGTTCCGCCGCCGAGCCGCGTTCCTGCCGGTCTTCGTCGCCGCCGCGGCCCTCGGCGGCTGCGGCAATACGGACGTGCCGGCCTCGCCCCCGTCTCCGGCGCCTCTTCCGCGCGCGGGCGCTTCCAGGGACGTTTACCGGCCGCCCGCGGACGGCCGCGTGACGCCGCAACAGGTGGAGATCTACCTGGGAGTCCTCGACCGGCTGCGACTCGATCGCAAGGAGGGGAAGACGCCGCCGCCGGCCGACCCGCTCACGTCCGTTCCGGCCGACCTCGCGGCCGCGCGCGTCCGCGGCGTGAACACCGAGGAGTTTCTCTGGGTGAAAGAGCGCGTGCTCGAGGCCGAAGCGGCCGCGATGACGGCTCATCTCAACGCCTCGGTTCTCTCGATGCTCGACCGGACGCTCGCAGACCTCAGGGCCCGGAAGGCGGACGCCGCGGACGAAGGTTCGAGGAAGCTCGTGGGCGAGCAGATCGCGAACTTCGAAGCGGAGGCCGAGCGCGTCCGGCGCGAGTCCCGCGAGAAGGAGCCGGACTCCATCCGGGCCAACATGAAGACGCTCGAGCCGTTCCGGGCGCGGCTCACGGCCGCGCACGAGGCGCTCGACCGCCCGCTGCTGCCCGCGGCGTCGAAGGAGCCCACGCGGACGACGGCCGGCAAGCCGTGAGCCCTCCGGAGGGAATCGGCGCCCTCCTCGACGACGGGCTCGAACGGGGCTTCTTCGCTGGCGCCTCGGCTCTCGTCGTGTCGGAGACCGGAACGCTCTTCGAGCGCCACGCGGGGTACGCGCGCATTGAGCCCGAGGGCGAGCGCCGCGCCGCGGGCCCCGACACGCTCTGGGACCTCGCGTCGCTCACGAAGCCGCTCGCGGGGGCGGCGCTCGTTTTGTCCTTGGTTTCGGAAAAGACCCTCTCGCTCGACGACGAAGTGGGGCGATTCGACGATCGGTGGAAGAAGACTTTCTTAGAAGGAATGAAAGTCGGCCGGCTGCTCACGCACACCGCGGGCCTTGTGGACTGGTTTCCGGTCTATTCGAGGGGAGAGGGGCGGGCCGCGTATGCGCGCACCCTCGGCGACCTCGACGCCGCGGCGCCGCCTGGGACGAAGGTCATCTACTCCTGCCCCGGCTATCTCTTCCTCTCGGAAATCGTCGAGCGCGTCGCGAGCGCCCCGCTGGACGCCCTCTTTCGAGAGCGCATCGCAATCCCTCTTCACCTCTCAGAGAATCTTCTCTTCTCTCCTTCTTCTCAGGTCGACCTCGCGCGCTGCGCGGGCGGCGAGCGGGACGACGCGACCGAGCGGAGGATGACGGCCGACCGGAAGCAGAGCTACGGCGGCTTCCGCCAGGGCGTCGTGAACGGGCAGG
>Ga0335071_10008419_pt1 | contig 10592 bp, 8 predicted proteins | sample Lox_Sample_15_FD_206724 | JGI IMG/M metagenome (GOLD analysis project Ga0335071, IMG submission 206724) | Soil microbial communities from Loxahatchee National Wildlife Refuge, Florida, United States - Lox_Sample_1.5 | ecosystem: Environmental > Terrestrial > Soil > Wetlands | place: USA: Florida...
ATCAACCTCGTGAAGTTCCTGCGGCCGGACGGCGGCTTCGACATCGACGGCTTCCGCCACGCCTGCCGGCTCTGGACGGTGGTGCTCGAGATCAGCGTGCTGATGGCCGCCTATCCGAGCCCCGTGATCGCGCAGAAGAGCTGGGACTTCCGGACGCTGGGGCTGGGCTACGCCAACATGGGCACGGTGCTGATGCGCAGCGGGATCCCCTACGACTCTCCGGAGGCCGTGGCGATCTGCGGCGCCCTCACCGCCATCATGCACGGCGAGGCCTACGCGACCTCGGCGGAGATGGCCAAGGACCTGGGCCCCTTCCCGGGCTACGCGAAGAACCGCTCGCACATGCTGCGTGTCATCCGCAACCACCGGCGCGCCGCCTACAACGCCGTGCCGGCCGACTACGAAGGCTTGAGCATCACGCCGCGCGGGATCGAGCCGAGCCACTGCCCGCAGCGGCTGCTCGAGGCCGCGCGTGAGACGTGGGACCGGGCGCTCGAGCTGGGCCAGGCGCACGGCTACCGTAACGCCCAGGTCACGGTGCTGGCGCCCACGGGCACGATCGGCCTCGTGATGGACTGCGACACCACGGGCATCGAGCCCGACTTCGCCCTCGTGAAGTTCAAGAAGCTGGCGGGCGGCGGCTACTTCAAGATCATCAACCAGAGCCTGCCCATGGCGCTCACCGCGCTGGGCTATCCGCCCAACCAGATCGATGAGATCGTCAACTACTGCGTCGGCCGGAAGACCCTGGTCGGCGCCCCCTGCATCAACCACGACACTCTCCGCGCCAAGGGCTTCGACGACGAGGGCCTGGCGCGGCTGGAAGCGGCCATCGAGGGTGCCTTCGAGATCCAGTTCGTGTTCAACTCCTGGACGCTCGGCGACGGCTACGTGGCCGAGAGGCTCGGCATCAACGACGCGCAGCTCGCCGAGTGGAACGGCAACCTGCTGCGCGCGCTCGGCTTCACGCCGTCCGAGATCGAGGCGGCCAACGACTACTGCTGCGGCACCATGACCGTGGAGGGCGCGCCCTACCTCAAGCCCGAGCACCTGGCCGTCTTCGACTGCGCCAACCGGTGCGGGCGCAGGGGACAGCGCTTCATTCCGGTCGACGCGCACATCCGCATGATGGGCGCCGCGCAGCCGTTCCTCTCCGGCGCCATCAGCAAGACCATCAACATGCCGCAGGACGCCACCGTGGACGAGGTGAAGGAGGCCTACCGCACCTCGTGGCAGTACATGCTCAAAGCGGTGGCTCTCTACCGCGACGGCTCCAAGCTCTCGCAGCCCCTCAACGCCGTCTCGGACGACGAGGAGGAGGCCGCCGCCGCCGACGTGCAGGCCGTGGCCGAGCGCATGACCGAGCGCGTGGTCACCAAGTATCTCCGCGAGCGGCACCGGCTGCCCAACCGCCGCTCCGGCTACACGCAGAAGGCGGTGGTGGGCGGGCACAAGGTCTACCTCCGCACGGGCGAGTACGAGGACGGGTCGCTCGGCGAGGTCTTCCTCGACATGCACAAGGAAGGGGCGGCCTTCCGCTCCCTGATGAACTGCTTCGCCATCGCCATCTCGCTGGGGCTCCAGCACGGCGTGCCGCTGGAAGAGTTCGTGGACGCCTTCGTGTTCACGCGCTTCGAGCCCAACGGCATGGTGAAGGGTAACGACGCGATCAAGATGTCCACGTCCGTGATCGACTACGTCTTCCGCGAGCTGGCCATCACCTATCTCGGCCGCACGGATCTCTCGCACGTGGCCGAGGAGGATCTGCGCGGCGACGCGCTCGGCAACAAGGTCGGCCAGGGTCCGGTGAGCCAGCGCGGCCTGCCGCGCCCGCAGCCGACGTCAGTCGCCGAGGAAAAACCGGCGGCGCCCGCCCCGGCGACGGCGCGCGCGGCCATGCCGGTCAGCGGCGGCAGCGGCGGGCTGGCGCAGGCCAAGGTGCTCTCGGCCTCGGAGATGGCCCGGCTCAAGGGCTACGAGGGCGATCCCTGCGGCGACTGCGGCCAGTTCACGATGGTGCGGAACGGCACGTGCCTGAAGTGCATCACCTGCGGCACGACCACGGGGTGCTCCTAGCGCCCGTCCATCACCGGGCGGCCTCTCACAAATCCCTCCCCCATCCCAGGGGCAGGGATTTGTGTCTCGCCGTCGGCTTCAATCGCCCCTCCCCACTCCTACACCACAACCCCGGTGCGGATGGCGACCCCAACGACAAGCAGCGCCACGCCCAGAAGCGTGACCGCCACGATGTGGTACGCGAGGTAGCGAAGCGTCGTCGCGTCGAGCCGGGGGATGACGCGAAGCCGCGCGTGAACGGCCAGTGCCACTGTCGCTGCCAGCAGTGCCAGCTTGAGCAAGATGAGTCGCGCCGCCGGCGTGGACGGGGAAAACCAACCTGCGACGGCGGGCACCCAGTGGTACGCGAGCCAGAGGCCAGTCACGACCTGCACGAGCAGGGCGGGGATCCCAAGGCGCTCGAATCCCGATTCGAACTCGCGGATGATCGCAGGATCGCGTGCCCGGAGCGCGCGCGGCAACACCGAGAGCGAGAGCACAAGATGGCCGCCGATCCAGACCGCCGCGCCGAGCAGGTGGAGCGCGACGAGCAGGCGATACGTCACTCGCTCTACGGCTTCTTCGAGGGGGCGAAGGGTGCCGCCGGAAGTACCGGAGCGTTGGCGAAGCTCTCAGGAAGGCTTCCGGTCAGGCTCTGCAAGAAGGCCACAATTCGCCCGATCTGCTCGTCGTTGAGTGTCCGGCCGAGCTGAACGCGTCCCATGACGCGTACCGCCTCGGGGAGCGTGGCGACCGACCCGTCGTGGAAATAAGGCGGCGTCATGGCGACGTTCCTCAGGCCTCCGAGACGCGCGTCTCGAAGAACAGCATGCGCCCGAGCGCGACCTTCTCGGGCGTGATCGGATTATCCGGCGAGGTCATCGTCTTGGGCAGCGGCTTGAAGGTCGCCGCCGCCTCTGCGCGCAGGTCTATCTCCTGCGCGGGGGACGCGGTAGTCAAGCACAGGGCGCTCGTGGCAGCGAGCGCGATCAGCAGTCGATCATGGCGCACGGCACTATCCTCTCCGGGTGAGGTCGTCGACTGACGGAGCGCAGTCGATACAAAACCCGTTCTCGAACGCGGCGCAGCCTGGGACGCATTCCAGAGTATCCCACAGTGGCGCGAGCGACGCAGAGAGCGACAGCGCGGCGACCCGCATGCAGTCATCCGGTGTAGCGGAAGGCGGCCTCGAAGATCACTGGGATCGTCCCGCTGTGCAACCTCCCCAACCGCGGGCGGTTGTACTCGGTGATAGGCACGCTGAGGTCTGGTGCGAAGCCGACCCTGCTCAACTCGGAGACGAGCTGACTCTCGGTCAGGAAACACTGTGGCTGCCCCGAGAACTGCGTGAAGACGAACGGCTCACCGGCCACCGGCTCCGTCTCCGAGGGAAACGTGTTCCGCGAAAACGTGAACACGAACAGGCCCGCCCCCGGCTTGGCGACACGGGCCGTCTCACGGAGCGCTCGCCGGAACTCCGCCGCCGAGTGCGCGAGGTTCCAGATGCCGTGCGCGATGAGCAACCCGAAGCTGCGACTCCGCGCCGGGATCTGGTCCATTGGCGCGAAGACCAAGGAGAGCCGCCCGCCTCGCCGATCCTGCTGAGCGTGAGGCGCGGCGGCCCGAAGCATGGGCCACGAGAGGTCGAGACCGAGGACGTTCCACCCGAGCCGTGCCAGGGGGATCGCATTGCGGCCGGCGCCGCAGCCGAGGTCGAGCGCCCAGCCATTTCGACCGCGCTGCCGCTCCTCTTCCGCGAACCGCAACAGCACGGCGTTCGGAGGCGACTGGGCGAACCCGGCGACGGTCTCCGGGGCCTTCCACGCGGAGCCGGCGAGAGGATCCATGCTCGGAACATAGCACCGATCAACCCGACGCGCGGTCACTGCCTGGCGTAGAATTCAGCCGTGGACGAGCAAGCGGAGGTGCGTCGCGTCGCGGATCTGGTGTCGTATCAGGACGGTGCGGTCGTCAGCCGGATCATCCTCAAGCGGGAGACCGGCAACGTCACGCTGTTCGCCTTCGACACCGGGCAGGAATTGAGCGAGCACACCACGCCCTACGACGCCCTCGTCCAAGTCGTGGACGGTGAAGCCGCCATCACGATTTCGGGGCGACCGTATCGACTGCGTGCGGGTGACATGATCCTCATGCCGGCGCATCAGCCGCACGCGCTGAAGGCGGTATCCCGGTTCAAGATGCTGTTGACGATGATCCGCTCCTGAGCGAATGATCTTCCGCGTCATGATACCGACAAGATCATCCTCTGTCCGTGTCTTGTCCGTATCCCGATGCTGGGTTGCTCCAGAGTCGGTAGGACCATCTTCTCTACCGGACAGGCGCAAGCCCTTTCTCGTGAGGTAGGCCTGGGTCTCCATTCGCAGACGAGAGCGCCGCAGTTCGTAGGCGCGGTCCGTGAGGGCGCCGCACCGGCATCACGCGAGGCTTTGACCGCAGCAGCGGCAGCGGATCCCGCGCCACCCCGTGGCGTCGCACCTCGAAGTGCAGATGGTTGGTGGTGGCCCGTCCGGTCTGCCCGACGGCGGCGATGATTGCCCCCGCCTTCACCCGGTCTCCCGTCTTCACGAAGTTCCTGCTGTTGTGCGCATAGATGGTTCGGAGCCCGTTCGGATGATCGATCTTGATCACCCGCCCGTACGAGGACTGCCGTCCGCTGAACGTGACCCTCCCGGCGGCCGCCGCGCGAACCGGCGTGCCCTTGGGCGCCTTGATGTCCACGCCTCGGTGCTGCACGCGGAAGAAGCCGCGTGGACCGAAGCGGGACGTGACCTTCCCCTGCACTGGCCACACGAGGCCCTGCTGCTCCTGGCCGTCAGAGGTCGGCCTGGTCGCGGCAGTCGATGGCAGGGGCGCGAGGAGGACGAGCCCAACGAGGACGGCCGTCAGCAACGCGCTCATCGCCGGAGCCAGTCCCGGAGACGCCGCGTCCAATCGAGGAAGCGTTCGGCCAAGCCAAGATGCTCCTCGCACCGCTCCGGCTCGGTGCCTGCAAGAAAGGTCTCGCGGATGACGAGCGGACACGAGCTCCGCGCCAGCTTGCCGTTGGTCGCATCCACATCGGCAAAGCTGATGCCGTTTGGCACGGTGAAGGCGGGAGACGGGTACGCGCCGAGCGCCTGCCGCATGAAGTCGGCCCAGATCGGCAGCGCGGCTTGGGCGCCGCTGAGGCCGTGCGGTCGACCGTCGTCGAACCCAACCCAGACGACCGCGAGCAATCGGGACGAATACCCGACGAACCAGGCGTCCCGACCCTCATTGGTCGTGCCGGTCTTGCCGGCGATCTCGGCCGGCACGCCGAGCGCGCTGGCCGAGGACGCCGTGCCCGATCTGACCACGCCTTCGAGAAGAGAGGTCATGAGGTACGCCTCCGCCGGCGACATGACGACCGTTGCCGGGCTGTCCCCGGTCGGCCGGGCCTGCGTGCCATCGGCCTGATAGGCGGCGTGTACCGTATGCATGGCGCCCGGACGGATGCCGCCGTCGGCGAACGTTGCGTAGGCTCGCGCGAGATCCAGGGGCGTCACCTCGAGCGCTCCGAGCGCGATGGCGGGACGAGGCGCCAGGTTCTTGTCGAATCCAAAGGCCGCCGCCGTCTCGACAACCAGCGGCAGGCCGACCGCCTGGGAGATGCGAACGGTGGCGCCGTTGAGCGACTGCTCCAGGGCGCGCCGCACGCTCACGTGTCCTTCGTACCGGCCCTCGTAGTTGTGCGGGCTCCACGCCTCGCCGTCGACCGTGAGCGTGAGGGGAGCGTCATCGATCATGGATGCCGCGGTGAAGCGCGGCGCTCCATCGCGCGGCTTGAGGGCTGCCGCGTACACGAACGGCTTGAAGGCGGAGCCCGCCTGTCGTCGCGCCAGCGTCACGTGGTTGAACTGACTCTTCTCGTAGCTTCGGCCGCCCACCAGGGCACGGATCTCGCCGGTGGCTGGGTCCACGGCCACGAGGGCGACCTGGAGCTGGCCGCGTGGGTCCTGCTTTCCGAGCCGGGGATAGCGAGTCTCGAGCTGGTCCAGCCCGCGCGCCACCGCGTTCTCGGCAAACCGCTGGAGCGTGAGATCGAGCGTGGTGTCGACCCGCGTGACGTCAAGCGAGCGGGCCTCGAGCTCCTCGCGAACGAGATCCGCGAAGTAGGGGGCGGCCTGACCAGGCCACGGGCGCGGCAGGGAGCGCAGCGGCTCGCGGCGAGCCCGATCGTACGCGGCCGCATCCAGCATCCCGAGGTCGCGCATGCGCGTGAGGACCGTGTCGCGGCGCTCGCGCGCCCGCTCCGGATGCAGCACCGGCGAGTACGTGTTGGGCGCTCGCAGCATGCCCGCAAGGAGGGCCGCTTCACCCGGCTTGAGCTGATGCACCTCCTTGCCGAAGTACGCGCGTGAAGCTGCGCCGACACCCCGCAGCGCGAGCGGTCCGCGCTGGCCGAAGTACGCCTCGTTCAGATAGGCTTCGAGGATCTGCTGCTTCGTGTAGCGCGTCTCGACCAGCTTGGCCAGCAAGGCCTCTCGCAGCTTGCGCAGGACCGTCCGCTCGGGCGTGAGGAGACGATTCTTGACGAGCTGCTGCGTGATGGTGCTCCCGCCCTGGATCACCCGGCCGCTGGTGAGATTGGCCCAGGTCGCCCGAGCGAGGGCGCGCACGTCGACCGCGCCGTGCTGGAAAAATCGATGGTCTTCCGCGGCGAGCACGGCGTCGACGAGCACCTTGGGGGCGGCGGCGAGCTGGATGGGCCGGTAGTCTTCTCCGGGCTGGTCGCGGCCCCCGGTCAGCACCTCGCCCTCGAGCGCCGCGCTCTCGGCGTCCTTGCCGTCACGGATGACACGTACGATCCGCTCACCCTGAAGCTCCACGCCGATGCGGCCGCCGCCATCACGCAGGACGATGTCCCAGCCTCCGCCGGTCCGGCGGAACTGTCCGCGCACCGTCGGCATGCCGCGAGTCTCCGTGTATCCCAGGCGCCCCAGCGTGGCGGCGAGCCCGATCATGCGCACGTTCGTGCCGCGCGAGAGCGTTTGCCCGGCGGCATAGAGCACGACAGCGCGTCGGCTCTCGAGCCGTTCGAACCGCCCGAGCTCGAGCGCCGAGTACGCGGCCACTCCCAGCATCAGGAGGAACGTGACTCCGGTGAGCGCCAGGGCCAGAAGAGCAGACCCTCGGTGGGAGGCGAGTTTCATCGAGCTTCACGGGAATCAATAGACGTGCCAAGGGGTGGCGGCGATCGACCGAGGCACACGCCTCCTAACGTGGCGATTCCGTTGAGCGACTAACGATGGGCCGAGGACGTTGACGCGCGACGACAAGCCGAGACGGCGAACAGGATAATCCTTACCGGGTCGTGGGCAGCTTCTACACGGCTACGTGCGCGCGATCTCGCGCCGGAGCGTGCGGCTCGCGATCTCAGCCTGCTCCGCGATGGCGTCCAGCCGTGCCGGAACCTCCTCGAGACGGCCCGTCCGAGCCAGGCGTTCGAGCTCCGCACACTGGTCCGAGAGAGCGAGGGCGCCCAGGGTAGCGCTCGTGCCTTTCAGGCTGTGGGCGCCGGCCAGGAGTGCCGCCTGGTTTCCACGCGCGGCCGCATCCCGGAGGTCGGCGACCACCAGCGGCGTGCGATCGAGAAACGCCGTCACGACCTGCCGGAGCGTCGGCGGATCGCCGAGATCCTCGCGCAACCCGTTCAGCACCTCGCGGTCGATACCGTCACGGGGTGGCGCTGGCGCGTTGCCGGCGCCCATGGCTTGCCCAGGCAGCGGCCGGCACTCGCCAAGCGCGCGCCTCAGCTCGTCGAGCCTGATCGGCTTCGCCAGGTAGTCGTCCATGCCGGCGGCGAGGCAGCGCTCGCGATCGCCCTCCATCGCCTCCGCCGTCATCGCGATGATGCGTGGCCGCTGCCCGCGCGGCCAGCGCGCGCAGACGGCGCGGCTCGCCTCGAGCCCGTCCATCCCGGGCATCTGCACGTCCATCAGGATCACGTCGTAGGGCGCCCGCTCGAGGTGCTCCAGCACCTGGTGGCCATCGGCCGCCACGTCGGCGTGATGCTCGAGCCGCTCGAGCAGCCGGAGCGCCACGGTCTGGTTGACGGCGTTGTCCTCGGCCAGCAGGATCCGGAGCGGCTGAGCCGGTGCCTCGGGCGACTGCGCGCGCGCCGCGGCGACTTGCTGCGTCTCACGACCGCCGAGGATCTCGACCAGCCGGTCGTGCAGCATCGACAGCTTCACCGGTTTCGACAGCACGGCCGCGAACGCCTCCGACTGGCCGGGAGGCAGCGCGCTGCCGATCGAGGAGAGCAGCACGAGAGCCAGTGACTCCGGTCCCCGGGCGCCGCGCAGCTCCCGGGCCAGGGCGTAGCCGTCCATGTCGGGCATCTGGTAGTCCAGCAGCGCGATGTCGCAGGGATCGCCGCGCTGGATCCACTCGAGCGCCTCGGTCGGCGACCCAGTGTCGCGCGCGCGCATGCCCCACCGCTCGGCCTGGATCCGCAGGATCCGGCGGTTCGTCCGGTTGTCGTCGACGATCAGGACGCGCTTGCCTTCCAGCGCGCCGGAGTCGACGCGGGTGGTCACCGCCACGGCCACCGCCTCGGCCGCGATCGTGAAGTGGAACGTAGAGCCCTGCCCCGCCTCGCTCTCCGCCCAGATGCGCCCGCCCATCAGCTCGCAGAGACGCCGGCAGATCACGAGCCCGAGGCCGGTGCCGCCGTATCGCCTCGTGGTCGACGCATCGGCCTGGCTGAACGACTTGAACAGGCGGTCGAACTGCTCCGGCGAGATGCCGATGCCCGTGTCCCGGACGGCGAAGTGCACCTCGTGGTTCGAGCCCTCGAGCGGGCGCGACGACACGGTCACGGCGATCTCGCCCGCCGGGGTGAACTTGATCGCGTTGCCGATGAGGTTGACGAGGATCTGACGCAATCGCCCGGCATCGCCGACGAGGGCCGCCGGCACGCCGCCCTCGATCAGGTACGTGAGCTCGATCCCCTTGTCCCGCATCGCCGGCGCCGCGAGCTGTATCGCCTCCTCCACGCAGCCGGCCAGGTCCAGCGGCGCCTCCTCCAGCTCGAGCTTCCCCGACTCGATCTTCGAGAAGTCGAGGATGGCGTTGATGACGGTGAGGAGGTGCTCGCCGCTCGTCCGGATCGTCTCCGCCATCTCCCGCTGCCGCACGTCCAGCGTGGTGTCGGTCAGGAGCGACGACATCCCGATGATCGCGTTGAGCGGCGTCCGGATCTCGTGGCTCATGTTGGCGAGGAACTCCGATTTCGCCTGCGTGGCGGCCTCCGCGACGGCCTTCGCCCGCTCCAGATCGCTCTCCGCCTGCTCGCGCTCGATGAACTGGCCCACCTGGCCTCCGACGGCCTCGAACATCCGGAGGATGTCCTCGTCGGGCTCGCGAATCTCGTGGCTGAAGAACTCCATCACGCCGAGGAAGCCGTTCGGGCCGACGATGGGGAAGCCGAACGCTCCGTGCAGGCCGCAGCGGACCGCATAGGGCGCCCGCGGGAAGTTGGGGTCGCGCGTGGCATCAGGAATCCACGTCGCGCGTCCGGCCTCCCAGACTCGTCCCGGCAGACCGACGCCGGAAGCAAACGTGGTGCGCCGGTTCACCTCGGTGAACGCTTCGAGGGCCCGGGGATTCGTCGTCCACATCTCCGCGCACCGGAGCACGCCGGTTTCCCGGTCCAGCGCCCAGCGCGCGCCCAGCACCCAGTCGAGGCTTTCGCCGACCGTGCGAAGGATCTGCGGCATGGCGTCCGCAGACGTCCGCGATTCGACGAGGATGCGCGTGGTGGCGTACTGCGTGGCGAGGCGGCGCTCCCCCGTCTGCCGCCGGCGATCGGTGCGATTGAGCGAGCGCGCCGCCACGGTGATCACGGCGGCGAAGACGAGAATGTTCCCCACGGCCAGGAGCGCCAGGCCGACCTCGGCGCTGAAGAGGCCGCCGCGGTGACTGACGAGCCACAGACCGCTCAGGGCGGCGGGGATCAAGGTCGCGGCGGGCAGGACCCGGCGGGCGAGCGCGCCGCCCATGTCCTCGCTTGCGACGACCGCCATCAGGCCTCCGTCCGGCCGGGCGCAGAGGATGGCGAGGCCCAGCGACAGGAACGCGATGGCGGTCGGCAGCGCCATGGGAATGTAGCTGCCGATGCCGTAGAGCTCGCCGACCGCGTAGACATAGCCCAGGAGCGAAGTGAGGGCGATGGCGCTCGGCAGGACCGCCACGAGCTGAGCCGGCCGCCGTCCCGATCGAGACTCCCAGCCGAGGAGAAGGAGCGCACCGCCGACCAGGACGAAGTTGAGCGCGGTATTCGGAGCAATCCGATTGCCGCCGAGACGCGCCCGGAACAGCAGCTGATCGAGCCCGATGTTCGTGCCCAGCACATAGCCCAGGAGGGTCGCGATGCCGATGGCGGCCACGCCGGCGGCGCCGATCCGGGCCGCCCGCCATCGCCATGGGCGACGCTCGGACCCCTCGCGCTCCGCTTCGAGGAGCCAGAGCGAGGCGGCCGCCAGCAGAAAGCCGAG
>Ga0335071_10008420_pt1 | contig 10592 bp, 10 predicted proteins | sample Lox_Sample_15_FD_206724 | JGI IMG/M metagenome (GOLD analysis project Ga0335071, IMG submission 206724) | Soil microbial communities from Loxahatchee National Wildlife Refuge, Florida, United States - Lox_Sample_1.5 | ecosystem: Environmental > Terrestrial > Soil > Wetlands | place: USA...
CACGGTCATCGCCATCCCCAACGACCGGCTGCTCCAGACGGTCGACATGAACACGTCCGTCCAGGACGCCTTCAAGATGGCCGACGACGTCCTCCGCCAGGCGGTCCAGGGCGTCTCGGACCTGATCACGAAGCCGGGGCTCATCAACCTCGATTTCGCCGACGTCAAGTCGATCATGAAAGGCATGGGCGTGGCCTTCATGGGCACGGGCCTAGCCTCGGGCGAGAACCGGGCCGCCGAAGCGGCCAACAAGGCGATCTGCAGCCCGCTCCTGATCGACACCTCGATCGAGGGCGCCAGGGGGGTCCTGATCAACATCACCGGCGGCAAGGACTTGACCCTCCACGAGGTCTCGAAGGCCTCGCAGCTCATCCACAAGCTCGCCCACGCCGAAGCGAACATCATCTTCGGAACGGTCATCGAGCCGGCGATGAAGGACATGGTCAAGGTCACGGTCATCGCCACCGGCTTCGACCGCGGCGTCGAAAAGCGTCCCGTGCCCGCCCGGCCGGACACTCCCCCGGTGTTCGCCCGGCCGGCCGCGCGCGCCGCGGCCCCAGCGCCCGGCCCGCGGCCGGGAGCCCGGAACACGCCCCCGCCCTTCCCCGTGACCGCGCCCATGCCGATCGTCACCGAAACCCCGGCCTTCCCCTTCGCCCCCAAAGGGGCGGACCAGGAGGAGGCGGGCGAGACGACATGGCGGGGCGCGACGCCCTCGTTCGAACAGCCCTGGGAGCAGTACGAAAAGCCGGCCTTCATCCGCAAGAACCACTCCCAGCTCCGGAAGATGCCGTCATGAAGAAGGCCGATTTCGTCGTCGCCGGCTGCCGGCAGGTGGTCACGGGCCGCGGAAGCGCGCCGAAGCGGAAAGAAGCGCTGGCCGAAGTCGACGTGATCCCTGACGGGTGGCTCGCCTCGCGCGACGGCCGAATCGTCTTCACCGGGACGGAAGCCGCGTTCCGGGCCGAGGTCGAAACCGCGCCCGGCGCGGTCCGGATCGACGGCCGCGGGCTGGTGGCCCTGCCCGGGTTCGTCGACGCCCACACCCACCTCCCCTTCGCCGGCGACCGGGCCGAGGAATTCGGGCTCCGGCTCAAGGGCTGGACCTACCAGCAGCTCGCCGAACGGGGCCTGGGCATCAAGACCACGGTCGGCGCGACGCGCCGCGCGACCTTGGAGGAGCTGACGGCCCTCTGCCGCGAGCGCCTCGACCGGATGCTCCTCCAGGGGACGACGACCGCCGAGGCCAAGAGCGGCTACGGCCTCAACCTCGCCGACGAGATCAAGCAGCTCGAGGCCGTCCGCGCCGCCGGCCGCGCCCACCCCGTCGAGCTCGTGGCGACCTTCATGGGCGCGCACGACGTCCCGGCCGAATACCTCTCGAGGAAGGAGGACTACATTGACCTTCTCGTTCACGAGATCATGCCGGAAGTCCGACGCCGGAAGCTCGCCCGCTTCTTCGACGTTTTCTGCGAGAAGGGCGTGTATTCTCTGGCGGAGACAGAAAGGCTGGTGCAGGCGGCCGGGGCGGCCGGATTCGACATCAAGATTCATGCCGACGAGTTCGTGCCGCTCGGAGGCACGGAGCTGGCCGCCGCGGTCGGCGCGGTTTCAGCCGAACACCTGATCGCGATCACCGAGGCCGGCATCCGCGCCCTCGCCGAGAGCGGCACCGTGGCCGTGATCCTACCCGGCGTGCCGTTCTTCCTCCGCCTTTCCGGCAGGGCGCCCGCCCGCCGGCTGATCGACGCCGGGGCGATCGTGGCCCTGGCCACGGATTTCAACCCCGGAACCTCGATGATCGAGTCGATGCTCTTCATCCTCCAGCTCGGGGTCTTCACCCACGAGTTGAACATCGAGGAGGCGCTGAACGCCGCCACGATCAACGGCGCCTGCGCCCTGCGCTTGCAGGACGAGGTCGGCACCCTGGACGCCGGGAAGAAGATGGACGTCGTCCTCTGCGATCTGCCGAGCTACGAGCACCTGGCCTACCATCTCGGCCTCAACCCCGTCGTCCGCGTCATCAAGAACGGCCGGCTCGTCGTCGAGGACGGCCGTCCGGTTTACTCTTCCCCAGCCCCTTAATCCCTATCCCATACCCTCCCTGAACCCCCCGCCCGGGGGGTTCTCTATTCAAAGATCCAGCGGCGTGAGGCCCGAATCTCCCTCGCGCACCCGCCGCAGCTCGCCCTCCAGGGGCCGGAGAACGATCTCGCACGTCGCCAGCACCTCGGCTTCCTTGAGATGGCCGCTCCAGGTGTGGAAATTGCTGTCGCCGAGGGCGATGTGGGCGTGGACCCGGAGCTTGCCTTCGAGGATGCTCACGTTGCCGTGAAGGGCCGTGATCTCGAAGTCCTCGGGAAAGGGCCGGAAATCATAGGTCCCGGCGGCGATGTGGAAGTAGCCCAGCTCCGCGTGCCGGCAGGTCCCCACGCCGTTAAAGGTGGCCGCCCGGACGCCCTCCCGGTCGCAGAACGAGGTCAGGGATTCGACGATCCGCTCTCCCCTCTCGAGCCGGATGACGTAGACCGGGCCGAACTTGCGATATCTCATGTCCCCCTCCTCGCCGGACACCGCTCGCGCGACGTCCGGCCGATCCGGCCTCAGGCCCGGGCTCCCCGCCTCTTCCAATAGAAATAGAACGGCAGGCCGAGGAGGATGATGCCCAGGCCGGCCACGGCATTCCCGAACTGGTTGATCAGCGAATTGACCGAGATGTAGAGCGCCGCGAGGATGAAGACGACCGGCGTCACCGGATAGCCCCACGTCCGGTACGGCCGCGGCAGGTCGGGCCGCTTCCGGCGGAGGATGAGGACCGCGCCCACCGTCAGCCCGAAGAAGATCCACTGGCCGAAGACGACGTAGGTGAACAGCTGCTCGAACGTCCCCGAGACGCTGAGGACGATGCTCCAGAGGCCGATGGCCAGGATCGAGACGTGGGGCGTGAGATGCTTCGGATGGACCGAGGCGAGCTTCTTGAAGAAGAGGCCGTCCTTGGCCATGGCGAAATAGACCCGCGGGGAGCATAGGACGTTCTGGTTGGCCGCGCCGAGGATGGAGAAGAGGATGATGAAGGAGATGAGCGAGGCGCCGATCGGTCCCACGGCCGCGTTCATGGCGTCGGCCGCGACGCGGGCCGACGAGGCGATGGCGCTCGTCGGCAGGACCCAGAGGTAGGCCAGGTTGGCGGCCACATAGAGGAGGATGACCACCGTGACGCCGATGAACAGGCCGAGGGGGACGTTGCGCTGCGGGTTCTTCGTCTCGCCGGCGCTGTACGTCGCCGATTCCCAGCCCTTGTAGGCCCACAGGCTGGCGACCAGGGCGACGCCGAACGGTCCGGCCAGGCCGGTCATCCCCTTCGCCGAGGGCGTGACGAAGTTCGCCGCGCTTCCGTGGCCGAAGAGGAAGATGACCCCGCAGATGACGACGAGCGCGCCGAACTTGATCACGGTCAGGACGTTTTGGAGGTCGGCCCCGAGGCGCGTCCCGGCGTAGTTGACGGCCATGAGGGCCAGGATCACCAGGGCGCTGACGATCTTCTGGCCGACGGCGGACAGGGCGAAGAAATGGGTCAGGTACTTGGACGAGAAGGCCACGGCCAGCGTCGCGATCGCGCCGGAGTCGATGACCAGGAAAAGGGTCCAGCCGAAGAGGAACGAGATCATCGGCCCGTAGGACTCCCGGAGGAAGACGTAGATGCCGCCCGCCTCGGGCATGGCCGCGCCGAGCTCGGCGAACGAGAGCGCCCCGAAGAAGCTCAGCGCGCCGCCGACGACCCAGACCGCGAGCATCAGCAGCGGGGCGCGGAGGCCGGCGGCGATGCTCGACGGGACGAGGAAGATCCCCGAGCCGATGACCCCCCCGACGATGATCGCGACGAGGTCTCCCAGCCCCAGCACCCGGGGCAGATTGTGTCCCTGTGTCTCCATGGGCCCAGATTATCCTATTTCGCGAACGGGTTCCAGGAAATTTCCGGGCGAGCATTCGCGCCCTCCGCGCGCCCGCCGCGGACGCGCCCCCGGCCCGGCGAAAAAACGCTTGACATTTAAAATAACATTTGTTATATAACTATCGTTATTTCACAGAGGAGACCGCCATGGCGCCCAAGCGAATCGCCTTCGGCAAGGACGTGGTCCTGTCCGCGGCGCTCGACGTCGTGCGGCGCAGGGGCCTCGAGGGCCTGACCGCGCGCGCCGTCGCGGCCCAGCTGCGGTCGTCCGTCGCGCCCGTCTATCGCGCCTACCGATCCATGGCCCGCCTCGAGCGGGCCGTGCTCGAGGCGTCGCGCCGGATCATGGACGGCCAGACCCGCCGGACCTGGACCGACATCCCCTTCCTCAACGTCGGCGTCGGCATCGTGGTCTTCGCCCGCGAGGAAGGCCGGCTCTTCCAGGCGCTCTTCCTCTCCAGGCACCGGAGCCTCGACATCCTGGAGAGCTTCATGGATTCCGTCCTCGAGCGGATGAAAGCCGACGCCGTGCTCCGCCTGCTCCCCGACCCGCAGCTGGCCCGCCTGCTGGCCTCGATCCGGCTCTACACGATCGGCCTGGCCACGGCCGTGGTCTTCGGGCATCTCCCGGCGGCCCGGACGGAGGACATCGTCCGCCGGCTCAAGGACGCGGGCAACGTCTTCATGTTCGCCGAGGTTTCGGGGATCGCCGACTGCGAGAGCCCGGAGAACGGCCGCGAATGGGAACGCCAGATCCGCGAGAAAGGCTACGTCCTGCCGGGCCCGCCTCAAGGCCCCAAGCCATCCAAGGAGGAATCATGAATACCCTGATATTGAATGGAGGGGGAAACGGCGCCCCGTTCGACGCGATCGCCGACCGGGCGGCCGCCTGGGCCCGGGCCCAAGGCTCCGAGGTCACCGCGCTCGACCTGAGCGCGCTCGAGATCGCCCCCTGCCTCGGTTGCTTCTCGTGCTGGACGAAGACGCCCGGCGTGTGCGTCACGCGCGACGCGATGGACGGCATCCTCGCCGGGCTCGCGGCCGCGGATACGCTGATCTGGGTCACGCCGATCCGGTTCGGGGGCTACGGCTATCACCTGAAGAAAGCGCTCGACCGGAGCATCCCCGTCCTCCTGCCGTTCTTCATCAAAATCGGCGGCGAAATCCACCACCCGATGCGCTACGGCACGGCCTGGCGCCTCGTCGCCCTGGGGACGCTGCCCGCGCCCGACGCGAAAATCGAGCGGATCTACCACGCTCTCGTGGCCCGCAACGCGATCAACATGCACGCCAAGCCGACCTCGCTGGTGCTCTACGAGACCGCGGACAACGGCCGCTGGGAGGACAAGCTCTCGGGCGTAGCCGCGGCGGCGCCGGCGGCGATGGAGGCCCGTCCATGAACCCCCAAAAAGCCGTTCTTCTCGTCGGCAGCCCGCGCGGGAACAAGAGCGTCTCGCGCACCTTGGGCGAGCGTTTGATGTCCGGCCTCGCGGCGCGCGGAACGGCCGTCGAGACACACTCGATCTATGGCGCCTGGGCGGCCGAGGCGAAGATGACCGCCCTCCTCGAGGCCGTGGACGCGGCCGGCGTCGTGGTCGTCTCCTTCCCGCTCTACGTGGACCATCTCCCCGCCCCCGTGATGCGGCTGCTCGAGCGCATCGCCGACCGTCGCGCGGGCAAGACGCCGGCGACGCGGCCGCTCCTCGCGGCCCTCGTGCAGTGCGGGTTCCCGGAAACCCTCCAGAACCAACCCGCTGTCGACATCATGGAACGGTTCGCCGAGGCGGCCGGATTCGCCTGGGCCGGCGCCCTGGCGCTCGGCATGGGCGGCGCCGTCCAAGGCCGGCTGAAGGACAAGCCGAACGGCATGCTGCGGAACGTCGTCGCCGGGATCGACGCGGCCGCCGCCGCGCTGGCCGAAGGCCGGGCCATCCCCGCCGACGCCGTCGAGACGTTCGGCAAGCCGCTCATGCCGAAACGTCTGTACGTCCTCGCGGCGAACTTCGGCTGGAGACAAGAAAAAAGAAAGAACGTCCGCAGGGTCGATCTCTACGCCAAGCCGTACGAGGTGACTCGTCCAGGAACAAGCCGCTAATTTTCTTCTGCGGCCGGAAAATCCGCGATCGCCCCAGGCCTCGATGCGCCCGTCCCGCGTCCGCCATGGGCGGTCCTGCCCTATCTACGGCCTGATGCAATATATTCTCTCCTCCCACGTCTTATAGAAGTGCACGAGTCGAGCGGAAAGAACGCTCAAATGCGGAAAAAGCACGTTTTCCCTTCGTGGGCGGGCACCTGGCTGCTGAATCCGTTGCGGAAGGCGAGGCTTAACCCCGAAAAAATCCTGGGCCCGCATGTCGAAGCAGGGATGACGATCCTCGATGCAGGGTGCGGCACGGGCTTTTTCAGCATCCCCCTTGCGCGGATGACCGGCTCGACGGGGACCGTCTATTGTGCGGATCCTCAACAATCCATGCTCGAGGTGCTTTCCAAACGGGCGAGGAAAAGAGGCCTTTCAGACATCGTTAAAATCAGGCCGTGCGGCTATTCCTCGCTTCGCGTGGACGATCTTCGGGAACGGGTCGATGTGGCCCTTGCCTTTGGTGTCCTGCACGAGGTTGAAAACAAGGACGCCTTTCTTCGCCAAATCGAATCGACCTTGAAACCGGAGGGGATCTTGTGTTTCGGCGAACCTCACGTCGTGAGCTCGAAAGAATTTGATCGGGAAGTTGCCGCGATCGAGGAAAAGGGATTTGAACGTTTCGGGACATGGCGCCAAGCTCAAAACAAGATTGTTTTCATGCGGAAGAGATGCGGCGCTCCTCGGTCTGGACCGATGGGGGAAACGCCGGACAGGCCTCCCGGAGGAACCACGTTCACGTAGGACGAGGGAATTAATTCCCTAAAACGCCTCGTGGCCGAGGACCTTGCCGGTCTTCGCCCGCGTGTAGGGAACCTTGAGATAATTCTGGAAAATATAGGCTTTCGCCTTCTCCCAGGCGGTTCCGGCGATGAGCCGCTCGCTGCGGGCATAGCAGTCCAGGGCCTTGGCCCGCTCCGCGAGAAGATCATAGCAGCGGCCCAGGTTCAGGTAGGCATCGAAGCGAATATAAGGATCGGCGATCGCCCCTCCGTCGATCTTCTCGGCGAGGGCGAGGTATTCCTGAGCGGCCTGGGCGTTTCGCCCGCGGAGGAAATCGATCCACGCCCATTCGAAGGCCATCACGTCCGATTCCGGCCGGGCCGACGCCCAGCGGCCGAGGATCTTCTCGGCCCGAACGATATTCCCCGGCGGAACGGAATCGGGGAAGACGTCCATGTCGGGACCATGCACGATGGGCACCAGCGTCTGGCGGAACGAGGCGTCCGGGTCGGCCGGATAGCCTTTCTCGTAATAGGGCGAATCGTCGTCCTCGTCGAGATATCTTCGGACTGGCGGATCGAGAGGCTGGGTTTTCAAGGGCAGGAGGGAGGCGAAATCGATCGTTTCGATCGCGGGGTCCTTCCGGAATTCCCGGTCGAAGAAATGCTTGTGCTCGCTTCCCGTCAGGACGATCACCCGGCGGGCATGGAAATCCCCGATGGCCTTGTCGATCAAGGCCAGCATCCGCTCGTTGCGCGTCTGGTAGTGGAGGTTGATGGGGCTGTCGCCGTAGACCTCCATGGAGATGCGGTAGGCCTCGGCATAGAACTCGTTGTAGTCCGGGCCGTTCCAGAACCCGTAGCCCAGGTCCTTGCTCCATCTGGCTTCGGCCTCGGCCGGGCCGTACTTTTTCTGGAATCGAGCGATGATCGGGCTCCGGGCCGAAAGCGCGTCCTCCTGTTTTCCCTTCTCCACATACTCCGGCTGCGCGACCAGCTTCGCCTGGATCTCCCGGTCGTTAGCGGCCTCGTCCCACCAGTCAATCGGCGCGACGCTCTTCCCTCGGGAGAGGCCCCAGATCGTGGCCAGCATCATCTCCTTCAAATAAGCGACCCTCCTGAAATCCTGCGGCCGGATTTCGACGCAGATGAGGTCGGGGTCGTACGTCGCGAGGATCCGGACAATGTCCGCGTAGGTGTAATTCGCGTTCGTCGCGTGACGCTGGTGGATGGTCCCGACGACGAGGGCCGAGACCCGCGGCGTTGCGGCCGCCCCCGACGCGGCGAAGGAACTCGGAATCAAGGCTAGCAGCAGAGCCGCAATCCGGAAGATTCTGTCCATGGCGTTCTCCCTCCGAATATAAATACGGCCCCCGCGGCCAAAGGTTTGGCCGCGACCGGACGGCTTTCCCGGCTGGAAGGGCATTCCCCCCACCAAAGATATAGGCGTCCGCAATCGCAGCCGGATTGACTAAGGCCGTAGCTTATGCCAAGGAAAAGACCGCGCCATCTCCCCGTTACAGGATGTGGAACCGCCAATATCGGCTTATATTTTGCGCCTCACGGCTTTCTTCCGATTTGCTAGCCAATGACGCGAAAACATTTCAAGATCTTGTATCCGTCCTCGTTTTCCTCGGCGCCATAGATGCGCCCATTCCGCCATAACAGGAACTCCGCGGCAGAAGGAAAGCGGGCGACATAGCGGCCGGCGGCATCGAATAAATCGTAGAAATATTCCTTGCCGGCTCCGGCGAACATTTTAGCCAGCATGTCCCTGTATTCCTTGGTCAAAGGCACGGGATCGTATTCCCTTTCGACGATCCGGGTCAGCTTCCCTTCGAAATCGTAGGATTGGATACGATAGCCGGTCGCGGTCCCCAGATATAAATGCCCTTGACCTTTGCGGCCGAACGCCCGGACGAACTTACCCGCGGCGTCGAAGACCAGGACATGGCTTTCCTTTGTGTCCAGGACGAAAACGGCCCCCTCGGGATCGACCGCGACCGAGGAGATATCCGAAAAATCCTGGTCGGGCGATGCGCTTCCCCCTACCGACCACAGGGGCTCGAGCGAGAATCGATTGGCGCCTCCCGCAGTCGGAGCCGGGGTCTTACCGTTCTTCACGACCGCGGGCGCTTGGGCCGACTGATCCGCGATTCGCGTCTTAGCGTTTTCCGGGACGCGTGTGGCAAATACGGTGGCGGTGCAGAAGACGATGAATATTGACAAAGCGAGAGCCAAAACGCCGCCATGCTGGAGTTTCTTCGACGGACATACCCGAATTCCCCTTATTTGGCCCATGCTGACAAATCGAAAGAGCGCACTCAACATTAGAATCGTTATTCCCAAATCATCCTATAGCGTTTCGATGTTTTATATCCTGTCTCCGCATCTGATTCCATGAGGTACATCTTGCCCTTTTTGAATATTTGGGGAATCAACGCAGTCCATATCTTGGCGATATATTTTCCTTCTGAATCAAATATATCGAATGCCGTGAGAACCTCATCTCCGTCCTTTCTTATCTCATTCGTTTGAATCCATAAATTGCTCTGATCGTCAACCAACATGTTTTCGACGATACTTTTTTCCTTCGGCATTTCCCTTTCCAATATCGCTTTCCTCATTTCCTCATTTGGGGCTGATACGCGTGCCCGATAAGCGATTGCATCTTCTTCGGTAAAAGGAACCGGCTTATAAGGGCGATCGATTTTTCTGAATATTTTCCCGGAGATGTCGAACACGTCGATGAGATATCTATCATTAATGCAATGATAAAACCTATTCTTGGCCTGATCTCCAACAAATTCAGACGCCCTTATGACGGGCTCATTATAATAGACCATCATCCCTTCCATGCGAATCGGGACGAAGCGGCCCACCGCGAAATCGCCTTCGATTTCTTTTTCAGTTCCGTTGAAATCGATTTCTTTTACCCTACTAGACGTAATGAGTCCATACGCGTCCCGGCTATTTTCCAAGTAGGTGCTGAAAAATGATTTTTCCTTAATTAATAGAAATTTGCCGGGTCTTGTTTTCCGTTGAACGCTCTTCAATATTCGACCGGAAATATCGAAGAAACTTAGCCGTCTGGAAGTCGCGTCTTGAATCAATAATTGTCCGTCATTTGTCATTGCCATGGATGGCAATATCTCTTGGAACTCGCCGGGGCCACTCCCCTTTGCCCCAATTGTGTTGATCTGCCTCCCATTCGAATTAAAGACTCTGATGATTTGATCTCGCCTCTCAAGAATATAAATATTTTCATTATTGTCGACGAACGACAACCACGGATCAACAAACACGATATTCCCATCCGAACCTTCAGCATGAATCGAAAGATCTTCAATAAAGGCCATTTTCCTATCCGGATAAAGCGGCTTATCCGAGTTGTGGATATATTCGATGCCGCTAACAATTTCGATTTTCGGCTTGCTAAAGGCCTTTTGGCCTACATTGAAGGCCATCCCAACCGTAAAGAAAATAACGGGCGCCAAGAACGAGCTGCGACTCTTCATATTTATCGCCTCAATATTAATTATGCTAATTAAGCTTATCCATTTCGCCAGAACATCTTATAGACGATCACCTCTTTGAATCCGCTCGGCTTGTTCCGGACGCAAACCAGCCTGTCCCTCTTGACCGCGACATCGAAATATTGAACGCCCAGCATATACCGCGACAGATCGCGAAATCCGATCCCTGCCCGCAAAATATAAGTGCCATCCGGAGCGAATACGTCGCACAAGGTCATTTTTGTGGTCGCGTCCTCATCGAACCC
>Ga0335071_10008422_pt1 | contig 10589 bp, 10 predicted proteins | sample Lox_Sample_15_FD_206724 | JGI IMG/M metagenome (GOLD analysis project Ga0335071, IMG submission 206724) | Soil microbial communities from Loxahatchee National Wildlife Refuge, Florida, United States - Lox_Sample_1.5 | ecosystem: Environmental > Terrestrial > Soil > Wetlands | place: USA...
CCATCGATGAGGATCTCGCCGCGGGAGATCTGCTCCAGCCCGGCGATCATCCGCAGGGTGGACGTCTTCCCGCACCCGGAGGGCCCGAGGACGGAGATGAACTCCCCGTCGCGGAGCGTGGCGGAGATGTCCTTCACCGCCTCGAAGCCGTTGTCGTAGATCTTCCAGACGTTCCTGAGGTCGACGGTCCCCATGCTACGCCCTCGCTCCGAGCCCCTCGCCGGTCTCGCCGTCGAAGAGGTACAGGGCCTGCGGGTCCACCCGGATGAACACACGCTGGTTGATATCGAACCGGACATCGCGAGGGGTGAGCACCTTCACCAGGTTCTCGCCCACCATGACGGAGTAGACCCTCGAGTCCTCCATCAGCTCCGACACGTACACCGAGCCCTCGAGGGAGCCGTTCTCCTCTCGCGGCGTCAGGGCGGCGGCGAAGTGGCGGAACCCGAGCCGCACCCGCCCGTGGGCCGGCACGGCCGGCACGCCCCGGACCACCACCGCCCGCCCCGCCTTGCGCAGGGAAAGGCCTCCCTCTTGCGGCCGCACCTCGTCGAAGTCCACGAGGTTCATGGGCGGCTCTCCCAGCAGCGTCGCCACGAAGACGTTGCGCGGGCGGTAGAAGACCTGCTCGGGCGAGCCGATCTGCACGACCTTGCCCTTGTCGAGGATGACCACCGAGTCGGCGAGCGCCAGCGCCTCCCGGTAGTCGTGGGTCACGTAGATCATGGTCTTGCCGAGGTCCTTGTGGATGCGCTTCAGCTCTCCTCGGACGCGGTGGCGCAGCTTGGCGTCCAGGTGGGCGATGGGCTCGTCGAGCAGGTAGATCTCCGCGTCCCGGATCAAGCAGCGGGCCAGAGCCGTTCTCTGCTTCTGGCCGCCGCTGATCTGCGAGGGGAGCTTCTCCAGGTGCTGGTCGATCCCGATGAGCTTGGCGATCTTCTCCACCCGCGCCTGGACCTCGGCGGGCGCCACCTTCCGCAGGCGGAGGGGCGAGGCGATGTTCTCGTACACCGAGTAGGTGGGGTAGAGGGCGTAGTCCTCGAACACCATGGAGACGCCTCGCTGCTGGGGAGGCAGCCGCCGCAGGCTCTCTCCCTTGCGCAGGACGTCCCCCGACGTCTCCTGCAGGACCCCGGCGATGATGTGCAGGGTGGTGGTCTTCCCCGCCCCCGAGGGCCCGAGCAGGACGGTGAAGCTCCCCTCCGCGCAGGAGAAGCTCACCTCGTCGACGCCCTTGACCCTCGGGTATTGCTTGGTGAGGCTCCTGATTTCGAGGAATTCCGGCATCTCGTCGATCCTTTTGTGGGCTTCAGGTCGAGGAAGGCATCGACCGGCGCTGTCAGCCCGGCAAGCTCGCGCAGAAGGCCCGGAACTCTTCGGCGTTGGCGTAGGACTTCTGCGTGCCCGGGCGGGTGATGGAATGGGCGGCGTAGCGGACCGCCTGGCTCAGCGCCTCCTCGACGTTGCGAGTCGCGGCGTAGTAGTGGCCGAAGCTGCCGATGAAGGCGTCGCCGGCCCCGGTGGTGTCGACGGGCTTCACCCGCACCGGCGGGACGTGCCGGGTGGCGCCGTCGGTGACGAGAAGCGCCCCGTCGCCTCCCAGGGTGACGATGACGGTGCGGATCCCCCGGCGCAGCAGGCTCCGGGCGGCGGCATCGTTCTGGGCCACGCTCCCCGTCGGCATCCCGGAGAGCAGGGCCAGCTCCGTCTGGTTGGGAACGAGGAAGGTGAGCCCGGCCAGGCGGGCGACATCGAGCTCGGGGCGGGCCGGCGCGGGGTTGAGGAGCACGTCCTTCTTGAGCCGGGAGGCGAGCGCCACGGTGTGGTAGACGGTCTCGAAGGGCACCTCGAGCTGCAGCAGGATCAGGTCGCAGCCGGCCAGGTCGGCGGCGGCCCGGTCCACATCGGCCGGCGACAGCTGGGTGTTGGCCCCCTTCACGATGAGAATCCAGTTCTCGCCGCTCGGATCCACGAAGATGGGGGCGACGCCGTTGGAGAAGCCGGGCGCGGGGGAGACGTGGCGGACGTCGATGCCCTGGGCGCGGAAGTTCTCCAGGTAGTTCTTCCCGAAGGCGTCGTCGCCGACGCGGGCGACCATCATCACCTGGCTGCCGAGGCGGGCGGCGGCCACCGCCTGGTTGGCGCCCTTGCCGCCGAAGCCCATCTCGAACCGGGGCGCCTCGATCGTCTCGCCGGCCTTGGGCATCCGGTCCACGTAGGTGATGAGATCGATCATGTTGCTGCCGACCACGGCGATGCGCGCGCTCATCTCTTTAGTCCTTGGCGTGAGGTGCCGGTGGCAGGTGCCCGCCCGGCGCGGTCAGGGTCATAGGCTGGCGATCTGCTCGGCCATCCGGCCGGCGGCGGAGGCGTCGAGGTACCCGGTCCGGACGGTGAACGAGGCGGATTTCCCGGGGGGGAGGCTTCGCACGTTGCCCTTGCGCTTCTCCGCCAGGTAGCCCTCCGGCTCGCAGGTGGAGGGCAACGCCAGGGCGGCCACCTGCTGGTCCGCGTTGTAGAGCACCCAGCGAACGAGTCGCGGCAGGGACCGGGGGGCGTAGGAGACGAGGAAGGCGTCGCCCTCCGGGCGGCGGAGCATGAGGTGGGTGTTGCCCTGCGGGTCGGTGCGCAGGCCGGAGATGTAGAACACCTGCTCGGGATCGTAGGCCTCGGGGTCCTTCAGCGTCTCCATGGCCGCGGGATTGCGGGCCAGCTCCTCGAGGAGCGCGTCGAAGCGAGGCGTCCGCGGCACGTGCCCGGGGACGGCGGTGCGCACCCGGGTGGCCTCGGGGGTGAACGGCGCCGGCTGGATGAAGCGTCCGCCGCGCACGAAGGCGTGGTTCATGTGGCACATGTACATGAGGTCCATGGGAGCGCCGCCCACGTTCTTCACCTCCATGGCGATGTCGAAGAGCGTGCTCTCGGAGCGGAGCGTCACCGAGGGCCGGGCGAGGTAGTGGGCGCCGAAACCCATGACGTACTCGCGGGTGCCGGTGACCTTCAGGTAGGGTCCCTCGGCGTCCTGGCCGACGCGGAGCTCGGCGGTGTCCATGGGGGCGAGCGGCATCTCCCCGTGCAAGGGATGGGAGTCCTGGGGGGAGGGGCAGCCGTTGCGGAGGAGCCCGCTGTGATAGGCGAAGCAGCCGTAGGTGCCTGCGATGTCCGAGGCGGGGCGCGGCATGTCGAACATGCTCTTCATGGTGAGGCGCACCCCGTCGAAGCGTGCATCCCAGATCATCTGTCCGCAATAGGGCAGCACCACCAGCTCGCCGCGGGCGTTGGAGAGGCGGACCGCCTCGAAGCCGCTCGAGTAGCGGAAGGCGCTGGCCCGAAGCGGCGAGCTCTCCACCACGGGCCGCTCCAGCTCGCCGAACTGGCCCTTGGCGAGGTGAACGACGGTCTCGGTCATGACGTCCTCCTTCCCGAAGAACTGGCGGTGGCGAGGGGCTTCGTTCAACGCCGCGCGCCGATGATGGCCAGGCTGGCGCTCGCCCCGATCCGGGTCGCGCCGGCCTCGATCATCGCCTTGGCCTTCTCGAAGGTCCGGATGCCCCCGGCGGCCTTGATGCCCATGTCCGGTCCGACCGTCCGGCGCATCAGGGCCACGTCGGCCACGGTGGCGCCAGCGGGCCCGAATCCGGTGGAGGTCTTCACGAAGTCGGCTCCCGCCTCCTCTGCCAGGCGGCAGGCGGTGACCTTCTCCTCGTCGGTCAAGAAGCAGGTCTCGAGGATGACCTTGAGCAGCGCCGGACCGCAGGCGCGCTTCACCGCGGCGATGTCGGCGCGGACCGCGTCGAGCCGTCCGCCCTTCAGGAGGCCGACCGCCAACACCATGTCCACCTCGGTGGCGCCATCCTCGATGGCGAGGGCGGTCTCGGCCGCCTTGGCTCCGGTGGGGGCGGCCCCGAAGGGAAAGCTCACCACCGAGCAGGTCTTGACGGGCGATCCCCGGAGCCGTCCCGCCACGAAGCGGACGTGGACCGAGTTCACGCACACGGAGCGGAAGCCGTGCTCGATCGCCTCGGCGCAGAGGGGCTCGACCGCCGCCTCGGTGGCGTCGGGTGCCAGGATGGTGTGATCGATCCAGTGGGCCAGGTCCTTGGGCTCGTTGATCAGAGGGACTTCACGCATCGCACCGCATCCTTCCCCCTCGCCCGCACACCAGGCCCCGCCCGGGGTCCGCCCAAGGTTGTGAGTTGAGTAACATCGAATGTTGCGGTAGTAACACCCGTGAAACCAGGCTGTCAAGCGCGGCCAGCGGCTCGCGCAGGCGAGGGGCGGAGATCGGCCGATGGGCAGACAGCGAGGCGGAGACGGGGGAGGAGCACGGCGGCGGGACGGCCGTCTCGCGAGGTTGCGGGCGGCGGTCGCGGACGGTTCCCTGCTCCGCCTTCGCGAGGCGGCGCGGCTGCTCGGAGTCTCCGAAATGACCGTTCGGCGGGACCTCGCCGGGGGTGCATCGCAGCTCGCCTGCCTGGGCGGCTTCGTCTTCCGGGCCGAGGCGCCCGGGAGCGCGCCGCGATATGCGCTCGACACCGAGAACGCCACGCACATCCTTCCCAAGCAGGAGGCCGCCGCTCGGGCCGCCGCGCTCATCGAGCCGGGCGACACGATCTTCATCGACTGCGGGACGACCACCCCGCACCTCGCGGCGGCGCTCCCCGCCGGTCCGCTGACGGTCGTTTGTTACGCCCTGAACATCGCCGACATGGTGTGCCGGCGCCCGGAAACCCAGGTGGTGCTCCTGGGCGGGCTCTTCTATCCGGGCTCGGCCACGTTCTACGGGGAGGAGACCTTGGCCCAGCTGCGGCGGCTGGGGATCGCCAAGGCGTTCATCTCGGCCGGTGGGGTGGACTTCGAGCGCGGCGTTTCCTGCTCCCATTTCCACGAGGTTCCGGTCAAGCAGGCGGCCATGAGCCACGCTCGCCACAGCTACCTGGTCGCCGACTCGAGCAAGTTCGGGCAGATCCGTCCGGCGGCGTTCGCACGGCTCGACGCCTTCGAGCGGGTCCTGACCGACGACGGGCTCTCCAACGCCGACCGGGCGCGGCTCGAGGCCATCGCCCGGGAGCGGAACGAGGCGGGGCGGGCCCGGGGAACAAGCGGTCTGCCGGCCCGACCCCGGGTCGCGCCCGAGCACCCTCGATCTCTTCGCAGCAGCGCGGAGGCGTCGCCGTCGCGACGCCGACAGTGAGGAACGGGAGCCGAGAGGCCCCGGGGTGCAGCAAGGCAAGCTACGAGGAGGACCAGCCGGCCGGGCCGTGATGGCGGCGACGGTGCCGTCGGTCGCTCGGTGGCGTTACCGGGAGACGAGCTGATGCGCCTGGCTGCTCGTCTACTCACCAGGTGGGGCGATCTGCTGCCGGTAGCTGGCCATCGCCCACGACCTCGGCATGCTACGTGTCCATGCCTCGACAGGGCGCAGTCGTCCTCCTCGTGGAGGACGACGCAGACATCCGCGAACTGATGGCGCTGGTGCTGAGTGACGAGGGCTACGCCGTCAGCACGGCGGAGAATGGTCTCCGTGGGCTCGAGCTGGCGCGCGAACGCCAACCTGCCCTCATCGTGCTCGACCTCATGATGCCGGTCATGAGCGGGTGGGAGTTCCGAGCCCATCAACGGGCAGATCCCAGCCTGGCGGGCGTTCCCGTGATCGTCGTCTCGGCAGCCGCACCGGGCAGCGAACCGCTGGAGGTGGCTGCGTACATATCCAAGCCGTTCGACTTCGACGTCCTCGTTCGCACGGTGCACCAGCTCGTCGTCGAGGGGACGGCGGAGGGCGGGATCGCGGAGCTACGATAGCGCCGTCCACCGCCCAGGCCGGCCGCGACGAATCACCCGGGCTCGCACGGTGTCCCGTCCCTTGATGGGCTCCGGGTTCGTGGTCCGTCGAACCGGGCTGGCCCGCGGCACCGAGCTGAACGGCTGCTGACCTGCAATTCCGAGCAGGGACGGCAAGCCCCAGGCGTGTGGTGAGTGCCCAAGTGGACAAGGCGGAGGAGTCGAGGCGCGGCCACTACCAACCGTGAGATGCAGCTCGTCCGTGGGACAGGTGCGGCCATTGCGCTGACGGTGCTCGTGGCGGTGGCCCTCGCGGCCAACGCCCGCCTGATGGCGTTGAGCGTCCGTCGCGTGGCCGAGGCGGATGCCTGGGTCCGTCACACTCACGAGGTGGTGGAGACGCTTCAGGGCGTCCTCGCCAGCCTGCAGGACGCGGAGACGGGCGAGCGCGGGTTCATCATCGCCGGGGACGATTCCTACCTGGAGCCCTACTCCGAAGGTCGCTCGACGCTCGAGCGTCGCCTGGCGCATCTATCCGAGCTCACGAAGGACAACCCCACCCAGCAAGCGCACATCGCCGAGTTGCGGTCGCTCATCGACGGGATGCTGGACGTCCTGGGCAAGGGAGTGGCGCTCCGCCGCAGCGAGGGTTTCGAGGCCGCGAGAGCGCTCGTGCTGACGGGAGCGGCCAAGCGGGCGATGGAGGCATTGCGCATGCGGGTTGCGGCAATGTCCGCCGAAGAGGAAGGGCTCTTGGAAGAGCGGATGCGGGCCTCGGCCGTTGCCACCAGGGACGCGGCCATGACGAACGTGATCGGGCTGGGGGCGGCCCTGGTCCTGCTCGCGGCCGCGTTCGGCGTCTGGCGAGGCCGCACCCGGGAGCGGGGGCGGGCCGCAGCGCTCGTGAGCGAGGAGAAGGAGAAGTTCCGGATCACCCTGACCAGCATCGGGGACGGGGTCGTGGTCACGGACCACGAAGGCCGCATCACCATGCTGAACGGTACGGCCACCTCCGTTCTCGGCTGGCAGGACGATGCCATCGGGAAGCCGCTCGACGAGGTGTTCCACATCGTGAATGAGCACACCCGGGCGGCGGTGGAGAGCCCGGTGCAAAAGGTCCTCCGCGAGGGCAAGGTCGCGGGCCTGGCCAATCACACCGTCCTCATCCGGCCCGACGGCAGCGAGATTCCCATCGACGACAGCGGGGCGCCGATCCGCGACCGAAACGGGAACCTGGTGGGAGTGGTCCTGGTGTTCCGCGACATCCGGGAACGCCGCGAGGCCGAGCGCGAGCTGCAACGACGCGCCGACCTGCTCGAGGAGCAGGACCGGAGCAAGGACCGGTTCCTGGCCACGCTCTCGCACGAGCTGCGCAATCCCCTCGCTCCCATCCGGAACGCGGTGACCGTGCTGAAGCGTGCCCACCCGGCGAGCGAGGAGATGGCCCGGGCCAGGACGGCCATCGATCGCCAGGTGGCGCACCTGGCGCGCCTCGTGGATGACCTCCTGGACGTGTCCCGCGTCGCGCAGGGCAAGGTGCGCATCCAGAAGGAGCCGGTGAACCTGACCGAGATCGTCCGGAAAACGGTGGATGATCACCGGAGCCTGTTCGCGAGCAAGGGCATCTCCCTGCAGTTCGACGAGGGGCAGTCCCTCTGGCTGGACGCCGATCCGACCAGGCTGGCCCAGGTGGCCGAGAACCTGCTTCACAACGCGGCCAAGTTCACTGGCCGCGGCGGCCACGTCGCGGTGGTCCTGGAGCGTGAGGGGGGGCGAGCGCTTCTTCGCGTTCGCGACGACGGGGTGGGCATCGAGAAGGAAGCGCTCAAGACCATCTTCAAGCCCTTCGTGCAGGGCGAGCGGACGATGAACGAGGCGCGGGGTGGCCTGGGCCTCGGGCTGGCGCTCTCCAAGGGCATCGTCGAGCTTCACGGCGGGGACCTTCGGGCCTTCAGCAACGGGGTGGGGAAGGGCGCCGAATTCGTGGTGACCTTGCCCTCGCTACGGAACGTGGTCCTTTCGCCCGAGGTCCCGGCCCCGCGCCCGCTCGGGCCCCTGCGGATCTGCATCATCGACGACAGCGAGGATGCGGCGGACACCCTCCACGACGTGCTGGAGCTCGAGGGTCACGACGTCCAGGTCGCGAAGGAAGGGCAGGCGGGAATCGATCTGGTCCTGGCGGTTCGGCCGGACGTGGTCCTCTGCGACGTCGGCCTCCCGGGGCTGGACGGCTTCGAGGTCGCCAGGCGTCTGCGGGCGGCCGGTTCGGCCGCGACGCTCGTGGCCTTGACCGGACACGCCCTGCCCGAGGACGTGCTCCGCGCCCAGGAGGCCGGCTTCGACTTCCACCTGGCCAAGCCGACCGACATGGACCGGCTCGACGCGGTTCTCGCGCAGGCGGCCGGGGCGGCCCCGCCGAGCGAGAATGCCCCCCTCTCGCAGTGAAGGCAGACGCCACGACGAAGTGTGGCAGCTCGTTCCGCCTCTCGACCAGCGGCTTCAAGGACGCCCTGGCCGCTCGGTGCTGGGCAAGGGGGAAGCCGTGGTCATCTTCCCGCCCGCTCTCGCGGGGCGAGTCCTGGCCTCCGGTGCGCCGGGCCCTTCCATGCCTCTTTGCCACTCTGCCCCTTAACGGACCGACCGCCGCCCGTTGCGGCGATTCGTCGACTTTCGCGTCGCAGCAGCGATGCAGATCTCCTGACCATGCGCCTCCCGGTCGCCCTGGCCCTGGCCGCGTCTGTCCTGGTCGTTTCACGTGCGCTGGCCGAGTCCGACGAAGTACCGCCCCAGCCGCTGGTCGCGAGGGTGTCCCCTTCGGCCGGGCCCCCGGGCACCCGGGTGACCATCCGGGGCAACAACTTCCTGCCGGGTGCGACCGTCTCGCTGGGCGGGGTGGAAGCGGCCGTGGAGCGGGTGACCGACACCACGGTCGTTGCGACTGCCGGACCGCATTCGCCGGGGCGGGTCTCGGTGGAGGTTCGAAACCCGAACGATGCGAGGGGGGTTCGCGGCTGGGCGTTCACTTACTTGCCACCGCCCGCCAAGGCGCCTTGATGCTGGGCTCTCGAGGGCGTGTCACTCGGCGGCCGCGCCCGAGCGTTCACGCCCTGCGCCGGCCGGCGACGAGGAGGAAGTAGCCGGGACGGGACCCGTCCGGCCTGGCCGCCCCTTGGTCGGCCGGTACGGGGCAGCCGATCCGGGGCCATTCGCGGTCCGCCTGCATGATGTGCTGGAACAGGTACTCCTTCAGCACCCGGCTACGGTCCTCCCAGTGCAGCACGTCGAAGCCGCTCGCCGCCACGAGCCGTAGCATCGCCTCCCTTGAGAGGAGCTCCGCGCCGCAGGGGCCGAGTCCGACAGGGGAGCCGTCTCTCCTTTGGCGCGCATAGAGATCGCTCACGACCAGCTTGCCGCCGGGCGCGAGTGCGCGGGCGCACTCGCGAAGCACCGCCTCGCGGCCCAGGACGATGGAGAGGACGCACTCGAGCAGTACGGCGTCGAGCGCTCCCTCGGCGATGGGCAGGAGGCGGGCGTCGGCCCTGAGCCGGGGGATGGGGGGGGCCACCCCGGCCGGCGCCGCGAGGTCGAGTCCGATGGCCCGCAGGCCGAGCGAGCGACGCAATGCGTCCACGCTGGTACCGAGGCCGCAGCCGACGTCGAGGAGGCGAGCGTTGGGCCGAAGATCGGCCAGGGCGACGCCTCGCGGCACGATCTCGCGCTTGCCCGGTGCTTCGAGCGGACCGGCTGGGACGCCGCGGGGCCCGGACCGATCGGGGGCCATCCGCGGACCTTCGACCGCGGCCTTCACTTGTCCTCCAGGGCCTGCTCCGCCTGGAGCATCTTGCCGGTGGCGAGCGAGCGTGGGACGAGGACGAACCCGCAGCGCGGGCACCGGGGGAGCTCCAGGGGGAAGGCACTGCCCAGGTAGGTCACCGTGACCTTTCCCGGCTCCAGGGGGACCTTGCATTTGGCGCAGGTCCAGGACGCCTCACGGTCGCTGGAGTTCGGTTCGGCCATCGTCTCAGCTCACCTCCATCCGGTGGCTGTAGGCGTCGTGCACCGCGAACCCGCCGGGGACGACGGAGTACTCCACCCAGTAGGTCACGGTGGCGGGGCGGTGAGAGGCGAGGAAGCGGCCCGCCGTCACGTCCTCGAGCTTCTGGCCGGTGCTCTCCGCGTGCTCGATCACCTTGCGGACGTCCTCGAGCAGGATCATCCGCCGCTCCATGCGCTCGAGCACCTCGGGGCTGACGTCGAGCCGCATGGGAGGTCCCTTTTCGCCGGCTCCTTCACTCCACAGCTCCCGGAGCAGGCGCTCCTTGAGCCTGGCACGATTCTCCTGGCGACGCGAGATCCCCGGGTCGGGGCGCGAAGCGGGATCCTGGCCGGCGGGGAAGAGGAGATCGAGGAGGTGCAGGGCGCGCTTGCCCTCGCGCGCCAGGCTGTCGCGGCACATGGCGCAGTAGGTGACGTAGTCGTCTTCGCTCTGGCTGGCCCGGCGACGCACGATCTTCTCCGCCAGGGCGGGGTTGGCGAAGCGGACCAGCCCCCCGAAGCCGCAGCAGGTGGTGCGGTCGCGCTCGTTGAGCTCGAGGGCCTCGACGCCCAGCCGCGCCAGCAGGCGGCGGACGCCGTCCTGGACTTCGGCATCGCCGCGGCTGGTGCACGGGTCATGCACGGCGAGGCGGCGGGCCGGCCCGGTCAGCGGAGCAGCGGGAGGATCGAGCACGCTCCAGAGGGCCTCCACCGGAAGGTGGGGTAGCATCTCGCGGAAGAGCCGCTGGCAGGCGGAGCAAGCGGTGATGATC
>Ga0335071_10008423_pt1 | contig 10589 bp, 5 predicted proteins | sample Lox_Sample_15_FD_206724 | JGI IMG/M metagenome (GOLD analysis project Ga0335071, IMG submission 206724) | Soil microbial communities from Loxahatchee National Wildlife Refuge, Florida, United States - Lox_Sample_1.5 | ecosystem: Environmental > Terrestrial > Soil > Wetlands | place: USA: Florida...
CGCGCCTCCTCAAACTGGTGCGACCTTGATCCGGCCGGATCTTTCCCACCCATTCCGCGTTGACCGCGGAATGGATGGCGTTTTTGAAGCCTTTAAGGCGCTTCGGCTAGCAGATTGAAAGGCCCTTGAGCTCGTCGATCTTCCTTGCAATATTTACCGTGTTCACGCAGTGGGCGATGCACGTATCGCAGTTCGCGCAGGCCTCCAGCCCTTTGCCCTTCGCGATGGAAGCAAGGGTGTATCTGGCCTTAGTCGTATCCCGGTACTGCAGCGCATACATGTGGCTGCGCATCAGCGTTGGGATATCGGCTTTAAGTTCACACCCAGAATGGCACGACCCGCATTGCTGGCAGAACTCCAATGCAGCGATAGCTTTCTCATCGGCAAGGAATTTCTTCTCGGAATCCGTATACGCCAGGTCGTAGGACACGGAGAAGTTCTGCTCCAACTGGTCGTAGTTGCTGAAGTTAGTAACGACCGTCGCCACCGACTCGTGCTGCAGCGCCCACTTGATCAGCGCCGTCGGATTCGTGACCGTAGCAAACTGACGGCCACCTCCCGGTGGACCACCCTGACCACCGCCTTGGCCACTGCCGCCCGGGCCACCTCCCGGTGGACCGCCCTGACCGCCACCCGGACCACCGCCTTGCATCGCGCCTCCCGGCGGGCCACCTTGTCCGCCGCCCTGCGGCATACCTCCCGGTGGGCCACCCTGCCCCCCGCCGCCTCCCGGCGGGCCGCCCGGCATTCCGCCAGCAAGTGTTTTGAAGCCGACAATGCCGATTCCTTTCCTGGCCGCGGCATCCATGGCGGTGATCATTGCGGAGTTGGCCGCCATGGTGCGGTTGATTCCGATCATCGCCACGTCATGGACGCCCAGTTCGGTCATCGCCGTCAAGACCGCCTGTTGCCCGGAGTGGGAAGAGACACCGATGAATCGAGCTTTGCCCGATTTCTTCATCGCCGTCAGCGCTTCCAGAACGGCATCCTGTTTCACGCTCTCGGCCGTAGAGGCGGCATGAAGCATCACGACGTCCAGATAGTCGAATCCCATGCGCTTCAGGCTGCTGTCGAGGGATTCCAGCATGGCATCTTTCAGTTGCGCCGAGGTCATCCCCGCCGAGTTCTGCCGCATTGCCATCGGCAGCTCAAGCTTGGTGGCGACCAGCACCTTGTCCCTCACTCCCATCTCCTTGAGTGCGCCGCTCAGAGTGGTGTCGCTCTGTCCTTGCTCAAAGCTGGCGGCGGAATCGTAATAGCGCACGCCAAGCTCATACGATCGCTTGATGAGCGCGGCCACCTGAGTTGCGCCGGCGCTGACCACCGGCAGCGAAATCCCGGTCTTCCCAAGCGGCCTCGTGATCGGCTTCCGCGCCTGGGCTTCCGGTGCCGCGGCGCTCGCCTGTTCGGCAAACAGGAGTTCCGGCCTCTTCAGCAGTTGAGCGGCGGCGAATAACGTCAGGGGTCGGGTCACAAACTCCCTGCGATTCCACGGATGGTATTTCATCGGATCCTCCTTCGCGGCTCTCGCCGCGGTAGACACGTGGCCGCGCCTGAGGTTGAGCGGCATGCTTTCTGGGCCTATGGTGCGGGAATTATCCCATTTATAAATGTGGAAATCAATAAACTAATCATTCAGCCAGCCACGCAACGGAACTAAGGGTTTCCGCCCTGCGAAAATCCCGCCTATGTTCTCACGGAAAACCCTATAGTTTCCACAGACAGGCAATTCCGTCGATTGCCTCTCCTTCGGGGTGTACCTTGCCCCAAGAGCGGCTCATCTTTCGCCGGCACTCAAAACGAACGGCCCTCCCAGATCACTTCTGCCCGGGGGGCCGGTCTCGCTTTTCGAGAGCGGTTCCGAAGGAGCGGCAACTCCGGAACCGCACAGGTGTGAATCTTATATCCGCCTATTCAACGCTGATAGACTTCAACACTGTCGGCGCCTTCGCCCACACGGTCGAATCGCCGCCCTGATTGGCCGCCATCGTGCAAGTGCCGGGCGCCAAAAACGAAATCGTCTGCGACCCGGGCTGGCCTGTGACGGTGCATATCCCGATCGAGAGCGAGCTCAGGGTTACAGACAGCCCCGAGCTGGCCGTTGCCAGAAACGTGGTGGCGCCGGCCGTAGCCGCCTGTGTTGCACTGCCGCCGGCACGCTGCTGAGCCGTCGGTATTGTGAAGGTAATGGTCTGCGGGGCGAGCGCCACCGTGAGGGTCTGGCTAGCTGTCGCAGCCGCGAAGTTGGAGTTGGCCGGCACACTCGCAGTGATTACGCAGCTTCCGCCGGCACTGTAGCTGACTGTCTTGCCGTCGGCGCTGATGTTGCAGTTGCTTGAACTCGTGCTGAAAGCCGGCGTCTGACCGGAGGTTGACGTGCCCCCGAGTGTTGCCGTCTTGAGGGCATATTGCGTGCCCGCCGGAGACACGCTGATCGTGATGGTCTGCGTTTGCCCGGCTACAGCAAAAGGTGCACTGGTCTGGCTGAGCGCAACGGGTGGGGTTATCGCCGGATTCAGGGCCAGAATCGCCGTCAGCGAATCGCTGCTTACGATTGCCTTTGGCACCAGGTTGCTGAACGCAGCCGAGCCCGCATTCAGATCCACCGATGTCGTGCTTTGGCTGTTCAGCGCGTTGCCGGTATCGGAGATGTTGACCGTTCCCGTAGCAAACGCCGCGGCCTTGCCGCTTTCCTTCAGGGTCACGACCGGCGCCGGCGTGATGGCCTTGCCGACATTTGCGGACAGCGACTTGGAAATGGTGAGCGCTATCGAGTAGTTGGTTTGCACCGCCCCGGAGTCAACACAGGCGCGATTCGCATAGCCCGGATAGGCGCTGTTCGTATTCGGCAGGCCACGCTCATCCTTCGTCACCCCCGCAGGAATGTTCGCGGCTGCTCCAGCGCAGATCGCCGGGCTGCCGGGCAGCGGAACCATCGTTTGCATGGCGCCGCCATAGTTGCCCAGCGGCGCCAGGTTGATGAGAGTGGTGTTGACCGCGTTGCCGTTGAAATAGCCCACTACGTTGCCGCCGGCGTTGCTGTAGTCGCCATCGATGTCATCGGTGCCGTTGCCTGAGACAATGCTGTTGGCCAGCGTCAGCATGCCGCCGGTATTCGTGATGCCGCCGCCGTAGCCCGCGGTGTTTCCGTTGAAGGTGCTGCCGTTCACCGTCGCAGTTCCCCCGTGATTCTGGATGCCGCCGCCGGAACTGTAGGCGCCGCCGTTGTTCCCGGAGATGGTGCTGTTGGTCACGGTCAAGTAGCCAGTGCTGTAAATGCCGCCTCCACCGTTTGCGCTGTTTCCGCTGATGGTGCTGCTTGCGATCGCCAGTGTGCCGTACTCGTTGAAGATGCCGCCGCCTGAATAACCGGCGGTGTTTCCAGCGACCGTGCAGTTGGTCACTGTCAGAACGCCGCTGTTGTAGATGCCGCCGCCGTTCGAGGATCCAGCCGCACCATTCACTACGTTCAGGTTGGCAATGGAGGCGGCGGCTGTGCTCGGGTCGGGGAGAAACGAAAAAACCTCCGACCGCTGGCTCCCGTCCACGGTCACCAGATTCTGAAGCGATGCGCCGCTGCCGGTGGTAAGGCCGGTTATGGCGGTATTCGGCGGAATCGTCAGCACTCCATTGGCAAGCGTGATCGTGTTCGCCGCCGTGCCGTTCGTGGCCGCGAACACCGTCGGGTCGAACGTGATTGTTCCTGTTCCGTAGTTCTGTGCCGCCCCCAGCGCGTCGCGCAGCGTGCACGCTCCCGCTCCGGCCCCCGTCGGATTGGCCGCGCAATCGCTCGCGCCCGTTCCTCTGTCGCTCTTGTTGTTGACAACGAACTTCGGCGGCGCCTGGATGAGGATTTTTGCCTCCGGAGCGACAGCGACCCCCGAGGTGGTTGTTCCCAGTGCGACTGTAATGCTGCGCGTTGCCGCGCTTGCAAAGGTCACCGAAACCTGAGCACTTCCTTCGTTAAAGCTGATCTCGGCGGGGTTAATCACGGCCTTTGGATCGCCAGTGACGACGGTCGCAGTGAAGCTGGCCGTAGTCGGGTTCCCGTACCTGTCGAGAGCCGACACTGTCGCATAGGCCGGCACGCCCACCCACCAGGCCGGAGGATAGCCGCTCACCACGATACGCGCCGCAGCCAACGCTTTTACTGTCTGCGGAGCAGAAGCGGTCAATGGAGTCGAATCGACTGAGGGCTGGTAGGAGGCCGTGTAAGTATAGTGTCCCGCAACCGTCAATATCTTGAGGCTGATGGTGGCCGTGCCATTGACCGTAGCAACCCCCGGGTAGGAAACCGTGTTGTTGTTGGGGTCGGTTACCTGGAGCGTGATGTAGCCGGTTGCGCTGGTGATTGGAATTCCGCTCGCCGATGCCAGGGCGACCTTCACATTGGGTTGTGCTGCCCCGGCGTTCACTGTCGATGCCGGCGGCGTCGTAAAGGCAAGCTGCGCCACCGTCGCGTCATCGACAAGAAAGCTGTTGCTTTGCTGGCTCGTCCCGCCGGTTTGCGCGGTCATGGTATATTGGCCGGCGATGCTCACGTTCAGCCCGGATAACGTCGCCATGTTATCGACTCCTCCGGTCGAGGTCTTTCCGGCTTTCGTCGTTGACGTCCCATGCGATGGCGTCAAGGGCGAGCCGGTGTAGGGCGAGGCGGTACCTGTAAGCCACCAGTTCACCGGCAGCCCCCCCGCGCCATCCTTGGCGCCGGTGAGCGCGTTTGTCTCCAGAACTTGGATCGTGGGAGCGGGTGCGAGCGTTTGATTCACCACTCCATTGGGGGCCTGGAAAGTGTAATTGGTGTAATTCGTCTGTGCGGCGCCCAGGTCGATTGCTCCCAGCTTGCACTGCGGATCCATCGGGAATCCACGCTCATCCGTAGTCACGCCCGCCGGCAGAAGCGAAGCCGAGCCCTGGCAGAGGATGCTTGCGCCAGGCAACGGAATCATCACTTGAACCGAGGCTGTCGCTGGACTGTAAGCAAGAGAGCCAAGGATCTGGTTAAGCGTGACTCCCTTTGGCAGGCCGATCAGATTCGGGCTGTTCTGCGTGCCGCAGTTATAGCAGTTATCCGGATTGCCATTCGCGGTGTTGCCGGCCAGGATGTCGTTGCCCAGGGACAGTTGACCGCCGTTGTGAATGCCTCCTCCCGATGAGGTAGATGAATTGCCGGCGAAGGTGCTGTTGGTGACTGCCATAACGCCTCCTCCGCCGTTTTCGATGGCTCCGCCAGTGCCAGCACCACTCAACGCTGACACCTTGTTGCCGTAGAAGGTGCTGGCGGCCACATCCAACAGGCCTGCATTCATAATGGCGCCGCCATTGGCTGACTCGTCTCCCCGTACTGAGTTACCGTTGAAGGTGGAACTGGAAATCGACAGCGTGGCGCCTGGTTCGTTGTAAACTCCGCCGCCCCAGTTCGAGGCCTGGTTGTTCGCCAGCACCACTCCCGACAAGCTGAGCGAGCCCTGGTTATCGATGCCGCCCGCATTCCCGTTGCTAGAGCCATTGGCTATCGTGAAGCCGGAGACGTTCACCAACGCACCCGATTCGACCGTGAGCACAGTGCCCACGATCGAGTCGTTATCGCCTGAAACGGTCAGCAGGTTTGCGCCCGGACCAATCAGGGTCAGCTTGCCTGTAATCTCTGGCAACGGAATGTCGCTGGCCGTCCCCATTCCCAGCGTGATCGTTCCCGGCTTTGCAACCGCCGGCGTGCCCGAGATAAACAGCGACGGCGCAAAGGCGACGTTGGCGCGGCCCGCGGCGTTGGCCTGCGTGATCGCGTCGCGCAATGAGCAGGCATTCGAATCCGACGCGGTCCCGTCGGAGCAACTCGTAGCATCGACTGTGTTCAGCGAGTCTTCGAGGGTGTTGATGATCCAATAGTTGGTTTCAACCGCGGCCGCGTCTACATCCCCAACGTCCGCCGCCGTGCTCACGACCCGCGTGTTGCTCGGAGCGGGCATCGCGTGCGCAACCGCACTATCCAGCAGGCAGACGGTGAAGATCACACCCAGCGCCTTCAGCAGACGGCATGTTGTACGTTCCCTGTTCCCTGTTCTCTGTTCACCGAGGTGGGAGGAAATGAAGAAAGGCAGCAGGAAGGAAGAATTGAAACCAAGGTTCGACAACATCGCAGACGCTCCACCGCAACTCCGCAGAAATTACGGCGGGTGCGCATGGTTTCGTCGGCATAGACAGCAGTCTTTCCACGTACGCGTCGCTTCGCCGTTATGTTGGCCCGAACGGAGTTGTCGGGTTTTGCCTCAACGCTACCTCACTTAGTCAACAGGTCTTTGGAAAATCGCACATACCTAAGATCGCAGGCAGCCGAAAGGGGAAAGACTGTGATCCGTTTCCTTCATTGGAACGGGCCGCGCTATTTTTGCCAGACGGGCTTACGTTTTTCAAGAAAAGCGGCGATACCCTCGGCGAAATCCGGGCTGTGACGCGCGCTCGCGCCTGCTTCGATGGCTGCGCTAAGAGCAGCGTCGAGCCATGGCTTTTGAGTAGCCCGCAGCAGCCGCTTGGTGTCGCGGAGTGATTGAGGGCTGTTCCGGAGGAGAGTGGTCGCCAGGGCGCGCACGCGATCGTCGAGTTGGTCGCTGGGTGCGATTTCGTTAATCAGCGCGATACGCAGGGCCTCGGTTGCGTCGATGACGCGCCCGGTAAGGAGAAGATCGCTTGAGTACCTGCCGCCGACCTGCAGTTCGAGAAACGTGGAGACGATCGCGGGAATAAACCCGATGCGCACTTCAGTGAAGCCGAACATGGCGTCTGGAGCGGCAATGGCAAAATCGCAGACTGTGGCCAAACCGGCTCCGCCGGCTATCGCGGGCCCCCGCACGGCTGCGATCGTGGGAATGGGGAGTTCCCAAAGAGTGCGGAAGAGACATGCCAGGCGCTCAGAGTCGGCGCGCTCAGTGGAAGGAGAGCCGTCGCGCATGGCCCGAAGAGCGGAGAGGTCGAGACCGGAGCAAAAGGCCTGGCCCGCGCCGGTCAGCACAAGAACACTCGAATCGCCGGAACCAGCCGCCTCGAAGGCAGAGATCAACTCGGTCTGCATTTCGGGCGTCATCGCATTTCGGCGCTCAGGACGGTTGAGCGTGATGGTTTGGACCGGGCCGTCGCGGGAGATCTGAATCGTGGCGTAGTTCATTCCTTCTCCAAGATATAGCCCTCATGTCCAGTCATAACATCTGGGTGCCCCAGGTTTCGATTTTGAGGTCTGGGAAGCTGCAAAAACTTCATGACCGCCTGGACTCATCTACCTAGCGCAGACTTGCAGTTCCGGCAATCTCCGCATTGGTATCAAGAAGCTGGCCGGAGATTCCGAGCGCCGGCAGCGCGGCGCCGCGCTCCGACAAGGCGGACAGCAGAACTTCCGTGGGAATGTTGCCGACCAGCGCGTCCTGGGCAAAGGGGCATCCGCCAAGGCCTCCGATGGTAGAGTCGAAGCGGCGGCAACCGGCGTCGTAAGCCGCGAGAATGCGCGCGGCAGCCTGATCGCGCCGGGCGTGAAGGTGAACCCCAAATTCGATCTCGGGATAAGTGGCGTTGACGCTCGAAACCAAGTCGCCGATCTGGCCCGGAGTGGCCGCTCCGACAGTGTCGGCAAGCGAGATCTCGCGAATGCTGGCGTCAGCAATGCGCCCGCAGGCGTCGACAACGGCCTCGGCGCTCCAGGGCTCGCCATAAGGATTGCCAAAAGCCATCGAGAGATAAGCGACCATTTCGAGAGAAGCGGCGCGGGCCGATGCCGCGATCTCGCGAAGGACGGCCAAGGACTCTTCCGGCGATTGATTTTGATTGCGGCGGAGGAACTCGGACGAGATGGAATAGGGAAAGCCTAAAGCGCCTACAGCCCCCGTGCGGATCGCGCGGCCGGCTCCCTTGGCGTTGACCACGATCCCGAGGATTTCAACCCCCGGGGTGGGCCCAAGAAGTTCAAGCACGCGTTCGGAATCGGCCATCTGCGGAACGGCGGTGGGGGAAACAAAACTGACCGCATCGATGTGCTTGAAACCGGCGCCGACAAGCTGGCGGAGATAAGCGGCCTTTGTCTCGGCGGGAATCTGATGGGGGAGAGCCTGCCAGGCATCGCGTGGACATTCGACGATCTTGACCGCTGCGGTCATCGTTCAAAGAACCTCAGGAAAAGTGGCGAATCCCAGAAAGACCTTCCTTCAGGGGCTAAAGCCCCGCTCATCTTACGCACTTTCGGCACGGCTAAAGCCATGCCCTTTCAAAACTCAATTTTCGCGACAAGCTATTATCCTCGCGAGGGCTGCAGTTTGAGAATCTCGCGGGCAATCACCATGCGCTGAATCTCGCTGGTGCCCTCGCCGATAGTGCACACCTTCACATCGCGATAATACTTCTCCACAGGGTAGTCCTTGATGAAGCCGTATCCTCCGAAGAGCTGCACGGCCTCATTGCAAATCTTCACGGCCGTCTCGCCCGCATAGAGCTTGGCCATGGAGGATTCGCGGGTGACTTTGCGGCCCGCCTGTTTCAACACGGCGGCGCGCAGCGTGAGCAGGCGGGCTGCATCCAACTCTGTGGCCATGTCGGCCAGCTTCCACTGGGTGCCCTGAAACTCGGCGATCGCCTTGCCGAACTGCTTCCGCTCCTTGACGTATTTGAGAGCAGCATCGAGGGCGCCGCGCGCAATGCCCAGAGCCATGGCGGCAATGGAGATTCTGCCCCCATCCAAGATGCGCATCGCATCAATGAAGCCCTCGCCCTCAGCGCCGAGAAGATTTTCGGCCGGGATCTCGCAGTCTTCGAAGATCAGCTCGCTGGTGTCGCTCGCGCGCAGGCCGAGCTTGTTTTCCTTTTTCCCGGGGCGGAATCCTTTCGTGCCTTTCTCAACGATGAACGCCGAAAGGCCGTGCGTGCCCGCGCCTTTCTCAGTGACTGCGATGACAACGGCCACGTCGGCGTAGCGGCCATTGGTAATGAACGTTTTGGTCCCGTTCAAAATGTAGCGGTCGCCCTTGCGAACGGCGGTGGTACGGGCGCCGCCCGCGTCGGAGCCAGAGCCCGGCTCGGTGAGCGCCCAGGCGGCCAGCCACTCGCCACTTGCAAGCAGAGGAACGTACTTTCGGCGCTGCTCTTCCGTTCCGGCGATGAAAATATGGTTTGTGCCGAGTGAGTTGTGCGCGGCAACGGTGATGCCGATGGAGCCGTCGACCGCGGAAAGCTCTTCGACGGCCATCGCGTAATCCACATAACTGAGGCCCGCGCCGCCGTACTCAGGAGGGATGATGACACCGAGGAGGCCGAGACTGCCGAGCTGGCGAATGGCCGCCAGCGGGAACTCGGCTGCCTCATCCCAGGCGGAAACGTTGGGGGCGAGCTCGCGGGCCGCGAAGGCGCGAATCTCGCGGCGGAGGTGTTTCTGCTCATCGGTGGCGAGGAAAGGCTGCAAACTGACGGCCGGTTCGAGTTCTAATTTCATTTATCAGGCTCCTTCGCGGGGATTTCGAATGCCCGTTACAGTGGTCAGTGATCAGTGGTCAGTGATCGGCGGGACTCCTTCAGGTTTGCAGAACGCCTGGGTTGAAGCGCGGCGCGTCCGGGTTCAACGCGCAGACATCGAGAGCGGAAATCAGCGCGTCGCGGGTCTTTGCAGGGTCGATGATCGCATCGATCCAGAGACGGGCGGCCCCGTAGCGCGGATCGGCCTGCCGGTCGTAATCGGCGCGAATCTCTTCGTGAATGGCAGCGCGTTCGTCCGCGGAAAGCACTTTGCCTTCACGCTCAAGCTGGCGCGCGCGGACTTCGGCCAGTGTGGCGGCGGCGGATGCCCCGCTCATGACTGCGTACCGGGCCGAAGGCCACGCAAAGAGAAAGCGGGGATCGTACGCCTTGCCGCACATGGCGTAATGGCCGGCTCCGAAACTGCCGCCGACGATCACTGAAATTTTGGGGACGACGCTTGTGCTGACGGCCGAAACCATCTTGGCGCCGGCGCGGATGATGCCGGACCACTCGGCTTCCTTCCCGACCATGAAGCCGTTGACGTCGTGGAGAAAGACGAGGGGAACCAGGTTCTGATTGCAGTCCATGATGAAGCGGGCAGCCTTTTGCGCACCCTCGGTGTAGATGACGCCGCCCACTTCCAGCCGCGATGCGCCAGCACCGTTGCCCATGGAGACGGTTTGAACCTGATTGGTTTTCTGGTTGGCCACAATGCCCACAGCATGGCCGCCGATCCAGGCATATCCGCAAAGGACGGTACGGCCGAACTCGGCCTTGTACTCGTCGAATTCGCCCCGGTCGACGATGCGGGCGATGATCTCGCGCATCTCGTAAACGTTGCTGGCTCCGGGCGAGGGATCGATGAGCGAGTAAACGTCATCGGCGGGAAGAAGCGGCGCATCGCGCACAGGGTCGAATTTGCGGCGGCGGAAGATTTCCTTGCCGGGCTCTGCCCCCGTGCGCGCGCCGATCTTCTCCACTAGCGAACGCAGGCGCGCGATGCAGAGGTGGTCGTTCGGCTCTTTGAAATCCACCGTGCCGGAGATGGCCGCGTGCATTTGCGCGCCACCCAGCTCCTCCGCGCCGGTCTTTTGCCCGAT
>Ga0335071_10008424_pt1 | contig 10589 bp, 10 predicted proteins | sample Lox_Sample_15_FD_206724 | JGI IMG/M metagenome (GOLD analysis project Ga0335071, IMG submission 206724) | Soil microbial communities from Loxahatchee National Wildlife Refuge, Florida, United States - Lox_Sample_1.5 | ecosystem: Environmental > Terrestrial > Soil > Wetlands | place: USA...
CGACAGAATGCTGCGAACCGGATCACTCAGACCCTTCCGCCTGAAAGTAGCCCACTGCCCATGAATAAAATTCTTGACAATCGGGCAGTGTGACCTTTAATATATCCTCTTGTGGCCAAAACCAGCCAAAATTGGACAATAATAGACAAATGAATCTAACCGTAAAAGATGTGGCTGAACTCCTGAATGTCTCGGACAAGACCATTTACCGCATGATACAGAACGAGACGATCCCCTGTTTCAGGGTGGGCGGACAATGGCGTTTTGACCGGAGAGAGATCGCTTCATGGATACAGGATACCAGAACTTTTTCTTACGAGACCGCAATCGGGCATTCATCCGTCGATGAGGAGTCCATATCCATTTCCGAATTTCTTCATAAAGGCGGCATTTACTACAACATCCAGGGCATGCAGAAGGACTTTATTATTCATTCCTGTCTCGAGCGCATAAAAACCAACATTCCGCAAGTAGACATCAAAAAACTTTTTGCCTCCATAATGGACCGTGAGGCTTTATGTCCCACGGCTGTAGGACACGGCATCGCGCTTCCCCACCCTGGTTCATTCGGGAAATTCACCTCCTCTTCCTATATCGCCCTTTGCCTCCTGGAAAGGCCGGTCCCCTTCGGAGCAGTTGACAATGAGGACGTGGATACTCTTTTTTTCATCTTTCCCAAGAGCGAGAGGCGCTACCTCAGGATACAGGCGAAACTCCTGCGGCTTCTGCGTGACGATGAGGTGCTTTCGGCATTGAAGAAGGGCCCCACAGAACAGGCACCCCGATATGCTGATGATCTTTTCGGTGTCCTTTCCAGGGCAGAGGCTAAGATTTTCAGGTTGCCGGAGGCTGGATAGATGGACCTGAATCCCCTGGCCATAAGCATGTATTCGGTCCTTCTCCTTCTCTTAACGGCACTGTCGGCGCCATTTCTCAGACGCAGCCAACAGTTGTTGTCAACCACATCATTCATACTCGCTGCGGTAGCATCAGCCGCAGTCACTGCAGCAGGTATCTGGGCAGTGGCAGACGGAACGGTCGGCCAGCTGGTTCTGCCCATCGGCCTTCCCGACCTCCCGTTTCACCTGAGACTTGATGCCCTTTCCGGATTTTTCCTGACGGTCGTCGGACTACTTTCCTCTTTTGTATCTGTCTATTCAATAGGCTATGTCAGGGGATTTCTGGGCCAAAGGTCCGTAACGAGCCTCGTTATCTTTTACTGCCTTTTTGTTGCGGGCATGCTCATGGTTGTTATGGCCGATGACGCGCTCTGCTTTCTTGTTTCCTGGGAAATGATGGCGACTGCCTCGTACTTCCTTGTCATGTTTGAAAGGAAAACAGGAGGGCAGCTTTTCTCTATATAGTAGTAGCGCATGTCGGCGCGATTGCAATCCTCCTTTCCTTCGGAATAATGGCCGGTTTTTCAATACACTCAGGGAGTTTCAGCGGATATACTTTTGACGCGATGCGGCACGCCGAAATCCCGTTCGAATGGGCGACAGCTGCGTTTTTCCTGGCATTTGCAGGATTTGCAGCAAAAGCCGGCGTCGTGCCCCTGCATGTCTGGCTGCCCGAGGCGCACCCGGCTGCCCCATCGAATGTCTCTTCCCTCATGAGCGGGGTAATGCTCAAAACTGCCATTTACGGCATCGTTCGCGTTACCTTCGATCTCATCCATATATTCCCGTGGTGGTGGGGTGCCGCGGTACTGACTCTCGGCCTGATATCCGCAGTCCTTGGCGTGCTGTATGCGCTTATGCAGCACGATCTCAAGCGCCTGCTCGCTTATCATTCGGTCGAAAATATAGGCATTATTTTAATCGGCATCGGGCTGGCGATGATATTCAAATCATTTGACCTGCCACTGCTGGCTGCGCTCAGTCTCATAGCCGGACTTTACCATACGATGAACCATGCCATGTTCAAGGGGCTGCTCTTCATGGGGGCAGGATCGGTGCTTCATGTGACCGGAGAACGCAACATGGAAGAGATGGGCGGGCTGATACACCGCATGCCCTGGACCGCCGCCCTCTTCCTTATCGGCTGCGTTTCCATCGCAGCTTTGCCCCCTTTCAACGGCTTCGTATCCGAGTGGCTGACTTTTCAGGCCTTCCTCCTGTCGCCTTCGCTGCCGAATTCGCTGATCAGGCTTCTTATCCCGATGGGCGCCGCCCTTTTGGCCCTGACAGGCGCACTTGCAGCTGCATGTTTCGTAAAGGCCTTCGGTGTGACCTTTCTCGGACACTGGAGGGGCCACCACAACCCTCATGCGCATGAGGCGAACTGGCCGATGCGAGCCGGTATGATAATGTCGGCACTGGCCTGTCTCGGTCTCGGCATATTGCCGACAGTCTTTATTGACTGGATGGACATTATTGCCGAGCAGTTCACCGGGACAACAATAGCCCTGTCTGCCTCGGCATACGGCTGGATGTGGCTTACGCCGGTTTCCTACGAGCGGGCGTCATATTCCGGCACGATTGTTTTTATTGGTATACTGGTAGTTGTGTTGGCCGCATATCTGCTTCTTCATGTCCGTCCGGGCGCTATTCGCCGCGTCCCGATCTGGGACTGCGGCTTCGAGAAAATCAACCATAGGATGCAGTACAATGCCACGTCATTTTCGATGCCGATAAGGCGCATTTTCGGCTATCTCTTCAGAATAAAAGAAGAGACGGAATTGTCACCTCAGCCTGGGCATAAGGCCTTTCCGAAGAAAATTCATTATCACCTGAGCATCAGGGACCGTTTCTGGGGCTGGCTGTACAAACCGATCGTAGAGGCGAGCTTCTGGCTGTCCCGCAAGGTCGGCAAGCTCCAGCAGGGCCGCATACAGGCCTATCTTATCTACTCCTTTGTCACAATCATCATATTGCTGGTGTTCCTGCGATGAGCGTTATTCCGTATCTGATAGAATTGCTTCAGGTGATAATTCTCCTGGCCCTCGCGCCCGCCTTTATCGGCTGGGTCAGGATGCTTAAATGCTGGATGCAGGGGCGCTCGTCTGCTGGTCTTTTTCAGCCTTACAGGGACCTGTCAAAGCTCTTCGCCAAGGATGTCGTACTTGCGGAAAACGCGTCGTGGATCTTCCGCTTCACTCCCTATCTCGTCTTTGGAACGGCTGTCCTTGCCGGGGGCATCATACCCATACTGTCTGTCGATCTTCCGCTTGCGCCGACAGCCGATGTAATCGTAATCGTGGCCCTGTTCGCCATCGCCCGGTTTTTCACAGCGCTGGCGGGGATGGACATAGGCACGGCCTTCGGCGGCATGGGATCGAGCCGGGAGATGATGATCGCCTCATTGGCGGAACCGGCCATGCTCATGGCAATATTTACAGTATCGCTGACGAACAAATCCACATCTCTTTCGCAGATAGTACATGTCATATACAGCGGACAAACGCTGCTGAGGCCGTCACTCGCGTTTGCGTTTCTGGCCTTTGTGCTGATCGCCCTTGCCGAGACCGGCCGCATACCGGTCGACAATCCGGCGACTCATCTGGAACTTACGATGGTTCACGAGGCCATGATACTGGAGTATTCGGGCAGGCACCTCGCCCTTGTCGAATGGGCCTCGATGATGAAGCTCTTTCTCTTTGTAATGCTGGGAATCGCGGCCTATGCCCCCTGGGGAATCGCAGCACGGGGCAGCTTTACGGCCGTGCCTTTGGCTCTTGCCTTCATGATATTCAAGCTCGGCGCCGTTGGCGTCGGCATTGTATTGATAGAGACGGGACTTGCCAAGATGAGGCTGTTCCGCTTGACGGAATTTCTGGGGGCTGCCTTCCTGCTTGCAACTCTTGGTATGCTCTCGTTTTTCATCCTGGATTGATATGGACCTGCAGACTGCGGCTCAGATAAACAGTTTTCTCGCGGCGCTTGTACTGCTGACCGCCTTCGGCATGCTGGTGCAGAAGAGGATCTACGGCCTCATACACCTCTTTGCCTGGCAGGGCCTTTTCCTCTCGATGAATACCGCCATAGTAGGCTTTGTTGCCGACAAGCATCATCTTTATATCTCATCCGTGCTCACTCTGTCACTTAAGGTTGTGCTGCTGCCATATATCCTGCATGTGCTGATACATCGCCTAAAGATCCACAAGGAGGTCGAGACAGTTGTCAACATTCCTATGACGATGCTTATCGGCATAGCCCTTGTCATATTCTCATATCACCTCACTGCCCCGGTGAGGGAGCTTTCGACCCTCATTACTCGCTCGACGCTCGCCATTGCAATGGCGACGGTCATGATCGGACTTCTAATGATGATTACCCGGAAACATGCAGTGACGCAGATCATCGGTTTCCTCGCACTTGAAAACGGCCTGTTCTTTGCCGCGACGAGTGCAACCTATGGTATGCCACTCGTAGTAGAGCTTGGGGTGGCGCTTGACGTATTGATCGCCGCATTCATCTTCGGCATATTCTTTTTCCACATACATACAACCTTCGACAGCCTCGATGTCGAACAGATGGCCCGTCTCAAGGAGGCCGATTCCGATGAATAGCAGCATAATGCTTTTGGTTCTGCTCGGCGTTCCGCTCATAGGGTCCGTCGTACTGGCATTCACGGGCGACAGGAAGTTCGCACCCGAAATAAATATAGCCGGTTCAGCTGCGACCTTTGCAGCAGGCCTCGGGCTGGCCGTTGAAGTTTATTTGCAGGGACCAATGCTGGCTGGCAGCAAGTTCTTTTTTGTCGATGCGTTCAATGTATACCTGGCCGTCCTGACCTCTTTTGTCTCGATGACGACCGCCATCTTCAGCAGGCGCTATATGCGCAGTGAGCGCGAGCATGGCCGAGTCGGGCACAGGCGCATGAGGTTCTATCATGCCATGTTCCAGCTCTTCATCTTCGCGATGCTGCTCTGCCTGCTTACGAACAACGTCGGCGTCCTGTGGATAGCGATGGAACTTGCGACACTGTCTACGGTCCTGCTGGTCTCGCTCTATCGCACCCCAACAGCCATAGAAGCCGCCTGGAAATATTTCATACTGTGCGGAGTCGGTATTGCACAGGCCCTCTTCGGAACGGTGCTTCTCTATTTTGCCGCAGAGAAGGTGCTGGGAGAGGGCGGCGAGGCTCTCCTGTGGACCAACCTGAATGGCGTCAGCGGAAGCCTGGAGCCGACGGTTTTATCGCTGGCCTTCGTTTTCCTCATGGTGGGATACGGGACGAAGGTGGGGTTGGTGCCGCTCCACAACTGGCTGCCTGACGCACACAGCGAAGGCCCCACCCCAATATCCGCCGTTCTTTCAGGCCTGCTGCTGAACATAGCGCTATATGCTCTTGTGAGGTGCAAGGTCCTGGTGGATGGTTCCACGCATACGCACCACGCCGGAGACATAATGATGGGCTTCGGCATCCTTTCGATACTTGCGGCCGCCTTTTCCCTGCTCAGGCAAAAAGATATAAAGCGGATGTTCTCCTATTCTTCCATAGAGCATATGGGCATCGCGACCTTTGCCTTCGGCCTCGGAGGCCCCATCGCAACCTTCGGCGCCCTTCTGCACATGCTTGTGCACAGCCTCGCAAAGTCGGCCATATTCTTTACGGTCGGACATGCTTCGCAAATGCACCGGACGCAGGAAATGGAGAAGATAAAAGGGCTGTTCAGGGGCAACCCCCTCGTTGGATGGGGGTTGATGTTCGGTGTCCTGGCTATTGTTGGCATGCCGCCTTTCGGCATATTCACGAGCGAATTCCTGATACTGACTGCAACGATAAAGGATGCGCCATTGTGGACGCCCCTCCTGCTCCTTGGGCTTGGGGTTGCCTTCGCCGCACTGCTGAGAAGATTGCAACCCATGGTATCAGGAGAAGTACCGCCCAACCAGCAACCTATGAAAGTCGCCCATGTGCCGGTGATGCTCCATATGACCCTTGTCCTGATCATAGGCTTATATATTCCGGCCTTCCTTAACCAGTGGTTCCATACTGCAGCGGAGTTGCTGAAATGAGCGCACTCAGCAAGGCCATAGCAGATGCCCTCGGAGAAGACGCGAGATTTCGTCCGGGACAGTATCCTGAATCAGTACCGTTATGCATAGTTCCAAGGGCGCGATTCGTCGAGACAGCCAGGGTACTGAAAAAAGCTTATGCGCTTCTGGCTGCGGAATGGGCGACCGATGAGACAGGGTTCGGAATAGCGAGGGGTTTTGGCATATACGCCTGTTACCGGTATGGTTCCGAATACATTGTCGTAAAGACGGAAGTGCCTGCCGATGACCCCGTCTTCCCAAGCCTCACAAAAAAATTTGTTGCAGCCTACCGCTTTGAAAGACAGATTGAAAGCCTGATGGGGCTCACCGCGGACAAACATCCGGACAACCGTCCCTGGATCAAGTTCGAGGACTGGCCTGCCAATGCCTGGCCGCTCAGAAAACTGTTTGATGCTTCCGGGAAAATGCCTAGGGTGAAGGGCGATTATAAATGGGTGCAGGCTGTTGGAGAAGGTGTTTATGAAATCCCGGTCGGTCCGGTGCATGCGGGTATTATCGAACCCGGCCACTTCAGGTTCCAGGCCGTGGGAGAGGCAATAATCAACCTCGAAGAGCGGCTCGGTTATGTTCATAAAGGGATCGAAAAAAGGTTTGAATCGCTTTCGTGGACAGACGGTTCACGGCTCGCAGGCAGAGTATCGGGCGATACCACGGTCGCGCACAGTCTCACATACTGCATGGCGCTTGAGTCAATGACGCAGTGCACTATTCCCGCGCGTGCGCAGTGGCTCAGGGCACTGTTTCTCGAACGGGAGCGCATAGCCAACCACCTTGGCGATATCGGCGCCATCTGCAATGACGTCGCCTTTGCTTTTATGCTCTATCAGACGATGAGGTTGAAGGAAATGCTTCTTCGCACAAACCAGCGGCTCTTCGGACACCGGCTGATGATGGACAGGGTTATCCCCGGAGGAGTTGCAGCGGACATCGACCATCAGGGCATAAGGGAAATACTGGATGAGATGAATTCCATTTCATGGGAATTTGAAAAGCTCGTCACCATATTCGATGAGAATTCCTCGCTTGAAGACAGGACGAGAAACACCGGCATTCTCACTCCCGAGAAGGCGAGAGATCTTGGAGTCGTCGGGATAGTCGCGCGCGCGAGCGGCCTCAATCTCGACTGCCGCATACAGAACCCGTTTCCGCCTTACGACGTGCTTGATGTGCAGGTGCCGGTCCTGATTGCGGGAGATGTGCACGCCAGGGTATGGGTGAGGATAGAAGAGGTCAGGGAGTCCATCAGGCTTGTCAGAGAAATACTTCTAAGCCTGCCCGGCGGGGAAATCGAAACACCGGTCAAGCCCCCATTGCCTGACATAGCAGGCTTTGGTGCTGTCGAGGGTTGGCGCGGCGAGATCATTTATTGGCTCCAGACCGGCCCAGGCGGTGAAGTCAACAGGTGCATGGTCAGAGACCCGTCCAGCCTGTGCTGGCTGGGACTCGAACAGGCGATACCGGACAATATCGTTCCCGATTTCCCGCTCTGTAACAAGAGTTTTAATCAATCATATTCGGGGCACGATCTATGATCAGGATACTGCGGCAGATATTCCGCACCGGCATCGTTACGGAACCGGCCCCAAAGGAACTCCAGGGAATCCATGAGATCGGCACGCAACTTCAGGATGTTATCTGGAAGCGCTTCAGCAGGAGCCTCACCATAAGGCAGGTGGACGCCGGCTCCTGCAACGGTTGCGAACTCGAAATCCATGCCCTGAACAATGCAATTTATAATTGTGAGAAGTACGGCATACACTTCACCGCGTCGCCGAGGTTCGCCGACTTGCTACTTGTAACAGGCCCAGTCACTCACAACATGGAGATAGCCCTCCGCAGGACCTATGCCGCAACACCCGCTCCAAAGCTGGTAGTCGCAGTCGGAGACTGCGGCTGCAATGGCGGCATTTTCGGGGAATCATACGCGTCCCTTGGCGGCGTGGATAAAGTCATCCCGGTCGATCTCATCATACCGGGCTGCCCTCCCACGCCGACAGACCTGCTTTTGGGCCTGCTCAAACTAATGGAGAAGATGGGCGCAGGGGCGTAATGGGGAATAGTTTAGACGCCCCTGCCCAATCTCAAGGGGGAACAATCTAATAGCCTGACTTCATCGGCGTTTCAGCAGGCATAGACTTCATTCCCAACGATTTGATATAGGCTACAAGATTTTTCATGTCTGCCGAATGCGGATCGATCGCCTTGCCCTTGTTTGCCATTACAATGCAAACATTGATCGCATCCTGAAGCTTTAGCCATTTACCGCCAGGATTGGCCCACGCCTTCTTGCCCTTCTCACCTGACTTCTCTAGACCCTTTCCATCCGGGTGGCACGAGGCGCATGATACCTCACCGCCAAATGCTTTTGGATCATTGAAAAGGGCTTTCCCCTTCTCTGCATCACCGGCCGCAAAAGCAACAGAGAAAACAAGCCCGATGACTACGAAGGACAATAACACAACCTTCAGATACTTCATTTCAAACACCTCCCTTTAACGTGGATAAGCCCTGAAAAAAAAAGAGCTTATAAATAAAGATACCTGATTAACGCACCAGGCAGTATAGGGATTTGTCTTTTTTTTGGGTCGGTCGGGGTCCGATTCGGGTGTAGGACGGAGCTTACAGAATTACATCTGTCCCCTATCCAATGTCCTGTACTGGATCGCCTCGGCAACATGCCTGCTGTCGATAATGTCGGAGGCGTCGAGGTCTGCGATAGTGCGCGACACCTTGAGAATCCTCGAATAGGCCCGCGCGCTCAGGCCGAGCCTGTGCATCGCAGTATCAAGCAGGCCCTGCGCCTCGGCAGTGAGTATGCAATGTTTTTTCATATGCCTCGTCTTCATCTGGCCGTTTGCAAATATCCTGTCGCTGCCGAAACGCTTCAACTGTCTTTCCCTCGCCGCCGACACACGGCCTCTTATGTGCTCCGATTTTTCTCCGGCATATTCATTGGAGAGTTCCTTATACGGAACGGCAGGCACGTCGATGTGAATATCAATGCGATCCATGAGCGGGCCGGAAACTCGTGAGCGATAGCGAGTGATCATGCCGGGCGTGCATGTGCACTGGTGCCGGGAATCACCGTAGAACCCGCAAGGGCAGGGGTTCATGGCAGCCACAAGTACAAATTGTGCAGGATAAGCCACAGTTGCAACCGCCCGGGACACTGTAACCAGGCCGTTTTCAAGAGGCTGGCGGAGCACTTCGAGCACGTTGCGTTTAAATTCGGGCAGCTCATCCAGAAAGAGTATCCCGTGATGCGCAAGCGACACTTCGCCGGGCCTCGGAAATTGTCCACCACCAATTAAAGCAACATCGGATATCGTGTGGTGCGGCGAGCGATGTGGGCGCACTGCCAGAAGAGACTGGCCGGGAGAAAGCAGACCTGCAACACTGTGTATCTTGGTAGTTTCGAGCGCTTCGTCGAAGGTCATCGGAGGCAGGATCGAAGGCAGTCGCTTTGCGAGCATGGTCTTGCCGCTACCCGGAGGCCCTATCATCAGGATATTATGCGACCCGGCGGCGGCCACCTCAAGAGCTCTCTTTGCATGTTCCTGGCCTTTCACATCACAAAAGTCGTCTTCATAGAGCGAATTTGCAGCCATCGCCGCATCAATATCAATTACGAAACTCTCTTTCCGGCATGCACCGCTCAGAAACTCTATCACCTCCGGCAGGCTCTCCATCCCGAAGACTTCGATGCCGGACACCACAGCAGCCTCGGCGACATTTTCGGTAGGGAGGATTACGCCCTTTGCCCCGCTCTTCTTTGCTTCGAGAGCGATCGGCAAAGCGCCTTTTACCGCTTTAATCCGTCCGTCGAGGGAAAGCTCGCCGGCCATAATGTAGTCGGAAAGTGGATCAGCGGGAATTATCCCTTCTGCCGCCACTACACCTACCGCGATGGGAAGGTCGAAAGATGAGCCCTCTTTCTTCAGGTCAGCGGGTGCGAGATTGATCGTGATCTGCTTAAGCGGAAAGTTGAAGCCTATATTCTTGAGTGCAGCCTTTATGCGGTCACGGCTTTCCTTTACAGCGGCATCGGGAAGTCCGACCATCGAGAAATGAGGCAGACCGCGCGCCGCGATATCAACCTCCACCTCGATGCGATGGGCATCGATGCCGATTACATACGCACTTAAAGCCCGCGCCAGCATGTACTTTTACAGACCTCCGCTACATATCTCGGATGTGTGCACACCTTACATTAGGTTTAATTATAGCAGATATTATGTCGGGAAAGTTGCAGCAGGCGGCAAGAAACAAAATTACATCCGAAACGCCTCGCGGTTACTTACGGCACATGCACTCTCTGCCCTGTCTTGCATTTCTGCGCTCGAACTTTTCCTCGATGTCGCGCAGTATCTGGTGCCTTGTCCTGCCCCACTGGGGTGCAATCAGTATATCGTCCGGGGCTGTGGCAAAAAGGCGCTGAAGGACAATATCAGGAGAGAGTCGCTCTATGAATTCCACCACAAATTCGAGGTACTCATCATACCCGAAAGTGTGAAAGGGCTGAAGCGCGTATTGTCCGGCAAGCACGGTATTTTTAATCACCTGCAGCTGATGTATCTTCAGGAA
>Ga0335071_10008425_pt1 | contig 10588 bp, 8 predicted proteins | sample Lox_Sample_15_FD_206724 | JGI IMG/M metagenome (GOLD analysis project Ga0335071, IMG submission 206724) | Soil microbial communities from Loxahatchee National Wildlife Refuge, Florida, United States - Lox_Sample_1.5 | ecosystem: Environmental > Terrestrial > Soil > Wetlands | place: USA: Florida...
CGCAGGACGCGGCGTGTGACTTACAGGGCCGGAAGATCCTGGTAGCCCCTACGGGAATCGAACCCGTATTTCGGCCTTGAGAGGGCCGCGTCCTAACCGTTAGACGAAGGGGCCGAACGGGGCGCGAAAGTTAACACAGGGCCGCAGCGGCAGCAAACCGGAGGATTTGCGCGCGGAGCGCGCCCGCCGCGTCAGCGGCGGCGGCCTCGAGAGGGCCGCGTGTCGCGGCGAGAAACGCCGCGCGAAGATGTCGTTCGTTAGACGAAGGGGCCGAACGGGGCGCGAAAGTTGACACAGGGCCGCAGCGGCAGCAAACGGGAGGACTTGCGCGACGCGGCCCAGAAGGAAAAACCCTCTCCCCCCGTGAAGGGGGAGAGGGCGAGGGTGAGGGGAAGCGTCCGCCTACTGGCAGAAGACCAGAATCTCCGCTCGGCGATTCTGGAAGCGGCCTTTGGCCGTCTTGTTGTCGGCGACGGGGTTGGAAGCTCCGAAGCCCTTCGTCGTGATGTGGTCGGCCGCGGTCGCGCCGTGTTCGACGAGCCACTTCTGGACGGCGTTGGCGCGCCGTTCGGAAAGCGGCTGGTTGATCTTGTCGGTGCCCGTCGAATCCGTGTAGCCGTCGATCTCGATCTTGCACGCCGAGTACTTGCGGACGAACGCCTCGGCCTTCTGCAGGTCCGCCACGTCGGACTTGCGGATGTCCGACTTGTTCGTGTCGAAGTTGACGTGGATCGTGAGCTTGTCGGTCGGCTTGGCCTTCTCCGTCACGCTCACGGTCGCCGTGTCCGTCTTCGTGCCGCCCGGGCCGATCGCGGTCAGCGTGTAGCGCGTCGTGCTCGTCGGGCAGACCTGACGGGTGCCGCTCGCGCCGACGCCGCCGACGCCCGGGTCGATCGAGACGTCGTTGGCGTTCGCGGTTGCCCAGTTCAGGTTCGTGCAGGCGCCCGCCTCGATCGAGCTCGAAGCCGCCGAAAGCGACGCCGTGGGAGCCGCGGCTCGCGGCGGTTCGGGCGCGGGAGCTGGCGCCGGGGCCGGAGCGGGCGTCGGCGTGGGCTTCGGCGGTGGGCAGAGCCCGTTCGCCCTGGCGACGGCCGCGGCCGCGAGCGAATCGGCCTGGTCGTACTTGCAGTTCTGACACATGCTCTCGGCCTGGGTCACCATGTCTTCGACGGCCTTGAAGTCGTTCGGACACATCTTGTCCTTACCCGCGCTTCGCTGGGCCTCGAGCGTGGTCCGGGCTTTCTTCACCTCGACGTTGGTTGTGCAACCCACGAGGGTGGCGAGGGCGGCGACGAGGCAAACCTGGATGAAGGCGTGGAAGGTACGAGCACGCATGACTCTTTCCTCCTGCGATGTCGGCTTGTATATCCCAGTCAGGAGGGGGGTTCAATGATCCGGGCGCCCCTTCACGAGGATCTTACAGACCCTGAATCCCTCGTAAATGCCGCCCTCGAACGGAGTTCTCGCCGGCGCCGCGAAGGCCGCTTCGCGGCTCAGGAAGCCTGTTTCACGGCCGGCTGAGGCGCCTTGCCGGGCGAGTAGCGAGCCCAGCGCAGAATCTCCGGGATGGTCGGCTTCTTGCCGTACATGAGGATGCCGACTCGGTAGATCCGGCCGGCGAGCCAGGCAAGCCCCGCGGTCGTGGAAATCATGATTGCGACCGACAGCAGGATTTGCCAGGCGGGCGGCTCGGACACGGCGGTTCGCAGGAACATGATCAGCGACGCGGTGAACGGGAAGAGCGAGAAGAAGAGCGCCATCCCGCCGCTCGGGTTGTTCATGACTCCGGGGTAAACGGCGAGGCCGCCGAGAATCAGCGTCATCGGAATCATCGCCAGCTGCTGGGCTTCCTGATCCGTGTTGAAGGGGGCCGAGATCATCGTGTAGACGCTGGCGTAGAGGAAGTACCCGAGCAGGAAGAACAGCATGAAGTACCCGAGGAGCGAGACCGGAATCCGCGGCATGCCCATGTCGCTCGACGTGAGGAGGCCGGCGAAGACGGGCAGCGACAGGTTCATCGCGACGACCGACCAGACGAAGTACTGCGTCAACCCGACCAGTCCGATGCCGAGGATCTTGCCGGCCATGAGCTCCGTCGGCCGCACCGAGGCGACGATGATCTCGACGATGCGGTTCGACTTCTCCTCGATCGTGCCGCGCATCACCTGGTAGCCGTACATGAAGAACGTCGAGTACATGAGGATGAGCAGGATGAGCGCGGCGATGATGCCGGCGCCTTTTTCTTCGGCCGTCCCCTTCTCGGTCACCTTGAACGGCTTCAGGTCGATGCGTGTCTCGAGCTCCTTGGCGAGGTCGGCCGGCAGGCCGTGCGCCGCCATCTTCTGGCGCATCCAGATCCGGCCGATCGCCGACTGGAGCTGGGAAAGCGCGATGAAGTCCGAGACCGTCGTCGAGTAGTACTCGACTTCTTCCTTCTCGAGCTTGGCGGGCTCGAGGATCAGGTAGCCGTTGATCTTCTTGGCGAGGACCTCCTTGCGGAGATCCTCCTTCGCGGCGTCGAGGCTCCCGTTGACGGGGCGCTCCGTCAGCGACCAGTGCGGCCCCTTGGAGCTCGACCCTTCCTTGCGCTGCTTGGCCTCGGTGTCGGCGAGCTCTTTGGCGAGGGGCTGGTAGAGCTTGCCGGTCAGGTCGACGACGACGAGCTGGCGCTCGCCGCCGGTCTTCTTCGAGATCGAAATCTGGATCCCGATGTAGGCGAGGAACAGGATCGGAATCAGCAGCGTGGCGATCCAGAACGCCTTGGTGCGCACGCGCTCCACGTACTCGCGGCGGACGACGGCGAAAGTCTTCTTCCAGTTCATCGGGTCCTCACTCGATCGTGCGGTCTTCGATCCCCGCGCTGCGGACGGCGTCGATGTAGATCTCTTCGAGCTCGGGCTCCTTCTGCGAGAAAGCGTCGATGCGGAAACGCTCGAGCGTGCGCTTCAGGAACTCACGCCGGTCGGTGCCGGGGGCCAGGCCGAGGACGAACGTGCCGTCGACGGCCTTGGCCGAAGCGACCCCGGGCAGCGTCCGGACTTCCTCGAGCGAGGCGTCCATCGCGACGCGCAGGAGGTCCTGCGAGTAGCGGCGCTTCAGCTCCTTCATGGAGCCCTCGAGCACCTTCTTCGAGCGGGCCATCAGGCAGATCTCGTCGCACAGCTTCTCGGCCTGCTCGAGGACGTGGGTGCAGAACACGATCGTCTTGCCGCGGGCACGGAACTCGAGGAAGTAGTCCCGCATCAACGCGACGTTGATCGGATCCAGGCCCGAGAACGGCTCGTCGAGGATCAGGATGTCCGGGTCGTGGACGATCGTCGCGATGAACTGGATCTTCTGCTGCATGCCCTTGGAGAGCTCGTCGACCTTCTTGTTGAGCCAGGGGCGCAGCTCCATCTTGTCGAGCCAGTCGGCGATGCGGCGTCGGGCCTCCTCGCGGCCGACTTCTTTGATCGCCGCGAGGAAGTAGAGGTGGTCGATGACCTTCATCTTCCGGTAGAGGCCGCGTTCCTCCGGGAGGTAGCCGATCCGGTTCTGCGTCTCCCGGTCCATCGGGTTGCCCAGGATCCGGATTTCGCCGGAATCCGGTGCGGTGATGTTCATGATCATCCGGATCGTCGTCGTCTTGCCGGCGCCGTTCGGACCGAGCAGCCCGAACATGGCTCCGCGCGGCACCGCGAGGGAGAGGGCGTCGACGGCTCGGAACTTGCCGAACGACTTCGAGACGCTGGTCAGGCCGATCGCGGTGTCCATAGGGTTGCGGATTATTACGGAATCCTTGGATTCCGGTTTAGGGACGCCGGGTTGCCAGGATTCGCGCTCCCGCCGCCCGGAGGTGCTGGAGTGCTCGATCAGGCCACCCTCGAGCCGGCCGCCGAAGGCAGACCCCCGGCCGGGAGGCGACGCCCTCCGCGCGTGGACCGAAAGCCGCGACCGGTGTCGCCGAAACTGACAACGGGGACCCGAATCGGCTAGGATTCGCGCTCCCGACCGCTCGGAGAGGTGCTGGAGTGGTTGATCAGGCCGGTCTCGAAAACCGGTGAGCCCGAAAGGGTTCCGTGGGTTCGAATCCCACCCTCTCCGCCACTGACGTCTCGAAGCGTCGCCGACCGCGGCAACTCCGGCCGGCGTTCTGCACGACGAGGAGAAAATTGATGTCGCGAGCCCGAGAAGTCACCCTCTTTCTGCTGCGCGTCGTCGCGGGGCTGCTCTTCCTGCAGCACGGCGGCCAGAAGTTGTTCGCCTGGTTCGGCGGCATGCCGCCCGACGGCGCTGCGGCGACCGCATTTACGCTGGCCTGGTGCGGCGGCATTCTCGAATTCTTCGGCGGGTTGCTGGTTCTCGTCGGGCTCTGCACGCGTCCGATCGCCTTCGTCCTGTCTGGCGAGATGGCGTTCGCCTACTTCCGATTTCACCAGCCAGGCGGTTTCTGGCCGGCGCAGAACCACGGCGAGCTGGCCGTGCTGTACTGCTTCATCTTTCTCCTGATCGCCGCGCACGGGGCGGGCGCCTGGTCGCTCGACGGGATCCTCCGCCGCGGCAAAAGCCGCTAGCGCTTCGCCCGGAAAAACTGCTGGAGGAGCGCGGCCGACTCCTCGCCGAGGAGGCCGCCTTCCACCCGGCACCGGTGATTCAGGCGCTCGTCCTCGGGGACGTTTCCCAGCGTCCCGCAGTAGCCGGCCTTGGGGTCCGTGCAGCCGAACACGATCCGGGCGATCCGGGCGTTGACGGCGGCGCCGGCGCACATGGCGCAAGGCTCGACGGTGGTGTACAGGGTCGTCCCGTCCAGCCGCCAGGTTCCGGCCTCCCGGGAGGCCTCCCGGATGGCCTCGATCTCGGCGTGGTGGGTGGGGTCGGCCAGGCGTTCCCGGCGGTTGCGCCCCCGGCCGAGCATCCGGCCGTCCCGGACGACGACCGCCCCGATCGGGACTTCCTGCTCGGCGTAGGCGATCCGGGCGAAGGCGAGGGCCTCCCGCATGAACGCCGCGTCGGCGGGGGAAAACGTCACCAGGGCAGGCTATCGCAGGGGGAGGCTTGCCCCCCTCACCCCGAGAGGAGAGGCTTGCCCCCCTCACCCCGCCTCTCCCCCCGCTGTCGCGGGTGGAGAGGAGTTGATGGTGCGGACGCGGCGCTCGGTTCGGCTGATGACGGGCGGCGGGGCGCCGCGTCCGGACTATTAAGTTTGGTGCGCCCAGAGGGAGTCGAACCCCCAACCTCCTGATCCGTAGTCAGACGCTCTATCCAATTGAGCTATGGGCGCAGGGGGCGTGAGGCTAACGAAAATGCCCCGCGTTTTCAATGGTCTGCGCCCATCGGAACTTTCGGGGCCCCCGTCCGTAGAAAAAGATGCTTCGGAAGAGCTGTGCAGGCCGGAGGGTTGAGGCCATGTCGAAGAAGACCAAAATCATCCTGGGCATCGGGGCGGCGGTCGTCGTCGTGGGGGCTCTGACGGCCGCGATCCGGGGCCGCGACAAGGACCTCCCCCGGGTGACCACCGCGAAGGTCGAAAAAGTCGACCTGGTCTCCAAGGTCACGGCCAACGGCAAGATCCAGGCGAGAAACAAGGTCGACATGTCGGCCCTGGTCATGGGGCAAATCGTCAACCTCGCCGTCAAGGAGGGAGACCACGTCAAGAAGGGCCAGCTCGTTCTCCAGATCGACCGCGTCCAGCTCGCCGCCCAGGCCCAGGGCCGGGAGGCCAGCCTCGCGGCGATGCGGCACGACCTCGATGCCGCGAAGGCCAACGCCCTCCAGGCCAGGAGCGACTACGATCGGGCCCGGCAGAATTTCCAGGCCAACATCCTGGCCGAAGCCGACTACCAGAAGGCGAAGTCGACTCTCGACGCCGCCGAGGCGACGCTCGCCGCAACCGAGCAGCGCATGAACTCGACGTCCGCCGACCTCGTCGCCAGCCGCGACTCCCTGTCGAAGACGACCGTCACGTCGCCGATCGACGGGATCGTGACGTCGCTCCCGATCAAGGAGGGCGAGGTCACCGTCGTCGGCACGATGAACAACGCCGGCACCCAGCTCATGACGATCTCGGACATGGCCCAGGTCGAGGCGGTGATGATGGTGGATGAGACGTCCGTGCCGCAGGTCAAGCTCGGGCAGAAGGCCACGCTCGCGATCGACGCCTACCCGAATCGGAAGTTCGAAGGCACCGTTACCGAGGTCGGCTCGTCGCCGATCCCGAAGACCGACCCCGACCTGTTGACGCTGGTCGCCAACTCCGAGGCGATCAACTTCAAGGTCAAGATCCGGCTCGACAACCCGCCGGACACGATCCGCCCGGGATTCTCCGTGACCGCCGACATCGTCACCGGACACGTCGACGGCGCCACGGCGATTCCGATCCAGGCCCTCGTCGTGCGCGACGTCCAGTCCAAGGACAAGAAGCCGTCGGCGGGCGCGCGGCCCGAGACGGAAGAAGGCGTCTACGTGGTCAAGGACGGCAAGCTCGAGTTCGACAAGGTCGAGACGGGCATCGCCGGCGAGCTGATGATCCAGGTCACGAAGGGCCCGGCGGCGGGCCAGGAGATCGTGACCGGGCCGTTCAAGGTCCTCCGGCAGGTGAAGGAAGGCGACAAGGTTCTGATCGACAAGGGCGACGCCGGCGGAAAGAAGGGCGGACCGAAGGCGGCATGACGGTCTCGGAGCTCTTCCGCGTCTCGTCGTCGGCGCTGACCCGGCACAAGCTGCGCGCGTTCCTGACGCTGCTCGGCGTCATCATCGGGGTCGCGACCGTCGTCGGGGTGGTCTCGGTGATCTCGGGGCTGAACTCCTACGTCAAGGACAAGGTCATCGGCCTGAACCCGGACATCGTCATCTTCGACAAGTACGGCATCATCACGAGCCGCGAAGAGTGGCTGATGGCGCGCAAGCGCAAGGACCTGACGCTGACCGACATGGAAGTCGTGCGCCGCGAGTGCCGGCTCTGCCAGGAGGTCGGCGCGCGGGGCGATCGGCGCCGCCCGGTCAAGTACGAAGACCACACGCTGCCCGAGGTCGAGATCCAGGGCCACACCCCGAACATGAGCGCGGCTCAGAATTTCGACATCGTCAACGGCCGCTACTTCACCGAGGCCGAGTACAACCAGTCGGTCTCGGTCGCCGTGATCGGCTGGGACGTGCAGGACGAGCTCTTCCCGAACGTCGACCCGATCGGGCGCACGATCAAGGTCGACGGCTATCCGGCCAAGGTCATCGGCACGCTCGCCAAGAAGGGCTCGGTGATGGGGCAGAGCCAGGACAACGTCGTCTACATCCCCCTGACCGTCTTCCACAAGCACATCGCGCCGAGCGAGGACATCGGCATCTTCGTCAAGCCGCGGGGCGGCGTGGAGGGCGTGACGGCGACGACCGACGAGGTGCGGACGATCCTGCGCTCGCTGCGCAAGACGGGCTACAACAACGACGATCCCTTCGGCCTGGTCACGGCGGAGCTGCTGCAGACGCTGTGGCGCGGCATCTCGGCCGGAGCGTTCCTGCTGATGATCCTGATCTCCGGGATCTCGCTGGTGGTCGGCGCGATCGTCATCGCGAACATCATGTTCGTGTCGGTCGTCGAGCGCACCAAGGAGATCGGCGTGCGGCGGGCCCTCGGCGCGCGCAAGAAGGACATCCGACGGCAGTTCCTGCTCGAGGCGGCGATGCTGTCCTCGGTCGGCGGCCTGATCGGCGTCCTCTTCGGCTCCCTGATCGCGCTGGCGGTCAAGCAGGTGTTTCCCGCCGAGGTGCGTCCCTCGTTCATCGTTCTCGGCGTCGGCGTCGCGACGGTGACCGGCCTGCTCGCCGGGTGGATCCCCTCGAACCAGGCGAGCAAGCTGCCGCCGGTCGAGGCGCTCCGCTACGAGTAGCCCGTGTCCTCGCTGATCTCGCACCTGCGCCGCGGTTTCGCGGAAAACGTGCGCTTCGCGATGCTCGCCGTGCGCGCGCACAAGCTGCGCGCCGGCCTGACGGTGCTCGGCATCGTCGTCGGGGTCGCGACCGTCATCGCGATGGTCTCGATCGTCAACGGCTTCAACAACAACATGATCCGGCAGTTCCAGGACTACGGCGCGACGCTGGTGCAGTTCCAGAAGTTCTCGATGCGCTTCGGGCCGGGCCACCGGTCCCAGGCTGAGCGGAACCGCAAGGACCTGACGCTCGACGACGCCCTGGCCCTGAAGGCCAAGATTCCCGAGATCCGCGGCGTTTCGCCCGAGCGCTACCTCTTCGACGGCACGACGCCCAACGCCAAGTACCGGGGTCGCGAGTCGAACGCCCCGACCGTCGTCGGGGCATATCCCGACTACACGCTGGCGAACAACCATTTCGTTCAGCTGGGCCGCTTCATCACGGAATCGGACATCGAGCACTCGACGCCCGTCTGCGTCATCGGCACGGACGTGGTGAAGGCCCTGTTTCCCCGCGAGAGCCCGCTCGACAAGGTCGTCGAGCTGAACGGCTGGAAGTACACGGTCGTCGGCGTCATGGACGACAAGGGCGGCTTCTTCGGCGGCTCGAACAACAACTGGTTCCTCATTCCCTTCTCCGCCTTCGATCGGCAGTTCCCGCAGATCAAGGCGAGCCATGGCGACACGATCCACATCGCGACCGTGCCGTACCGGCCGGACCAGGTGCCGACGGTCATCGAGAAGGGCCGGACGCTCCTGCGGGCGCGCCGCGGCGTGCCCTTCAACGCCGAGGACGACTTCTACATCCTGACGCCCGACCAGATGATCGAGAGCTTCCAGGGCATCACGCGCGGCATCACGGGCGCGATGGTGTTCATCGCCTTCATTTCGCTTCTGATCGGCGGCGTGGGCGTGATGAACATCATGCTCGTGTCGGTGACGGAGCGGACGCGCGAGATCGGCGTGCGCAAGGCGGTCGGCGCCTTTCGCCGCGACATCATCCTGCAGTTCCTGACCGAGGCCACGACGCTGGCGTTGATGGGAGGCGTCATCGGCGTCGTCGTCGGCGTCGCGGTGCCGGCCGGCATCAAGGCCGCCTTCGCCGCGCTGCCGGCGGAGACGCCGTTCTGGGCGATCATCGTCGGACTCCTCGTCTCGATGTCGGTCGGCGTTTTCTTCGGTCTCTACCCGGCCGTGAAGGCCTCGCGGCTCGACCCGATCGAAGCGCTCCGCTACGAGTAGGGCGCGGGGGTCCTTCGTGGGAGCCCGCCCGGGCTTACTCGTGGCGGCCGAGTGCCGTCGGACGTCTTCGTCGCGAGAGGCTTGAGGTAGCGGGCGGCCGCGAGGGCCGCCCCTACAGGGACCGCTTCCAGAATTCCAGCATCTTCTCGGCGCGGTGGATGATCGCCGCTTTACTGGTGAAACCGTGCTTCTGCATCGGGTACACCATCAGGTCGAAGGGTTTCCCTGCCGCGATGAGCGCGTCGGCGAAGGCCCACTCGTTCTGCGGATGCACGTTGTCGTCGTACGTGCCGAAGACGAGCATCAGCCGGCCCGAGAGGTCCTTTGCGTGCGCGAGGGCGGAGGTCAGCGCGTAGCCGGCGGGGTTCGAATCGGCCGTCTTCATCCACGCCTCGCCGAACTTCGTGTCGTAGAAGCGCCAGTCGGTCACGGGAGCGCCGGAGATGCCGGCCTTGAACTCGGCGGTGCGCGTCATCGCGAGCAGCGTGTACGAGCCGCCGCCGCTCCAGCCCCAGATGCCGAACCGCGCCGGGTCGGCCCAGGATTGCCCTTTGAACCACGCCACCGCGGTCCGGAGGTCGGCGAGCTCGACGTCGCTCATCATCTTGCCGACGACGAGATCCTCGAGCTGCTTGCCGCGGCCGGTGGCGCTTCGCGGGTCGAACGACGCGACGACGTATCCGCGCGAGGCGAGCAGGTGGTCGAACAGCGCGTCCCGGTCCCAGCGGTTCTGCACGATGGGGGAGCCCGGGCCGCCGTAGACGTGGATGAGCACCGGGTACTTCTTGGCGGGGTCGAAGTCCGGCGGTTTCAGGACGCTGGCCGGCAGCGGAAATCCATCCGGCGCCGGAATCGTTTCGAACTCCCGCCGGGTGAGGTGCAGCGGCGCGAGAGCGGCGATCTTGCTCTCCTGGAGCGTCGCGATCGTCTTTCCGGACACGTCGTGGAGCGTGAGCGAGGGCGGCGTGTCGGCGGTGGAGAAGGCGTCCACGTAGAAGCGCCGATCGGGCGAGAGGGTGACCCGGTGAGTCCCGTCTTCCCGGGTGAGGCGCGCCATGCCGGCGCCGTCCGGCCGGATGCGGTAGAGGTGGCTCTCGAGCGGCGACTTCTCGATCGCGGTGAAGTAGACGAGGCCGGAGGCGTCGTCGACCCAGGCCGAGCCGAGCGCCGCGCCGTAGGAATGGCCGCCGCGGACCGACCACGGTCCCTGCGTGACCGCGTTCCTTCGCGCGCCGTCTGCGCCGTAGCGGAAGAGGTGCGTGTGGCCGCCCTTCTCGAAGGAGACGATCCACGTTTTCCCGCCGTCGGCGAAGACGAGCTCCTTCTGGTAGACGAGCACCGGATCGGCGTCGGAGAGGACGAGCGCCGCCTTCGCGGTGGAGGGGTCGAATCGCCAGACGTCGAGCTTCGTCTGCGGGCGGTTCATGGTCTGGACGGCCACGGACTTC
>Ga0335071_10008426_pt1 | contig 10588 bp, 10 predicted proteins | sample Lox_Sample_15_FD_206724 | JGI IMG/M metagenome (GOLD analysis project Ga0335071, IMG submission 206724) | Soil microbial communities from Loxahatchee National Wildlife Refuge, Florida, United States - Lox_Sample_1.5 | ecosystem: Environmental > Terrestrial > Soil > Wetlands | place: USA...
AGAAGATGCTCGAAGACGGCGGCGCCTACAACGGTGCCGTCGAGGGCTTCAACAAGGGCGGCCTGATCGTCCCGGTGCATGGGCTGCGCGGCTTCGTGCCCGCCTCCCAGCTGGGCATCTCGCGCCGTATGCAGGTCACCGGCGAGACCCCCGACCAGCGCTACAGCCACATGATCGGCGAGCCGATCACCGTGCGCGTCATCGAGGTCGACCGCAAGCGCCGCCGCCTGATCCTCTCCGAGCGTGCCGCCTCGAGCGAGACGCGCCAGTCGATCAAGGAGCGCGTCATCGAGTCCTTGAAGGAAGGCGAGATCTACACCGGCCGCGTCACCAGCCTGGCGGATTTCGGTGCCTTCGTCAATATCAACGGCGCCGACGGCCTGGTCCACCTGTCCGAGATTTCCTGGGACCGCGTCCAGCACCCGTCCGAGGTGCTCGAGGTCGGCCAGGAAGTCAAGGTCAAGATCATCAGCATCGACCACGAGAAGAAGCGCATCGGCCTGTCGATCCGCGCCCTGGCAGACGACCCCTGGCAGCGCAAGGTCGAGAAGTTCAAGGTTGGCCAGCTGGTCGAAGGCACCATCACCCGCCTGACCAAGTTCGGCGCCTTTGCCCGCCTGGAAGGCGACCTGGAAGGCCTGATCCACATCTCCGAGATCAGCGAGACGCGCATCGAGCATCCCAAGGAAAAGCTGCACGAAGGCGAGGTCGTTACCCTGCGCGTCATCCGCATCGACCCGGACCAGCGCCGCATCGGGCTGAGCCTGCGCAAGGTCGACTCGGGCGCCTACAAGGACTTGGACCTGAAGCAGATCGACCTGGAAGGCGTCAACCTTGAACTGGTCGAGGAGCCGGAAATCGAGCTCCCCGTCGAGCCGGCCGAACCTCCGGCCGAACCTCCGGCTGAGCCTACCGAGCCTACCGAGCCGGCCGAACCTCCCGCCGAGGAGGCCAAACCGGACGAGGAAGCCTCCGAAAAGAAGGACTGAGATCAAGAGAGCGCACCCCAACCGGTGCGCTCTCTTCTACTACTATGAATCCACCCCTGATCGTCGACGCCCACGAAGACCTGGCCTACAACATGCTCAACTTTGGCCGGGATTACACGCGTGCCGCGGCCGAGACACGCCGTCTCGAGGCTGAAAGCGGCTCGCCCGCCCCGGCCCATTCCGGGGAGACCCTGCTCGGCTGGCCGGATTACCAGCGTGGACGGGTGGCGCTGGTCTTCAGCACCCTGTTCGTCACCCCGGCCCGCCGGCGCGAAGGCGAGTGGGAGACGGTCACCTACGCCGACTTCGACCAGGCGCACCGCCAGTACCGCCGCCAGCTGGAAGCCTACCACGAGCTGGTCGACCGGCACGGCGACCAGTTCCGCCTGGTCGTCAGCCGGGCCGGGCTGGAGGCGCACCTGGCCGAGTGGCAGCAGGACGGTTCGCACCCGGTCGGGCTGGTGCCGCTGATGGAGGGCGCGGAGGGGGTGCGCACGCCCGCCGAGCTGGAGACGTGGTGGCAGGACGGCGTGCGCCTGATCGGGCCGGCCTGGGCCGGGACGCGTTTCTGCGGTGGGACGCGCGAGCCCGGTCCGCTGACCGACGACGGGCGCGCCCTGCTCAAGGTCATGGCGGCCATCGGCTTCAGCCTCGATCTGAGCCACATGGACGAGCTGGCCGCCCGCCAGGCGCTCGACATTTATCCCGGTCCGATCATCGCCAGCCACGCCAACGCTGCCGCCCTCATCCCGGAGTACCGCGGCAACCGCCATCTCTCGGACGACCTGATCCGCAGCTTGGTGCAGCGCGGCGGTGTCATTGGCGTGCTCCCGTACTGCCGCTTCCTGGATTACCGCTGGCGCGCCGGCGACCGGCGCGACGGCATCGGCCTCGAAACCGTGGCCGCCCACCTCGACCACATCTGCCAGCTGGCGGGCGACGCCCGCCACGCCGCCCTGGGCAGCGACTTTGACGGCGGCTTCGGGCTCTCCGCCGCCCCGGCCGGGGTCGACACCGTCGCCGACCTGCAAAAGCTGGGCCCCATCCTGGCCGCCCGCGGGTATAATGCAGACGACGTGGCTGCCATCCTCGGCGGCAACTGGCTGCGACATCTCCAAACCTACCTGCCTGCATGAACCCTTCCGCCCCCGCTTCAATTTCCCCCGACACCACCCCCGATTCCGTCCCCTCGCGCGTGCGCATCCGCTTCGGCCTGGTGATGGTCGTCGTCGGCCTGCTGATCTTCCTGGTCGGCACCCGACCCTCGCTCTTCGACCTGGACCGCAGCCCGGTCGTCGGCTTCGTGCAGATCTCGGTCTTCCTGGTCGGGCTGGCGATCATCTGCTTCGGCGGCTACATCAGCCTGCTGGCTTTCTGGCGCAACGGCCAACGCACCATCGCCGCCGACATCGGCTCCCGCCTGGTGGCGACTGGCTACGTCGTGGCCGTCTTTGCCGGCATGGCCGACGTCTTCGGCTTCGGCTCCCAGTCGCTGCCCGCCATCCCCTACTTCGGTCCCTGGCAGGCGCTGGGTGTGGAGGTCGGGGAGGCCATCATCCTCGCCGGCTTCATCCTGCTCATCCCCTTCTACCGGCTGCTTCCCCGTAAAACCCCCAAAGCCTGAAACGCCCCGCATGGGGCGTTTTTATTTCCGGTCGTCCTGGATGGCTGTCTGCGCGGCAGCGATCGACACTTCCCGCCGCAGGCGGACCGGGGTGGCGACGGCCAGCCGGCGGGCCGCCTGGGTCAGGCGCTCGCCGGTCGCTGAGCGATAGTCCGGCAGGACCTCCGCCACCGGCACGGCCCGGTGGGCGTGCTGCCACAGGCCGCCATCGAGCAGGCGCTCGTCGTACAGAACGATGTCCAGGTCGATCGGACGCGGGGCGTTCTTGTCTGCGCCGCGCACGCGCCCCAGGTGCGCCTCGAGCGGGCGCAGCACCTCCCGTTTGAGCTCCTCTGCCGCCAGGTCCGTCCGGGCGAGCAGGGCGGCGTTGAGGAAGTTCGGCCCGCGCCCGGCCGCCGGCGGGGTCTCCCAGACCGAGGAGACCCGCAGCACCTCCAGCTGGCCGCGCAGGCGCGCGGCGGCCTCCGGCAGGTTGGCCTCCGGCCGGATGTTCGACCCGAGCAGCAGGCACACCAGGTGACTGGCGGTGGTCACGCCGTCTCTGCCCGGCTGCGCTCGATCTCGACCCCGACCGAGCGGGCGAAGCGCACCGCCCCCGGCTTTTCCACGCGCACGCGCACCTTCGTCACCCCCGGCTCCTCCAGGCACAGGCGTGCCAGGTCGGCGGCCAGCGCCTCGACCGTGAAGCGCCGGGCATTCTCGGCGTGCGCCAGGGCTTTCTTCGCCACCGTGCGGTAGTTGACGCTGTCGGCCAGCGCGTCGCTGGCCCCGGCCGCGGACAGGTCGGCGAACAGCACCAGGTTGATCCGGATCTCCTGGGGCTTCTCGCGCTCCCAGTCGTTGATCCCCAGGATGCCGCGCGCCGTCAGGTCGTTGATGAAGATCTGATCCATCTTGCCTCCAGGGTCAAACCAGGCTCCGTCCGCCGTCCACGGGCAGGATCGCCCCGCTGACGGACGCCGGGCCGTCGAGCAGGAACAGCAGCGCCTGCCCGACCTCCTCCAGCCCGACCCAGCGGCCGGAAGGCACGCGCCCCAATATCGCTGCGGGGTCGCCTCCGTCGGACGGCGGCAGGACCGCGCCCAGCGCCAGCCCGTTGACGGCGATACGCGGCGCCAGGGCGACCGCCAGGCTGCGGGTCAGCCCCGCCAGGGCCGCCTTGCTGATCGTGTAGGGCAGGTGGTCCGGACCCGGTCGCTGGGCGCGAAAGTCGAGCAGGTTGACCACCCGCCCGCTCGCCTCCGGCGGCAGCGCCCGGGCGAACGCCTGGCTGAGCAGGAAGGGCGCCGTCAGGTTGATCCGCAGGTGCCGCTCCCAGTCCGCCGCCGTGGCCGTCTCCCAGGTCAGCGCCTCGAAAACGGCGGCGCTGTTGACCAGGGCGTAGAGCGGGCCGGACCGCGCCGCCCGCCCCACCAGCCCGGCGGCCTGCTCCGGGTCGGACAGGTCGGCCTGCAGCAGGAGCGCAGTCCGCCCGAGCGCCACGATTTCGGCCCGGGTGCTCTCCGCCGCCTCGCTTGAGCGGCCGTAGTGCAGGACCAGCTCCGCGCCAGCCCTGGCCGCCGCCAGCGCCAGCGCCCGTCCGACGCGGCGGGCGCCGCCGGTGACCAGCACGCGTTTCCCTTCCAGACTCACGGCTGCCGCCTGCAGGCCGACAGGAACTCGCCGCGCAGGGCGGGATCCTCGGAGTACTGGCCGCGCCAGACGCTGGTGTGGGTCACGGCCGAATCCTCGCGCACGCCGCGCATCTCCACGCACAGGTGCTGCGCTTCCAGGTAGACCGCCACCCCGTGCGGATGGAGCATCGCCTCCAGGCTGTCGGCCACCTGCTGCCCGATGCGCTCCTGGACGGCGAAGCGCCGGGTATAGATGCGCACCAGGCGGGTCAGCTTCGAGAGGCCGATGATGTTCTCGTGGGCGATGTAGCCGACGTAGGCCCGGCCGAAGAACGGCAGGCCGTGGTGCTCGCACAGCGAGTAGAACTGGATCGGCCCCTCGATCACCTGGCTGAGGCGGCAGTCGGGATCACCGCGGCACTCGGTGGCGAAGGTCTTGATCAGCTTGGGATCGCCCTCGTAGCCGTCGGTGGCCTCGATCAGCGCCTGGATGAAGCGCCGCGGCGTGTCGACGGTCGAGGGCGTGCCCGGGTTCAACCCGAGGGCGGTCAGGATCTCGGCGGCGTAGCCTTCGAAGCGGCGGACCTGGTCTGCGCTCAGCGCGCGAGGATTTACTTCGATCCCGGCCGGTTGGCCGGAACTGCGGTGGGCATGCGGCATGGAACGGTCTCCTGGTACGGCCCCCGGGCGGGGCGGGGTCAAATGCCCAGCACCCCTTTAAGGTCCTCCGGCCGAAACGGGCCGGGGGCGGCGATCAACTGGCGGGCGGCGTCGACCTTCTTCCACACATTCCACAGCAGCACGCCGCGCACGCGTCCCTCCCCCAGGTAGTAAAGGATGCCCCGCTGGTACGGCTCCTCCCAGTCGGGCACGATCGTCAGCCGGGCGTCCAGATCGCCAACCGCCTCGTAACCCAGCTCGAACAGGTCAGAGTAGAAGAACGGCAGGTGATGGTAGGGCTCGGCCGCGCCGGCCATGTTGCGTCCGGCCTGGCGGCCCATGCTGTTGGCATTGTCCTCGTGCTCGAGGAGCAGGCGCTTACCCAGCGCCGGGTTGAAGAACTCGGCCACGTCCCCCGCGGCGTAGACGTTCGCCGCACCGGTCAGGAGCAGCTCGTCGACCAGGATGCCGCGGCCGATCTGCAGGCCGGCCGCGCGCGCCAGTTCCAGTTCTGGCTGAATGCCGATCCCGGCAACGACCCCGTCCACGGCGAACTCATTCCCGGACCGGGTGCGGACCAGGGTCAGGTCCCCCGAGGCCTCGACCCCCGTCAGCAGCTCGCCGGCGCGCACCTCGATCCCCTTGCGGCGGTAGAACCCGTTCAGGAACTGGGACAGGTCGGGTGGGAAAACCAGCGCGCCGATGCCATCCTCCGGGAAGAGCATGGTGACGCGCCGGCCGTTCATTGCCAGGGCGGCGGCGATCTCGGAGCCGATGAAGCCGCCGCCGACCACGGCGAAATTGGTCCGGTTGGCGGCCAGCTGGGACAGGCGCCGGTAGTCGGCCAGGTTGCGGAAATAGAGGATGCGCTCCCCGCCGAACGGCAGCTGCCGGGCGCTGCCGCCGGTGGCCAGCAGGATCTTTTCAGCCTGGTAGACCTGGCCCGCGTCGTCCTCGGCGCGCAGCGCCTGCGGGTCCAGCTTGACGATCCGGTGGCCCAGGTGCAGGTCGACCGCCTTCCTTTCGGTGTGCCGCCAGATGCCTTCCAGCGGTTTGCCCTTCCACAGTCCCTTGCTGAGCGGCGGCCGGCTGTAAGGCGGATCGGCCTCGGCCCCGACCATGCCGATCGAACCGTGCGGATCCAGCTCGCGGATGCCGCGCACCGCTGCGTCGCCGGCCATCCCGGCTCCGATAACCAGGTAACGATAGGTGAGCATGCCACCCTCCTGGGACGGCAGGCCGTCCCATGGATAAATTTTAGATAATATTTATCAAAAATATAATATTAATTCGGGGGCTTGTCAAGACCGGAAAACGATGGCCTCCCCGCGCCGGGGAGGCCATGCGCGGGAGGAACGGGTTCAGCCGCCAGACGGTTTGGGGTGGCGGCTGCGCCGGGCGCCCGCCTCGACCCACTCGAAGCCGTAGCCGCTCAGTTCGGCCCACAGCCCGACCGCCTTGCTCCAGCCCACCACCAGCCGATGGCCGGCGGACGAGTTCCAGTCGCGCTCCAGGTCGGCGTGGCACACCGGCCCCAGGCCGCGGCGCTCATGGTGGCAGAAGCGGCACTCGAGCGGCTGGTGGCCCGTGCCGTGCAGCTCGCAAAGCCCGTCCTTAAGAAAGTTGCAGCCGTTGGGGGCGAAGCGGTTCTCGGCGAAGCCGGCCAGGTTGCCGCCGAAGGCGGGCGAGACCACCCCGAACGAGAGGTCCGGGGCCACCTCAAGCATCATGCGCCGGCCGTAGCCGGCCTCGATGGCTGCGGCGGCCTCCGCCACCGTCCACCAGCCGGGGCGGGTGCAGTAGGCCAGGCACACCGCGCAGCTGCAGGGCGGGGAGGGTGGGTACTTTTCGGCCAGGGAGGAATGCGTGTGCGCCATCGCAGCGGATTATATCCCACCGCACTGGATGTCCGCTGCCCTTTGCAGTACAATCCACGCTCGGCCGCCGCGGCGGCCAAACGCTCGATTCTTCCGGAGGTGGCATGTTCCTGGTACACACCCATTTGGCCCCCAGCCCGATCCATGGGATAGGGGTTTTCATCGACGAGCCGGTCCGCAAGGGAACGGTGGTCTGGCGCTTCGACGCGCGCATCGACGTGCACATTCCGCGCGCCGAGCTGGCGGGCTTTCCGGTCGCTGTGCAGGAGTACCTGCGCGTGCACGCCTACGTCGAGACCGTCGACGGCCACGAGACGATGGTGCTGTGCGCCGACAGCGCCCAGTACGTCAACCACTCCACCGCCCCCAACCTGATCGACAGCCCGGACGGCACCTACGAGACCGCTGGGCGCGACCTGGCCGCAGGCGAGGAGCTGACCTGCAACTATTACGTCTTTGACCGGGCCTCGGGCGAGAAGCTCGGCCCCGAGCCGGTCAGGTAAGAAGAATAAAGCCGCCCGCAAGGACGGCTTTATTAATTACGATCTGGGTCCGACCGCACTGCCGCGCCCGGGGGAGCAGGCGGCGGGCTTTCACGGTCGTTCGAACCCCCTGGTTTGCTCCGCTGCCAGCGGGAACTGTTCGCGCAGGACCCAGCGGCCGTCGTCCTCCGCCAGCAGCGAGACTGCCCGGACCGCGGTGCGGATCGGCAGCAGCCGGCCGGCCGGGGCGGCGATCTCGGCTTCGACCGCGTCCAGGTCGAGCGGGCCGTCCAGGTGGGCGACGGTCAGGTGGGGGATGATCTCGTCGAAAGCGCCCCCGTAGGGCTGCAGCTGCGGGTAGCGCACCAGCAGCGCTTCGGTCAGCCGGCGCAGCGGCGCGGCGGGCTCGGGCGCCAGGTAGAGCACTTCGGAAAAGCGTCCGAATTTCGAAAAGGTGACCGTGAAGCCAGGGAGGTCGGCGAGGAATGCCCGCAGGGAGGCAAGCTCCTGCGCCGTGAGCCGCTCCGGCGCCAGGAAGGGATACAGGGCCGTGACGTGCGCCGGGACGCCGCTCGCAGCCGAGCGGTCGTAGCGGGTACGGAAGGAGCCGACCAGGCTTTCCGCTTCGGGGACGAGCACGACCAGGGCGGTTTCGTTGGGCATAGGAGCCTGTCTTCAACTTTTGGCACCTGCCGTCCCTTCCCGGCGGGAAGGGCGACGGGCAGGCTGCCTCCAGTATACCGGAGATTCACGACCGTACGGGCAGGCCTTTCCCCCCACTACTGTTGCCTTTCACTTTCCCGAGTGCTAGAATAGTACTAATCATCACAATCAATTTTTAAACAGCGCCGCGATCATCGCCGTTCAAAGCCCATCACAGCCGCATGACAGTTGAACCCACAACCATCGCAAAGGGAGCGGGATAAACAGTCATCATGTGCACCTAGATTCCCCCCAAATTCAAAATAATAGCATGCAGCACATTTCCTGAGCTCAATTTCCGGACAGATTGGGAGGGTAACCATGAGCGAGTCTGCAGGGAAGAAAAAAGGGATATCCACAGGCATCCTTGTGGCAGGCGCGGTGGGGATCGTGTTGATCGCAGCCATCGCCACGCTCGCCTCTCTATTCACCCGCTACCGCAGCACCGCCAGCAGGCTGGCCGACCCCAGCCAGTCGCAGGTGACGATCACCGCCCCCGCGAACCTGGCACAATTCCCTGCGGGCCTGCCCGTCCAGGTGGACGTGGCGGCGGTGGGGAATGAGCCATTCACCTCCACTGAGTTGTGGATCAACGGCGTGCGCCAGGGGGTGGAGGCAGCTCCGCCCGGCGGGCTGACCATGCTCTCAACCTCCTTTTCCTGGGTGCCCCCGGCGACGGGAAATTTCTCGCTGGTGGCGCGGGCGATCAACGTGAAGGACAGCACGATCGTCTCCTCGGCCGTGATCATCTTCATCAACCCGAAGCAGAGCGGAAACCAGAACGGTACGGGGAGCGGGACGACCTACCCGGCAGTCTTTCCCGCCGCACCGGCGGGACAACCCACCCCGCAGCCTCCTGCCCCGGGTGAGCCTGAGACAGACGCACTGCCGTGGCAGGGATCGCCGGCGGATTGGGTGACCGACCTGGGAACCGGATCCGCCCCCGCCGCGCCCGAGCTGGAGGCGACGGTCAATGGCTGCAGTGTAAAAATCGACCTCCACGACCTGTCGGATAACGAGGAGGGGTTCCGCCTCTTCCGCCAGACCACCCTGCATCCGAATTGGGTGCACGTGGCTGACTTTGCCTCTCATGCCCTCACGGGCTGGATCGGGTACCAGGATGTCAACCTCTCCGGCGGGATCACCTATTACGCCACCGCCTTCAACGGCAAGGGTGAGACGAGCAGCAGCCTGGTGCTGGTTAATATTGACCCGCAGGCCTGCCCGCTCTCGCAAACCCCCTCCAGCCTGCAGGTGCTGCAGTTGAAGGTACAGAATCTGGTGCTCGGTGAAGCGGGTGATCAGCTTTACTGCTATGCCAATCTGGGCGGCGGGCAGTGGTCGCGCTGGCCCGAAGCCGGCTTCATCACCGGGACGGGGCAGGAGGCGCCCCTGTTGATCAAACCGCAGGTGATCTCCAGCCTGGGGGATACGGGGGTCGGCCCCGGGCCCGGGTCGCTGGAACTGAAGATCGAATGCTGGGGATGGCGGGGTGGAGAACTGATGCCGATGGGCAATCTCCACCAGATGATCGACCTGCTCCACACGGAGGCCGTCCATCTGGCTTTCAGCGGGGTGAAGTTCGATATCACCCCGAGGGTCGACCACAGCCTGAGGCAGGAACCCTTTCTATTGGGAGCATCACACACCCCGGCCGGCATCACCCTGAGCCCGTACTCGGTGGAAGCCCTCGGCTACGAGCCGGAATCAGACCAGATGCCGCTGATCATCGCCATGGACAGCCTCGACCCCGATATGTGCCGGAAGCTGATCAAGGATCCGGAAGACAAGGAGATATCCTGCTACCCGATGCCGGGATTCACCAGCGCGGCGGGCATCAACCCGCAGCACTACCTGATCTGGCTTGCGTTCGATGGCGCCTGCAAGGCAGCCGCCACGAAGGGCTGCCTGCCGCTGAGCTGGTGGCAGGGCTTCGCCAAGCTCTATTCGGTCCCCGACAGCCCAGGTATCCAGTTCGAAGTTCATGACCGGTATTGGGAGAGCGGCTCCAATTACGGGAGCGATTGGTACGCAGTCGATATCGGGCAGGAAGCCCTGCGCCTGTCACCAGACTACCCGTATGGCTCAGCGGGATGCTTACAGTCCGGCCGGCAGTATGACGTGTCCCTGGATGTGGTTACCAGCCTTGGGGAGATCTCGAGCGCACCGTCCAACGCGGTGGAGATCCCCTGCCCGCGCCCACTGACCAACAGCGTGCGGGTGCAGGTCACCTTTAATGATTTTACCCTCGCCGGCATGCCGGAACCGGCCAATGATCCGTACGGACAATTCACTGCCAGGATCAACGGGCAGCTGGGACCTCACATTTTTCTTGGCTGGTGGGGTTACGGGGCTATTACGCAAGATTATGGAGGTGTATTGTATGATCAAACAACAAATGGGTATCTCTCCTCGATGGACAACGGACACTACGACCTCGCTCATATGGATTTATGTCTCGAGGGCCCTTTGACCTGTGAACCCGGAACATATGATTGGAATGAAAATACGCAGATTGTCACCTTGAGGGACGGCGATGCCCTGCAGCTTGTTTCAGAGATGTACAGTTACAACACCTACAGTTCCGATGATCCCATCTGCAACGCGGATGTATGGGTCGGACCGCGCAGCCTCGGGGAGT
>Ga0335071_10008427_pt1 | contig 10587 bp, 13 predicted proteins | sample Lox_Sample_15_FD_206724 | JGI IMG/M metagenome (GOLD analysis project Ga0335071, IMG submission 206724) | Soil microbial communities from Loxahatchee National Wildlife Refuge, Florida, United States - Lox_Sample_1.5 | ecosystem: Environmental > Terrestrial > Soil > Wetlands | place: USA...
TGTCAAGCCAAACAAATCCCTGCTCATAGCGACCCTGGGTGACTCGATGCGCAAGGTGATGGCGGCCATGCGACAGAGTGCCATTTCACAGATGCCCGTGGTTGGCCAGGACGGAATGCTGGTGGGTACCATCGAAGAAATGGATCTGCTGAATCATGTGTTGGACAACCACCAACATAGCCAGGATGAGCCGATTGACGGCCTGGTGCAGAACGCCAAGGCGGTTTATCCGCCGGATACTGCTCTCGACGATGCCATGCCGATGTTGACGGACGGTTATGCCTTGCTTGTAGCCGAACGTGGCAAGCCAACCGGCATCCTGACCAAGATAGACGTGCTCGATTACGTAGCCGGAAAGATCTAGGTTGATCCGGCTTCCTCAAGATGTATTTCATTCGCACTGCCAAATCGGTATTCGAATAAGTTCAGGCCTTCCCCATCCATTCCGTGTAGGAGGGATGGGGTAGATCTGGTGCGCACTTCCTTCACTCGTCGTCCGTACTGTGTTCGTTCATCCTTCGCTAGCCTAAGCCGCGAATCGTAGTAACGGCTTCGCAACGTGTACTTGGTGTTCTTCCAAGCCAGAGCAGGATTCGTGGTACTTGACACATGACACCTGACACGAAACAGGACCGTGCTGGTCAGGAAATCCTCCATTCACCATTACCTTTTGGTTCTTCATTCAGGTTTCAGTCACACTTCAGTCGCACTTCATTCGTACATCATTCGTGCATCCTAGGCAATTGATAATTTTTCACAATGACCCATTTCGTAGAGCGAGATACTATCTCGCCCATCCGTGGTACTTGGCACCCTGTACTTGACACAAAACAGGACCGCACAGGTCGGGAAACTCTGTATTCTTCAAATCCTTCGATCGGGCTTCCTTCGCTAAATGCTTCAACTTTACCTTCCCCACCGTTCGTGCCGCGAGCAACGACGGTGGCGCCATGGCGCCACGAGACGGCCAATTCCGAGCTTTTCGGCATTTGGGGGAGGTGGCTCGCTGAGCCGGAGGGGGTTCCTTCGTACATCCCGGGCCAAACCAGTATCCATGGCGCTAGGCACTTGACACAAACAACGGCTTTTGCCCCGCATCGGCGAGGACAGAGCACACACGAACCGCTAATTGCTGACCGCTTCCTTCGCTCATCCTATACACCTACTATACACTTACTATACACATCCTATACAGAACCCGCGTTCTCGTAGTCATTTCTAAGGATTTTATACAAAGTTGCTCTACTTCTCTATTTTTCGAATTGTCTCCCAAGTTTATCGACATAGAACAAATATTCTGTTATAATCATTACGGGTTGGATGACTCCTCCCAATACTCTTCGCCAAAGGAGAAAGTTATGGATTTCAGTTCTATCAATTGGTTGGCAGTTGTAGCGTGTGTTATTGTAAGCATGATAGTAGGGAGCATCTGGTTCGGTCCCAAGACGTTTTTCCCAGTCTGGTGGAAGGCCATAGGCAAGTCGGAGAGTCAGGCTCCAAGCATGGGAAACCCAATAGCCATGTGGGGTTTGGTGATACTCGCCGCCTTTGTCCAGGCAGTGTTCATGGCGCTTATTGTTCACGCCATGGGCGCGATGACCCCCGGCGGGGCTACCCTGGGTTCAGGTGCGCTCACAGGGTTTCTGCTCTGGCTTGGCTTTGTCGCTCCTTCAAGCCTGACCAATAAATTATTTGCGAATCAGTTGACGGCCTGGGTGCTTGAAGTCGGCAACCATCTCGTGAACATGGTCCTGATCGGTGCCGTTCTGGGTGCCTGGCATTGAACCCCGCCTTGTTTCTTTGATATCATGAAATGCGGGCATCTAAATCCGGCAACTACATGTCATTGTTTTTTCTGTCTTGGGTTTGGGTGCTCGATAACTCATCCTTTGCCTTGTGTCTTGGCGAAAGCCATGCTATAATCCGCCCGCTAAAAACGAAATCAACCAGTAAGGACGAAAGACTATGGCAGATTTATTGAAGGCTGTGGAAGCCAAGAAGAATGAGAAAATACCCGAGTTGAGACCGGGAGATACCGTCAATGTGCATATGAAGATCAAGGAAGGTGACCGCGAACGCATTCAGGAGTTCAAGGGCACTGTGATCCGCCTGCGCAAGGGCGGTAACGACGCCTCCGTTACGGTTCGCCGTGTCGCCTCGAACGGCATTGGTGTGGAGCGCACGTTCCTGCTTCGTTCCCCTCGCGTGGATAAGGTCGTGGTGGAACGCCACAACAAGGTGCGCCGGGCCCAGTTGTATTTCATGCGCGAACGCACTGGCAAATCGGCACGTCTCAAGCAGAAGTTCGATTAATCAGAGAAGACCCTGAGGAGTTCCGAACCCCTTGGGGTCTTTGCGTTTAATATGCAGCCCATCATCGGTATTACAACCAATCATTCCGGGAATGAGTACGGCCAGACGACTGTCCTGTTGAACCAGGCCTATGTGCAAGCGGTCATGCAGGCAGGCGGAGTGCCGGTGTTGATCCCGTCCTTGATTGCGAATGAAGGATGGGATTCGTTGTATGCCCGGCTCGACGGGGTGCTTTTCTCCGGTGGCGGCGACATATCCCTCGATCATTTCAAAGGCGACCCCCACCCCCGCATCGATGACGTCGACCCGCAGCGTGATACCGTTGAATTGAACATGCTCCACGCTGCCGTCTCGGACGGCAAACCGTTCCTCGGGATTTGTCGCGGTTGCCAGTTGGTCAATGTTGGTTTGGGCGGCACGCTCTATACGCATCTCCCCGATCAGCTGCCGAATGCCCTGGACCATGCCTATCCGGGCAACCTGCGAACTGTGCTGGTGCATGAGGTCCGGATCGAGGAGGGCACTTATGTTGCCGATGTGTTGGGTGAACCGATCGTCCGGGTGAACAGCCATCATCACCAGGGCCTCAAGGATATCGCCCCGGCTCTTCGTATCGCGGGTCATGCACCGGATGGATTGGTGGAAGCGGTCGAATTACCCGATCATCCTTTTGGATTGGCGGTTCAATGGCATCCCGAATGGCTGACCGATCAACAATCTACCAGAAACCTGTTCAGGAGATTTGTGGAAGCCGCTGTGAAATAACGGCCGGGTGAGATAAACGCAATTGCGAGGCTTTACGGATTGCGTTTTGCGCTTTATCATTTCCCCCATGTTTAAAAAGGAACAACCCATAGGTGTGTTTGATTCCGGCGTCGGAGGGCTTTCCGTCCTGCGTGCCATACGGGGGCAAATGCCCGAAGAGTCGGTCGTCTACTTCGGCGATCAGGGACATGTCCCGTATGGCCCGCGTCCGTTGCAACAGGTCCGTGATTTCTCGGAAGCGATTACCCGTTTCTTGATCGATCAGGGTGCGAAGATTATTGTTGTGGCGTGCAATGCCGCCTCCGCTGCGGCACTCGCTTATCTGCGCCAGGCTTTTCCGGAAATTCATTTTGTAGGGATGGAGCCCGCTGTCAAGCCCGCCGCGGAACACACGGAAACCGGTGTCGTGGGCGTTCTGGCAACGCCGGCCACATTCCAAGGAGCCCTGTATGCCTCCGTGGTGGAACGCTTTGCAAGTGGCGTTGTGCTCCTGCAGGACACATGCGTAGGGTTGGTGCAGCAGATTGAGAAGGGGGACTTGAGCGGTCCTGCAACGCGCAGGATTCTTGAGCAAGCCCTCCACCCCATGCTCCAGAAGAACATTGACACGGTGGTGCTCGCCTGTACGCATTATCCATTCGTGATTCCCCTGATTCAGGAGATCGTCGGGGAAAAGGTACGCGTGATTGATCCGGCTCCCGCGGTGGCGCGCCAGACTATGCGTCTGCTCGAAGCGAACGGACTGAAACAGGATGGTACTGGTGAGGGTGGGCTCCGGTTCTTTACATCGGGCGAAGCGGCTTCTTTGCAATCCCTTTTGCCGATGCTGCTGGGGGAGACCGGTCGTGTATCGGGGATTCATTGGGGTGAAAACAGGGTGCTGGTTGCGGAGTAAAAGAGGATTGATATCTTTGGCAAAAAGGGGTACAGTAATGGGTAACTTGCGAGCTAAAGGAATCGACTATGGATCCAAGCCTCAACTGTCTTCATTGTATTCTTCCACCTCATATTCTTAAAAATATAGCTGCCAATGGTTCTGATTTCCAAAAGCAGATTGCGTTGGCTTCCATCGCAATTTCCGGCCAGTTGCGTGGGCATCGCCTGGCGCTTGCGGAATCGGTGAACTACCTGGTGTCTTCATCCGGTCCCGGAAAACACCGCACCGTTTACACCGCCAACAATGGAAGCAATTTGCCGGGCAAGGTTGTCCGTGCGGAGGGTTCGTCCGCAACCGGGGATCCGGCAACGGATGAAGCCTACGATGGCGCGGGCGATACCTACGATTTTTACTGGAACGTTTATCAGCGCAATTCGGTGGACGGGAATGGCCTCTGGCTTGACTCAACGGTTCATTACCAGCAGAAGTACGATAATGCCTTTTGGAATGGGCAGCAGATGGTCTACGGGGATGGCGACGGCCAGTTGTTCAATCGCTTTACGATTGCCGTAGACGTGATCGGGCATGAGCTCACTCACGGGGTCACTCAATATACTTCCAATTTGAGTTACCATAATCAACCCGGTGCCCTGAACGAATCCATTTCCGACGTGTTTGGCTCGCTGGTCAGGCAATATAAGTTGAATCAAACGGCCGATCAGGCTGATTGGTTGATCGGTCAGGGTCTGTTCACGGCCAATGTCAAGGGGGTTGCGCTTCGTTCGATGAAAGCCCCGGGAACGGCGTATGATGATCCGGTTTTGGGAAAGGATCCGCAGCCGGCGGATATGGGCGGATATGTTACCACTACACAGGATAATGGTGGCGTCCATATCAATTCGGGGATTCCCAATCACGCTTTTTATCTGTTGGCAGTGGCGTTGGGGGGAAATGCCTGGGAGAAGGCAGGCAAAATATGGTATGTCGCTGCCACGACCAAATTCACAAGTGATACCGATTTTCAAGGGGCGGCAAATCTAACCTCCCAGGCGGCTGGTGAGCTTTATGGGCAGGGTAGTGCCGAACAACAGGCGGTCCAGAACGCCTGGCTGGGTGTTGGCATCACCGTGGGTGCGCAATCGCAGGCGGGGTCTCAACCCCAGTCAAACGGTTGTTTGCCTGCCCTCCTCCAATGGTTGTTCGGCGTAAATACGCAGCGTTGATCGGAATGGTTTTCTATGCATGTTAGCTTCGTTCGAAGCGGTGGGTTTGCCGGCATTCTTTTGACGGCAAACCTGGATTCAAAAACGCTGCCGGTGGATGAGTTGTCGGTTCTTGAAAGGGAAGTGGCGGATGCATCCTTCTTCGACCTGCCTGAAAAGCTTCTACCGGCGGCTCCTGTCCCCGATGGTTTTGAATACGAGATCACGGTAGATTCTTCGAATCAAACTCATACGGTAAGGGTGGGCGAGCCTTTGGTTGCTGAATCGTTGCGCCCGCTCATCGATCATCTTGTAAATCTGGCCCGTACCGGTAAATATCGGTAATCTTGCTTTAAGGTCTTTGCCAATTCATCTATTCATGAGGAGAAAGGCCATGGACGTATTCCAGGCAATCCAAACCCGCCATTCCATCGGCAGGGTCAAACCTGATGTTGTGCCACGCGATTTGGTCGTGAAATTATTGGATGCGGCGGTTCAGGCGCCAAATCATTATAAGGTCCGGCCGTGGCGCTTCGTCGTTTTGACCGGTGACTCTCGCAATCGATTGGGTGAGGTCATGGCTCAATCCATGAGGGCCAGATTTCCTCAATTGAACGACGAGGCGCTCGATAAGGAACGCGGCAAACCCTTGCGCGCTCCCGTGGTCATCGCAGTGGGCGTGGATAAGCCTGCGGAGTCGAAGGTTCTGGAGATTGAGAATATTTGTGCCGCAGCGGCAGCATGTGAAAATATATTACTGGCAGCCCATGCCTTCGGTCTCGCGGCTCAGTGGCGTACGGGCGATGCGGCTCGTGACCCGGCGGTTAATAGATTTTTGGGTCTTGCTGAAGACCAGCATATCATTTCGTTTCTTTATATTGGCTATCCAGATATGATTCCTGGCACAGAAGCGCGTCCCGGTTTTGAAGATCGTACCGTTTGGATGGAATAAATATTGGCGCCTCCCATATTTCGGGAGGCGCCAATATATTATGAAATTACCAGCTGCCTGCGATGGCCATGCATGCTAATGCAAGGATCAGTGATATCATGCTGACCGGTGCAACAACCTTTAATTGCTTTTGTGCCGCCTGGATTACGCTGGCTTGTTCCGGTGTTGGCTTGCCTTGTACCTCCGATGCAATCTTGCCAAGCAAGCCCACGTTTCTGCCGACCAAAATGCCGAAGACGAAACCGATGATTCCAAAGAAAGCGCCGATGCTGAAGACCAATCCTTCAGGTGTGGTGCTCCAACCGGAAGTTGAAGTGGAGTCGATCCAGTAAAGTAATATGCCGGCGAGGGCTGTTAAGACGGCGGCTATGCTGATTGCTACCGTGACCTTTCTCTTAGTGACCAGGTGCCCCATGAACCTTTGACCCGCATCAGCGGTTGACGCCACGGTGGGTGAAATATAGATTCCGAGAAAGATCGAACTTCCGACCCAGAATGCTCCACTCAAAATATGAATCAATCGAAGAACAACCATTAAGTGATTCATAAAACTCTCTCCTATCCTAAAATTGACTTTGAAAGGGAAACACATAAGCTGTAGGAAAGTCGCGCCGGCGTATGAATGGTGGACCATGAATTCCCGTCTGTTTCGCCCGTCTGATACATTCCCTGTCCGGGACGCCGGTGCTTGAGATGTGGTTCACAAACCAATCTGCTGGCCGCCTTTTTTCGATGAATATTGGTATGAATTTTGTTGTAAAATTCGTCTAATAGCAGAGGAGGTTTCACCGGTGTTTTGACCGTGTCAAAAGTACTGCCAGCATTATTCTTTGATATAATGACTAGCTTTTATGGCAGTTAAGAGGTTTGAATCATAACCGGGATGGCCATCCCGTATTATGGTTTGAAATATATCAGTGGAGATTTTATGAATAAAAAGGAACAACTTGAACTGTATCATCAGATGGTGCTGATTCGCCGCGTGGAAGAACGGGGTGCTGAACTATATCAGCAGGGTAAGATCGGCGGCTTTATGCATTTGTATATCGGGCAGGAGGCAGTCTCAACTGGTTTGATCGCAGCCCGCCAGCCGAATGATCGAGTGATTACCGCTTATCGCGATCATGGCGTTGCAATAAATTGTGGAATTCCCGTCAACCAGGTCGTGGCTGAATTGATGGGCAAGGCTACCGGCATATCCCATGGAAAGGGCGGCTCGATGCATATGGCAGATGTTGAAAAGAATTTTTGGGGTGGACATGCAATCGTCGGCGCCCATTTACCGCTGGCGACCGGAATGGCGCTTGGTGATAAATATGGCAATCGTAACAACGTCACCATTTGCATGTTCGGCGATGGAGCGACAAATATCGGTTTTTTTCACGAGGCGGTGAACATGAGCAAGGTTTGGGCACTTCCCGTCCTCTGGGTCTGTGAGAATAATGCCTATGGCATGGGCACGGCGGTCGATCGCGCTTCGGCCGTATCTTCGATCGCACTCAAGGCGCGTGGTTATGATATGCCCAGCGATAAGGTGGACGGCATGGATATTATGAAAGTCTACGATGCTGCCCGGAAGGCCATTGAATATGTCCGCTCGGGGAATGGCCCCTTCTTGCTGGAAATTGACACATACCGCTTCCGCGGTCATTCCATGGGCGACCCGGAAAGATATCGCAAACAGGAGGAAGTCAAGAAGTGGGAGGAACAAGATCCCATCGGTATTTATCGTAAATATCTTGCTGAAAATAAAATTGCCGGTGCCAAGTCACTGGATGAGGTCGATGAACAAGTGTTGGACGAAGTTCAAAAGGCGGTGGAGTTTGCCGAGGCTTCTCCAGAGCCCACGATGGAAGACTTGTATAAGGATATTTATACAGAATAATGGGATTAATATTTGGAAAATTGGGTTTCATAACTGATGAACGTATCCCGTTAATTGAATCCCGATTTATGAGGAACTTATGGCTAGAATAACAATGCGCGAGGCAATCTCGCAGGCTTTATGGGAAGAAATGGAACGCGACCCTGCTGTCTTTATTATGGGCGAGGAAGTCGGTGTTTGGGGTGGATCATACGCTGTCACGAAGGGCTTTTATGACCACTTCGGTGGTGAGCGAGTGCGCGATACGCCAATTGCGGAAGCGGGAATTATCGGTGCGGCGATCGGTGCGGCCTTGGTTGGACAGCGACCCGTCGCTGAATTGATGACAATCAACTTTGCCTTTGCTGCCATGGATCATATCGTCAATGAAGCCGCGAAATTGCATTATATGTTTGCAGGTCAGTTCAGGCTGCCTCTTGTGATTCGAACCGTCGGCGGTGGTGGACGACAATTGGGCGCCACCCACTCACAAACTCCCGATGCAATTTTTGCCCATTTCCCCGGTCTGAAGGTGGTTGCGCCGGGTACCCCGGAGGATGCCAAGGGGCTGCTCAAATCCGCCATCCGTTCGGATGATCCGATTTTGTTCATCGAACACGCCACAATGTATCAAGTGCGTGGTGAGATCCCGGAAGGAGATTTCACAATACCGATTGGCAAGTCAAAGATACAAAGAGCCGGAAAGGATGTCACGATCATTACTTATTCCAAGGGCCTCGAGATTTCGATGAAGGCCGCGGAGGAACTCGCTAGGGATGGCATCGAAGCGGAGATTGTTGATTTACGCTCCCTTCGCCCTCTCGATATGGAACCGGTTTTTCAATCCTTCTCCAGGACTAATCGTGCTGTAGTTGTTGAGGAAGGATGGAAATCGTTCGGCGTTGGTAGTGAAGTCGCCAGCCGGATTTATGAGGAATGTTTCGATTACGTGGACGCGCCGATCAGGCGCGTTGCCCAGGATGAAGTGCCGCTCCCATATAACCGAACCCTGGAACAAGCCGCCTTACCGCAACCTGAAGATGTGATCGCGGCTGTGAAGGAGGTCTTGTAATGGCTGAGACTATCACAATGCCCAAGCTGGGTTTCGATATGCGCGAAGGTACACTCGTTCGTTGGATTCGTAACGAAGGTGAGCAGATTACGAAAGGGGATGTGCTTGCAGAGATCGAAACTGATAAGGCAACCGTTGAAGTTGAATCATCGGCAAGCGGGGTGGTTCGTAGGTTGCTAGTGGACCAAGGTGCGATTGTTCCTATTGGTGCGCCGATCGCAATTGTGGGGAATGCCGACGAACAGATTGGAGAACCCAAATCGACGAGTGCTCCACCACAAGGGAAGCCGGAGGAGAAACCAGCCTCTCAACCATCAACGAAAGCGACTCCCGTTATAACGGCTGTGGTTTCCCCAACTAACGGTTCCGTTAAAGCTTCCCCGTTGGCGAGAAAGATGGCTCGTGATTCAAAAGTAGATTTGTCGCACATTCAAGGCACGGGTCCTGGCGGGCGAATAATCCGCAGAGATATCGAATCTGTGCTCTCGAACCCTCAAGCATCCACCTACAGTGGACCTGGACCGGCTCAAGTTTCTCGTGAGGATGAAGTTGTTGCACCAACCAAACTGCGTCAGGCCATTGCCAGGAGAATGACGGAATCGAAGACCGCCATTCCGCATTTCTATGTTTCATATGAATACAAGATGGATGCGGTCATGGTGCTTCGGAAACAGGTTAATGAATACCTGCCGGATAATGAAAAATTATCTGTCAATGACTTCATTGTGAAGGCTGTGGCGTTGACTTTGCGCGAATTTCCTAATTTGAATGCCTCGTTTGCGGGCGATAAAGTGATTCATCATGGCGCGATCAATATCGGTGTGGCGGTTGCGGTCGAAAACGGTTTGCTGACAGTGGTTAGCAAGAATACGGATCAACAAACGCTGCGGCGGATTTCTGGCGATGTCAAGCGAATGGCAACAGGTGCACGTGAGGGTAAAGTCAAACCGGAGGATATCGAAGGCTCGACATTTTCGATTTCCAATCTTGGCATGTACGGTGTGGAGAACTTTGTTGCCATTATCAATCCACCCGAAGCTGCGATCCTGGCAGTGGGTTCTGCCAGGGAGGTGCCGGTGGCGGAAAACGGAGAAGTCAAGGTTGGCTGGCGGATGAAGGCCACCGTTTCGGTGGATCACCGCACCAGCGATGGAGCGGAAGCAGCACAATTTATGCAGGCTTTGGCAAAATATCTTGAAGAACCTCTGAGATTGTTGGTGTAAAAACAAACATCCGAAATCCCTGTGACTTCGGATGTTTGTTTATTGTCTCGAATTATTGGTTGGATCTGAATTCAAATGCCCCGATATCCGGTGCGTTGCCTGTGAAGTCGTCGTTGATGCCTGGGATGAGCACTCCCCGGTCTATGTTCGGGCTTGTGGAAAGGAGAGTAAAGATGCCTCCACCTGGATTGACAAAGCCCGGAGGATTCTCGTGACCATGGCATTCCATCTGGGCGGCCGCGCATAGTTGGGCAATGGTCTGGTAGGTTTTATCCTCCCATTCAAAATGTGGCTCGCTTGCACCCCGCGTGGTGTACCA
>Ga0335071_10008428_pt1 | contig 10586 bp, 8 predicted proteins | sample Lox_Sample_15_FD_206724 | JGI IMG/M metagenome (GOLD analysis project Ga0335071, IMG submission 206724) | Soil microbial communities from Loxahatchee National Wildlife Refuge, Florida, United States - Lox_Sample_1.5 | ecosystem: Environmental > Terrestrial > Soil > Wetlands | place: USA: Florida...
ACGGTCTCGTAGCCCAGGTTCTCGTAGAAGGCGTGGGCGGCGGCGCGCTCGGTGCGTGTCCGCACCTTGACGAAGCCGACGCCGCGCGCCGCCGCCCACGCCTCGGCCGCCGCCATGAGCGCCCGGCCCACCCCACGCCGTTGCCAGTCAGGCTCGATGTCGAGGCCCTCGACCATGCCGTAGGCTGGCAGCACCAGTTCCTCGCGCACGGCGATGTGCACGAAGCCGATTGCGGTGTCGCGCTCGTCGACCGCCACGAACACCGCCTCGCGTTGGCCCCGTTCGCCCAGCACGTCCAGACGGACCGCGATCTGTTCCGCGTCGGCCGGGTAGCCCAGCGCCGTCGAGAGGGCGGCGAGGGCGGGCGCGTCGCCCGCCCTCGCCGCCCTCACCGCGATCGTCGTCACGCCGTCACCCTGCTCCCTGCTCGATCCGCTTGCTGAACACGAGTTGCTCCTTGTCGAGACCGAAACCGCAGGCGCGGTAAGCCTCGTGCGCATCGCTGCGCTCGCGACGTGAGCGTACCCGCACGAGCCGCACGTCGCGCGCGGCCGCCCACTCCTCGACGGCCGCCAGCAGGCGACTCGCGACGCCCCCCCGCCGCGCGTCCGGCGACACCGCGAGCCCGCCGAGCTCGACGAACGGATCGACGACCAGGATGCGGCGTTCGACGGCCTGCACGTAGCCGACGACGCGGCCGTCGAGCTCGGCGACGAAGACCGCGGTCTCGGGATCAGGCGACTGCCGCTCGAGCCGAGCCCTCGCCTCGTCGGGCGTGACCTCGTAGCCCATCACGCCGGCGAGCGCGGCCAGTGCCGGTGCGTCGTCCATCCGAGCCAAGCGGACCGCCACCTGGGTATCTGGCGTAACGGACGCGCGCCCTGTGCTCTCCGTCCCCCCGATGCGATCCGCTACCGCGACGTCGGCGTGCTCTCGGCGGTCCTCGGGTCTGTCGCCCGCGTCGTCCTCGTGTTCCGAGGGGTGCGCGTGGAGGTGGGTGTGCGTCAGGACGCCGTGATGATGGGCGTGTTCGTGCACGAGGTTGACCGAGAGCAGCAGATCGCGCAGGGCCAGCACCTCGTTCGGGGCGCCGTCGGCAACTACCGTATGCTCCTCAGACAGCACGACCAGGCGATCCGCCGCCTCGGCGGCGGCCGAGAGGTCGTGCGTCGCCATGACCACCGTGCGTCCTTCACGCTTCCACTCGTCGAGCACCTCGAGCAGCCACACCTGGCTGCGCGGATCGAGCGCGTTGGTCGGCTCGTCGAGCAGGAGCACCTGGGGCTGCATGGTGATCACCGAGGCGATGGCCACCCGTTTCTTCTCGCCACCGGACAGCGAGTACGGCGGCCTGTCCAGCAGCCTGTCGATCCGCAGATGACCGGCCACGTGGTCGACCCGGCGGCGCACCTCGTCTTCTGCGAGACCGAGCTGCAGTGGGCCGAACGCCAGCTCGTCACGTACGTCTGAGCAGAAGAGCTGCACATCTGCTTCCTGGAACACGAAGCCGACGCGGGCGCGGAAACCACGTCGGAACGCCGGGTCTTCGAGCGCATCCTCGGTCAGCGGCTCACCGAAGGCGGCGACCTCGCCCGCGGTGGGAAAGACGAGGCCGTCGAGCATCTTGAGCAGTGTCGACTTGCCGGAACCGTTGGCGCCGACCACGGCGACGTGCTCGCCGGGCTGGACCGCAAGGTCGATCCCGGCGAGCGCCGGGCTGCCGGCACGATACTCGTGATGCACGCCGCGTACGACGAAGCAGGGCGTCGTCATCCGCCGGCCATCCGACTGGCGGCGAGCGCGGCCGCGCAGAGCGCGACGCTCGCCGCCAGCCACACCCAGTCGCCCATCCCGACCCGCAGCCGTCGCAACGACGGCATGCCGCCGGTGTAGCCGCGCGCCAACATCGCGTCGTAGACGTCGTCGGCCGTCTTCATGGATTTGCGCAGGACGAAGGCCATGCGTTCGGTCACCCAGTCGCGGTTCTCCTTCGTCGTGCCCAGCGTGAGTGTGCGGCTCTCCCTCGCCAGGTGGATCTGCTCCACGGTCCGCAGGAGCGTAAGGATCTGCTTCTGCGCCATGCCGAGCGTGGCGACGACCACGTCGGGCAGGCGGAGGGCGCTCAGAGCCCGCAGCAGGTCCGACCAGCGCATCGTCCAGATGACCAGCAGGGCGAAGCCGGCCGCGGCAGCGACGCGCGCGACGAGCGTGGCTACGCCCATCAGCCCCGGCTGCGTAAACGTGAGCGGTCCCAGGGTGAACGCCACCGCGCCGGGGGTGAACCACGCAAGGGCCGACGGCAGCGCGATGAGAAAGGCGAGCAGCCCGGCCGACAACCATACCTTGCGCGCGAAGGCGGTGACCCCGACCCGTGACAGAGCCGCGAAGACACACGTGAGGCCGATCAGGGCGAGCAGCACCCAGACGGAGTGCACCAGGCTGACGGTGACGGCGAACAGCGCCAGCGTCACGAGCCTCACGCGCGGGTCGATGCGCTGCAGAAGACCGGGCCGCGCGGCGAGCTCCTCGTTCTCCAGGACGTCGGTGATGGATCGTGCGATGGAATCGGCCGTCTTGCGCGCGAACGAGCGGTGCCGCCTGCGCCCGGGCGCAGGCGGCACCAAGTCGACCTCACAGCAGGGGCAAGGGGCGCTCACTCAGCGGGAGCCGGCGGCGAAGGGGCCGCGATGTTCGACTCGCCGCGCCGTCGCGCAAGGAGGGCGCCAACACCCCAGGTCACACCCGCGACGAGGGCGGCCCCGACGATCGCGGCGATGAGGTAGCCCAGCAGCGTGTTGCTGACGCCAGGCGTCGCGTAGTCGGGCATCGCCGCCTTCCAGAGGCTCCCGAGCTTCTCGAAGCCGGACGGCACATAGCCGATGCGACCTGTGATCTCCTCCGGGCTCCACTCTCCCCACGCCGTACCGGGAGCGAGCACGCCGATGGGCGTGAGCAGGATGAGCACGCCGACCGCGGCCCACAGCCAGCGCATGGAACGGGGTGAGGGCTTCGCTTCGAGCAGCCCGGGCTCGGTCCGTTGCAGCACGGCCACGACACCCGCCGTGACGAACGCTTCGACCCAGCCGAAGAAGAGCATGTGCTCGAGCGCCATGGCCGGAACCGCCACGCTGAGCTTGTACGGCGCGTAGAGCGCTTGCCCACTCGCGGTGTGGGCGATGTAGGGCTGGATACCGAACTCGAAGCCCGCGCAGATGGCGCCGGCGACGATGGCGACGTAGGCGGCCACGCCTGCCGAGAGAGACCGGCGCGATGTGGACGGCGCGTCCCCGCAGAGCAGCGTGTAGAGGTAGTAGCCGACGAACGGGATGACGACCGCCATGTTGAAGCAGTTGGCCCCAAACGCCGTGATGCCGCCATCGCCGAACAGGCCGCACTGGATGGCGAGCGCGATGGAGACGGCGATCACCGCAGCCCAGGGGCCGAGGACGATGGCGACCAGCGTCGCTCCAACGGCATGCCCAGTGGAACCGCCGACCACCGGCACGTTGAACATCATGATGATGAAGCAGAACGCCGCGCCGAGGGCGAGCAACGGAATCTGCCTTGACTTCAGCGTGCGCTTGACCTTGCGCGCGGCAACGAACCAGATGGGGATCATTACCAGCCAGAAGACGACGTAGGTCTGCGGACCCAGGTACCCGTCGGGGATGTGCATGGCTACGATGTTCATGGCCCTCCTCTTCTCCTAGCTGTCGGTGTTGCCGCCGGCGACCGGCGGCGCGGCGCCGGCGCGACGGCACGCCTGACAGAGGCCGAACGCGGTCACGTGGATGTGGTCGACCTCGAAAGCCTGTGTCGTCAGCTCGTCGTGCACGGGCGCGAGCAGCTCGTCGCCGAAGTGGCCGACAGCGCCACAGGCGCTGCAGACGAAGTGGTGGTGGGTGGGCTCGGGCGCGACCTCGAAGTAGGTCGTCGCGCCGGCCAGCCGGGTCTCCTGAACGAGATCGAGGCCGACGAGCAGCTCGAGCGTGCGGTATACAGTCGAAACGTTCACTTCGGGAAGGGTCTTCTGAACATCGGCGGCAATCGCTTCCGCCGTTCGGTGGCGCCCCTCGCGACGCACGGCCTCCCAGACCGCGACGCGCTGGGGCGTCAGGCGATACCCCGCCGCCTTGAGTGTCTCGCGAGCGTGGTGCATAGCGCGACGCTATTGCAGACGCAACCTCTTTGCAAGACCATTTCCCTCGCAATCGGAACATTTCGAGCATCTTTGTACTAACGGGCCAAGATGGAACTTCACCGGCTGTGCCAGAAGGTGCGCGCGTTTGGCCGAAGTTACGAAATGTGTTGCGCGGAGCTGGCGGCGCGGCTTTCGTGGTGTTCGAGTTTGTTGTTTTCGGGTTGGCGACAGCGATCCGAGCACCCGACTACGGAGGAGGAGCCGTGGAGCAGGTTACGGTGAGCATCCCGTCCCTGTGGGCCGACCACCACGTCCTGGCGGTCCGCGACATCCTCTGTTCTCTCAGCGGCGTGGCAGCCGTCGACGCGTCCGCGCTCCGGCACCTCGCGACTGTCAGCTTCGATCCGACGGCGATCGCGCCGGAGCGTCTGGCAGAGAGCCTGGTGGCGGGCGGCTATCCTCCGGACGTGACAGGCGAGGAGGCAGAGAGCGCGCCGGCGGCGGCATGGAGCCACTCCGCATCGCGCGCCACGGTGACCAACCCCATCGACCTCGCCATGTCCGGCGACTATCGCAAGTACTGAATCACCCCGCGCAGGACGTCGCGACCTGGCGGACGATCGGAACCAAGGAGCCTGAGCGATGGGAGAGCCGAACACCGCAGATACACCCGTGAGCGCAGCGCAGCACGCGTCTCCTCAGAGAAGCATCGACCCGGCGGCGCTGGAGATGCTGCGGGTCGCCGACGACCAGGGCATCGCGACCGCCTTCTCGCGAGCAGAGCAACTCATGCCCTGCCCCATCGGGGCTTCGGGGTCGTGTTGCCGCATCTGCAGCATGGGCCCCTGTCGGGTCATCGGCACAGGCAAGGGCGACAATGTGGGCGTCTGCGGGGCCGACGTCGCGACGATCTCGGCGCGGCACTTCGCGCGCCAGGTCGCCGGCGGTGCGGCCGCTCACTCCGACCACGGCCGCGACATGGCGTTCACGCTCCTGGCCGCCGCCCAGGGCAAGGCCGGCGACTACGCCATCAAGGACCAGCAGAAGCTCATGATGGTGGCCGGCTACCTCGGCATCGCCACGGAGCAGCGCGAGGTAAGCGAGATCGCCGCCGATGTTGCCGAAGCGGCCCTGACCCAATTCGGTCAGCAGCACGGCGAGATCGTCTACACGAAGCGCGCCACGCCCAGGCGCCAGGCGCGGTGGCGAGAGCTCGGGCTCGTGCCCCGCGCGGTCGACCGCGAGATCGCCGAACTCATGCACCGTACACACGAGGGCGTCGATCTCGAGGCCGAGAACATCCTGAAGGCGGCCTTGCGCTGCTCCCTGGCCGACGGCTGGGGCGGCTCGATGCTGTCGACCGACATCTCCGACGTGCTCTTCGGTACGCCCTCGCCGCTCGCGTCCGAGATCAATCTGGGCGTCCTGAAGGCGGATCAGGTGAACATCGTGGTCCACGGCCACGAGCCCACGCTGTCGGCGATGATGGTCGAAGCGGTCCGCGACCCCGCGCTCATCGACGAAGCGAGGGCCAAGGGGGCCAAGGGCATCAATCTGGCGGGCATCTGCTGCACCGCCAACGAGATCCTCATGCGTTACGGCATCCCACCGGCCGGCAACTTCCTCCATCAGGAGCTCGCAGTGCTCACCGGTGCGGTCGAGGTCATGATCGTCGACGTGCAGTGCATCATGCAGGCGCTCGCACCGCTCACGCAGCGCTTCCACACGAAGCTCGTGACGACCTCGCCCAAGGCCCGCATACCGGGTGCGGAACACATCGAGTTCCACGAGGCGACCGCGCTCGAGACGGCCCGCGAGCTGGTGCGCATGGCGATCGACAACTACGAGAACCGCGGCCCCATCCACATCCCCGACTACCGGGAGCCGCTCGTCGCCGGCTTCAGCCACGAGTATCTGAACTACATGCAAGGCGGCTTCCATCGCGCCTCCTTCCGGCCGCTGAACGACGCGATCATCGCCGGTCGTGTCCGCGGTCTCGCCGGCATCGTGGGCTGCAACAACGCGCGCGTGACCCAGGACCTCGCCATCGTCGAGCTCATCAAGAGCTTCATCGCACGCGACGTGATGGTGGTCGTCACCGGTTGCGCGGCGACGGCCGGCGCCAAGGCCGGCTACCTCTCGCCCGAGATCCTCGACGCAGCCGGTCCGGGTCTGCGGGAGGTCATGGAGGCGATCGGCATCCCGCCGGTGCTGCACCTCGGCTCGTGCGTCGACAACTCACGCATCCTCACGGTGCTGACGCAGGTGGCCACCGAGGGTGGCCTGGGCGAGGACATCGACGACCTGCCGGCCGTTGGGCTCTGCCCGGAGTGGATGTGCGAGAAGGCGGTCGCCATAGGTACCTACTTCGCCGCCTCAGGAGCCCACGTGATCTTCGGCGTGGGCAGTCCTGTCGCCGCCTCGACCGAGGTGACGCGGCTCATGACGACCGGCTGGGAGGAGCTCGTCGGCGGAAGCCTCGAGTTCGAACCAGATTGGGGCAAGATGCTGGAGCGTTCGCTCGAGTTGATAGATGCCAAGCGGGCGACCCTCAAGCTGCCGCCCTACGACCCGAGTCAGTTCGGTCAAAGCGGTGACACGCTGTACTTCGAGGCGATCAAGGGCCAGCTCGCCGGCGACGGGGCGGCGAATGGACACGACGCTGCCCATGTCCACGACCACACCGGGATCGTCGCCGCGACCCATTCCGACACGGCGGAGGCCTGACATGTCCCGCTTCATCGCCACGAACGCGATCCGCGGAGCGCGACACGTCGTCGATGAGGCCGACGTCGCCCTGCAGGGAGCGCTCGAACGCCTGGGGCCCGAGACGCCGGTGGCTTTCACGAACACGGCCTACTTCCTGCCCGTGGTCTATGCCTTCACCGGGCACAAGGTCGAGAAGCTCGGCGACCTGCCGCCGGTGGTCGAACGCGCCAGATCACTGCTGCACCCCGCGCCCGCCGAACGAATGTGGCTGCCCTACCTCGGCGAGACCCTCGACTCGGGCATCGCGACGCTTTTCGCGGAGGAGACACTGGAGGGCGTACGGTTCGCCGAAGGTCTCGAACCGCAGAAGATCAGGCTTGACGGCTACCACGCGGGCGCAGAGCGCGTCGGTGGCGACACCAGCACGTTCGTGCACGGTGACCAGGCCTTGCTCAACGGCCCCATTGACGACATCCAGCTGCGGGCCTGGGGGATCCAGCTCGTCGATGGCCGCATGCCGGGGTTCTGCGCGATCGTCGGCTGCGCCAAGAGCAACGAGGTGGCCGTCAAGATCGTGCGCGAGTTGCAGAGTCGCGGCATCCTCATCTTCCTCTCGGGCAACGTCAATGGGCGGAGCATCATCCACCAGCTCATGGAGGAGGGCATCCAGCTCGGCTACGACACCTTCACGGTGCCCTTCGGGCTCGACACCATCTCAGCGGTCTACGCCCTGGGTTTCGCCGCCCGCTCGGCCCTCACGTTCGGGGGCATGGACGCCGGCAAGGCGCGCGAGATCATGCTGTACAACAAGTCCCGCTGCTTCGCATGGGTACTGGCCCTCGGCGAGGTCGACGAACTCAAGTACGCGACCGCGGCGGGCGCGATCTCGTTCGGGTTTCCGGTGGTCGCCGACACCCATATCCCACAGATCCTGCCGACCGGCGTGACCACCTACGAGCACGTCGTCTCGATGCCGTTCGACAAGATCCCCGGCGCCGACGACATGGAGCGCGCCGAGAAGCTCATCCAGCGCTGCATCGAGGTACGCGGCGTGAAGGTGAAGATGAACAAGGTGCCGATCCCCGTCGCCTTCGGCTCAGCTTTCGAGGGCGAGCGAGTGCGCCGGGAATCGCTGCGCATGGAGTTCGGCGGCAAACGCGCGCGCGCGTTCGAGTACCTGCGCATGAGGTCCACCGACGAGGTCGAGGATGGCAAGGTCGAGATCGTCGGCGCCGACCTCGATACCTGCGAGGTCGGCGCCGCCATGTCGCTCGGCATCGTCGTCGAGGTCGCCGGTCGCAAGATGCAGACCGACTTCGAGTCGATCATCGAGCGTCAGTTCCACTACTTCGTCAACATGGCCGAGGGCATCCAACACAACGGCCAGCGCGACATCACCTGGATCCGGGTGAGCAACGCCGCCTTCGACAAGGGCTTTCGCCTCGAGCACTTCGGCAAGCTGATCCATGCTCGCATCCACGATGTCTTCGGCAACATCGTCGACAAGGTGCAGGTGACGCTCGTCACCGACGAGGCGAAGCTCGACGAGCTGCTCGCCCTCGCGCGAACGGCCTATCGTGAGCGCAACGAGAGGATCGCCTCGCTCACCGACGAGTCGGTCGACACCTTCTACAGCTGTCTGTTGTGCCAGAGCTTCGCCCCGAGCCACGTCTGCGTCGTCAACCCGGAACGGGTAGGTCTCTGCGGAGCCTATAACTGGCTCGACTGCAAGGCCTCGCACGAGATCAACCCGACCGGTCCCAATCAGCCTGTCTCCAAGGGGACCTGCATCGATCCGGTCGCGGGCGAGTTCTCGGGACCGAACGAGTTCATCTATCAGCACTCCAACCAGTCGATCGAGCGCGTCACGTTCTACTCGATCATGGACGCGCCGATGACCTCGTGCGGGTGCTTCGAGTGCATCGCCGTCCTCGTGCCCGAGGCCAACGGCTTCCTGCTCGTGAGCCGCGAGGATCCGAGCATGAACCCCTCCGGCATGACGTTCTCGACGCTGGCCGGCACGGCGGGCGGCGGCATGCAGACGCCCGGCATGATGGGCATGGGCAAGTTCTACCTGACCAGCAAGAAGTTCATCTCGGCGGACGGCGGCTTCAAGCGGGTCGTCTGGATGAGCAGCTTCCTGAAGGAGTCGATGGCCGGCGAGCTGCAGGAGGTCTGCGACCGCGAAGGTGTGCCCGACCTGCTCGACAAGGTCGCCGACGAGCGCGTCGCGACGACGGTCGAGGAGCTGCTGCCCTTCCTTGAGGAGAAGGCCCATCCGGCCCTCACCATGGATCCTCTCCTGTAGGACCCCTCCGACGCGAAGGAGCGACACTGTGACGATCGAGATTCCCGTGGAGAAGTGGTCCGGCGCGGTCCGGGAGGTGACGCTCGGCGCCTCGACTGACGGCGGCACGCGCACGACGACGGTCACCGTCGGCGGCGAGGCCACCCTACCCTTCCTGCGATTTGAAGGCGTCATGCCCCACCGGCCGGTGATCGCCGCCGAGGTCGTGGACACGTTCCCGCAGGAGTGGCCGCCGGCGCTGCTCGCTGCCTGGGGCGACGAGTTGCACGACCCGGCATCGTGGGCGCGCAAGGCGGTCGCCGCCGGCGCCGAGCTCATCGTATTGAAGCTGAGGAGCTGCCACCCCGACGCGAACGACCACGGCGCGACCGAGGCGGTTGCGGCGACCAAGGCAGTGCTCGACGCGGTAGGTGTGCCGCTCGTCGTCTATGGACCCGGCATTCCCGACAAAGACAACGAGGTGCTCGTCGCCGTCGCCGAGGCGACGAAGGGCGAGCGCATCGCGCTGGCGAACTGCCTCGACAAGAACTACCGAACGATCGTGGCCGCCGCGCTCGGCAACGGTCACGTCGTCGTTGGGCAGACGCCGATCGACGTCAACCTCGCAAAACAGCTCAACATCCTTATCAGCGACATGGGCCTCCCGCTGGACCGGGTCCTCGTCGATCCCACGACCGGTGCTCTGGGCTACGGTATCGAGTACACCTACTCGGTCATGGAGCGCCTGCGACTGGCGGCGCTCATGGGCGACGTCATGACCCAGCAGCCCATGATCTGCACCGTCGGCGAGGAATCGTGGCGACAGAAGGAGTCGCGATCGCCGGACGGCGTGCCGGGCGAGTGGGGCGACTACGAGACACGGGCGGTGATCTGGGAGACCACGACGGCGGTGACCCTGCTGCACTCGGGAGCAGACATCGTCGTGCTGCGCCACCCCGCCGCCATGGCCCACGTTCGACAGGCGATCGACGAGCTCATGACGGTCGGAACTCTCGAGGCGCTCACCGCCTCGTTCGCGACGGTCTGAGAGGAGGGTGATCGAGATGGCGCTGAGTGGTCTGCAGATCTACAAGCTCCTGCCTCAGACGAACTGCAAGGAGTGCGGCTTTCCGACCTGTCTGGCCTTCGCCATGAAGCTCGCCCAGAAGGGCACCGAGCTCGCCAAGTGCCCCTATGTGACCGACGAGACGCGTGCCGCCCTCGACGCCGCCGCAGCTCCGCCGATCCGGCTCGTCACGGTCGGCTCCGGCGAGCGCGCCTTCGCGGTCGGCAACGAGACGGTGATGTTCCGCCACGAGAAGACCTTCGTCCACGAGACCGCTCTTGTCGTGCGTGTGCACGACGATGACCCGGACCTGGCGGAGCGTGTTCGTCTTGCGGCCGGCTACTCGGTCGAGCGAGTGGGCATGCCTCTGAAACTGAACGGCG
>Ga0335071_10008429_pt1 | contig 10584 bp, 9 predicted proteins | sample Lox_Sample_15_FD_206724 | JGI IMG/M metagenome (GOLD analysis project Ga0335071, IMG submission 206724) | Soil microbial communities from Loxahatchee National Wildlife Refuge, Florida, United States - Lox_Sample_1.5 | ecosystem: Environmental > Terrestrial > Soil > Wetlands | place: USA: Florida...
TCCATGTCTTCATCCTTCCAGTACCTCCTCGAACCCCCGTCTGGTAGCATCGATATTTCCTTCGATGATCTTCCTGGAAAACTTTTTGCCGAAGCTTCTTTCAACATCTTTCATTGCGGCTTCGCATGTGATAAGTCCCGACACCTTTGCCAATGCCCCAACCAGAGCAGCATTAGGCAGTGGTCGTCCGATGGACTCAACGGCAATCTTGGTCGCATCAATGGTAACAACCCTTTGGGACGGTTTTGCATTGATTTTTTCACGGATGTATTTAGGGTCTTTAACCGTATTAACGATAAACGCTCCGTCATCAGGCGCGCCTTCGGTAATATTGATGTTGTCGAGCAGAGTGACATCAACCACTACCACCACATTAGGCCTCGTAACCGGACAGTGCAATCTTAGTTCCCTGTCGCTGACCCTCGTGAAAGCCCGAAGCGGCGCTCCCGCCCTTTCAGGTCCATACTCAGGGAATGCCTGTACATATCTGCCGCCGCTCAAACAGGCATCGGCGAATACCTTGGCTGCGGTTACAGTACCCTGTCCCCCTCTGCCATGCCAGCGTATTTCTACATTCTCTGCCATACTTTCCTCCTTGCGGCCTACCCTTTCCCAGCCGCCCTCATTTTTTTCATCAGTGAAACATGTATTCTGATATTTCAGGGGTAGATTTTTATTATACACTGTAATTATGCCATCTGCACCAGTCTGTTTAAAAATTTTTACTCGCCTGTCTCCGGGGGGTATCGGAAGAAATAGTATTCATTCCTATGAAAATGATACAATATTCCCGCTTATGGGAAAAATCGTTGTCATTGCAAATCAAAAGGGTGGAGTCGGAAAGACCACTACGGCGGTCAATCTTTCGGCCTCTCTGGCCCTGGCGGATCTCGATATCCTGGCAATAGACACCGATCCGCAGGGAAATCTCTCGAGCGGTCTTGGAATAAACAGGGACGAAATTTCCAAAAGCCTGTATGATGTCTATTCAGGCAAGTGCAGTCTTGAAGAAGCGATCACCGATACACAAATCCCTCACCTGAAGCTCGTCCCTTCGACAATCGATCTCCTTGCGGTTGAGGTCGAACTAATAAACAGGGACGAAAGGGAAAAGGCCCTTCTTAAGGCCCTCTCAGATTTAAAGGACAGATACCGCTACATATTCATAGATTGCCCGCCATCTCTCGGTCTGCTGACCCTTAATGGTCTAGTTGCAGCGGATTCAATACTCGTTCCCGTCCAGTGTGAATACTATTCTCTCGAAGGTCTGGGCCTCCTTACGAGGACGCTCAAACTCGTCCGCTCCTCCTTCAATCCCGGGATTGAGATAGAAGGCATTGTCCTTACGATGTTCGATCCCCGGAATACGCTTTCACACCAGGTAGCTGAAGAGGTCAGGAAACATTTCGGAGACAAGGTCTATAAAACCCTGATTCCACGAAACGTCACTCTGGGTGAAGCCCCGAGCCACGGCAAGCCGGCAATTCTTTACGACGCCCGCTCTCGCGGAGCGCAGAGCTACGTAGCCCTTGCAAAGGAGATATTGCATGAAAGCAGCGCTCGGTAAGGGCCTTGATGCATTGCTTCCCGACAGGGGAGGAGATGTCATCCAGATCGACATCAGGAAGATTCTCCCTAACAAGAACCAGCCGAGAAAGGTCTTCAAAGACGAAGCACTCCGGGAACTGGCCGCTTCTATCAAGGAAAAAGGAGTGCTTCAGCCCGTCATCGTGTCCCGCGAGGCAGATGGCACGTTCAGGCTCGTCGCGGGCGAGCGAAGATGGAGAGCTTCGTCGCTTGCCGGACTTAAAAAGATACCGGCACTCGTCAAAGAGGTATCATCGCAGGACGCAATCGAGATTGCACTGATAGAAAATATCCAGCGGGAAGAGCTGAATCCCATCGAAACCGCAACCGCATTCAACAGCCTTATGAAGGATTTCAAACTGACGCAGGAGGAGCTTTCCGACAGGGTGGGAAAAGAACGCGCTACGGTTGCAAATTACCTCCGTATCCTCAAACTGCCCGATGAAGTAAAATCGTTCATCAACGAAGGGGCGCTTTCCATCGGACATGCCAAGGCCCTGCTGTCGATTGAGGACAGACTCGAACTGATAGAAGCGGCACGAAAGATCGTCCGCGACGGATTGAGTGTCAGGGCCGCAGAAGCCCATTGCAACGGCCTGAAGACACCCTCTTCAGTTGTGGCTAAAAGGCCCCGCAACAAAGAAAAAAAGAAACTCCCTGAGGTTGCAGATCTCGAAGACCGGCTCATCCGTGCCTTAGGCACCAAGGTCCGCCTGCAGCACAAGGGGAAAAAGGGCCGGATCGAAATCGAATACTACTCTTTGGACGAACTCGATCGGCTTCTCGAACTTCTTTTGGGTAAATGATTCAGGAATTCCGCCACTGCGGAAGACCAGACTTCATATCCCTTGCTGCTCAGATGCACTCCATCTTCCTCAAGACATTCGGTCTTAGGCGCGCCTGACTCAACGATAAAACTTCTGTACACGTCAAGGAATGCAAGTCCGATCTTTTTCGAAAGTGAATTCAACTGTTGGTTTATCGACTCAATCTTTCTGTTGTCCACCCACATCGCGGCAGGTAATACACTTTGAGCGATAATGATCGCCGAAGGATATGCCAGCTTAAGGCTTCTCAGTATCCGTTCGTATTCCGGCAGGATGTCATAATCTTCCATGGCGATATTGTTGATGCCGGTCATAATGAAGATGATATCCGGGGCACTGGCGCTGCCCATTATTCTCCGGATGCGGGACGAAAGGCCCTGGACCGTTTCGCCTGCAAGTCCGAGATTCAGGACCTCATGCTCCGGAAACCGGCCCTGCCAGTCGTAAAACTCCGTGAGCGAATCGCCGAGAAAAAATATGGTCAAAGGATTACTCATTTTACTATTTTAATCAGTTTCGGCAGAATTAGGGAGCTCTGAAATTTTCGCCGCGCAGACTCCGCTCAACCTACAAAAACAATTCCCTCTTTTCAGTAATCGCTGCTCCTATGAATGCGCTGAACAACGGGTGCGGCTCGATCGGTCTCGATTTGAATTCGGGATGAAACTGACATCCCAGGAACCACGGATGGCCCCTGAGCTCGACTATCTCAACGAGTTCCGCATCCGGAGACAGTCCGCTGATGACCAATCCCTTTGAAGTAAGAAGCTCACGGTATTTATTGTTGAACTCGTAGCGGTGGCGATGTCTTTCGGATATCTCTTTGCCTCCGTATGCCTTGATGGCATGTGTACCCTCCTGCAGGACCGCGGGGTAGGCGCCCAGCCTCATCGTGCCGCCCATCTGGGAATCGGCACTCCTCTCCTCGATCTTGCCGGAACGGTGATTGTACCAGCGCTCCATCAAATAAATAACCGGGTCTTTGATCTGCTGGTCAAACTCTGTACTGTTGGCTGCAAGGCCGCATACATTGCGGCTGAACTCTATAACCGCCAGTTGCATACCAAGACAGATGCCGAAATACGGGATCTTCTTTTCCCTCGCGTATTTCACAGCCGCGATCTTGCCCTCGATCCCCCTGCTTCCGAACCCTCCGGGAACGAGAATGCCGTCGACCTCCGCCAGATACCGTTCGCCGCCGTGGGCCTCGATATCTTCGGAGTCGACCCACTTCAGATTCACGCGGGCGTTGTTCGATATCCCGCCGTGTATCAGGGCCTCTTCGAGACTTTTATATGAATCCTTGAGGTTTACATATTTCCCGACGATGGCGATAGTACACTCGAACTTGGGGTTCTTGATCCTGTCAACAACCCGGCCCCATATTGCCACATCAGGCGCAGGAAGGTTGAGGGACAATTTCTTTTCGATCAGGGTGTCCAGCCCCTCGGACATGAAGGAAAGTGGCACCTCGTAGACCGTGCTCACATCCATAGCCGCAATTACAGCATCGGGGTCAAGGTTACAGTGAATGGCTATCTTCCTCTTCATTTCCGAAGGTATAGGCCTGTCCGTCCGGCACAGCAGTATATCAGGCTGGATACCGATCTCCCTCAGCTCGTTCACGCTGTGCTGGGTGGGCTTGGTCTTCAGTTCACCGGCTGTTTTTATATACGGCACAAGCGTCAGATGTACATAGAAGACATTCTCCTTGCCTACATGGTAGCGGAATTGCCTGATGGCCTCCAGAAAGGGAAGACTTTCGATATCACCGACCGTGCCGCCGATCTCGACGATGTTGATGTCATATTTATCCGAAGCCGCTGACTTGATCGCTTCCTTGATTTCGTCCGTAATGTGAGGGACCACCTGCACTGTGTCGCCGAGATAATCCCCCCTGCGCTCCTTTGTTATGACGTTGTAATATATCTTTCCGGTTGTGTAGTTGTTGACGATCGATGCCCGCAGATGCGTAAAGCGTTCGTAATGACCGAGATCGAGGTCTGTCTCGCAGCCGTCGTCGGTGACAAAAACCTCGCCGTGCTCGAATGGACTGAGGGTTCCCGGATCGACGTTTATATAAGGATCAAGCTTTTGAACGGTCACCCTTAGGCCCTTAGCTTCGAGAAGCGCGCCAATGGCCGCTGCCGCAATTCCTTTCCCTAATGCAGAAACAACTCCTCCGGTTATGAAGATATATTTAGGCATTTTTCCACCTTTTTCAGGTCCATCGGCGTGTCGACCCCGATGGTCTCATAGATTGTTTCTTTGACCTTTATCACTATGCCGTTTTCAAGCGCCCTGAGTTGCTCCAGTTTTTCGATCCCTTCAAGACGCGAAGGCCGGAGCCCGGAAAAACGCATTAAAATGTCGGTCCGGAATGCATAAATGCCGATATGCTTAAACATATCAAGCGCTTCCGTTTTTTCGCTTTTAACTTCTTTGGAACCAAACAAATCCCTGTGGTAGGGTATCGGAGCGCGCGAAAAATAAAGCGCAAACCCGTCATCATCGAAGACCGCCTTAACCACATTGGGGTCGTAAATTTCGGAAGCATCCTTTATCCTTTTGACAAGGGTCCCGATGCCGGCCCTGTCGTCTTCCATCAGGGATACAACCTCGTCGATCATTTCAGGCATAATCATCGGCTCGTCGCCCTGCACGTTCACAACGATTTCGAAAGAATGACCGGATTTCCGTATCACTCCGGCGGCCTCGGCTATCCTGTCGGTCCCGGACGAATGCAACTCAGACGTCATAATGGCGCTACCGCCGAACCCCTCGACTGTATCAAAAATAACCTTACTGTCAGTTGCAACAAAGACTGCACTGACCAGCCTGGCCGCCCTTGATCTCTCAAAAACATGCTGGATCATGGGTCTGCCGAGTAAAAGAGAGAGGGGTTTTCCGGGGAAGCGGCTCGATTGATATCTGGATGGTATGATAACGATAGCAGACATAACTTTTTCTATGATAACATAAAAGGTGACAATTAATTACAGATTCGGGGGGGACAGATGAAACTGCTGGGACGCCTGAATTATGCGTACTTTTACGCTTTATTCGGAGGTGTATTGCTTGTTCTGTCATTTCCGACATTCGACCTGTTTCCCCTTGCGTGGCTGGCCCTTGCTCCACTTCTCGTAGTGTTGTATGACATGCCCAAAAAAGAAGCCTTCAGGGCAGGGTTGCTTTTCGGGCTTGTTTACTTTTTCGGCACGGTTTATTGGATATATCATTCAATCCATTACTACGGCTCTATCTCTCTAATCCCAAGCATTGCTATAGTGTTTTTACTGAGCCTTTATCTCAGTCTCTATACCGCTGCTTTCTGCAGCCTGTATTCGATGATTATCAGAAAGACCGATTTGCCTGCCCTTTTTGTAGCGCCTGTTTTGTGGACCGCACTAGAGCTGCTGCGGTCTTACGCCCTTTCGGGATTTCCCTGGTCAAGCCTGGGATACAGCCAATATAGATTCGTCGTTTTCATCCAGAGCGCCGATATCATCGGCGTTTACGGCATCTCTTTTCTGGTTGTGGCATTCAACGGAGCTGTGGCAGACTTTTTCATCATGAGGAGACGTGTGATAGAACGGCCTCTTTATTCCCGGATTTATACATTTGCCGGATGGATCATTCTGGCAATCGTGCTGATCACAGATATCGGATACGGATTTTACAGGCTGTATCAGCAAAGACCGGGCTCAAGCATAAATGTGGCCGTTATCCAGGGCAACATCGAGCAGGACAGAAAATGGGATCCTGCATATCAGAAATATGTTATTGACGTTTATAAAGGTCTCACGACTGAAGCAACCCGTCACGAACCGGCTGCACGGGGAGTGGATCTTGTTGTCTGGCCTGAAACCGCAATTCCTTTCTTTTTCAGAACTGATAAAGCGCTGACTGAAGACCTCGTTTCTTATCAGAAAGGAATTGATTCTTATCTGTTGTTCGGAAGCGTGCTGATGAAAAACGAACCTAGAGAGTCATACTCCAATAGCACCGTCCTTCTGACCAAAGATGGAACGGTCTCGTATATTTATGATAAAATTCATTTAGTTCCTTTCGGCGAATATGTACCGCTAAGGAACGTTCTTTTCTTTATTAACAAACTGGTTGTAGGTGTCGGCGATTATATCCCGGGAGACAGTTATATCAGGGCAATAACCCCGTTCGGCAGTTTCGCTACCCCTATCTGCTATGAGATCGCATTCCCTGGGATGGTCCGCAAATTCTATGTAAAGGGCGGCGATTTTATAGTGACGGTTACCAACGATGCCTGGTTCGGCAGTACCAGTGGTCCTTATCAGCATTTCAGTATTGCGGTTTTCAGGGCCGTTGAAAACAGGAAGCCCGTGATCAGGGCAGCTAACACCGGCATATCCGGCTTTATAGACAGCAGTGGAAGGATATTGGAAGCAACATCGCTCTTCAGCAGGACAGCGCTCAAGGCGGAACTGCAGACCGACAGGACATTGACATTCTATTCCAAATACGGTGATCTGTTTTCATGTCTGAGCATCATCGTATCGGTGCTGTTGATTTTAAGGTTCCGCAAAAGATAATTCAGAATACGCGGAGGTAACAGTATGCTTTTACAGAATGAACTTCAGGAAGACCTCAAGAATATAAAAGAGAGGCTTGCCTCCTTACGAGGTTATCTTTGATGTTGCCAAAAGAAAAGATGATCTTGTCCTTATAGAAAAAGAACTGTCCTCAGCAGAGGTCTGGTCCTCTCCCGGCAAACTGAAAGAGTTGCAAAAGAAAAAAGCCAATATTCTGGAAAACCTCTCTCCTTTGGAATCAGCTATCAAAAGGGCTTCATATCTTGAAGATTCTATCGAAATCCTTGAAGAAGACGAGGGAGAGATATTTTCCGAAGAAATACGCAGAGAGCTCGACGGACTGAAATCCTATTTGGACGATGTCGAACTAAGATTGCTTCTTTCAGGTGAGGCCGACAAAAATAATGCAATCGTAACCATCCACCCAGGCGCGGGCGGCGTAGAAAGCCAGGACTGGGCCCAGATGCTTATGCGGATGTATTTCAGATGGGCGGAAACACATGATTACAAGACTGAAATAGCAGACCTGCAGACGGGCGAAGAAGCAGGGATTAAAGGAGTCACTTTTACAGTTGCAGGTCCATATGCTTACGGTTATCTAAAGGCCGAGGCCGGAATACACAGGCTCGTAAGGATATCTCCTTTCGATGCCAACAAGAGAAGGCATACATCGTTTGCAGCAGTGCTTATCTATCCAGAGATTGAAGATGATATCGTTGTAGAAATCAGAGATGAAGACCTGAAGATAGATACTTACAGGTCCTCCGGTGCCGGAGGACAGCATGTAAACAAGGTGTCCTCCGCCGTTCGCATTACTCATTTACCGACTGGGATAATAGTGGCATGTCAGAGTGAGCGTTCACAACTGAGAAACAGGGAGCTGGCAATGAAGATTGTAAGATCGAGGATTTATGATCTGACTTTAAAGTCTAGGGAAAAGAAGATAGAGGGTTTCATAGGCGATAAAAAAGATATATCCTGGGGGAACCAGATCAGATCATATACGTTGCAGCCTTATCGTTTAGTAAAGGATCACAGGACGAATGTTGAGATGGGTGATGTTGATTCTGTTTTGGACGGACGCATTGATGTTTTTATCACAGCTTATCTGAAATCTATCAGATAAGTTTTGATTGATCATTACTATTATTATATTTATATATACTTTAAAAGCTTTATTAATAGGTGCAGGTGAAATGTTTAAAAAGTGAAAATAGGATATATTTTCAATAAATTAAGACATAGAATAAGTTTTGGTAGTTTTCATTTGGTGGAGCATAAATCGTTAATTTTTTTTTATGCACAGAATGGCTGACATTTTATTGCCCTGTTTTTTACGTATAGGCTATAATTAGCGGAACAAAGGATATTCGGTTTTTAACAATTGTTAATTAGTTGTTGATAAATATATCTAAAAAACAAATTTTATTATTATGGCAGAGGCGATGAACGAAAAAGAGGATTTGTGGAACAGCGCCTTTTCAAAGATACATGAAAAGGTAGGCGACAGTATTTTTGAACTTTGGTTCAAGCCTATGAAACTCCTTCAACTCAAAGATAAAACGGCTGCCATCGAGATCCCGAACCGTTTTTTCAAAGATTGGGTCGAGGACAATTATCCAAATATAATAAGCGAAGCAATGGAGGGATATCTCGGACATTCGGTTTCTGTGAAATTCAGGATTGGCGCCAAAGAAGACGGGGCGTTAAAAAAAATAGATTCGAAGAATGAAAGCAGGCGGACGAGACTTGCAAGCAGAGGTATCTATCTGAATCCGAAATATACCTTTGATTCTTTTGTCGTCGGTATGTCAAATCAGTTCGCGCATGCGGCTGCAAAAAGGATATGCGACGGACCGGGATGTGTCTACAACCCACTTTTTATTTATGGGGGAGTAGGGCTTGGCAAGACGCATCTCATTAACGCAATCGGCAACGAGATTGTCGATAAATTTCCGGGCAAAATAGTTTATTATGTTTCTGCCGAACAATTCACCAACGAGGTTATCTCATCGATAAGACATGAGAAGATGGGCGAATTCAAAGACAAGTACCGCAATGCAGATATACTGCTGGTGGATGACATCCAGTTCATCGCCGGAAAGACCGCGACGCAGGAGGAGTTTTTCCACACTTTCAATTCTCTCTATGCGCGACAGAGCCAGATCGTCATATCCAGTGACAGGGCACCGATGGACATCTCAGACATTACCGACAGGCTTAGATCAAGATTCGGCATGGGGCTTATTGCCGATATCCAGTGGCCTGAAGTCGAAACAAAGGTAGCGATTCTTTACAAAAAAGCTGAGGCCGAAAGGCTTGTCGTCCCCGAGGATGTCGCCTATTTCATCGCATCGAGGGTTAAGTCGAACATCAGGGAGCTTGAAGGCTGCCTCATAAAGCTTGGCGCCCATTCTTCTCTTACAGGGATGCCTATCGACATCAATCTTGCCAGGAACGTACTTAAGGACCTTATTTCGGAAGAGGACAAACCACTTACCGCTGAAGCGATTCTGAAAACGGTCAGTGATTATTTCGGGGTCAAGCCTGCAGATATCAGGGGCAAGAAAAGGACGAAGGAAATCGCAAACGCCAGGCAGATCGCAATGTATATCGTTAAACAGCTGACGCCGCTCTCCTTGAGCGATATCGGAAGGGCCTTCGGCGGCAAAGACCACGCGACGGTTATATATTCATGCAAACAGGTAGAAGAGAAACGTTCTTCGGATGAGAACCTGAGCAAAGGGATCGAAAATATCATAAAAAAAATAAAGGTATCTTAACATCAGGAAATAATAAGGTTGCGATTGGAGGAACCATGAAGGTAAAAGTCGACAGAAATGAGCTGCTGAAGAAGCTTTCCGACATCCAGAACATTGTTGAAAAACGCAATACAATGCCCATACTCAACAATTTTCTTCTGTGGGCCGACAACGGTGGCTCGACAATAACAGCCACCGACCTCGAAACTGCACTTAAGGGCCCAATCGAACTGACTGTATTCGAAGAAGGCAAGATGTGCATCCCGGCCAAAAAACTCTTCGAGATAGTCAGGGAAATGGACGGCGAAATCGTACTGGAGTCTGCCGACAACCAGTGGATCAAGATCAAATGCGGAAAAAGCCATTTCAGACTGGCCTGTATAGCGCCCGATGAATTTCCTATCTGGCCTTCGATCTCCGCGGCCGATGCCAAGACAGTCGATCTTGATACGACTATCCTCCTCGATACAATCGAAAAGACACTTTATGCCGCCGGAGAATCGGACACCAGATATGTATTGAACGGCCTGCTCTTTCATTTGAAGACCGACCAGGAACTAAATGTTGTCGGTACCGACGGGCATCGGCTGGCACTTTTAAGGAAAAATATTGCGGAGCCACTCGGTGAAGAAATGAAGCTCATACTCTCCAGAAAGTCGGTTTCCGAGCTGCGGCGCTTTCTTGATGAAGAGCAGAAGCCGGTGAAGATCACGATCGGGAAAAATCATATTCTCTTTTCAGTTGCAGGCATACAATTTCTTACCAGGCTCATCGAGGGGACATATCCGAATTACGAGCAGGTCATCCCTCCGGACAATACAAAGACAATGACCGTCGGTC
>Ga0335071_10008430_pt1 | contig 10583 bp, 7 predicted proteins | sample Lox_Sample_15_FD_206724 | JGI IMG/M metagenome (GOLD analysis project Ga0335071, IMG submission 206724) | Soil microbial communities from Loxahatchee National Wildlife Refuge, Florida, United States - Lox_Sample_1.5 | ecosystem: Environmental > Terrestrial > Soil > Wetlands | place: USA: Florida...
ATCTTCGTCTTCCCCTTGAGCTGGGGCACCCCCAGGAGATGGGCCAGCCTCTTGAACTGACCGTCCCCCACCTCTCCGTTCGAGCCGACCGGGTTCTTCACCCCGGAGTGCCGCGCAACGGAGTTCACACCGAAGAAGACGACGTCGCCTGCCACCTTGGCATACGGAAACGCCTTCCCGTGCGACCCGAACATGCAGCGGTCGAACGCTTCCTTGAACGCCGACCGGAACGTCTCCACCTGGGCCTCAACGTCCGTGTGCCGGACCCTGCGGGGGAACGTGAGGATATCCTCCGCCCTGTGCACGCCGCCGAAGACGTCGTGATTGCCGATGACGACGGAGAGCTTCGAGGAATCGAGAAGACCGGCGTTCTTGAACAGCCTGCGCCCGATCTCGAACTCCCGCCCGTCCGCATCCGCCGCGATATCGCCCGTCACCACGACGTGGTCGACGCGCCTGCGCCGGATTTCCTCCAGCAGCCGCCGCGCACGACGCAGGTTCGAGCGCTTGTGCTCGGCACTCAGGTGAAGATCGGCGATGTGGGCAATCCGGAAGGGCTCCATCACGCAGCCCTCCTCATCCTCCCCGCGGATGCCAGATCCACATAGCCCGCAAAGAGGCGGTCGAATATGCGCTCCCAGGTCTGCGCCGAAGCGAATTCCAGCGCGGCGCGGCCCATGGCGGCCCGTTCTTCCGGCCGGTCGAGCATGAATGCGATCTTCGCCGCGAGATCCTCTCCGTCCCTCGGCTCCGCCAGGAGTCCCGTCGCCCCCGACCTGACGAACCCGGACGCTCCCCCTTCGCGGGCGCACACCGGGGGAATCCCGGAGGCCATCGCCTCCAGCGTGACGTTCCCGAACGTCTCGGTGGTCGATGGAAAGACGAACACTTCGCTGGAGGCGTAGGCGGCGGCGAGGGCCTCTCCGCCGATCTGGCCCAGAAAGACCGCCTGCGGCATCATCGCCTGGAGCTCCGAGCGGACAGGACCGTCGCCCGCCAGCACGAACACCGCGTCGTCGCGCCGCGCGGTGGTGATCCGGTACGCCTCGGCGAGCGTCTTCAGGTCCTTCTCCCACACAAGCCGTCCCGCGAAGAGGAGCACCGTCTTCCCTTCGAAGCCGTGCGACCGCCGCCACTCTTCGGAGCGGTAGACCGGGTTGAACATCCCCGTATCCACGCCGTGCGGAAGGAACTCCGTCGTCACGAACCCGTGCGCGCGCAGCTCTTTCCGGATGGGTTCCGAAGGGACGTACACGCGGTCACAGTCGTTGTACAGATTCCGCAGGTATGTCCAGCTGAACGCTTCGAGCGCCTTGATCTTGTAGTATTTCGCGTAGCTCGGGAAATGCGTGTGGTACGTCGCGACGACCGGGATCCCCGCGCGCCGGCCGTACCGGACCGCGGCGCGCCCGAGGGGACAGGGGCTGTTGACATGAATGACGTCCGGATCGAACGCCGCAAGCCGCGCCTCGAAATGCTTCTGTCCCGGCACCGCGAAGCGGTAGTCGGGGTAGAGCGGGAACTTCACCGACGGGACGCGGTGCATGGGCACCGGCTGGAGGGACGCGGGCGGAACGATGGGGGAAAAGAACTCGCTCTCGATGCCCGTCTCCCGGAGAGCGTCGATGAGCCGGTACAGCACGCGCGTGACGCCGTCGTGCCCGGGCCTCATCGTCCCTGCAAAGTATGCCACACGTAGCCGGTGACTTCCGGCGCGTGGCGCGAGCGTCTGAGCGCTTGTCCCGTTCACGCGTGCCCTTTCTGCGATGAGCGTTCCCCCGTGATAAAATCAGCTACGAACAGCAGCACACACAGCGTGAAATAGAATGCGGCCTTCATGGTGCACCTCACCGTTAACGGCCTCAAGATACCCACTGTGTTTTACGTGAGTGTTACGCCAATGTTATGAATGCGTTAAATGCCCTCAAATCATTGACGTTGCGCGGCGAAATCCGGATATTGGCGCGCACACGTCACTTACAGATGCCCGGAAAGAGCCTGTTCTCCCGTATTGTCGATTTCCTCATACCCCGCGTCGCCGCGGGTCTGAAAGTCCCCGCCGAAGCGCTCCGGATGTTCCGCAGCGCAAACGCGCTCAGCGGCCTGGACCGCAGCACGCTGCCGACCGAGCTGATCCCGCTCAACACGATCCAGCTCTCCCGGGGGCTCCTCAACTTCACCGTTCTGCAGAGCCTCGACGGATGGGTGCTCCCCTACTGGGCGGAGAGGCAGTACGATCCGTCGGATCCGGGCTTTGTCCCCCGATCACACCTCGGGCTCTCCATCAACGTTACGCGGAGAAACTGGACCGCCGTCGGCTCTCCGCCGTTTCACCGCGAGCCGGTCGTCGACCCCCGCGGCGCCGTGATGCCGTTCTCAAACCGGTGGACGATCGAGCCGTGGCTTAAATCCGGCGGGACGGTCTTCTTCCCCTCGCGCGCCGGTGCTGTCCGCCAGTGGCTGCGGGACGAACTTCCGGTCGTCACCACCGCGTTTGACTGCGGTGCGCTCGTCCTTGAGGAGACCGTGTCGGTTACCGGGGCCACGCTTGCGGTGGATGTGACGGTGACAAACACAGGCGCCGCCCCGGCCGCCTGCGAGCTGGCGTTCGCCGTGCGGCCGTTCAACGCGGAGGGGGCATGCCTCCTCGGCTCAATTTACCTGGACAGCGGCCGCCACGCCTTCGTGCTCGATGCAGCGGAGGAGGTGATGCTCCCCGGGGCCCCTTCGGCAGTCCACTGCTCGAACCGTTCAGAGGGGGATTCCGCGGCGGCATTCGCCGCGGGCACCGACCCGGGCGCTCCATCCGCAGCGGCCTGCGACGCGGGACTGGCAAACGGCTGGGCGGCGTACCCGCTCACGCTCGGGCCCGGCGAGCACCGGACACTCCGGTCCACCGTGTCGCTCGACGGGAAGGGAACGCCTGCAGGGACGATCGATGAGGCCGCCGGGGCATGGAGAAGCGTGCTCGACGGCGGGACGGTGATTGACACGCCCGACTCCGCCGTGAACGCGCTTCTCCGGTCGTCCCTTTCCACGCTCCTCCTTCTCGCCGACGGCGATGCGATCACGCCGGGCCCCTGGACATACCACCAGTTCTGGTTCCGGGACGCCGCGGTGATGCTCCGCGCGCTCGATGCATTCGGCCACCACGGGATTGTACGCGACGTCCTCCGCTCCTACCCTTCCCGGCAGGAGTCCTCGGGGTACTTCCGGTCACAGCAGGGAGAATGGGATTCGAACGGCCAGGCCCTCTGGACCGCGTGGCAGCACGCATGCCTTGCCCACGACGATGCGATTGCACCGGAGATGGAGGCCGCGCTCCGCAAGGGGGCCGATTGGATTTCCCGGAAGACCCGTGATGAGGACGACGGCCTGCTCCCCAGGGGGCTGAGCGCCGAGCATCTCGGTCTCGCGGACAGATATTTCTGGGACGACTGGTGGTCGGTGGCGGGACTGGAAGGCTACGCGCGGCTCTGCCTGAGGCGCGGAGACCAGGCGGAAGCCCGCCGGGCACGCGGGGAAGCGGCGGCACTCCGGGGGACGGTTGAGGCGGCGGTTGCCGCGGTGATGCAGGCACGCGGTCTCGGCGAAATCCCGGCAGGACCGGCGCGCGGCGTCGACAGCGGCATGATTGGCTCCTGCGCGCCCTGGTATCCCCTCCAGGTCTACCCGCCGGAGGACCCGCGGCTGAGAAGGACGCTCGAAACGCTCATGGCGCGCTACGGCCTTCGCGGGATGTTCTTCCAGAACTTCATACACTCGGGGATGAACGCGTACCTGACGCTCCAGATCGCGCAGGCCTGGCTCTACGCCGGTGAGCGTGAGACGTTCTGGGAGATGTTCTGCACTGTCGCGCGCCACGCCTCGCCGACACTGAACTTCCCGGAGGCGATACATCCCCTCACCGGGGGAGGAGCCATGGGGGACGGCCACCACGGGTGGGCGGCCGCCGAAGTCGCAATGGCGCTCAGGAATGCGTTCGTCAGCGAGCTGTGGTCGGGAGACCGCCCGGACATCACGCTCCTCGGGGGAATCCCCCGCGCGTGGTTTGCAGCCGGGAAGCGGCTCTCAATTCTGGGCGCGCCGGTCCCCGGGGGGATTATCAGCCTGCGGGTGGAGTGCGGAGAGGCGGAAACGGACATCGGGATCGAGTTCGAGGAACGGGACCGGGGTGGGGCACGACGGTGGAGCCTCAGGATCCCGGCGGAGGTCTCACGGGTCACTGTGAACGGCCGCGCGGCCGCCGCGGTCGCCGTGGAGGAGAACGAAACTACGATCACGCTCGTCCCCGCCCCGGGGACGACAGCGGTGGTGCTGGATTGCCGCGTCGCTGAGAAGCGCTCCTCGCAATGACAGCTATGAAGCGCTCGCAATGACAGCTATGAAGCGATCGCAATGACGGCTATGAAGCGAAGCAATCTCGGGCGCGCTCAGCCCGTGAACCTGTACCCGATCCCCGACTCTGTGAGGATCAGCTGCGGGCGCGACGGGTTTTCTTCCAGCTTCTTGCGCAGCTGTCCCACGTAGACGCGGAGGTACTGGGTCTCCTCGGCAAAAGCCGGTCCCCAGATCTGCTCGAGGATATACCTGTGCGTGAGCACTTTCCCCGCGTTCCGCACGAACAGCGCCAGCAGCGAAAACTCCGTCCCCGTCAGGTGCACCACCTCCCCCCTGCTTTTCACCACGCGCGCATCCATGTCGATCGTAACGGGTCCCGCCTCGATCGCACCCTTCTCCTGGAGCGACGGCCTGTGTCGCATGGCGCTCCGGATCCTGGCCGCAAGCTCCCCCTGCCGGAAAGGCTTGATGAGGTAATCGTCCGCCCCCGCCTCGAGGCATGTGATAATGTCGTGCTCCGTGTTTCTCACGGAGAGGATCAGGATCGGGACGGTGGACTGCCGGCGGATCTTTTTCAGGACTTCTGTCCCGTCGGTATCCGGCAGGCCGAGATCAAGCACGACGGCTTCAGGCCGGTCCGTCCCCGCCCGTATGACTCCCTCCTCCCCGGTTGCGGCCTGCGTGACGCTGAAACCGTTTGACTCGAGCGTGATCTGGAGGAGCCGTCTGATCTGGAGCTCATCCTCAATCACGAGCACGAGCGGGGCTGTCGATGGAGCGGTCATTCGGCCTCGGGCACGGGAAATTTCTCGAGCGGGAGCCGGATAGTGAACTTCAGCCCTCCCGCCGGGCGGTTCTCCGCCCTGATCGATCCCCGGTGAGCTTCGACAAAGCCTCGCGCGATCGAGAGACCGAGCCCCGTTCCCCCGGTGCGGCTCCCCGGGGCGCGGAAGAACTTGTCAAAGACCTTCTCCAGCACTTCCTTCGGCAGGCCGGGTCCGTTGTCTTCCACCTCGATCACGCACTCGTTTCCCTCGCCGCGCCCCCTGATCCCGATCGTCGAGCCGGGGGGGGTATAGAGCGATGCGTTGAGGAGCAGGTTGGTGAGCACCTGCTCCAGAAGCGCGAAGTCGACCTTCAGAAGCACGATATCGGCCGGCAGGTCGATCTCCAGGCGGAATCCCGAGAGCTCCTGCCGCGTCCTTGACACGGCCGAGTTTACCAGATCCGCCAGGTCGCACCAGTCAAGCTTCGGACGGATCAGCCCCGACTCCAGTCGCGTCATGTCGAGCAGATTCTCGACGAGCCGGTTGAGCCGTGTTGCGGCCTCATGGATCTCGCCGATGAGCTCCCTCCGCGCGGCGGGCCGCTCCGCGACCCTGTCGTCGAGCAGGCTCTCGGACGTTCCCATGATCGCCGACAGCGGTGTGCGCATTTCATGGGAGATGGAGTTGAACAGCGTCTTGTAGAGGCGCTCAGACTCCTCCACGACCACCGCCTTCTTCGTGATGTCGTTCAGCGTCTCCCGCTCGATGGCCGAAGCGATCTGCCGGATGAAGTTCTCCAGCAGCGCCTCCTGGTCGATCGTCAGCTTCGTTTCCCCCCGGAGGCGCACGCCCAGGACCCCGAGGGGATAGCGGGGGCCCGAGATGGGAAAGTAGGTCGCGGTGGCGGACGGGAGCGTGTCCGTCGACCTGCCGGCGGGCTTCTCGTTCCAGTAGACCCACGCGGCGACTCCCATCTCCTTCTCGCCCACGGTGAGCGTACTTGCCGGGTGCGCCGCCGTGAAAATGTCGCCGTCGGTCTGGCCGAGGAACAGGACGACATCGGCGTCGAAAAACTTCCGCACATTGCCGATCGCGGCTTCCGCTACCGCGTCCTTGGTGCGCGCCACGGAGAGATCGCGGGAGAGCGTATAGAGAGCCACGGCCCGGCTTTCCCTGAGCCGTCCCGCCCGCTCCTGCGCGCGGTTCCTCGATGTGAGGATGCCGAGCACGAGCGCGATGCCGAAGTACATCAGGAGCATCAGGATATCGGGAACGCGGCTGACGGAAAACGTGAACACCGGGGGGATGAAGAGGTAGTCCCAGATCACCGCGCTCAGCGTTGCAGCCAGGAGCACGGGCCCCATCCCGAACCGGAGCGGGAGGAGCGCGACCGTGAACAGGAGGACCAGCGCCACAGTCTGGTACTCGATTATGCCCGAGAGGGGATAACAGGCCGCCGCCACGAGGAGCGGCACCGCCCCCGCCGTGAGGTACTGGCGGATGCCGGAGTGGACTTCCAGCAGGCTCCACCGGCGCCGTTCGGGCTCGTCGGTTCCCTCTCCCCCGATCACGTGAACGTCCAGGTCGCCGCTCTTGTCGATGAGCTCCTGGAGCAGACCCGACGAGCGCTGGAAGTGCCCCTTGCGGGGTTTGCCGATCAGGATCTGCGAGCAGTTCTCCTGGCGCGCCACGCGGATCAGCGCGTCGCTCACGCTTTCGTCGGAGGTGCTGACGAACTCCGCCCCGAGCGATCGCGCGAGCGCAATGTTCTTCGCGAGCAGCTCCTGCTCTGCCTGCGTGGGCGTGGCGGAAGACTCGACGTGGAGAGCGACCCAGGAGGCGTCCTGCGTGAAGGCCATCCTGCGCGCCCACCGGATGAGCTGGACGGAATGGGGGCTGCCGCTGATCCCGACCAGGAGCCGCTGGCCGGATTTCCAGGGACCGGGGATGCGGTTGGTCCGCATGTAATCCCTGAGCTGCCTGTCAACCCGTTCGGCGGTCAGCCGGAGCGACATCTCGCGGAGCGCGGTGAGATTTCCCTTCCGGAAGAAGCTCTCGATCGCCCGCGTTGAGCGGTCAGGCGTGTACACCTTCCCTTCCGCGAGCCGCTCCAGCAGCTCGTCGGGAGAGATGTCGATCAGCTCCACCTCGTCCGCACGCTCGAGGATGGAATCGGGAACCGTTTCGCGGACGATGCTCCCGGTGATCTGGGCGACCGCATCGGCCCTGCTCTCCAGGTGCTGGACGTTCAGCGTGGTATAGACGTCGATCCCGCTGTCGAGGAGCTCCCCGACGTCCATGTAGCGCTTCGTGTGCCGTGAGCCGGGGGCGTTGGAATGGGCCAGCTCGTCTACCAGGACGAGCTTCGGCCTGCGGGCGAGGATGGCATCGAGGTCCATCTCCTCGAGCCGGGTCCCCCTGTACTCCAGCTGCTTCCGGGGGAGAATCGTGAGACCCTCCAGAAGGGCTTCGGTCTCGCGGCGCCCGTGCGTTTCCACGATGCCCACCACGATGTCGACGCCGTGGGCCTTCGCATCGTGGGCGGCCTTGAGCATGTCGTAGGTCTTCCCGACGCCGGCGGACATGCCGAAGAAGATCTTCAGCCTGGCCCTCGCCCGGTTCTCCTCGTCACGCTTTATCGCGCTGAGGAGGGCGTCGGGATCTGGGCGTTGTTCATCCGGAGACTGCATTGTCGCGTCGGCTGTGAGACAATCGTCACTATAAAACAAAAAAAAGGAGCGGATGCAAGGCGTGTCCCGCCGGTTTTCCTTGCACCCCCGGCACCGGAATGGTACATTGTGGAGACTGTCTGTACACCGTAACCAGTGAGACCGTCTCGTGCCGGACGCCCCGCTCATTCATCACATCGTGTGGCTCGCCGCAATACTCGCGGCGGGAAAAATCGCCCTGTGGGTCACGCCGAAACCATACTCGCCGGCCGTGTTCGAGATTCTGGGCGGCGTCTTCATCGGAAACCTGGGGCTCCTGGGCGTATCGTTCTTCGAGCCGATGAAACAGAGCGGCGTCCTGAACACGCTCTCCCTGATCGCCGTCTCCTTCCTGCTGTTTCAGGTCGGCCTCGAATCGACGATCGTGCAGATGTGGCGTTTGGGCCCGCGGGCGCTCTCGGTCGCCCTGACCGGCATCGGCGCAACATTCCTGCTGGGAATCCTGGTGTGCCCGTACCTCTTCCCCGGGATGGAGGGGCGGGTGTACGTGTTCCTTGCAGCGGCGCTCACCGCCACATCCGTCGGCATCTCCGCGCGGATACTGAAGGATTTCGGAAGGACCGGCGACCGCGGAGCGCGGATCGTGATTGGCGCAGCGGTGATCGACGACATCGTCGGGCTCGTGCTTCTCGTCTTCACGACCACCCTCATCCGCCCCGATGCGGCCGGTCCGTCCTCGATTGCGGCCTCTGTCACCAGGGTGCTGGTGCTCATTGCCGGGGCGCTTCTCATCGGACGACTTGCCTCCCACCTGATACCCAGGCTGCTCAACCGGGTCGCGGGGAGGAGCAACGGAACGCTCATCACCGCCCTGCTGTTCTTCGCGACGTTCGGGCTCGCGTTCTTTGCCCTGGGGCTTCCCCCGATCATCGGAAGTTTCATCGGCGGGCTGGTCCTCGAACGGAACCGCTTCAGGGGAAAGGAGCCGGAGAGGCTGGAGTTCGAGTGGATGCAAACCGAACGGATCGTCGGCAGGCTCGGGAAGATACTGATACCCGTGTTCTTCGTAATGACCGGGGTGAGCACGGACCTCTCCGGATTGTTTGCGCCACGGACGCTCACCGCCGCGTTCGGCCTCACCGCGGTCGCTGTGGCAGGCAAGCTCGCGTGCGGATTGGCGGCAGGACGGGGTGCGACCGGCAGGATCGTCGGCGCGGGGATGGTGCCGCGGGGAGAGGTTCAACTGATATACGCGGGCACAGGGCTCGCGCTCGGCGTCCTCTCCGCGGACGTCTATTCCTCGCTGGTCATTGTCGTCCTGTTGACCACGATCCTGGCGCCGATTGCGCTCATGCGGATTCTTCGAAGCGAAAAAGACACCTGATAACGACTCAGAAGTCGTACAGGTGCGCGGCAATGCGATGTTCGTCAAACTTCTCCGCCCATACTCCGCTTCGCACCGATCCCCCGAGAACCTGAACCTGTGCCCGCACCTCATGCTCGATGCCGATAATCTTCACCAGAGCGACGACTTTCCGGAGGCCCCTGGAAGGTCGGGCGAATTCGGCATGCCCCCTGAGAGGGCGAACGATTTCGAAAATCTCCCCGTGCACCAGCGGGGTTCCCGGAGGGAACGTGATGGACGTCCGGGCGAGGCCGATTTCGATCAGGGGCAATTCGAGCTGTGGCTCTTGTCCGCCGAGCACAAACCTTCCGATACGCAGCACCCACGGGCGATGGGAGTTTCCCTCCTTCAGGGAAGGGACGAACAGCCGGACGTTCGAACGATCGCGAAGCCTATTCCCGGGAGATTTCTGGTTCCCTGCTCTATCGGTCCGGGATGCGACGACCCGAAATTGTGAGGCTGGTGAATCCATAGGCTCTCTTTCCTCCCCGAATCCTCAGAACATCGCAACGATTCCCACCAGGATCGTCATCTGTCCGTTCATCGAGTTCACATTGGTTTTCTTGTCGAAGATCGGCGCATTGGCAAAATCGTCACGCGCCTCTCCCCGGACAAGGAGGGCGTCAGCGAACTTGTATTCGTATGTCGCCGTCAGTTCTTTCACGTCAAGCCCGGGTACGCCGAGCCCTGTCGCATATCCGCGAGGATCATCGAAGACCTCCGCCCGGATTGCGAATGCGGATTTTGGACTGAACGCATAGCGTCCGTACACGGCGACCCCCTTCCACGTGTACAGGCCGCTGAGCAGAGACTCGTCGCCGTAATCGGCGTTCAACGACACCGCAAACGCATCCGAGAGATTCTGGGTCACGATGACATCAAATACTTTCTTCTTTCCTGCGTCCATGCCCGAGGGTTGCTCGAACCCATCGATGACATTGAGGATCACGCCGGTCGACCCGGTGGGCGCATAGCTCACCGCGAGACCAAGCGATTTCTCGGCATTATTGTCGATGACGGAGTTCCAGCCGTTGACCACGTGGAGGGCAAGTGTGAAATTGTCCGCAAAAGGGTAGGTAAGCCGCAGGCCCGTGTGGTAGTACGGGATCGCCCATGCAAACAACAGGGACCGGCTGTAGTTCCAGTTGTCCTTCGATTCGATGACCTCATAGCCCATGTGCGTAACAAACTTGCCGACGTCTGCGGTTAATCCGTTCCCCAGCGGTATCACCCCCGTCAGATACGCCTGCTGGATATTGGCCGATGTGCTGTACGGAGTTGTGCCATACGGGGCGATTCCCTGCACGACGTCGTTTGCGGTGCCGTAGTCAATGTCCGCCCGGAAACCGACGGGTGCCGCCTTCTTTTGGAGAACAACCTCGGCCAGACTGAGGTTGATCT
>Ga0335071_10008431_pt1 | contig 10583 bp, 8 predicted proteins | sample Lox_Sample_15_FD_206724 | JGI IMG/M metagenome (GOLD analysis project Ga0335071, IMG submission 206724) | Soil microbial communities from Loxahatchee National Wildlife Refuge, Florida, United States - Lox_Sample_1.5 | ecosystem: Environmental > Terrestrial > Soil > Wetlands | place: USA: Florida...
GCGCCACGGTGAACGACGGCCCCGACGGGCTCGAGATCGTCATGCCCGCGCCGCGCGTCTGGCCGGCGATCGTCCTGATCGGTCTCTGGCTCGCGGGCTGGGTGACGGGGGAGGCGTTCGCGCTGCGGCAGATCCTCGCCCCGGGACCCATCCAGGCGAAGGCGTTCCTGCTGGCCTGGCTCGCGTTCTGGACCCTGGGCGGCGCGATCGCGCTGTCGACCTGCCTGTGGATGCTCTTCGGTCACGAGCGCGTGCGGCTGCGGCCGGACGCGCTCACGCTCCAGCGCGAGGCGTTCGGCTTCGGGCCGCGGAAGGTCTACCAGCTCGACCGGGTCCGCGACCTGCGCGCCCGGGCCATGCCCGCTCTGGACGTGTTCCGGGTCGCGGACCGCGCGCCGGCGCCCGATGGCACGAAGACGCTGTCGCCCGGGCAGGCGGATGCGGTGCTCGGGGTCCTCGGCGTCTGCGGGCCGGGCATCGGCTTCACCTACGACGGCCGCCCGGTGCGCTTCGGGGTCGCGCTCGACCCGACCGAGGCCCAGTCGATCGTCTCCCAGCTCCGGGGCCGCCACACCTTCGACGCCGGCCGGTCGGCCGCCTGACCGCGCGGCCCGCGCCGGCGGCCCGCGACGCGCGGGCCGGCCGGGCCCGGCCTGCGCTATAGTCGCTCCGTCCGCCCCGCCTTCCCCCCCGGCCCGGAGCCCCGCCATGGGTGAGCGCCTCATCATCGTCGACGGCTACAACCTCATCCTCCGCTCGCCGTCCCTGCGCCCGGGGCCGGAACGCACGCTGCGACAGGCGCGCGAGAAGCTCGTGAACCTGCTGTCGTGGGCGCTGGGCTCGGGCGACGCCCGGTTCATCGTGGTCTTCGACGGCGCCGAGGCGGTGGGCGGCGACGAGCGTGGGGGACGGGTCGACGTGCGTTATTCGCGGCCGCCCCGGAAGGCCGACGACGTGATCCGCGAGCTGGTCGAGGACCAACTCCGGCGTGTCGAGCGCATCACCGTCGTGACCGCGGACCTCGAGGTCGCCCGCCACGCCCGCGCGATGGGCGCCGACGTCTCGCTCTCCGACCTGTTCATGGCCAGCGTCCTGGGCCCGACCGCGCCCGAGAGCCCCGAGAAGCCGGTCGCGCTCTCGAAGAAGGAGATCGAGGAATGGGCCGAGATCTTCCGCCGCGGCCGCGTGAGTGACGAGGCGCCGGTCGAGGAAGTCGACGACGGGAAGGCCGACGCGGAGGACGACGAGTAGGCGCGCGCGGCGTGGCGGGATTCGACGCGAACGGGCGGGCCGGGTGGCCCGCCCGCCGCATCGGGGGACGTCCCGCGGAGGGCTAGGGCAGAGCGTCCGCGATCTGGTCCGGCTTGAGCACGACCGGCAGGATCCACGCCTGCGAGTCGTACGCCGCCGTGTCGTCGAAGAGCGTGCCGTTCGAGAGCGCGTTCACGCCGAAGTGGAAGATGCGCGGCCGCAACGAGAGCGCCGCGGTCTCCAGGCGGAAGTCCGGGAGGGTCCACACGCCGGTGTAGGTGTCGTCGCCGTTGTTGTGGAAGCGGAAGCGATGCCCGACCCGGGTCAGGACCACGACGTCGTCGTTCCGGAGCGTCGTCACCGTCAGCGTGACCGGGGCTCCCGGCTCGAGCTCCGGGATGCCGCGCAGGCGGAAGAAGGCGAGCGGCGTGGTGATCGTGGTGTCGAGCGTCGCGGTCTGGACGCGCAGGCTCACGATCTGCGTCGCCGCGTTCCGCGACGTGACCTTGACGGCCGACGTCGCCACCACGCGCCACGGATTCAGGGTCGAATCGGCGCTCATGACGCGCTTCAGCAGGATGCGGCGCACCCAGTGATCGGCGAGCGGCTTGTGGAGCACCTGCAGGGTCGAGTCGATGGCCGTGCTGTCGCTCCCCGGGACGCCGGTGAGGATGTCGAAGCGGCCGGTGAGCAGCTTGTGCACGGTCACGATCGCGGTCGTGGGACGCCCGGTCGAATCGCTGTCCGAGAAGGCGAACTCGAAGCTCCGGTCCACGTCCCGGATGACGCGCCAGAAGCGCAGCGGCTGGATGGCGGCCAGCGCGGAGGACGGGGTCGCGGCCAGGCCGGCGCCTCCGCCGATCGCAAGGCTCGACGCGTCGGTGGCCTCGAACTGCCCGTCCTCGACGACCTCCGGCTGGGTGGCGACGACGCTGGCGACCGCGGCGCGGTCGAGGGCGTTGCCGGAGCCCGCCCCGCCGGCGACGGGGGAGTTCGGGGTGCTCTTGCCGCAGCCGGCGAGCAGGGCGGTGGCGGCGAGCAAGGCCGCTGCGAGCGTGAGTCTGCTTCTCATGGGACCTCCGTGGTGCACGGCGCTCAGGCCGCTGCGTGGATGGACCAGGGGGACGGGGACGACGCCCGGCCCGAAGTGCAGTCCGTGTGCCACGCGCGGCCCGTCGCGAAACCCATGGGGCCCAACGGTGGGGATTCTGACCCGCGCGGCGCGCTGTACCCGGCGGGGCATCGATCGTCGCGCGCGAGGTCCGTCCGGGACACCGCCGGCGCCCGGAAGTCCGGGGCGGGGGCCGACGGCCCCCGCCCCGCGCGAAGCGCCCGTCCGTCCGCTCGCGCGAACGCGGTCAGCGGCGGATGACCACCGCCTCGCTGGTCTTGAAGGTGATCTCCGCGCCCTCCTTGAGCTCGACCTGGTAGCCCTTCGACTTGGCCACCGCGCCGCCGGCCGCGGCCCCGCCGAGCAGCGCGCCGATCGCGGCGCCCTTGCCGCTGCCGCCCACGGCCCGGCCGATGAGCGCCCCGCCCACCGCGCCGGCGCCGATCGCGCCGAGGTTGCGGGCGCGCGTGGAACCGGCCTCGATCGCCTCGGTGCCGGCGTGCGCCGTGTAGCTCTTGCCCTCGACCGACATCGAGGAGATCGCCAGGTCGAGCATGGCGCGGTCGCCCTTGGCCGCGGGCTTCACCGCGGTCACGGTGCCGCTCACGGTGCTGCCGGCCGGGATCACGGTCTTCTCGCCGACCACCACGTTGTTCTTCACGACGCCGGTCCAGGTGTCACCGACCTGCGCGGTCTCCGAGCTGATCTTGCCGCTGAGCGTGATGGCGAGGTCCGTCCCCGAGGGCACGGTGATGCCCGGGGCCGGCGCGGGCGCGGGGGTCGGGGTCGGGGCCTTCTGGCTGGTCGCCGGCGCCGCCTTCTGCGCCTTCGGCTTCGGCGCCTGGGTCCCGGCCGGCGGCGTGGGTTCCGGCGGCGGGACCTGGCCCTGCGGCGTGAGATTGCCCTGGCCCTGCTCCGTGGGGTTGGTCGCGAAGGCGGTGCTGTCCGCGGTGGTCGTCGCCGCTTCCTTCTTGGCGCCGCAGCCCGCGAGCATGGCCGCCAGCACGAGAGCCAGACCCAGGATGATCCATGGACGGAATCGCATGTCGTGTCTCCTCGTTCCGCCCCGGAATCCTTCCGGGGCTGGTTCGCCCGCCGCTCCGGCGGGACCTTTCCGCATCCGGTCCGTGATGCGCCGTGGCCAGACGGGGCCGGATGGGGAGTCCCGGCCCGACCGGCGCAGGATGCCAGCGGGCGGTCCGCCGGCGCAAGCCCCGCCGGCCTCCGCTTGGATGCGGCCGCGGACCTCCGGTTCTCCCGGCTCGCCGTCCCCGGCGCCGCTGTGGCCGGTCCGGATTGGGGAACCGCCGGGCCTGGGATAGTCTGCGACGGTCCACCGCGATCACGGGTCACGTTCCAGGGGGCTGTTCCATGGAGATCGTCTTCCGCAGCGGAAACCTCGCGGAGCGCCCGGCCGGGGCGCTCGTCGTCGGCATCCTCGAGGGCGCGCGGCGGCCCGCGGGCGCGGCGGCGGCCGTGGACCGCGCCGCGCGCGGGGCGATCTCGGACCTGCTCGCCCGGCGCGACTTCACCGGCCGACACGCCGAGGTCGCCGTGCTGTATCCGCGGGGGCTCCGCGCGAAGCGGCTCCTGGTCGTCGGCCTCGGCGTCCCCGCGCGGTTGACGCTCCATCGCGCACGCCTGGCGGCCGCGGCCGCCGTGCGCCGGGCTCGCGAGCTGCGCGCGGGCACCGTCGTCATCGGCGGGCTCGGCGCCGGCCGGCTCGACCCCGTGGCCGCGGCGCAGGCCACGGCCGAGGGCGCGGTGCTGGGACCGTGGCGCTTCACCGCGTACCGCTCGAAGCCCGGCGTGCCCGCCCTGCGCCGCGTCGAGTTGGTCGAGCCCGGGCCCGGGGCGTCGCGCGCGCGGGCCGCGGCCGTCGCGCGCGGCGCGCGCTGGGCCGAAGGCGCCGTGCTCGCCCGCGACCTGACCTGCACGCCGGCCGAGGACCTCACGCCCGCGCGCCTCGCCGCCCGCGCGCGCGAGGTGGCGCGCGCCGTCGGGGCGCGGATCCGGGTGCTCGACGTGCCGGCGATGGAGCGGCTCGGCATGAATGCCATCCTCGGCGTCGGGCGCGGGAGCGCGCACCCGCCGCGCTTCATCGTGCTCGAGCACGGGCCGCGTGCGGTGAAGGGCGGGCCGCCGTCGACCGTGGTGCTGGTGGGCAAGGGTGTGACGTTCGACGCCGGCGGCATCTCGCTCAAGCCCCGGGACGGCCTGCACGAGATGAAGTACGACATGGCGGGCGCGGCGGCGGTGCTCGGGGTGTTCGCGGCGCTGCCCGGTCTCGCGCCCGGGCTGCGCGTGGTCGGGTTGATCCCCGCGGCGGAGAACATGCCGGGCGGGCGCGCGCTCAAGCCCGGCGACGTGCTCCGCGCGATGAACGGCACGACCATCGAGATCACCAACACCGACGCCGAGGGACGGCTGCTGCTGGCCGACGCGCTGTCCTACGCGAAGCGCTACCGGACCGCGACGGTGGTGGACCTGGCGACCCTGACCGGTGCGGTCGGGATCGCGCTCGGGACCGTGGTGGCGGGCCTGTTCACCGCGGACGACGCGCTGGCGGCCGAGTTGCTCGCGGCGGGAGAGGCCGCGGGCGAGCGGTTGTGGCGGCTGCCGCTGTGGGACGCGTACGACAGGGACCTCGAGAGCGACACCGCCGACGTCGTCAACGCCGCCCCGACCCGCGAGGGCGGCGCCTGCGTCGCCGCGCGCTTCCTCGGGCGCTTCACGGGCGGGCAACGCTGGGCGCACCTCGACATCGCGAGCACGGCCTGGGCGCCGGCCGAGCGACCGCACGAGCGGCGCGGGCCGACCGGCTACGGCGTGCGGCTGGTGCTGGAGTGGCTGGCGCGGCGGTCGGAGCGCGCGTAGGTCTCAGCGCGGCCGCGGCGGCCCGAGCGCGGGCGCCTTGCGCTCCACGCGGATCGCGGCCTGCGGCTGCTCCAGCCGGAGCATGCGGCCGTCGGACGTGAACCACGCCGTGAACGAGGTCTTCTGGTCCGCGATCACGAGCTTGCGTGCCACCACCGGCCTCCCGCCCCAGCGGATGGTCTCGTTGCCGGCGTCGGTCACGGTGCCGTCCACCAGCGAATCGCGCGGCCCGAGGACGAACACCCGGATCGGGCGGTGGTCGCAGGGCTTCCCCTGCAGCGTGCGGCCGATGAAGTTGAACGTGGTGAAGAGGGGGGGGTCGAGGATGTAGACCCGGCCCGGCGGGAACGCGACCTTGTCGCCCGTGCCGGCGCCATTGACCTCGCGCCACACCGAGACGACGGTGTCGCCTCCGGCGACCTCGACCCCGCGCCGCAGCGTGTCGGGGCCCACGGTCAACTGCGACCAGTAGCTGCCCATCGCGTAGTCGAGCGGACCGACCGTGAGGATCATGCTCTTGTCCACCGGCCGCTCGGGCTGCCCGGCAGGGGACGGCCGGCTCCCGGCCCGCACCACCAGGGCGCCGCGCAGGTTCTCGAACGCGAAGTCCTCGACCCGCACCGATTTCCCGTTCTGCGTGATCAGCAGGCGGCCCTCATCGCGGATCTCGCCGCGCTCGACTCCGGGCTCGCCGGCCGGCGAGCCCTCGACCGGCGGGGTCTGCGCGGCGCAACGCGGCGGGACGAGCGCGAGCGCCGCCACGGCGCAGGCGGCGGTCCCCAGGACGAGCGCGGCGCGGGCCGCGAGGATGGCGCGGATCGGACGTGTCATGCGCGGGAATGGTATCACAGGCGCGAGCGTCCCCGCGCCATGCGCGCCGCACGCCCGCGCGGTCGCGCTGCGCCCGCGCTGCGCCCCGGCTGCGCGCCCGCGCTGCGCCCGGGCCGCACGCCCGCGCTGCGCCCCGGCTGCGCGCCCGGCGCTGCGCCCGGGCCGTGCGCCCGCACTGCGCGCTGGCGACCCAACGCCCGGCGGCCTAGGCTGGGGCGCGTCATGGGATCCCCGCTGGAGCCCCTGCTGCTCGGCTTCTCCTCCGGTCTCGTCTGCCTCGCCGCCTGCGGCCCGGTGCTGCTGCCGTGGCTCGCCGCCGAGGGCGCGGGTCCACGCCGCACCGGCGCGCTGCTCGCGCGGTTCCTGGCCGGGCGTCTCGCCGGCTACCTGCTCTTCGCGACCGCGGCGTGGGCGCTCGGCCTCGCGCTCCCACTGCCCGCGGCGGGCAACGCGGTGTTCTTCGGCGCCGTCCACCTCGCGCTCGCCGTCGCCCTGGTCACCTACCTGTTCTCCCCGGCGCGGCCGGATCCGGCGGGCTGCCCCGGCGGGGTCTCCGCGCGCCGCGGCCGCGAACTGGCCGGCCGCTTCCGCACCTTCGGTCCCGCGGTGCTCGGACTGCTCACCGGCCTCAACCTGTGCCCGCCGTTCGTCGTCGCGGGGGTGCGCGCGGCCCAACTGCGCAGCATCGCCGGGGCGCTGGTGTTCTTCCTGCTCTTCTTCGCCGGCACGCTGGCCTGGTTCCTGCCCTTCCTCGGCGTGAGCGCCGTGCGCCGCTTCACCGGCATCCGGGTGGTCGCGCGCTTCACAACCGCGCTGGTCGCCGCGTACTATGGTTACCTCGCTCTCGTCACCCTGGGAGGAGCGCTGCTCCATGTCTGGCACGATCACTCCTGACGCCCCGGCGCGGGAGGCCGCGGGTCGTCCCACCGGCCGGTCCCTGCTGCTCACCGTCCCCATCGCGCTGTGGGGGATGCTGATGTTCTCGCGCTCGCTCCAGGTGCCCGGCGCGGCGCCCAAGGTGGCGGCGCTGCTGACCTTCCTGTTCATGACCGGGCTCTTCTTCCTGATGATGCGCACGAAGGAGACCCACCGCTGGCGCCGCGTCTTCTTCGTGACGCTCGGCTTCCTCTTCCCGGTCGGCTTCATCTGGGACCTGATCGCCCTGCGCGGCTCGATGTCCATCCCGATCGAGCGCATGATCGGCGGCGACACGCCGTTCTGCTTCCTCGCCATCCCGATGATGATCGTCCCGGCCGCGTTCACGCGGACGCTGATCTTCCCCGGCTCGATCCTGCCCACGGCGTCGAACCCCCACGCCGTCGCGACCATGGTCGCCCTGTGGCTCTCGGCGACGCTGGTGCTGGGCAAGGGCTGGTGCGCCTACGGCTGCTTCTTCGGCGGCATCGAGGAGGGGTTCGCCTCGCTGCCGAAGAAGCCGCGCATCCGCCAGGTCGACCCGCGCTGGCGCTGGCTGCCGTGGGCGATGCTCGCGGCGATCGTGCTGCTCTCGGCCGCGAGCTTCGACGCCGTCTACTGCATGTGGCTGTGCCCCTTCAAGGCGGTCACCGAGTTCCCCGAGGTGCGCTCGGCCCAGACCGCCGTGCAGTTCGCCGTCTTCGGCTCGCTGTTCGCCGGGCTGGTGGTGGTGCTGCCGTTCCTGACCAGGCTGCGCACCCAGTGCGCGTTCTTCTGCCCGTTCGGCCCCTTCCAGGCGCTCTCGAACAGGCTCAGCGTCTTCGACGTCCGCATCGACCGCACGCGGTGCACCGACTGCGTCACCTGCCGCCGCGCCTGCCCGACGCTGGTGCTGGACGAGGGGGCGGTGCGGCGCGGCCGGGCCGGCATGTCCTGCATGAAGTGCGGCGCGTGCGTCGACGCCTGCACGAAGGACGCGGTGCGGTGGCACATCAAGGGCACCGCGCTCAGCGCCTCGTCGGAGACGGCGCGGCTGCTCTACCTGTTCCCGGCCTGGGCCTTCGCGACGCTGTTCGGCGGCAGCATCATCGCCGGGACGCTCGCGAAGCTGCTCCAGTGGCTGCACTGAGGAGGGCGCCGTGCGGAGGCTGAAGGCGGTGCTCGGCTACACCGGCGCGGTCCTGACGTCCGTGGCCATGCTGGTGATGCCCTTCGTGCTCTTCCCGCTCTTCACCCACGGTGTGGCGGCGACCGGTGTGCAGGTGGATCCGGTCTACGGTGGCGGCCGCACCGCGCGGATCATCGCGCGGGACGGCTACCGCATCGTCGTGAACCAGCCGGTGCGCTCGCGGGCCCTGCTGGCGCGCCCCGCGCCCTTCGTGCAGCTGGCCTGGGAGCCCGCCGCCGCGCTGCCGGCCCACGTGGCCGACGCGGTGGACCTGGACGGCGACGGCCGCGCGGACCTGATCGCGCGCTTCGACGTGCCCGCCGACACGACCGCCGCGCTGTTCGTGGACGTCGCGCCCGCGGATGCGGCCCTGCGCCCGCTGCGTCACGTCTCGCGCGACTCGTTCTCGAGCCTGATCGCGCGCGTCGGCGACCGCATCGTCGTGCGGGTGCCGCTGGCGCGGTAGGGGCGGCCATCCGTGGCGCGGCGCGCCCGGATTTGAACGCCCCCGGCGGCTGCGGGACAATCATGGGTGACGAGACCACCTGCCGCACCTCCGGCACCCGCGACCCAGAAAGCAGGCGGCTGATGCAGAGATCCCGACGCCCCGCTCCGCTCCTCCTCCTCGCCCTCACCGTGGCGCTGACGTGGCCGGGGCCCGTCCCCGCCCGCTCCGCGGCCGCGCCGGGCACGCCGGGTTTCGCGGCCGCGCCGGGCCAGGGGCCCGCCCTCATGCCGCTCAACCCGGAGGTCGCGGAGGCCGCCCGGGCCGCGGGTCGCACGCTGCCCTTCACCAGCCTCGAGGCCCGCTTCGCCGGGCGGCGGGGCTCGACCGTCAACCGGGTCCAGAACCCCACGGCCCTCGCCGCCACCCGCCGGGCCCGGGATCCCGCGACCGCCACCTCCACCACGGTCCGCTCCATCGTGCTGCTCGTGAGGTTCACCGACGACCCGCCCGGGGGGCCGACGACCCGGTTCCGCCCGTCGGTCTGGGACAGCATGCTGTTCTCCGACGCCTACCTGCGCGGCGGGGCGGACACCACGACCATCCGCACGCTCAAGCGCTTCTACCGGGCGGTGTCGTACGGCACGGTGGACATCGTCACGCTGAACCTGCCGAGCACCGTGGGCTGGCTGACGGCCCCGAACGCCTACGCCTACTACTGCCAGAACGACGGGCTGCACACCAACGGCTTCGGTCCCTATCCGCGGAACGCCCAGCGGCTCGTCATGGACGCGGTGCTGGCGGCCGACCCGTACGTGGACTTCTCGCAGTACGCGGTCGGCGGCGTGGTCCGCAACCTGTTCGTCGTGCACGCCGGCTCGGGCGCGGAGTGGAGCGGCGGCGGCACCCTGATCTGGTCGCATGCCTGGAGCATCGACGAGGACGACGGATTCGGCACCACGCCGCCGCCGCTGCTCGTGGACGGCGTGCGCGTCAGCGGCTACTCGATGGAGCCGGAGGCCGGCGGCGACACCGCCGGCGAGGCGGGCGCGCCGATGACGCCGCTGCTGCCCACGGTCGGGGTCTACGCGCACGAGTTCGGTCACGTGCTCGGCCTGCCCGACGAGTACGACTACGGCTACGAGTCCTCGGGGACCGGACGCATCAGCCTGATGGCGGGTGGCAGCTGGAACCGCATGCCGAACGTCTATCCCGACTGCGCGGGCAACTCGCCGGCGCGGCCCAGCGCGTGGGGCGTCGCGCAGCTGGGCTTCGTCGCGCCGACCGTGGTGACGACGCAGACCGACGGCATCACCCTGCCGCCGATCGAGACCAACGGCACCGGCTCGATCCTCGAGGTCGCCTACCCGGGCTCCGGCGGGAAGGAGTACTGGCTGTTCGAGAACCGCCAGCCGATCGACTTCGACCAGGGCTTCGCCCGGCTCGGTCCGAACGCGCACGGCCTGTGCATCTACCACGTGGACGAGAACGTCCTGGCGCGCAACTACTGGCTGCCCGACGAGGCCGAGTGCGTGAGCGGCGGGGTCTACCGTGGCCGCCGCAACTGCGACTGCGACACCCTGGCCGCGAACGGCTCGAACGGCGAGAAGTGGTACGGCATCGCGGTGGAGCAGGCCGACGGGCTCTACCAGCTCGAACTGGGCATCGGGACCGACTGGCGCGACTTCTACTCCAGCGCGACCGGCGTGACCTCGTTCACGCCGGGCACGACGCCCAACACCAGTTCGTACTACCGCGACGGCGACTGCGCCGGCTACGCCGCGGCCACCGACATCCAGGAGTCCGGGGGGAACATCACGCTCGACCTGACCGCCGACGTGCGGACCTACACGCTCGGGGTGGCCGTGACGGGCGACGGCACGGTGCAGCGCACGCCGGACCTGGCGACGTACCAGTACGGAAGCACCGTGACGCTCCAGGCCGTCCCGGGCCCCGGCTCGGTCTTCGCCGGCTGGGGCGGCGAC
>Ga0335071_10008432_pt1 | contig 10583 bp, 12 predicted proteins | sample Lox_Sample_15_FD_206724 | JGI IMG/M metagenome (GOLD analysis project Ga0335071, IMG submission 206724) | Soil microbial communities from Loxahatchee National Wildlife Refuge, Florida, United States - Lox_Sample_1.5 | ecosystem: Environmental > Terrestrial > Soil > Wetlands | place: USA...
GGCGGTTGCGCTCAGCTTCCTGGTCGCCATCCAACGCGACGATGCCTACGCCAAGGCAGCGATGGCATCGGCGCGCAATCCCGGCAACGTCATGTACGAAGCCGAGTTCGGCGCCGCCCGTGTGCGCCGCGGCTTTCAAGTGGGCGGCGCGATCGCCGGCGTCTTGCTCGGCATCAACGGCACGACGCTCTTGGGACTGGGAATCGTCGCCAGCCGCCGCGAGCCGTCCGACTCAGAGGCCGCATAGGGCCGATAGCCAATCCCGGGTGGAGATTTTTCGCTGCCAGGATAAAGTTGATGGTCGTCTTCATCACCGGGGCATCGAGCGGGATCGGCGCGGCGACGGCGCGTGCCTTCGCGCTCGGCGGCGCGCATCTGGTGCTGGCGGCGCGCCGGGTCGAGCGGCTGCGCGCCCTGGCGGCGGAGCTGACCGTACCGACGCACCTCATGCGCCTGGATGTCCGCGATCGCGGTGCGGTGCACGCCGCCGTCAGCGCCATTCCAGCCGCATTCGCGGCGATCGACGTGCTCGTCAACAATGCCGGCCTGTCGCGTGGCTTCGAGCCCCTGCACGAGGGATCGGAGGACGACTGGGACGAAATGATCGACACCAACGTCAAGGGGCTGCTCTACGTCACGCGCGCCGTGCTGCCCGGCATGGTGGCCCGCGGCCGCGGCCATGTCATCAATGTTGGGTCGGTCGCCGGACACGAGACCTACCTGCGCGGCAATGTGTACTGCGCCAGCAAGGCCGCCGTGCGTGCGCTCAACAAAGGCATGCGGCTCGATCTGCTGGGCACCGGGATCCGTGTCAGCAGTGTCGACCCGGGACTGGTCCCCACCGAATTCAGCGAGGTGCGGTTCCACGGTGACCGTGCGCGCGCCGCGACGGTGTACGAGAACACGCGACCGCTCTCCGCCGCGGACGTCGCCGACACCATCGTCTGGTGCGCCAGCCGGCCGCCGTCGGTGAACGTCGAAGAGGTGCTGTTGATGCCGACCGATCAAGCGGCACCGGCGATGGTGCATCGCCGGCCGCTAGCACCGCACGAAGCGATCGCCACCGCACCGCTGGCGGAACGCTGGCTGGGGGCGTGGAATGCCCACAACATCGACTCCATCCTGGCGCTGTACGCCCGCGACGCACGGCACACGAGCAAGCGCGTCCGTTTGCTGGGCGGCAGCGAAGAGACCCTCCACGGCCTTGCGGCGATTGGCGACTATTTCCGCCGTGGGCTGCAGCGCTACCCCGCCCTGCACTTCGAGCCGATAACGGTCTCCACCGGTCCACATACGGTGGTGATCGAGTACCGCCGTTCAGGTGTTGATGAAGAGGAACCGACGGTCGAGCTGCTCGAGATCAACGCCGACGGGCTGATCGTGCATTCGCGCGTGTATCACGCGAGCTGAGCGACGCCCGCCCCCTCTCTCAGTCGAGGGTCACTTCCTTAAGATACGCCGCCAGCTCCTCGGCCGTTGGCTTGAGCGGAGCGGTCTTGCCGGCCGCCATCTGGCTCACGCACTCGCCGCTGCTGAGCTGCGCCGGCGCCCCGGCCCCCGTTCGCGGGCGCACCTCGATGGTGCCTTCGAGCGCGCAGATGGCATCGAGGCCGGTGTCGCCCCAGAGCACCGTGCCGCGCACGCCGGCGACAGCGGTGGGTGTGCGGATTTCGTAGTCGGTGTGCGCGCCGAAGAACTTGCTGATGGCGATCTTGAAGCGGCCGGCCAACACCTGCAAGCGCACGTCACGCCCGCTGGCGGCGAGCACAAAGTCGCTCACGGTGACCCGGCTCTTCGGCCCGATGGCCAACACCGAGTCGTCGTTGAGCAGAATCTTGACCTTGGAGTTGGCGTCGGTCTCGATGACGTCGCCCGTGAATACGTTGTTCCCCCGCTTGAGCGCTTCGGTCTTGCCGGCGCGCTCCAGGGTGGGCGCGCCGTTCACACGGGCGATTAACCCGGCTTCACCGGCGGACGCAACGCAGGGCACCAAGCCCAGGAGCAGCATCAGCAGTGTCGGCACGCGCACGGTGCCTACTCCTTCCGCTTCAGCTGGTCGCGATTGGCGGCGATGAAGGCGCGCAGCTCCTCAGTCATGCCGAGCAGCTTCTCCCATTGCTCTTGATAGAGCGTGACCGGGAAGCGTCCGAGCCCGTAGACCGACACTGCTCCTTTCTCGGAAACCTTGAACGTCAGCGCGCCGGTGCGGCGGCTGGCCTTCAGCGCTTCGTTCTCGGCGCGCAGCCGCTCCAACTCCTTCTGTATGTCCTCGTCAGCCACGTGTCGTCTCCGTCACGGTTGGATGGCCATGCGGTCGTAGTAGAAGCGCTCGCGCACGATCTTGCCGCCCTCGACCTCGTGAACCGCGACCTCATTCAATGTCGCCTGCTTGCCGGTTGCGAACGTGACGTCGCCGGTCCATTCGATGACGATGGTGTTACCCTCGACGCAGATGGTGCGCGCTCGCCACGTGGACTGTGGGGCCATAGCGCGCCAGCCGGCGAACTTCTGCTTGATTGCCTCGATGCCCACCATCGGGGCCTGGCCGGGCTCGATCGACTCGACGTTGGGTGCGTAGAGTGCGAAGCAGCCCTCATCGTCGTGCGTGACAGTGAGGTCGACGATGCGCTGCGCCAGTTCACGTGCGGAGTTACGCGGTGGGGCCGCGGGCGCACGTGTCGGCCGTGCGGCCTTGGCCGTGGCCGGCTGGCGGCGTGCCGGCTCCGCCGCCGGCGCGACTGCACGCAGCTTCTTGCTTTGTTTTGCTTTGCCGCGCGTTGCCCCCGTCTTCTTGGCCGCGCGCTTCTTCACCTTCGCCATGACATCCCCTCCTCGGTGCGTGCGCTTATAGCATCATCGAGGCGCTCGCGTCACGTCTTCCGCGGGGCTCCGGGACCATAGAAAGCGCCCTGGCCGCAGGCCCTAGCAGTCTCTCGGACTTGCACTCGGGAAGAAAATGGAAACCGGAAACACGAAACCGGAGATTCAAAACCGATCAATGCCCGCCGCGTTTGCGCGTTGTCGGTTTCCTGTTTCCAGTTTCCTGTTTTTCATTTCCTCACTTCCTAGCTGGCGAGCACAGTAATGGTCACACTCACCGGTGCGCTCGTGAGGCCGCTGGTGTCACTCACCGTCAGGGTAAAGGTCCAGACCTCCTGCCGGCAGTGCGAGAAGGAGCAGGTGAACGCGGGGAACTGGATCGGGATCGTGGCGCTCGCCGTGCCCGCACCAAGATTGCCGCGGCCAAGTTGCTTGGTGAAGCCGTCGTCGCGTCGTCCCATGATGCTCCAGCTAATGGCGTTTGCGTCGGCATCGGTGAAGCTGAACAGGAGCTGGAATGATTGATCGGTGGCGACGCTGCACGCGGCGCCGCCGTTGCACGTGAAGCTGGTCACCACGGGGGCATCGTCGCCGCTGGGGATGGGCGTCGGTGTCCGCGTGCCGGCCGGCACTGGCGTTTTGGTAGCGGGGGGCGTGCCGGAGCCGCGCGTCGGCGTCACGGTGCCCTGCACACAGTGCCCGGCTCGGATCACCGTGCTTCTGCTCGCGACATTGTTGCCGCTTTTGGTATCCGCAGCGTACACCACCTGAAACGACGTGAAGACCAGGGGAAACGCCGCGTCGCAGGCTCTCACCCACAAGCGAAATGTGCTGGTTCTTCCGGCGGCGAGTGAGCGATCCGTGACGCAGTCCACCGCCTGTCCGCTGGCGGCACACGTCCAAGCGCTCCCTTGCTGCGACATGAACGTCAACCCAGCCGGGAGCGTGACCATGACGTGCACGGGATCGTCGGTGGGCTGGTTGCCACGATTGGCGACGGTGAGGGTGTACCTGCCCAACGCACCGACCTTGAATGAGGTGCCCGTGACTTTGACGGCCACATCAGTCGGGGTGGCCGCGCGACCGCTGGATGTCAGGAGCAGCAACGCGCCGGCAATGACAGTCGACGGTCCGAGGATTTTGAAGAGCACGTAGTGCATCGTGGTCTCCTCCGTTCGCCCCCTCAGATGTCCAGCTTGGCGGTCCCCGCCTTGGACCCGCGTCGAACTTCAGTGTACCACGAGTACGCAGCACTCGGAACAGGCAAGTCGGCAGCCTTCCCAGGGCCGCGAATTGGTCGTGCGGATTCAGGCTGGCCGCTGAAACAAGGGAGAGGCACGCTTGTTGCCGGTGGGATGCGGTCCAGGAGGTGACACATGCCAACTGACGCAGCTCAGCGGGCGTTGACGATCTTGCGCGATGGCAGCCAGTTCCAATGGTACGTGATCCCGTTCTTGATGCTCGTCTTGTACATCTACGCAGTCGAGGTGGAGCGCAGAAATTGGAATGTCGTGTTTGCCGGCCTGGCCTTCTGGGGCATGGACTGGTTCAACGAGATCTGGAACGGCCTCGTCTTTCACTTCACGCGGTTCGCACCGGTCTGGGGTGCGCCGGGGCGGACGGCCTATTTGATTTTGATCGGGTTGAACATCGAGATCTGTTTCATGTTCGCCTGCGCCGGTATCGTCGTCGCGAAGACCTTCCCTGCCGATCCGCGCCTGAAGATCCTCGGCATTCCCAACCGCTGGTTCATCGCCGTGTGCGGCTCGGCATTCTGCGTGGTCGTCGAGTTGTTCTTGAACGCGGCCGGCGCGCTGACGTGGGACTACTGGTGGTGGAACGTGCGCATGCCGTGGCTCATCTTCCTCTTTGGGTACCTCACGTTCTTCATCGTCTCGGCCTGGGTCTACGACATGCCGACCATCCGGCAGAAGGCCATTACGGTCGGCGCCATCTTCGCCTTCGACATCATGTGTCTGGTCACGTTCGCTGGTCTATTGAACTGGATCTGACGCCGATGGCAGGTGTCAGCAGACGTCCTGGGCAGGATCGCTCGCTCAGGATTGCGGAAACTTGCTCTTGGGCGGGTGAGGAAGGTCATAGCTGCGTTCGCCGACGACGCGGCGTTCGATGCCGTGCATGAATCGCAGCGCCACCGGCTTGAAGACGTTCCGGTACGTACTGAACAAAAGGACAGCAGCGATGCCAATGAGCAACGCGAATGGCCAGCGGCGGCGCGGGGCTGCGGCGGGGACGTCGAAATCGGTGCGCGCCCGAACCTGCGCCGGAGCCGTTGCCGGCGTGGTGACGACTTGCTCGGCGGGCGGCGCGTCGATGACGACAATGGTCAGTGGTTCGCGTTCGGCAACCGGGGGTTGACGACTCGGCGACGCCTTTTCGCCTTCCGGCAGCCTATCGGGCGCCATGGGATCTCAGCAGCCTCGCCGCAAGTAGATCCAGGGCGCCGAAGCGTCAAGATACCCTCTGGTCTGGGCCGTGGGTGACCTGCAGAGGCCGCATGTTACCCGCGTGGCGTCACTCCTACCACACCCCGCCACCACCCCTTGCAATCTGAGCAAGGAAGAGCATTCTCTTTAGTCCGTGGGTGATGGGAGGAGCTTCAGATGAGATCACAGTTGCGCATTGCGGATTTGAAGCGGGGCACCAAGGGGCCGAGCCGGTTGATGAACGTTCGCGTGCCGACACACGTCGCCGAAGCGGTTGACCGGCTTTCCCGGCAACTCGACGTGTCGAAGACGGAGGTCATCGTCGCGCTGCTCAACGAGGGATTGACGATGGCAGCGAAGGCGGCCGGGCGGCGACGCAAGTAGCTCGGGAGGGCGACGGTTCTCCGTCCGATACTTGGCGTTGCATGACCCAGGAACCGCTGAAGCAGCGCCTCGCTGCGTTGCAGGATCTAAGTACCCTCGAACTCACCACCATCGGGCGCAAGACCGGCAAGCGGCATACTGTAACGACGTGGTTCCTCGTCGAGGGGGAAACGGTATATCTCGTGACGCTCCGATTGCGACGCGACTGGCCGCGCAACCTCAAGAAGAATGGCCGGGCCGACCTCCAGATTGCCGGCAAACTCTTCAAGGGACACGCCAAACAGATCCTCGATACGAAACGGCTGGAGCATGTGAAGGCACTGCTCTCCAAGAAGTATTGGGCAGCGTGGTTGGGGTCGTGGTTTGGGATGGGGCCGGAAGGGGCGTTCGCGGTCACGGTTGACGCTTGAGGTCTGCTGTTGGCTCCCCGGTCTCCGGTCCCTGGTGAAATGGTTTTCAGCGCCCGCCGTGACCGCGCCCCAAGACGCGCTCCGGGCTGCCGGGGGAGACGATTGCTCCAGCGCTGCGCAACCCCAGGGCGATGATCGTCGGCGTCGGATTGTAGCCGGAGCCAGTGACGAACACGCTGCCGTCGACGCAGTACAAGTTGTCGACGTCGTGAAACTTCCCCCAGCGGTCGCAGACCGACTCGTGCGGGTCATCCCCCATGCGCAAGCCGCCCATGATGTGACGCGAGGTGGGCGGCACGCTGGGATCGAACGGCTGAAAGAATCCATAGGCTGCGCCCGCCGCCTCCAGCACCGCGAGCATCTTCGGCTTGTAGAAGGTGGCTGCATCCAGCTCGAAGGCGTGGTTCTTGTACGTCAAGCGCGGCACCCGCAACCCGAAGACGTCGTGCACGTTCGGATCCAGATCGACGCGGTTCGACGGCTGCGGCGCATCCTCGCCGTGCATGATCATCACGGCGATGTGCGCCTGAAACGGACTCTCCACCAATAGCTGCTTGAACGACACGCCGGAGAGCTGGGCAAAGGTGATTGCCGCCGGCTGTAAGCTCTCACGCGCCGCAGTGATCGGCTCCGACGACGTGCCGAACTCGATGACGCCGCCCAGCGGCGAGTCCGATCGCAACACCGCGCCGCCTTTTTCGATGCCGCGGAACTCGCCCATGCCGTTGGTGATCGAGCGCCCGCGCTCGCCGTGCAGGCGCTGCTTGAAGATGCCCACAGCGATCGTTTGGAAATGGAACATCATATGACGCCCGAGGTGCCCGTAGGTGTTGCCGATGCCCGGCCCGTAGGGATCGGACAGGAAGCACAGCCGCACACTCTCGATCGGGCTGGCGGCCAGGATCACGTAGTCCGCCGTGCTCACCTGCTTCTGCCCATCGTCGTCAATGTACTCGACGCCCACGACGTGCTGGCGTGCCGCGTCCATGACGAGGCGGCTGACGTGGGCGTTGTAGCGCAGTTGGCAGTTGCCGGTCAGCAGCGCCTTGCGCAAAGTGGTGACCGCCGGCGAGCCCTTGGCGTTGCGCGCGCAACCGTAATTCGTACACAGGCCGCAACCGACGCATGGTGAGCGGCCGTCGTACGGGCGCGTGTTGACGGCCGACGGGTAGTTGAACGGCTCATAGTTGAGCCGCTTGGCGCCGTTGGCCAGCACCCGTCCGACGTACATTTCCGGCTGCGGCGGCAGCGGGAACGGCTGACTGCGCCACGACTGGAAGGGGTCGGCTCCCTCGCCTGCGGTGACCCCCGCAATGCCCGAGAGCACGTCCGTCTCGGTGTAGAAAGGTTCCAACTCGTCATAGCTCAGCGGCCAGTCGGCGAAGCTCGTGCCCGAGTACTCGCGCCCGGCTTCTTGCAGAGCCTTTGCCATCCGAAAATCGATCGCCGTGAACCGCGGATAGCTCACGCTCGAAATCACCGCCGCACCGCCGACGTTGCGCGTGAGATTGTTCACGTCGGGGTGCGCCTGCGCCACTTCACTTTCCGTCTGCCGGAAGGTCCGCGGCTCGACGAGCGGATCCTGAAAATCGAAATTCCGGATCGACATCTTGATCTCGTCGTTGCTGTACAGTGGCCACGGTGGGGTCCCCGCGATCGTCGTGCGGTCAAGGCCCGGGAAGTGGTTATCGCCGGCCTCGAGCACCAGCACCTTCTGCCCCGCTGCGGCCAACACATGCGCCGCGGCCGATCCGCCGGCGCCGCTGCCGATGATCAGCGCGTCAAAACGCTGGAGATCCGTGTTGCCCAGCATGCCGGGCGTGTTCGAGGGAAAGCTCATGACTCCACATCGAAGCAATACGGCGCGGTGAAGCGGCGGCCGGGCTGGGTCAGGTCGGCTTGGGCGATGATGGTGAGAAAATTGGCGACCTTGCGGCTGAAGCCACTGCAATCCTCATGCGGGTTGGGTCCGGCATTCGGGTGGTCTGGCCGCTCGCGGTAGTTGCCGGGGACCGACTCGTCGTAGATCGTATAGCCCAGCGGCTGGCTGTCGCCGTCGAAGCCGACGAGCTGCCAGCCCAGGCCGTTGCGGTTGCCGCCGTACTCCGGTGCGCACAGCAGACCTTCGACGGTGTTGTAGGTGAGCAGAGTTATGAAATCAGGATCCGCCTTGTTGAAGACGGCGCTCTGCTGCGAGGCGGTGAGCTGCACAAAGGACTTGCCGAACTGTTGTTGGCTGATCGTTTCCAGTGACGCGAGGCCCTCACGATATTTGCGACGCAGGTCAGTTTCCAAGAGGCTGGAGGCGAGTGGATTGTCGGCGACCTCGGGAACCGCGTCTGCGCCGAGGATGCGGATCTTCCAGCTGAGCGCCTGCAAGCGCGGCAGCGGCAAATGCTCGGCAAAGAAGTTGGGGGGATAGTAGTCGAGCGTGGGTAGGACGACAGCCGCTCCGCCGGATGCGTCTTGTACGGGGGCGACATGGCACGCCCGGCAATTTCGCGAAGGTTCCAGAAAGTGGGGCTGCGGCTGTCGGCCGCTGAAGGGACCGCCTGCATACACCGGACGTGCGTCGAACACCGCCGACTCGGCGAGGGCGATGTCGCCAGCATCGACCGCCCCGTTGCCGTCCACGTCGCCGGCATCACGGCAGCCACGACGCGGCCCCTGCACGCCGAGCACGGTCGCGCTCAGGTCCGCCGCGGTGACGTGGCGGTCACAGTTGGCGTCGCTGCCGGGGAGAAAGCTCAGCATGCTCTGGATGTAGTCGACGGCACCACACTCGCGTGCGCCGACGCTGGTACTGTCTGTAGGAATGATGTGCGCGGTCGCCGCGTCGAGAATGACGAGTTCGTCCGTGCTCAAGAAGCCGCCGACCGGGGTTGCCCGGGGAGCGTCTGCCAGTGCGGGCGCCCCGTGACGCAGTCGCAGAGCGGTGGCGCCTGCACCCGCAACCAACAAGCGGAGCAATTGACGCCGACTGATCTCGACGGCCGCGATGTGTGCAGGGGGAATGGCGCGGGGATTGAGCTGGCGCATGCGGTTTCCGGCCAGCAAGGGCCATGCCGGTGACACGGCGCCGGGCTGTGCCCGCCTCGAGTTCCAGATAGCCGCGCCGCCTTCTCACCGACGCGAATCGTGGTCGCGGGCCCGACTCTGCGTCGCAGAAGCGCAGTCTCGCAGGGCACAGACGGGGTTCTCGGGTTGACTGGAGGTTCTGGCTTCGCCAATTTGCCACCAGCCGAAAGAGGAGAAGCTATGTCGGAATCCCAAGCTGGAATCGTTCCCGAACCGAGCCAGCATGCGCGTTTTGTCATCCTCCGGGTCAATGACGCCGTGCGCAACGCCGCCCCAGTGGCCCGTGTTCTGGCGGGTGTGCCCGGGCTGGTGGCGAAGATTGCGGCGCTGGACCGGCGATCACGCCTGGCATGCACGGTGAGTGTGGGACCAGAGTTTTGGGATGTCATCTCGCCGCAGCGTCGGCCCAAGGGATTGCGCCAGTTCACACCCATCGAGGCTGGCGGGCGCCGTGCGCCGAGCACCGGGGGTGACGTCCTGCTGCACATCTTGTCCCAGCGCGTTGACCTGAATTTCGAGATTGCCGCGCGCATCGTCAACCAGCTGGGCGATACGGTGAAGGTCGACCAGGACGTTGTCGGCTTTCGCTATCTCGACGGCCGCGACCTGACCGGGTTCATCGACGGCACCGAGAATCCCAAGGGGAAGGAACGCGCCAAGGTAGCCCTGATCGGCAAGGAAGATCCGGATTTCGCCGGAGGAAGCTACGTCTTCACCCAACGCTACGTGCACGACCTCAAGAAGTGGGGCAGCATCCCGCTCGGGGAGCAGGAAGGCGCAATCGGCCGCCGCAAGCGTGACAGCAAAGAACTATCCGACAAGGTGAAGCCGCCGAGCGCACACATCAGCCGCGTGGTCATCGAGGAGAACGGCGAGGAATTGGAAATCGTGCGCCACAGTTTCCCGTATGGCACTGTCAACGAAGCCGGCCTCTTCTTCATCGCGTACAGCAAGACGCTGGACATTCCAGAGCGCATGCTGCGGCGCATGATGGGCGTCGAGGGCGATGGCCTGCACGATCACTGATGGATTTCACGCAAGCGGTGACCGGGGCGCACTTCTTTGCACCGTCGCTCCGGGTCTTGAAGGCGCTGGGCAAGGGCTGAAGGCGCTCATAGCGCACAACGAAGGCGGCGGCGGCGTAGGTTGGGCCGCGCCCCTGGCTTTCGGCACCCCGTTCGCCACGGCCGATCTCAGGCCGCTGGCAGCGGCGGTCGATGTTGCGGCCGGCTTGCCCTTGTCGACACCGTCAAATACTGTCTCAAACGAAGGACGCAACAACGGGACCAGAGACCGGAAACCAAGGCCCAGCGACCCAAACCAGAGATGCGTGTGCACAGGTGGTGCCGATGCACTCTACTCGCAAGAGCAGACGGTGATTCATGGGGATCGTTGGCATCACCGTCGCGATCGCAGTCGGTCTCTTCCTCGCGGCGCTTGCCTA
>Ga0335071_10008433_pt1 | contig 10582 bp, 8 predicted proteins | sample Lox_Sample_15_FD_206724 | JGI IMG/M metagenome (GOLD analysis project Ga0335071, IMG submission 206724) | Soil microbial communities from Loxahatchee National Wildlife Refuge, Florida, United States - Lox_Sample_1.5 | ecosystem: Environmental > Terrestrial > Soil > Wetlands | place: USA: Florida...
AGGGAAGCTGATCGAGCCCGGCGAGATCCTCGTGCAGGCCGATCACATTGTCGAGGTCGGACCCTCGGTGAGGCATCCCGCTGGAGCCGAGGTCATCGACTTGGGCGACCGCACTCTCATGCCGGGATTGATCGATGCGCACATCCATCTATTCCTCCATCCCGGCGCAGAGGACCTGCAGACGGTGCAGGAGTCTGTCCCCGAACGCACCATCCTGGCGACCCTTGCCGCACGTGATGATCTGATGGCCGGCTTCACAGCCGAGCGTGACATGGGTACGGAAGGCGCCGGATCAGCCGACACTGCCGTTCGCAACGCGATCGAATCCGGCCGCATTCCCGGACCTCGTCTTCGCGTCAGTGGAAACGCAATCAACATCCTCGGCGGACATGAGGATGCAATCGGTTACAACCCCGAGCAGCACGTCCTGCCTAATGCGAACTACGCCAACAACGCCGACGAACTGATCACGGTAATGCGCCAGCAGTTCAAAGAAGGCGCCGACTTCATCAAGATCTACGAGACCGGAGCGGATTCCGTCAGAGACGGCCGGCTCTCCACTCCCTATCAGTACACCGAGCCCCAACTGGAAGCCGCTGTCAAAGAAGCAGCCCGGCTTGGCAAGCATGTTGCTGTTCATGCCACCGGGGAACCCGGCACACTCTACGCAGCCCAGGCAGGCGTGGTCTCAATCGATCACGCCGATCAGCTCTCCGAAGAGACCATGCGGCTGATGAAAGAGAAAGGGATCTTTGCCGTTCCCACCTTCACCATCTTCGAATATTTCGCTGAACATGCCGCTACGGCCCAGCAAAGCGCGCGTGAGCATCAGATCCTCGACTTGAAAGTGCAGGAGTTCAAAAAGCAAATCGCCGCGGCGGTCCCAATGGCTGTTGGATCCGATGTCGGTCCGTTTCCGCATGGCACACAAGCCCGCGAGCTGGTCCTCATGGTGAAGTATGGAATGACGCCGCTGGCCGTGCTCCAGGCAGATCTTCTCAATGGCGCCAAGCTGTTGGGATGGGAGAAACAGATCGGATCACTCGAGCCGGGTTATCTCGCTGATGTGATCGCAGTCACCGGCAACCCGCTGGACGACATTTCCGCGGTGAACGATGCAAGCTTCGTCATGAAGGGCGGAATTGTATACAAGAAATGATTTCTATTGCCAGATAAGCAACACCCGCGGCAAATTCCTGCAAAACAGTGCACAGTTACCTACGATTCTCATGAGAACAGGGACCTAAGCACATGTCAGCGCGCGGCTTAGCTCGATTCCCATAATGGTTCTTTTGGTTGCTGGATTGCCCATTTTGGGAGTGCTTGGCAGTCACCCAAGCACCTATGGCGTTTCGCAAACCCTGTAGTCTGGCCATTGTAGCTGTTGCAACTCTTCTGTCTCAGATTGCCCTCGGCAGTTTCTCTTACGCGCAGGGTCCGGCTCCTGAGGCTCCCGTGGCCAGTGCATCGGTACAGCCCGTCTCGACCTTTGTCACTGCTCCGAGGACGCCCGAATATCCCCACAAATTCTGGGATCGGCAAAACAAAACGCTCTTCCTGATCACCGCTGGTTTGAATGGCGCCGACTTCGCCGTGACTCGCGCAAATCTCCAGAGCGGCGGGCGCGAACTCAATCCCATGGTTCGCATCTTCGGACGCTCTGACGCGGGACTCGCGATTAACTTCGCAGGGAATACTGCCGCTGCGGTCGCGGTCAGTTACCTCTTCCACAGGACCGGCCATCACAAACTCGAACGTCTGTCCTCCATGATGACGATCGGCGCCTCCGCCGGCGCCGTGAGCTACGGACTTGCGACCCGCTAGGCGTCTGCGCGTCGTGTTTCCTCAATGTCTACCATCTTGGTAGTATTACCGGATCAGTTATCCTGAGTTACCGGCAAGGGGCAGACATGAAGATCGCGAAAGACATCACAGAGTTGATTGGCAACACTCCCATGGTGCGGCTCAACCGGATTACCCAGGGCTGCGTCGCGGAAGTTGTTGCGAAACTTGAGAGCCAGAATCCTCTGTCCAGCGTGAAAGACCGTATCGGCGTCAGCATGATCGAGGAAGCCGAGCGCTCAGGAAGGATCCAGCCCGGCAAGACCGTGTTGATCGAGCCGACGAGTGGCAACACGGGTATCGGCCTTGCATTCGTCGCCGCCGTCAAGGGCTACAAGCTGATCATTGTCATGCCCGACACCATGAGCCTCGAACGGCGCGTTCTTCTTCTCGCCTTCGGTGCGGAGATCGTCCTCACTCCCGGACCGCGCGGTATGACAGGAGCCGTCCTCAAAGCGAAAGAGATTCTCGCGAAGACGCCCGGCGGCTACATTCTGCAGCAGTTCGATAACCCCGCTAATCCCAAGATTCACTTCGAAACCACTGGGCCGGAAATTTGGAACGATACCGATGGGCGCGTCGACATACTCATATCCGGTGTCGGGACCGGTGGCACCATCACCGGTGTCTCTGAATACATCAAGCCCAGGAAGCCATCCTTTAAGGCCGTCGCCGTCGAGCCAGCCGACAGCCCTGTGCTGTCCGGAGGCAAACCGTCACCCCACAAAATTCAAGGTCTGGGTGCAGGCTTTATTCCGAGCATTCTCCGCCGGGATTACATCGATGAAGTCATCACAGTCACCAACGACGAAGCCATCGCGATGGCCCGCAGGCTTCCCGTCGAAGAGGGATTGTTCGTAGGCATCTCCTCCGGCGCAGCGGTTGTCGCGGCTTTGAAAGTTGCGAAGCGGCCCGAGAACGCGGGAAAAATGATCGTGGTCATCATTCCCTCCTTTGGAGAGCGCTATCTGAGCAGCATTCTGTTCCAGGAGCTGCGGGAAAAAGCTCTGCAGATTCCGACGGCAGAGTTGCCCCCCGCGTGACCGATTCATGCCGCATCTCTTGTCGCTAATCCGCGAAGACGTGACCAATGTGCTGGATCACGATCCCGCAGCCAAGTCCCGATTGGAAGTATTGCTCTGCTACTCCGGTCTGCACGCGGTCTGGCTCTACCGCATCAACCACTGGTGCTGGAATCATGGGCTCTTCCTTGTCGCGCGCTGGCTGTCCCAGGTTGCGCGTTTGCTGACTGGGATCGAAATCCATCCGGGTGCCAAAATTGGCCGCCGCCTTTTCATCGATCACGGTATGGGCGTCGTCATTGGGGAAACATCAATTGTCGGAGACGATGTAACCCTGTACCAGGGAGTTACCCTCGGAGGTACAGGAAAGGAACACGGGAAGCGGCATCCCACGCTGGAGGAAAATGTCGTCGTCGGCGGCGGGGCGAAGATTCTCGGCAACATCGTGATTGGGAAGAACTGCCGCATTGGCGCCGGCTCCGTGGTATTGCGCAACGTGCCAGACAACTCCACGGTGGTAGGAGTTCCGGGCCACATCGTGTTCCGCGAAGGCAAGCGTGTCGTGATCACCGATCCCAAGCAGATCAATGATCCCCTTTCCGAAGCGCTCGCTTCTGTAGCCTCCGAAGTCGCCAAACTTCGTGAGCGCATTCAGAGACTGGAAGGAGTAGAACAGGTCAGCGAGCCTGTGCCCGCGTCCGTGCAGCAGTTGATGGACGATCTTGACTACCAGATTTAGTCGCGCAGTCGTAAGATGATCCGCTGAGATCGACCGGATCTCAAGCGGAGGATCCCTCCCGTGAAGAAGGCTATTTCCGCCGTCCTTTTAGTTCTCCTCTCCGTTTCATATTGCTTTGCGGCTGACAAGAAGGAAGAGAAGCCGAAACCCGCACAATCCATCGACGAACTTCATCAGCAACTTGAGAAGATCCTGAAAGACACGCACACGCCGGGAGTTTCCGTAGCCATCGTCCACAAAGACGGTCCGGAGTGGATTGCAGGCCTGGGGATTGCAGACCTGGCCAGCAACCGTGCCAATACTGCCGACACTCTTTTCCGCATCGGCTCGACCTCCAAGGCATTTTCCGCACTATCCATTCTGTTGCTCCGGGATCAGGGAAAGCTTTCACTTGACGACCCCATCCACAAACTTGTCCCCGAAGTCTGGTTCGAGAACCGCTGGGAGTCCACCGATCCCATCCGCGTTGTTCATCTGCTCGAGCACACCACCGGCTGGGACGATATGCACTTCCGCGAGTACGCCAAGCAAGCGCCCGATTCTATGAGCGTTCGCGAAGGACTCGACTACGACCACAACTCCCGCACCTCGCGATGGCGTCCCGGCACGCGCATGGCCTACTGCAACTCCGGTCCGCCGGTCGCCGCGTACATTGTCGAGAAAATATCCGGACAGCGCTTTGAGGATTTCGTGCAGCAGAATTTGTTCGGTCCTATCGGCATGAAGACGGCGACTTATTTCGAACCTGGGCCTGCTACCAGCACGACTCTCTACCACGATGACGGAAAGACCGCTTACCGGTATTGGCACATTCTGCTGCGGCCCGCGGGTTCGATCAACGCTTCCGCGAACGATATGGCGCGGTACGTCCAGTTCTATCTGAACCGGGGTGCAGTGGGCGGCAAACAGATCGTTCCCGCGGCCGACATCGATCGCATGGAAATCCCTGAAAGCACCTGGGCTGCGAAAGATGGCATGAAAGCTGGATATGGCCTCAGCAATTACTGGAGTATCGAAGACGGCTTCGTCTATCACGGCCATGACGGTGGGGTGGAAGGCGGACTCACCGAGATGTCCTACATGCCCGATTACGGCACCGGCTACTTCTTCAGCATCAACACCGGCAACGGTGATGCATTTGAGAAGATTGCAAAAGCCGTTCGTGCGTATATCACGAGCAAACTGCAAAAACCTGTGCTTCCGCCCGAAGTGCCCTTACCCGCAAATGCGGAAGAGTACGCCGGTTGGTACGAACCAGACTCACCGCGTGTTGAACTCACACATTTCATCGAACGCCTTGCCGGACTCAGTCGCGTTCGCCTGCATGACGGAAAGCTCATGTTCTTCGCCCTTGGCCAATGGGGCGAACCGTACGTTTCCGTATCCGGGGCTCAATTTCGCCGAATTCGCAAGAAAGATTCGCCAGATCCCGTTGCTACCCTGGAGCTGCTGACCCCCAATCAGGAAGGCCGCTTCATCCAGGTGAATACTGGGACCACCACAATGCGCAGGATTCCAGGCTGGTTCGCAATCGGAGAGATTCTCGCGGTGGCTTTCGTGATTGTCTCGATTCTCGCCATTGTGATTTATGCCCCTTTCTGGATTTTGGGGGGCATCAGCAAACGCCGCCGCCGTCCTGCCGAACGCGCCATGCGACTGTTCCCATTGCTTGCGGTGCTCAGTCTGTTTGCGTTTGTTGGGATTTTCGTCGTGTCGAATAGCGACCTGATCGCGCGCATGGGAAATTTGACATTCTGGTCGGCTTCGCTCTGGGCCGTTACGCTGTTGTTTGCTGTGGCCTCCCTGGCGGGTGCTTTCGTTTCGTGGCGCCGTCCCGAAGAAGGAGTCCGCTCCGGCGTTCGCAGGTTTTCCATCCTGGTCTCGCTTGCCCTATTGATCGCTACGGCATATCTGGCGTATTGGGGCATCATCGGCCTGCGAACCTGGGCTTAGCGGGATGCGGGTTTGCTGAGCGCTGCCAAACTCTCCACTCGCACAGGGAAGACAGGCGGGCGCACGGAATCAGGATTCCAGCCGAAGAGAAACTGAGTCACGGGTCCGCAGACGCGTCCCTGGCACGCACCCATGCCGCAACGTGTGTGCAGCTTAGCCTCACGCCACGACCGATTCCGGTGAAGGCGAGAAAATGTCACATCCTCGCAGCGACAGACGATAGTGTCAAATGTGGGCAAGTTTCTCAATTCAAGTCGCAGAGCAAAGGTGTTCTTCAACAGCGATGCAAACTGCTTTCCCTCTTTCCGCGCTCGGAGCAATTCGTCTTTCTCAGAGGCCTGCTTTCCGCATGCGGCAAATCCGGCAATTGACCCTTCCGCCGTGGCCTTTTCCACTCCTCCGATTCCAGTCGGCTCACCTGCGCAAAAAACATTCGGCAAGCTGGTCTGCTGCAACTCGTCCACCTGCACAAAACCATCGGCGAGTTTGCATCCCAACAACAGCGGCAACTCCAGATTGGGCACGAGATGAAACCCGCACGCCAGATAGTCACACGCGATCTCTAGCGTTCTTCCCCCGCGCAAAACTGTGACCGACTCGATGTTCCCTGTGCCGTGGGCCGCAGTAGGCCAGCTGTTCGCGGCAAAGGGAATCCCGGCGAGATCTTTCCTTAGCAGCAGCCCTTCCCCGATCTTCTTTCTGAATCGGAGCAATCCCATGCCGAATCGAGCAAGCCTGCTCCACGACGCTTGCTCGCAAATCAGCGAAATCTCCGCACCCTGCTTCCGAAGATAGACCGCAACAGCCAGCAGCAGAGGTCCCGTTCCAGCCACCACCACGCGCTTGCCCTGAACCGGCAGGCCGGACTTAACCATCGCCTGAAGCCCTCCGGCGCCCATGACGCTCGGCAAAGTCCAGCCGGGAAATGGCAGGAATCTCTCGCGTGCGCCTGTGGCCAAAATCAGCTTCTCGTAATGGAGTTCTACAGTGTCATCCGCGCGTTCAGCCAGCAAGCATCCGGGCGCGGGCTGATCGAACACTCTCGTTCCGAAGAGAGTCACAACTCCTTTGGCCCGCAGACGTCCGCTCCACGAATTCGCCTCTGGATCTTCCAGGTTGCCTCGCCAGATCTGCCCGCCCGCCGCAACATTGTCGTCCATTACTCCAACACGCGCACCGCATTCGGCCGCAGTTACCGAGGCTGCCATCCCTGCCGGCCCCGCCCCGACCACGAGCACATCGAACCGTTGTGGCGCGGTCTCATTCATCCGTCTTCACGTCCATTCCCGGCGCACAAGCAATCTGGCAACTGCGCAAATGAGGTTTTCCGTCGATGGTCGCCCGGCAGTCGAAGCAGATACCCATGCCGCACAACGGCCCGCGCGGCTCTCCACTCACTGACCTCCGGCAAGCCTGTCCCGCCATAACGACTGCGACAGCGACACTGGCGCCCGACGGCACAAACACTTCTACGCCGTTGACCTTGATACAAATCGGACTAGGCATGCACGGATTCCTTGCTCATACGCGACGGCAGATAAGGTTCGATCGGGATCTCCGGCTCTGCTCCCATGATCTGATCCACCAGAATCCTCGCCGTAGCTAACGATGTTGTGATCCCAAGTCCCTCATGGCCTGTAGCCAGAAATAGCGACGAATCCTTAGGCCAGGGACCAATCAGCGGCAGCTTGTCCGGAGTCGCGGCGCGAAATCCCGTCCACGTGCGAATAGCCGAGAGCCCTGCGAGACCCGGCATATATTCCTGCGCGCGCGCCAGCATCCGCGCAAGTATCACGTGATCGACTTCCTTATGCTCCGCTCCATACTGCCGCGAAGATCCGATCAGAATCTGCCCCGTCCGCCGTGGCTGCACATTGAACGCAACCGAATCGACGCTCACGCTGTGAGCGCTCTTCAAGTAGCCCAACTCAACGAGCTGATGCCATATAAATCCCGCATACCGATCCGTGATCACCAGGTGCCCTTTGCGCTTTTTTATTTCCAGTTCCGGCATAAGCTGAGTCGCCCACGCCCCGGCTGCATTCACCAAAAGCTTCGCCTGCAGATTCGAACCATCGGCAAACTTGACTCTACCCTCCCCGATTGCGACCACTGCCCGTCCGAGCCGAAGCTCCGCCCCGTTCCTCTGCGCACGCTCGATCAAATACCGAGCAGCGCAGGGTGGATACAGGACAACATCGTCAGGGACGAGCAAACCTCCGGCCATCCCTGCGCGCAGATTGGGCTCGAGTTTCTTCAGCGCGCCGGCATCGAGAATCTCCGTTCGCACACCGCGAGCCCCGTAGTACTCGTGCTTCCGCCTGACTTCCTCCATTTCCTCTTCATCAGCTGCGACCCAGATGGTCCCACACTGCTCATACTCCACATCGTCCGGAAGCTCAGGCCGAAGTGCCTGCCACAACCGCTGCGAATAACGCGTAATCGCAAACTGCGCCTCCGAATCGTCCATGACGACGACATGGCCCATGCCAGCCGCCGTAGCGCCGCCGCCCAGAACGTCACGGTCCACCACAAGCACTCGTTTACCCCTGCGAGCGAACTCCTCTGCACAGGCCGTACCGACGATCCCGGCACCCACAATGATCACGTCATAGATTCCGTCAGCCATGTCCTGAGCTAAACTGTGCCGTGCAAGCCGCAATTCGCTAAGTGTAGATAATATCCACGACCCGCGCACTCGGGTCAGAGGGACGCAATGCCGGAATATTCTCGTAGAGCTTTCTTATCCACCACCGCTGCTGCCGTCAGTTCCACGATGCTGTCCAAACTCGCTATCGCACAACCACTGCAAGATCCCGTCCTAAACACGACGATGAAAGACGGCAAACCAGTCACACGCGAGCAGGTGTCCTGGAAAGTTCTCCCCTTTTCCCTGAAGCAGGTGCGTCTCGGCGACGGTCCCTGCAAGCAAGCCATGGAAGCCGATCGCCGATACCTGCTCTCGCTTCCACCCGATCGCCTCCTGCATACTTTCCGCCTCAATGCCGGTCTGACGTCCTCGGCCGAGCCGTTGGGAGGCTGGGAGAAGCCAGACTGCGAACTCCGCGGCCACTACGCTGGCGGCCACTATCTTTCCGCCTGCGCCCTGATGTACGCCTCTACCGGCGACGAAGATCTGAAGAAGAACGCGAACACCGTCGTCTCCGGGCTAGGTCAGTGCCAGACCGCATTGAAGTCCGGCTATCTCAGCGCATTTCCTGTCGAATTCTTCGACCGCCTGCGCGAGCGCAAAGAGGTCTGGGCCCCCTTCTACACCATGCACAAGATCATGGCCGGGCTCCTCGACATGTACATCTACTGCGGCAATGACCAGGCTCTCGATATGGTCCAGAAAATGGCGGCATGGGTCGACCTCTACACCTACCCGCTCAGCTATGAACATATGCAGCGCGTCCTCGGCACCGAGTACGGAGGCATGGGCGAGGTCCTCGCCAATCTGTACGCAATCACTGGTAACCAGCATTACGTCAAAATCGCTCAGCGCTTCGACAAGAAGTGGTTCTTCGATCCTCTTGCCGGCCACCGCGACGAACTGAAAGGCCTGCATGTCAACACGCATATTCCACAAGTCATCGCCGCCGCGCGCCTCTACGAGCTGACCGGGCAGCGTCATTATCGTGAGATCGCGCGATATTTCTGGGATGAAGTCGTGACCGAGCGCAGCTATTGCACAGGCGGCACCAGCAATCGCGAATCATGGAACACCGACCCCGGCAAGCTCGCCGCAGAACTCGGACCCACCACCACCGAGTGCTGCTGCGCCTACAACATGATGAAGTTGACCCGCCATCTGTTCGGCTGGAATCCCGACGCCCGCTTCATGGATTACTACGAGCGCGTCCTCTTCAATCACCGCCTCGGAACCATCAATCCCGAAGATGGCACCATGATGTATTACCTCCCGCTGGCCTCCGGCTACTGGAAGACGTTCGGAACCCAGCTGGACGCATTCTGGTGCTGCACCGGCACCGGATCGGAAGAATATGCCAAGCTCGCCGACACGATCTACTTCCATGACGACAACTCCCTCTATGTCAATCTCTACATCGCCTCCCAGCTCGACTGGAATGACAAGGGCCTGAAGTTCAATCAGCAGACTCGCTTCCCTGAAGAACAGGGCACTACCATCACCCTCACCGCCGACCGCCCCACCGAACTCGCCATCCATCTGCGCATCCCGTACTGGACGCAGCGAGGCAACGTAAAGATCAACGGGACTGCGCTCCCGGCGTTTTCCAATCCGGGCAGCTATCTTTCTCTGAACCGCGTTTGGAAGTCCGGGGACAAGATCGAGTTGAACCTGCCAATGACCTTGCACATGGAACCCATGCCCGACGATGAGACGATTCAGGCCGCGATGTATGGCCCACTAGTCCTTGCAGGAAAGTTCGACCCCGTAGCGAAGGAAATGAGCTACAGCGGCATGGGCCCAAAGGCGGAAGCTCAGAGCAAAGTTCCGGACGTCGTCGCCCATGCCCGCCCGGCTTCATGGATCGAACCAGATCCAGATCACCCACTCACCTTCCGCGCAACTGGCCAATCACAGTCGTTCCCCCTGGTGCCGCTGAACCAGATCCTGAACGAGCGCTACGCCGTTTATTGGAAAGTGAGAAGCACCTGAGCCGTCCTCCGTGTTCCTCTGTGTCCCCTGTGGTGAGTCCCCATACGACGCATAAGCCTTTGACAAATGGAGGCTACACATTTAATGTTCCGTTTTACGTAAACGTTTACGGAAACCGTACTCTGGATGAAGCTTTAATCGTCCAATTTCGCCCCATGCTGCTGAAGACACTCCGCGAAGAGGTGCTCGAGGCAAATCTGGAGCTGGTCCGTCGCGGGCTCGTCTTATACACGTTCGGAAATGCCAGCGGCATCGAACGTAAAGAAGGTTTGGTAGCCATCAAGCCCAGCGGGGTGCGCTACGAAGAACTGAAACCGGAGCACATGGTCGTCTGCGATCTCGACGGAAAAGTCGTCGATACCAAGCTGCGGCCCTCCTCCGACC
>Ga0335071_10008434_pt1 | contig 10582 bp, 7 predicted proteins | sample Lox_Sample_15_FD_206724 | JGI IMG/M metagenome (GOLD analysis project Ga0335071, IMG submission 206724) | Soil microbial communities from Loxahatchee National Wildlife Refuge, Florida, United States - Lox_Sample_1.5 | ecosystem: Environmental > Terrestrial > Soil > Wetlands | place: USA: Florida...
GGCTCACACGGCCAAAGCCTCAATGGAAAAGCTCGACATCAACACCGCCACCAAGGATCAACTGAAGGAGTTGCCGGGCGTGGGCGACGCGTACTCGCAGAAGATCATCGACGGACGCCCGTACCGCGCGAAGAATGAACTGGTGCAGAAGAAGATCATTCCCCAGGCTACCTACGACAAGATCAAGGACATGATCATCGCCAAGCAGAGCAAGATGGCTCCGGCGAAAGCGAAGTAGGAAGTCAGCTTCAAGCTACTAGCTCCTAACGAAACCACTTTTGGTTCGGGTAGAGCCAGAGGCCAGTAGAGCTTCATACACGCGGCGCAGGGCTGCTCCAGCGAAAATCGAAGGAAGGAAACCAGCTGCTAGCTGCCGCTTCTCGCTGATAGCTGATCAGTCGATCGTTTCTAGACGCCAGGAGCTAGCAGCTGCGTTTCGGCCTGCCCTTCCTACGGCTCACAGTGCATTGCGTTCCCCTCTGGGGAGGAGGATAATCAAAGTGGTTTCCGGCCGCCCGGATCCCATCCCTTAGCTGTGAACCTGCCCAACTCCATCACGCTGAGCCGGATCCTGAGCATTCCTCTGCTCATCTGGATACTCTCCGGGAGTCATTTCAGCAGCGCCAATGGCGAGAAAGAGTTGCTGGCGTCAATCGTATTCATTGCAGCGGCAATGACCGACGGGATCGACGGATATCTGGCGCGCCGGCGCGATCAGATCACCACGATGGGGATTTTGCTCGATCCGATTGCCGACAAGTTGCTGATTGCGGCCGCGTTCGTGGTGCTGGTGCAGATCAGCCCCAGCCTGGTACCGGCATGGGTAGCGATCGTGGTAATCGGCCGCGAGTTCCTGGTAAGCGGCCTGCGTTCCATTGCTGCTTCCGAGGGTTTCACCATTGAAGCCAGCCATCTGGGGAAGTTCAAGATGGTGGTGCAGATCGTTTCCGTAGTCGCAGTCATTCTGGATCACCGCTGGAAGGAGTGGCCGATCTATGGCCATTACTTCCTGCCCATTCACTGGATTGCCTCAGTGGCCATCTGGTTTATGGTGTGTGTCTCTGTGGTGTCGGCGATTGACTACTTTGTGGCCTTCTGGTCAAGAATTGACCGGCGCGTTGCCAAGCGCCGTCGTCGCCGCGCCTTCATCCTGAGCCGGCGCAGCAAGCCCGTAGCCGCGGCGCCGCAGGCGGACCGCGATGTCGCTACCTCAACCTAGCTCGCTCTCCACCGGCGCCAGCCACGCAAGCCCCGGAGAATTCTCCGCAGAAGAACGGACGCTGCTGCTGCGGCTGGCGCACGAATCTATCCTGTCTGCTCTGGAACGGCGGGCCATTTCACTGGATCCGCCCTCGCCGCATCTCGCCCAGCCGCGCGGTGTATTCACCACCCTGCACTTGAGCGGTCAGCTGCGGGGATGCGTAGGCTTCGTGCTTCCAGTGGATTCGGTATACCGGGCCGTTGCACAAACCGCGCGGGCGGCCGCCTTCGAGGATACGCGGTTCTATCCGGTGCCCGTAGACGAAGCGTTCCAGCTTCAGATTGAACTCAGCGTACTTTCGCCGCCGCAGCCGATTGCCGCGGAGGCGATCGAAGTCGGGCGGCATGGATTGCTCATCGGAATGTACGGCCGCCGCGGATTGCTTCTGCCGCAGGTTCCGGCGGAGCATCATTGGGATCGCGTCACGTTTTTACAGCAAACCTGCCGGAAAGCGGGGCTGCCGCTGGACGCATGGGAGAAGGGCGCGACCATTGAGGCGTTCACCGCGGAAATTTTCGGGGACCCGCCGCCGGCGCGGTCGAATTCATAAAATTGGAAAAAGCTGGATTTGGAAGTCGCGCCTTAAGGGCGCTGATACGGCTGGATCATCTGCGCCGTTCTGCCTTGTGGTCGTATGCGGGAACTGGGTACTCCACCGATGGGAAACCGGAGAATCTGTACATCGCGCTCGCCTTGGACATTACGTAGGTTCGAGCTGCCGACAAAATAAAACCGGGGACGGTTGCCTGCCCCCGGCTGACTGCGTCACTTACTTACTGGAAACTAGTTCGCCTGATCGAGTTCCACGCCGTCGCCCGCATGCACGGTCTCGTTCGAGAAGACGATCATGCCCGTAGCAGTGGTCGGGGTGACGCCGATGATGACAATCTCACCGACGGCACGGCGGGGCAGGTCACGCACATGGATGATCGGCCCGTTGGTCTTGGTGAACTTCGGCGGATCATACGCCGGAGTCTTGATTTGCGTGTCATCGGCCATGTTGGCTTTGAAAGAGAGCGAGTCGACGGGATCGGTCAGATCCTGATCATAGTTACGGACGGCGCGGAAATAGTCGCCGACCTTTACACCCTGGTTCGCGCCCACGTTGATGTAAACCTTGTGGCCGGTTCCCATTTGCGAATCGAAGTCCTTGCCCATCACGATGCGGCCAGAAAGTTTGTTGCTGGCCGGCAGGAAGCGGTCAAATTTCATCGGCGGGTGGAAGGCAACGGTCAGTTTCTCGGCGAACGGGATGGCCGTGTCGCCCGGGTTGATGCCGTCGCAGGCATATTCAATTTGTGCGATGGCAGCGCGGCTTCGGGTGTCAATAACCTTGATGCGCCCGACTTCCTCGTAGGGCTGGCCGGTTGCGCTGAGAAGTTTCTTCTCGCCCGGATACACCTCGTACTCGTTGACGTCGCGCAGGGCGCGAACGACCTCATATTCGGCGCCGACGCTATAACCGCTGCCCGCAAGGTAGATCATGTCGCCGCGCGTGAATTTCGTCGTGGTCGGCGTCTCCAATCCTCCGGAGATGTAGTTGGCGTCGGGCAGGAGCTGCTTGCTGATGAAACCGGCGCAATAAATATCGGCGTAGGTGGGCGTCTGCACGCGTTCGGTGGGGAAGCTGACTGACGTGGGTGCGGTCCCCTGCGGCGCTTCGGTACCAGCATCGCCCGACTGTGCCCAGGCCGCTGTCGCCAACAGCAGCATGAACCATCCTGTTTTCTTCATGTTACCTCCGGGAAGAACCGCCAGGCGGTCCCCTTCCCCAGTTAAATGCCAGAAAAGAAAGGCTTCAGCCGGAAGGTAACAAGCGGGTAAGGGAAGATCAAGGTTACGAGGGTGTAGGGCGGGAAGGGTGCAGCTTTTTTCGGAGAAGTTACTAATCCTCTGTTGCATATGCACTTAACTGCCTGTAATAATGCGCGGTCGTCGGAACTGTAACCTTGAATCCATTGACTGAAGTCAACCGGGCCAAACCCGCCCCCAGTTTTTCGGGACGCATGCTGCCGCTGCGCCTGCCGCGGCTGTGTGTCGCGGTGGTTGGTTCCGACCCCAGTGAACTCATCGACAAAGCGGAGAGCCTGGTACGGGATAACCCCTTTCTGGAGTTCAGGTTGGATTACCTGTCTAAGCCCGGCCTGGCCATTCCAAAGATCAAGCACTTCGCCGAGATGTACCCGGGTGTAGTCACGATTGCGACGTGCCGGCGAGTGGCAAGCGGCGGACGGTTCCGGGGATCGATCGCCTCGCAACTCGAGGTTCTGGCCAAGGCAGCCGCCGCGGGATGTCAGTTGGTTGATGTGGAGTTGCAGACCGCGAGCAAGTGCAGGCCGGAGCATCTGCAGAAGCTGCGCAGCCGTGCCGCGCTGATCCTTTCGTTTCACGACTTCCGGGCAACGGTGAAGCTGGAACAGACGCTGGAGAAGATGCTGGCGTATCCGGCGGATTTCTACAAACTAGTGAGCACGGCGACTACGCTTTCCGACAACATCACGATGATCAAGTTCCTCGCCAAGGAAGGCGACCGGCATTCGCTCATCAGCATGTGCATGGGAGAGCAAGGGATCATCAGCCGCGTGCTGGCGTTGCGGGCGGGCAGCGTGTTTACTTTTGGTGCGGCCAGTTCCACCGAGGCGACGGCTCCCGGGCAGGTGACAGCGCAGGAGTTGCGCCACGTTTACCGGATTGAGCAGGTCGATGCGGCCACGCGCGTGTATGGCGTGGTGGGAGATCCAATTGCGCATTCGCTCTCGCCGACCATCATGAACGCGGCGTTCCGGCGAGAGAACGTGAACGCCGTCTATCTTGCGCTGCATGCGAAAACGCTGAAGGATCTGCTGAACTGTGTGAAAGAGATCCCGATTCACGGCATTAGCGTGACCATGCCGTATAAGGAAGCGATTCTCCCACACCTGGACAATACCGATTCGCACACGACGAAAGTGGGCGCCTGCAATACGGTGGTGCGGGCGCAGGACGGCAAGCTGTACGGATTCAATACGGACATTGCGGGCATCATTCGCCCGCTGGAACGGCGCCTGAATACGCTGGAAGGCGCGCGCATTTTGGTCTTGGGCGCGGGCGGTGCGGCCCGGGCGGCGGTGTTTGGGCTGAAGGAGCGCGGGAGCGAAGTGTACATCCTGAACCGCAGCGCGGCTCCGGCGCAAAAGCTGGCGCGGCAGGCGCGGGCGCGGATCATGAAGCGGCAGGATCTGAAGAAGATGGCGTTCGACGTCATCATCAACGCCACGCCGGTTGGATTGCAGAACACGAAAGATTCGCCGCTGCAGGATAAAGAAATCAACGCGCGCTATGTCTTCGACATGGTCTACGACCCGGCAGAGACGCGGCTATTGAAGCTGGCCAAAGAGCGCGGGGCGCAGATTATTCCGGGGATCGAGATGTTTGTCCACCAGGCCGCCCGCCAGTTTGAAATCTGGACCGGCAAACCTGCCCCGTTTGACGAGATGCTCCGCGTGGTTCTGCTGGAGTTGCAGGAGCGCGAGCGGGCCAAGCCGTCGGCTTCCGCGAAATAAGAAATCGGCCTACTCGGTATCGAAGCGCGATTATCGGATCTACCTTGGATGCACGGCGCGCAGGTGTCAGGTATAAGGGAGGCTAACGCAGATGCAAGAACCAGCGCCGACGTTGCGACTCCAAACGTAAACGGATCAAATGGAGAGACGTCGTAAAGCATGCCGGAGAGCATGCGTGCCGCCCCAAGAGCCGCAGGAAGACCGATAAGAGCACCCAACCCGGCTAGTCTCAGGCCTCGTCCCATTTCGAGGCGCAGTACGCCAGTCCTGACCGCGCCCATCACCATACGCAGCAATCTCACGTGTACGTTGCACGACCATGTACGAAACCAATCCGTAAAGCCCAACAGACGCTAACAGCAACGCACTCAAATCAGTAATCATCATTCTCACCCAAGGGCACTCAGGTTACTCACAACACTTGTTACGCAAGTCGTTCTCCGGTGTCATCGCATCTCCGTTCTCGCTCTCGGCTATACGTCCGTTCATCAGAAGCTCACTAGCCAAGTAGGGATCCTTCGACTCCGCTCAGGATGACATTTCTTTGACGTTGCTGCCTAGTGCTCGCGAATTGCTATCACAGGGCTCACTCGCATGGCGCGATGGGCGGGGAGATAGCAGGCCAGCAGGCCTACGGCACCCAGCAGGAGAACGACCGCGATCACCGTGAGCGGGTCGGTGGCGCTGATCCCGTAAAGCAGCCCTGACATGAAGCGCGTGGATCCCAGTGCGAGGGCCAGTCCCAGGATTAGCCCAATCGCAGCCAGTTTCAACCCCGAATAGAGGACTAACCGCAGGACGTCGTAGCGCGAGGCACCCAGGGCTACGCGGATGCCGATCTCGTGCGTGCGAAGCTGCGTCCGGTAGGCGACGACCCCATAGATACCTGTGGCCGAGAGCACCAGGGCGATAATCGCGAATATTCCGGCGAAGGTGCTCTCCATGAATGCGAATGAGTTTGAGACCTGGGTAGTTTCGCGCAAGGAACGGACATCGAAAATCGGAAGCTGATTATTGATCTGGTGGACCGTGTCCTCGGTGGCGGGCACCATCATGGCCGGGTTGCCATTCGTCCGGAGCATGACGATCGTGTCGTAGGAGTTCTGAAAGAAACTCAAATAGACCATCGGTTCCGGGCGTTCGTTCATGAATTGATGCTTTGAGTTCTTAACAACGCCGATCACCGTGAACAGCTGCCCTCCGATGGTAAGGCGATGATCCAGAGGGTCGGCGCCCGGCCAGTAATGCGCGGCGGCGGTCTGGTCGACAATAACCACCCGCGGCGCGTTTTCGTTGTCGTCGCGCGTGAAGTCGCGGCCGCCGACGATGGGAATCGCCATCGCGCTGAAGAATCCTGGGGTCACGTCGGCACGCCGTACCTCGTGCGACTCATGCAATTGTGGGACGTATCCTTCGGGATAGACGTCAGAACTTCTGCCGTTAAAGCTCAAGGGCAACCAGTCCGTAAGCGCGGCGGCTTTTACTCCGGGAAGTGTCGAGAAGCGATCGAACAACTTGTGCTGGATCGCGCTGACCTCATTGGGCGGATAGCCTGCGATCCCCAGGCCGACGGAAGCGGTGAGGACGTGATCCTGCTCGAAGCCCGGGTCGGTGTTGCTCATGTTCCGGAGCGTACGTAGAAGCAACCCAGATGAAACCAACAAGGCGAGGGAGAGGGCAATTTGGGCTATCACCAGGCCGCCGAGGACGCGCTGGTTGTGTCCGCTGCCCGAGACGGTTCCGGCCTCATCCTTGAGAACTTCCGCCGCACTGGCATGCGAAGAGCGCCATGCCGGTAATGCGCCGCAGATCACTGCCGCCACAACGACCAGCAACAGAATGGCGAGGGCAACGTTCAGATCGACAGTCCCATTGACGACGATGGGGTTCGAGTTCGGCGGGATGAAATCGGCAAGGCGCTTGGCGGTCCACGAGGTAACGAGCCACGAAAGCGCGCCACCGGCGAGAGAGACGAGCAGGCCTTCCATGATCATCTGCCGCATAAGCTGAATGCGTCCGGCTCCGAGAGACTGGCGAATGGCGACCTCGCGGCGGCGAGAGACGAAACGGACCAGAGCCAGCGTGGCTACATTCGCGCAAGTGAGCAGAAGAACGACTCCCGCAATGGCCAGCAGAATGGGCAGGGACGCAGCAAGGTACACGTTGGCGCCGAAGGGCGAGCGCCACAGGGGATCGAGCGTGATGGTGTTCACGCCGGGGTGGGCGTTCGGAAACTCCGCGACAAGCTGCCCCATGATTCTTTGCAGATCTTCCGTGGCACGCTGGCGGGTAAGTCCAGGCCTGAGGCGCCCGAGCACGTTGAGATAATTCGCGCTGCGATCGGTCCTGCGCGGGCCATCCGTTCCCAACGGGTCCAGCGGCAGCCAGGCATCATCCTGAATGCCGGGCATGGCGTTGATGAACCCGGGCGGCGCGATGCCAATGACCGTGAGCGGATGGCGGGCGAGCTCAATGGACTTGCCCACGATGTCCGGATCCGAGGCGAACCGCTTCTGCCAGAGGGAATAGCCCAGGATCACGTAAGGAACGCCGCCCTCGAGTGCTTCTTCATCGGGCAGGAAGAACCGGCCGAGCGTCGGCTTCACCCCGAGTACATCGAAGAAATTCGCGGAGACGTTCGCCACATAAATGCGCTCAGGAGTTCCGTTACCGGTCAGCGTCAGCCAGTCGTGATGGTAGGCGAGCAATCCGCTCAGGCTTTGGTTGCGGTCGCGCAGATCGCGGTAGTCAAGATAAGAAAATGGCGTGGGCGGAGTGATGCTCCACTGCCCTCGCATCACGCTGACAAGCCTATCTGTGTCCCTTGCCGCTGGGATCGGGTGCAGCATGGTGCCGTTGATCCAACTGAAGACGGTGCTGTTGGCACTCATGCCCAGAGCGAGCATTAAGATGGCGGTAAGTGCGAACCCGGGGCTCTTGCGAAGCTGCCGGAGTGCATAGCGGACATCCTCGAACAGTCCTGCCACGACTCCTCCTGTAGGAACTTCTGTACCAGGGAATGAGACTACCGCTTCTGTCTTGTGCATGCAGTGAACCAAAACACATCCGCACGTAAACGTAGCGTCGGGGGCAACATAGCTCTAAATGGGCATTGCCAGGCCGGCCCTTGCCTGTCCGTCGGCGTGATTGCGTGTCCGTTTTCGAACAGCGTGTTGCTGTGCGTGAAATGGGAATGAAGCTATCCCCGGCGATAGACGCTGGTCACGACCATCGGTATTCTGGTTCTTTGTGGGCGGGCTCTTCGTGAATGCTCTTTAGAGCGTCTGCATGGGCAAGGCAGCAAGCTGAAACGAGCCAATGGGAGAAGGCCAGGATGCCGTGTACGAGTCAGCGCACCAGCAGCTTTGGGGAATCCGTCATTCGCAATATGACGAGAGTGGCAAACGCTTATGGAGCGATCAATCTGTCACAGGGATTCCCGGACTTCGATCCACCCCGGGCGGTGCTCGAGGCAGCCGAGCGAGCGGCGCGGAATGGCCCTCATCAGTATGCGATTACGTGGGGAGCGCCCAGATTTCGCGCAGCGCTGGCACGCAAGCAGTCCCGGTTCATGGGATTCCCCATCGATCCAGAGGAACATATGGTGGTGACCTGCGGCAGCACGGAAGCCATGATGGTTGCGATGATGACGGCATGCGATCCCGGCGACAAGGTGATCGTGTTCTCGCCCTTCTACGAGAACTATGCCGCGGATGCGATCCTGTCCAGCGCCGAACCCATCTATGTGCCCTTGCATCCGCCCGAGTTCCGCTTTGATCCGGACGAGTTGCGGCGGGCGTTCGCTTTGCGGCCGAAGGCAATTGTGCTGTGTAATCCGGCGAATCCTTCAGGAAAAGTGTTCACGCGAGAGGAACTGCTGTTCATCGCAGAACTCACAGAACAATACGACACCTTCGTTCTAACCGACGAGGTGTATGAACACATCGTCTATGCGCCTCACGAACATTTGTACTTCGCTTCCCTGCCGGGCATGTTCGAACGGACGCTCTCGTGCAGTTCCCTTTCAAAGACCTATTCCATGACCGGGTGGCGGCTGGGGTATGTGATCGGGTCGGTGCCGGTGATTCGCGAAGCGCGGAAGGTGCACGATTTCCTTACGGTCGGAGCGGCGGCACCTCTACAGGAAGCGGCTGTGACTGCCTTGGAGCTTCCGGAGTCGTACTACCGCGATCTGAGAGCTCTGTACACGGACAAACGAACTACCTTTCTTCAATTCCTTGATGAAGCGGGACTTACGTACACCGAACCCGAAGGTGCGTACTACGTGATGGTGGACATCTCGGAGTTCGGATGGAAGAGTGACAAGGCATTCTGCGAGTGGCTGGCGCGGGAGGTGGGCGTGGCCGCCGTCCCGGGATCCAGCTTCTTCCATGAACCTGTTGACCATCTGATCCGGTTCCACTTCGCCAAGAACCTGGAGACCCTCAAGGCTGCCGGAGAGCGTTTGCAATCGCTGCGCGGCAGAGCGGCGGAGGTTTCGTCGGCGGGCCGCCTGGAGCCGGCGAGCTTCTGAACTTCGGAGTCGGCCCGCGACACTTGTCGGTCTCGAGGACTAGCAAACTGAACTCGGCTGCGGAGGGGCAAAAGATCCCTCCACCGCGGAGCAACTGCTATGGCGCGCTTTCCCGCCACCCCGGACTAATGGGTCCGGGGCTACACGAACCTGGAGGTAAGTCTCTGGGGGACAATCTTATGCGCCCGAGACAGCTTGCGGCCGATGCAGTACGACCCGGAAAAGTTGCGGTTCTGTTAAGAAAAAGTTGCTTTTGGGTGATGCCCAAAGTAATATGCAAATAGGAAACGCGACTGTAAAGCGTTTTCCAGTTCATTGGCACCCTGTACCGCCCGTTTCCCATACTTCCACAACTCGCAGAAAACAAGCTCTGGTGAGACAACTCGACGTACGCGGCGGCATCCCCCGCCTCGAATCCGGTTCGGAGAGTTCAATATGGCGTGGTACGCTTACTGCATCACTGAGCACCAAACCCTCCCAAATGGAACCCGCACTCGCCGTCCTTTCCTGGTTGAAGGTGTACAAGGAGTTAATGGCGCAGCGGTTCTGAGCTATCCCAGCGGCGAGTTTGCCGTGATTGTCAGCGAATTCGACCATGAGACGGGGAAACTCGATCAGAAATCGGCGATCGAGCATGCCCGGGTCGTGAGCAACTGTTTCCGTACCAGCACAGTCCTTCCCTTCCGGTTTGGCACAATTTTCGATACCGATGAGGCCCTCAGGCAGGCGGTGCGTGTGAACCGCCGGACGTTCGGGCAAAGTGTTGAAAAACTGCGCGGCAAGTCGGAGATGCACATCAAGTTGGTCGTCCGGGATGGTTCCCTGAAGGAAGCCATGATCGATGTCGAGCTACCGGATACAGTCGGCGGCGACTATCTTTCGAAGCTGCGAGTGAAGGCGTCGCGGGAACGGGAACGGCAGACCAAGGCACGGGCGCTCTCAGTCCAGGTGCATAAGCTCTTCAATCCGCTCGAGGAAGAAGTGAGCTGCAAGAAAGTAGCGCCTGAGGGCATGTTGATCGATATCGCTCACCTGATCGATTCCAAGAGCGTAGAAAAGTATCAGAACCGCTACAACACCGCGGCCAAGCAGTTAAAGAACTGCGAGGTAGCGATCAGCGGGCCGTGGCCGCCGTATCATTTCCTGCCGGGAAAGCTGCGCACGGTTGCGGGTAGCAGCTAGGGTAATGTCCCGTTAACAAGAACTTATCGGATAGCAGAATGCAATGAATGTGCATGCATCTGC
>Ga0335071_10008435_pt1 | contig 10582 bp, 7 predicted proteins | sample Lox_Sample_15_FD_206724 | JGI IMG/M metagenome (GOLD analysis project Ga0335071, IMG submission 206724) | Soil microbial communities from Loxahatchee National Wildlife Refuge, Florida, United States - Lox_Sample_1.5 | ecosystem: Environmental > Terrestrial > Soil > Wetlands | place: USA: Florida...
CGAGTTGCCCTGGGTGGTTCCCCCGTCGTTTTTGCGGCGCGCGATGCCCTATGTGCTGGTGATCCTCATCGTCGGCATGGTGGTGGCGCTGGTGGCCACGGGCATGCGGGTGATCTCCCCGCAGACGCTTTTCTTCCCCTTCGTGCTGCTGCTGGCGGCGACCGCGCTGTACCGAGGCAACGACAACAAGACCCGCACCGAGGAGGTCGACGCCGAACGGGCCGACTATCTGCGTTACCTGTCGGTGGTGCGGGACAACATCCGAACCCAGGCCGCCCAGCAACGGGCGGCCGCGGAGTGGTCCCACCCGGACCCGGCGGCCCTCGCGGCGGTGCCCGGCTCGCGCCGTCAGTGGGAGCGTGACCCGCACGACCCGGACTTCCTGGTGCTGCGGGCGGGCCGTCACCAGTTGCCGCTGGCCACCGCGCTGCGGGTCAATGACACCGCCGACGAGATCGACCTGGAACCGGTGTCGCACAGCGCATTACGCAGCCTGCTGGACACCCAGCGCACGGTCCGCGACGTGCCGACCGGCATCGATCTGGCCAAGGTCTCCAGGATCACGGTTCTGGGGGAGACGGGCGAGGTGCGCGCGGCGTTGCGCGCCTGGATCGCCCAGGCGGTGACGTGGCACGACCCGACGGTGCTGGGGGTGGCGCTGGCCGCCCGCGACCTGGAGGGCCCGGACTGGTCCTGGCTGAAGTGGTTGCCGCACAACGACATTCCCGGCGAGCTCGACGGGGTCGGCCCCGCCCGCTTCCTGTCGACGGACGCCGACGAGCTGGTCGCGATGCTGGAGTCCGCGCTCGTCGACCGCCCCGCGTTCACGGGTGAGCCCGCGGATGCGTTCCGGCACTTGCTGATCGTCGTCGACGACCCCGGCTATGACCTCAACGCCTCGGCGCTGGCGGTGGGCCGGGCGGGGGTCACGGTCGTGCACTGCTCGGCCACACCCCCGCACCGCGAGCAGTATTCGGATCCGGAAAAGCCGATCCTGCGGATCATCCGCGAGGGCAGCCGAGCGGGGGCCCTGGAACGCTGGCAGACCGGCGGCTGGCAGCCCTACATCGACAGCGCGGATCGGCTCGGCGCGGACGATGCCGCGCACCTGGCCCGTCGGCTGTCGCGGTGGGACTCCAACCCGACGCATGCCGGCCTGCGATCCGCGGCCACCCGCGGCGCGACGTTCACCACGCTGCTGGGTATCGCGGACGCGTCTCGGCTGGACGTGCCGACGCTGTGGGCGCCGCGACGCCGCGACGACGAGTTGCGCGTTCCGATCGGCGTCACCGCGACCGGCGAGCCACTGATCTTCGACCTCAAGGACGAGGCCGAGGGCGGGATGGGTCCGCACGGCCTGATGATCGGGATGACCGGTTCCGGCAAATCGCAGACCCTGATGTCGATCCTGTTGTCGCTGTTGACAACCCACTCGGCGGACCGGCTGATCGTCATCTACGCCGACTTCAAGGGGGAGGCCGGCGCCGACAGCTTCCGGAACTTCCCGCAGGTCGTCGCGGTGATCTCGAACATGGCCGAGAAGAAGTCGCTGGCCGACCGCTTCGCCGACACGCTGCGCGGCGAGGTGGCCCGCCGCGAGACGCTGCTGCGCGAGGCCGGCCGCCGCGTTCAGGGCAGCGCGTTCAACTCGGTGACCGAGTACGAGGCCGCTCGGGAAAGGGAGGTGGCAGGACACGACCTGCCCCCGATCCCAACGCTATTCGTGGTCGCCGACGAGTTCACCCTGATGCTGGCCGACCATCCGGAATACGCCGAGCTGTTCGACTACGTGGCCCGCAAGGGCCGCTCGTTCCGCATCCATATCCTGTTCGCGTCCCAGACGCTGGACGTCGGCAAGATCAAGGACATCGACAAGAACACCTCGTACCGCATCGGTTTGAAGGTGGCCAGCCCCAGCGTGTCCCGCCAGGTCATCGGCGTGGAGGACGCCTATCACATCGAATCCGGCAAGGAGCACAAGGGCGTGGGCTTTTTGGTGCCCGCGCCCGGCGCAGCCCCGATCAAATTCCGCAGCACCTACGTCGACGGCATCTACGAGCCGCCGCAGGTAACCAAAGCCCTTGTGGTGCACTCGAACCCGGAGCCGAAGCTGTTCACGGCCGGGATGGTGCAGCCGGATCAGGGCACTGTGATATCCACGGGTGCGGACGAGGAAGTGGCCGGACCGCCGCGCAAGCTGATCGCGACCATCGGCGAACAGCTGGCGCGCTACGGGCCGCGCGCACCCCAGCTGTGGCTGCCGCCGCTGGACGAACCGATACCGTTGACCGCGGTGCTGGCTCGCGCCGGCGTGCCGCAAGGGCAATGGCGATGGCCGCTCGGCGAGATCGACAAACCCTTCGAGATGCGCCGCGACCCGCTGGTGTTCGACGCAGCGTCGTCGGCGGGGAACATGGTGATCCACGGCGGCCCGAAGTCCGGGAAATCGACCGCGCTGCAGACCTTCATCATGTCGGCGGCCAGCCTGCACTCGCCGCGCGAGGTCACGTTCTACTGCCTGGACTACGGCGGGGGGCAGCTGCGGGCGCTGGAAGACCTGGCCCACGTGGGCAGCGTCGCCTCGGCGCTGGAGCCCGAGCGCATCCGCCGCACCTTCGGCGAGCTCGAGCAGCTGCTGCTGTCGCGGCAGCGGCGCGAGGCGTTCCGCGAGAGGCACCGTTCGGCCCCCGACGACGGCTACGGCGAGGTGTTCCTGGTCATCGACAACCTGTACGCGTTCGGCCGGGACAACACCGACCAGTTCAACACGCGTAATCCCTTGCTGGCCAAGGTGACCGAGCTGGTCAATATCGGCCTTGCCTACGGCATCCACGTGGTCATCACCACCCCGAGCTGGCTGGAGGTGCCCCTGGCCATGCGCGACGGCCTCGGCCTGCGGCTCGAGCTCAAGCTGCACGACGCGCGGGACAGCAACGTGCGGCTGGTCGGCGCGCTGCGCCGCCCCGCCGACAGCGTTCCCCACGACCAGCCGGGCCGCGGATTGACCATGGCCGCCGAGCATTTCCTGTTCGCCGCCCCCGAACTGGGCCAGATCCCCGCGATCAACGCCCGCTACCCCGGGGTGTCCGCGCCGCCGGTTCGGTTGCTGCCCACCAATCTCGCGCCCGACGCGCTGGGGCCGCTCTACCGCGGCACCGAAGCGGTGGTCATCGGTCAGCGCGAAGAGGACCTCGCGCCCGTCGTCGTCGACTTCGCCGAGAACCCGCTGCTGATGGTGTTCGGCGACAGCAAGTCCGGGAAGACCACGCTGCTGCGCCACCTCATCCGCACCATCCGCGAGCACTCCACCGCCGACCGGGTGGCGTTCACCGTGCTGGACCGGCGGCTGCACCTGGTCGACGAGCCGTTGTTCCCCGACAACGAATACACCGCCAACATCGACCGGGTCACCCCCGCGATGCTGGGTTTGGCCAACCTGATCGAGTCCCGGCGGCCACCGGCGGGCCTGTCCCCGGCGGAGCTGTCCCGCTGGAGCTACCAGGGCCACACCCACTACCTGATCATCGACGACGTCGACCAGATACCGGATGCGCCGGCGATGAGCGGTCCCTACGCGGGGCAGCGGCCGTGGACCCCGCTGATCGCGCAGCTGGCGCAGGCCGGCGATCTGGGCCTGCGGGTGATCGTCACGGCGCGGGCCACCGGGTCGGCCCACGCATTGATGACCAGCCCGTTGCTGCGCCGCTTCAACGACCTGCAGGCGACCACGCTGATGCTGTCCGGCAACCCGCAGGACAGCGGCAAGATCCGCGGCCAGCGGTTTGCCCGGTTGCCCGCCGGCCGGGCGATCCTGTTGGGCGACAGCGACATTCCGACTTATCTGCAGTTGGTCAACCCGCTGGTCGGTGAGGCCGTGATGTCCGGTGAGACGCAACAGAAGGGGAGTTAGTCATGACGTTGCGAGTGGTTCCCGAGGGGCTGGCCGCGACCAGCGCGGCCGTGGAGGCGCTGACGGCGCGGCTCGCGGCCGCGCACGCGGCGGCGGCCCCGGCGATCACCGCGGTGGTGCCGCCGGCCGCGGACCCGGTATCGCTGCAGACGGCCGCGGGGTTCAGCGCCCAGGGCCAGGAGCACGCCGCCGTCGCCGCCCAGGGTGTCGAGGAGTTGGGCCGCGCCGGTGTCGGTGTCGGTGAGTCCGGCGCGAGCTACCTCGCCGGCGATTCCGCGGCGGCCGCGACCTATGGGATGGCGGCCGGCTGACGATGGCCTCCCCCCTTGCCCCAATATGGCTGTCCGAGCCGCCGGAGGTGCATTCAGCGTTGCTGAGCGCCGGTCCGGGGCCGGTGTCGCTGCTGGCGGCCGCCGGTGCCTGGTCCTCGCTCAGCGCCGAATACGCCTCGGCGGCGGCCGAACTCAGCGGGATCCTGGGGGCGGTACAGGCGGGCGCGTGGCAGGGGCCGAGCGCGGAGCGGTATGCGGCGGCGCACGCGCCGTACCTCGCATGGCTGCAGCAGGCCGGCGTCGACAGCGCCGGCGTGGCCGCCCAGCATGAGGTCGCGGCGACGGCGTACACCGGCGCCCTGGCCGCGATGCCGACCCTGGCGGAACTGGCCGCCAACCACATCATCCACGGCGTGCTGGTCGCCACGAATTTCTTTGGGATCAACACGATCCCGATCGCGCTGAACGAGGCCGACTATGTGCGCATGTGGGTCCAGGCCGCCACCACGATGAGCGCCTATCAGGCGGCCTCCGGGGCGGCGCTCGCCTCGGCGCCGCGCACCGCCCCGGCACCCAACATCGTGGATCCGGGCTCCGCGGCGCAGAACGGCCCGGGCTCGTCGCTTGTGCAGCTGCTGCAGGGCTATGTGAACTTCTACGAGGAGGGGTACAGCCAATTCTCGGCATTACTGCAGAACCCGGTCGCGGGTTTGCAGCAGATCGTCACCGCGTTTGCGACGAACCCCGCCGCGGCGCTGGTGGCTTACGCTCCGCTGCTTTTCTTTGGCGCCTACGAAGTCATCTCGCCGATTGCCACTTACGGGCCCATGCTGATGGCGCTGTCGCTGGGGGTGAGCCTGAGCCTGGGCTCGATCGCCCTGCCACTCGGCGAGGTCGCGCCGATCGCCGCGCCAGTCGCGGCGGGGGCGGTTGGCGCACCGGTCCTGGCTTCGACCGCATCGACCGTGTGGCCGGTGGCCGGGATGGCGCCCACGGTGGCGAGTCCGGCGGGCGCTCCAGCGTCCGGGGCGGGCGCGGCCGCCGGCGCTCCAGCGCCCGCCCCGGCACCGAGCGCCGGAACCTTGGCCTATCTCGTGGCTTTCGGCGGCGGTCCGGGCCCCGGGGCCGGCCCGACGGTAGGCCCGCGCGGGGGCATCAAGGCACCGGCGGCGACCATCCCGGCGGCCGGCGCGGTGGCGCCCGGCCGGGCGGAGGCGCGGGCCCGGCGTCGCCGGCGTGCGGCAATGCGCGAATACGGCGACGAGTTCCTGGACCTGGATTCCGATTTCGGCGTTCCGCCCTACGACGAGCCGGCGGAGCTGGTCTCGGCGGTGGCTTCCGGGAACGGGGCCGGAAGGCTGGGATTCGCGGGGACCGCGCCCAAAGACACCGCCGTGGGCGCGGCCGGGTTGACCAAGCTGGCCGATGACGAGTTCGGCGGCGGCCCACGGGTGCCGATGGTGCCGGGAACGTGGGATCACGCGGCGGGCGGAGGGGGAGGCGACGGTTAGTTACGAGACAATCAGCAACCGAAATCCGAAGAGAGCGAAAGGAAACCAATCATCATGAGTATGTTGGATGCGCATATTCCGCAGTTGGTGGCCGCGCAGTCGGCGTTCAGCGCCAAGGCGGCGCTGATGCGCAGCACGATCAGTCAGGCCGAGCAGGAGGCGGTGTCGGCGCAAGCGTTCCACCAGGGCGAGTCGTCGGCGGCGTTTCAGGCCGCGCACGCCCGCTTCGTGGAGGTCGCGGCCCGGATCAACACCCTGCTGGACATCGCGCAGGCCAATCTCGGGGACGCCGCGGGCACCTATGTGGCCGCCGACGCCGCGGCCGCTTCCGGCTACACCGCGTTCTGACCAGACCCAACTACCGCGAAAGGACTTGCGATGTCGCAAATCATGTACAACTACCCCGCGATGCTGGGCCACGCCGCGGACATGTCGGGCTACGCCGGCACGTTGCAGGCGCTCGGTTCGGACATCGCCGGCGAGCAGGCCACGCTCTCCAACGCCTGGCAGGGCGACACCGGCATGACCTACCAGGTCTGGCAAGCCCAATGGAACCAGGCCATGGACAGCCTGGTGCGGGCCTACCAGTCGATGGCCGGCACCCACGAGGCCAACACCAACGCCATGCTCGCCCGCGACCAGGCCGAAGCCGCCAAATGGGGCGGTTAATCGCTGGCCAGATGCCGTAGATGAGCGCCGCACCCAATGCCGTCGAGCTGACGGCCGATCACGCGTGGTTCATCGCGGAAACCATTGGGGCGGGCAGCTTCCCGTGGGTCCTTGCGATCACCACGCCCTATCGCGACGCCGCGCAGCGCGCCGAGTTCATCGAGCGCCAGCGCGCCGAGCTGACCCGGCTGGGGCTGGTGTCGCCCGACGGGTGCATCAACCCCGTCGTCGCCGACTGGATCAGGGCGGTGTGCTTTCCCGACCGGTGGCTGGACCTGCGCTACGTGGGGCCCGCCGAGACAACCGGTGAGGGCGCCCCCTCCGAGATGCTGCGCGGCCTCGTGGCGCGACGCGCCGGGACGACCGGCAAGACGGTGGTCACGCTGCGCAGCGCGCAGCTGGTCACCTTCACCGCGATGGACGTCGCCGACGCGCGGGGCCTGGTCCCGATCCTCGGCGTCGGGCTGGCGCGGCGGCCGCCGGCCCGGTTCGACGAGTTCAGCATGCCGATGCGGGTGGGCGCCCGCGCCGACGAGCGGCTGCGCTCCGGCGCGGAGCTGTCGGAAGTCGTTGATTATCTGGGCATTCCGGTGTCGGCCCGACCGGTGGTGGAGTCGGTGTTCTCCGGGCCGCGCAGCTACGTCGAGATCGTCGCCGGCTCCCACCGCGACGGGCAGCACTCGGCTACCGAGGTCGGGATGAGCATCGTCGACACCGCCGCGGGCCGGGTGCTGGTCAGCCCGTCGCGCGCCTTCGACGGCGAATGGGTCTCGACCTTCGCCCCGGGCACCCCCTTCGCGATCGCCGTCGCGATCGAACAGCTCACCGCCCTGCTGCCGGACGGCCAGTGGTTCCCCGGCCAGCGATTGTCCCGAGACTTTTCCGCACAGCGTTCGTAAACAGCAAAAGTTGATAACGGCAACGAGATAGAGAAGAGAGAACCATGTCAGTGACGTCCGGCGCCGTCATGCCGATCGTCCGTGTCGCCATCCTCGCGGACAGCCGGCTGACCGAGATGGCCCTGCCGGCCGAGTTGCCGCTGCGCGAAATCCTGCCCGCGGTCAAGCGTTTGGCGGCCCCGTCAGCCGCCAACGGCGACACGAACGACACCCTCGACGCGCTCGCGGCCGCCCACCTGAGCCTGGCACCCATCGGCGGCGCGCCGTTCAGCCTGGACGCCAGCCTGGACACCGTCGGGGTCGTCGACGGTGACCTGCTGGCGCTGCAGCCCGTGCCCGTCGGGCCCGCCGCCCCGGGGATCGTCGAGGACATCGCCGACGCCGCCATGATCTTCTCGACGTCCCGGCTGCGGCCCTGGGGCACAGCACATATCCGGCGCGCGGCGCTGGCGGCGGCGATCGCGGTGGCCTTCCTGGCGACCGGCCTGGGGGTCACCTACCGGGTGGCCACCGGCGCGCTGTCCGGGCTCGTTGCCGTCGCCGTGATCGCGGCGCTGACCGGGGTGGTCGGCCTGCTGGCCACCGCGCGGTCGGCGCGCACCGGCATGGCGCTGACGATCGCGGCGCTGGTGCCCATCGGCGCCGCGCTGGTGCTCGCGGTGCCCGGCCGGTTCGGGCCGGCGCACCTGATGCTCGCCGCGGCCGGCGTCACCGCATGGTCGCTGATCGCCCTGATGGTCCCCGGCCCCGAGCGCGAACGAGTCGTCGCCTTCTTCACCACGACCGCGACCGTCGGCGCCGGGGTATTGCTGGCCGCCGGCGCCGAATTGCTTTGGCATCTAACGCTACTGAGCATCGGCTGCGGCCTGATCGTGGCCGCCCTGCTGGTCACCGTCGAGGCCGCTCCGCTGTCCGCGCTGTGGGCGCGCTTCCCGCTGCCCGTCATCCCGGCACCCGGCGATCCCACCCCGTCGGCGCCGTCGCTGCGCGTGCTCGAGGACCTGCCGCGGCGGGTGCGGATCGGCGATGCGCATCAAAGCGGGTTCATCGCCGGCGCGGTGTTGCTCAGCGTCCTGGGTTCGGTGGCGATCGCGCTGCGCCCGGAGTCGTTGGGGGGCGTCGGCTGGTACGTGGTCGGCGCGACCGCGGCCACGTCCGTCCTGCGCGCCCGGGTGTGGGACTCGGCCGCCTGCAAGGCCTGGCTGCTCGCCCAGCCCTTCCTGGCCGCGGGTGTCCTGCTGGTGCTCTACACCGCGACGGGGCGGTACGCGGCCGCCCTGGGCGCGTTGCTGGTGGTGGTCGCGCTGGCGCTGGTCTGGGTGGTGGTGGCGCTGAACCCTCGCATCGCCTCGCCGGAGAGCTACTCGCTGCCGCTGCGGCGGCTGGTGGGCTTCGCCGCGGCCGGCCTCGACGCCTCGCTGATCCCCGTGATGGCCTACCTCGTCGGTCTGTTCGCCTGGGTCCTCAATCGATGATCCGAACCGCATTCGCCTGCGTCACGGCCGCCCTGGTGGCCGTGGTGTGGACCGCTCCATCGGCTTTCGCGATCGACCAGCCGAAGGTGGACCCGGGCGTGCCACCGCCCAGCGGAACCCCGGGACCCGGGCAGCCGATGGAGCAGCGCGGCCCGTGCAGCACCTCCGGTGTCATCCCGGGCAGCGACCCGGCCGTGGCGACGCCAGGCCAGGCGATGCTGAATCTGCCTGCGGCGTGGCAGTTTTCCCGCGGCGATGGCCAACTGGTGGCGGTCCTCGACACCGGGGTACGCCCCGGCCCGCGACTGCCCAACGTCGATCCCGGCGGCGATTTCGTCGAAACGACCGACGGCATGACCGACTGCGACGGGCACGGCACCCTGGTGGCCGGCGTCATCGCCGGCCAGCCCGGTGACGACGGGTTCTCGGGCGTGGCGCCCGGGGCGCGGGTGCTCTCGATCAGGATGACGTCCGCGAAGTTCTCGCCGCGCACGCCGGGCGGCGACCCGCAGCTGGCCAGGGCATCCCTCGAGGTCGCGACCCTGGCGCGGGCGATCGTGCACGCGGCCGACCTCGGCGCCCGGGTGATCAATGTCTCCGCGATCACCTGCGTGCCCGCCGACCGGACGGTCGACCAGGCCGCGCTCGGCGCGGCGATCCGCTACGCGGCGGTGGACAAGGACGCGGTGCTGGTGGCCGCCGCGGGCAACACCGGCCCGGCCGGATCGGTCGCCTCGGGAACCGCGTGCGACTCCAACCCGCTCACCGACCTCGGCCGGCCGGACGACCCGCGCAACTGGGCCGGCGTCACGTCGGTCTCCATCCCGTCGTGGTGGCAGCCCTACGTGCTGTCGACGGGGTCCCTGACGCCGGACGCGGAGCCGTCGAAATTCACCATGGCCGGGCCGTGGGTGGGCGTCGCGGCACCCGGCGAAAGCATCGTGTCGGTGAGCAACCGCGACGGCGGCGGCCTGGCCAACGGCCTGCCCGACGAGCACCAGCAGTTGGTCGCGCTGAGCGGCACCAGCTACGCGGCCGGCTACGTGTCGGGCGTCGCGGCCCTGGTGCGCGGCAAGTATCCGCAACTGACCGCGGCGCAGGTGGTGCAGCGCATCACCGCGACCGCGCACAACGGGGCCCGGGCGCCGTCCAACCTCGTCGGCGCCGGCGCCGTGGACCCGGTTGCTGCGCTGACGTGGGAACTGCCCACCGGCAACCCATCCGGCGCGGCCGTGGCCAGGCCGGTGCCCGTTCCGCCCGCCCCGGCGCCCAAGGACACCACCCCGCGCACCGTCGCGTTCGCCGGAACCGCCGCGCTGGGTTTGGTTGTCGCGGCCGTCGCCGCCGCCACTGCGATCGCCCGAAAGAAGGAGACCCCGTGAGCCGTTCGATACCCACTCCCGGAACCGGCCGGGTCACGCTGGCCCTGCTGGCCGTGGTGCCCGCGGTGCTGGCGTACCCCTGGCAATCGCCGCGCGACTACTGGGTGCTCGGCGTCGCGGCGGCCGTCGTCGTCGTGCTGTTCGGCTGGTGGCACGGCCTGTACCTCACCACGATCCTGCGCCGCCGCCTGGCGATGGCGCGCCGCGCCGGCCGATTTATCCCCGAAACAGCCTCCCCCACAAGCGCAACCGCGCTGCTGCGCCTCGGCCCGCCGCTCGGCGACTCGGATGTGCTTCCCTTGCCGCTGATTGCCGCCTACCTGGACCGCTACGGCATCCGCGCCGACAAAATCCGAATCACCAGCCGCGACAACGCATCCGACGCATCGAGGCGCCGGACCTGGATCGGCCTGACGGTAGCGGCCGCGGACAACCTGGCGGCGCTGCAGGCCCGCTCGTCGCGG
>Ga0335071_10008436_pt1 | contig 10581 bp, 11 predicted proteins | sample Lox_Sample_15_FD_206724 | JGI IMG/M metagenome (GOLD analysis project Ga0335071, IMG submission 206724) | Soil microbial communities from Loxahatchee National Wildlife Refuge, Florida, United States - Lox_Sample_1.5 | ecosystem: Environmental > Terrestrial > Soil > Wetlands | place: USA...
GATCATAACGGGATAAGGAGGAAACATGGCTGAAGAACCGAAACTCGCAAAAGAACTCGAAAAGATGGAATATGAGCCGCTCCTCCCTATCGAGAAAAAGCTGGTTGGCTGGAGCATAGCACTCGGGGTGGGCGGGCTTGCACTGCTCGTCTGGATAAGCTATACCTTTTTCCCGGCAGGACATTAAGGGCCGGGACATGAGTACGACGGGGGCGCGGCAAACCGCGTCCCCTTATTTCTTCATCCTGTTGAAAAGGGCCTCGAATTCTCTTTGCTTCAACTCCCAGGTGTTGAGCAACTCGATGCACTCTGTCCAGTTATTTGCGTCGGACTCAGAAACATTATCACTATCAGACTTGTTATTCTGAAAACTCCCGGTATCGAAGCCGTATTTTTTTTCTATCTTCAGGATATCTTTTTTGATCGCCTTTATACGACCCTTGCAGACATCTATTTCCCGTGAAAGTGATATCTCGTATTCGTCGGTGTGCATGGTCACCTCATTTTTAGGTTTATTATAACGGAATTCCGCACCACGGCGGAGGAATCTTGTCTATCAGCGGCATCTGAGCTATGATAATGGGAGGCGGGATTTGATGACTAACGGTACGTGTGATAAACCTGTCTGTCTACTCTGTGGCAGCCTGATCGACGGCAGCGGCGGACCGGTGCGCCGGCGTGTCATGCTTTACATCAGGAACGGCCTTATTTCCGCCATCGAGGAGGTTTCCGGCAAAGTCGCGATACCGTCTCCGTCTGCGGACTTCGGAGACTGCACGATAATCCCCGGCCTTGTCGATTGCCATGTCCATCTTTTCATGTCCGGAACGACTGACCGCACGATCCGGGAGCGTCAGCTGAAATACTCTTTTGGTGAAGTCAGATCCATAATAGCGCGGCACCTTGACTCGCATCTCAAACACGGAATTCTTGCAGTGAGAGATGGAGGTGATTACGGCGGCCATGCCATGAGATATAAACGCGAAGTAATGGCTTTTGCACTGAAACCGATAGTTGTGCGTTGTGCCGGTCGTGCGTGGCACGCCCCGGGGCGGTATGGAAAATTGATCGGCCGGCCCACCAGTCCCGGCATGACTCTCGCAGAGTCGATTGGCGGGATGGATGAGAGGCCGGACCACATCAAGGTTGTGAATTCCGGAATAAACAGCCTGACAGTTTTCGGCAGGGAGACGGCCACCCAGTTCAGCCGCCGCGAGTTGAGCGATGCAGTGAAGGCCGGGGGGAAATTGGGCCTTAAATGTATGGTCCACGCGAACGGGCGCCTTCCGGTGGAGATTGCGATACATTCCGGGTGTCATTCGATAGAGCACGGATTCTTCATGCAGGAGCAAAATCTACATCTCCTTGCCGACCGGCAGATTTGTTGGGTCCCAACAGTAGGTACAATGAAGGCCTATTCCGAGCATGTTGAAAAAGGGTCACGCGAGGCCGTGATCGCATCAAGAAACCTGGACCATCAGCTTGACCAGATGAGCCTGGCGCGCAGGCTCGGCGTTCCAATGGTAATCGGTACCGACTGCGGCAGTCTGGGCGTCCATCACGGATCGGCTTTTGCGGAGGAGATTAAGCTTTTCATCGAAGCGGGCTTTACTTTGCCGGAGGCCATACGCTGTGCGACATTCAACGGGGCCGCGCTTTTGGGGATAGATCATGAAATGGGAGAACTAAAAGTGGGGATGCCTGCTACGATGCTTGCAGTAAAAGGCACTCCGGATGCACTCCCGGAGGCGCTTAAGAAACCTTTGGCCGTTTTTTACATGGGACACAGGATTTAACCTTACAGTTGCATGATCGGGACGGGGGGAACGCCCCAAAGCCTTGCAAATGCGATGCTGAAACTATACTCATCGAGAATCTGCAACCTCCACAATACATGAATTCCTCGTATGGATGAGTTTTTTGGCATGAAAATCTTCAGAGGTATCGCTTGCAAGTCTTTGCTTCATCCCTCCCGTCCCGACCATTGGAACTTCTTTGCAACATTAAGGTTAATTCATAGGTAAGATCGCCGGATGTGCATCTTGAGGCGTCTGCTGCTATAATCATTAAATGAAACCGCTGATCCTTGTGACAAACGACGACGGGGTTTACGCGCCCGGACTTGCGGCCCTCCAAAAGGCGCTGGCAGGTTTCGGAGATGTGTATGTTGCCGCTCCGGACCGTGAGCGCAGCGCAGTCAGCCACGCCCTTACTCTGCACAGGCCGCTGAAGGCTGAAGAGCTGAGGGAGCGTGTGTTCAGCATCAACGGCACGCCGACCGACTGCGTAGCACTTGCAGTGCATAAGATACTTCCGAGGAAGCCGGACCTCGTCGCCTCCGGAATCAACAGGGGGGCAAATCTCGGTGATGACGTCTCCTATTCCGGCACAGTCTCGGCTGCCATGGAAGGCACGATTCTGGGAATTCCATCATTTGCTATCTCGCTGGCCGGAGAACGACCCTTTCTTTATGATTCGGCTGTGCCGTTTGCAGTTGAAGTGGCCGGATATATTCTCGACACGCAGCTCCCTTATGACACCCTCCTGAATGTCAACGTACCGAATGTCCCTAAAGAGGCGTTAAAGGGCGTTCGCATTACCAAGCAGGGCAAAAGGATTTATGACAACGCCATCCAGGATATCTATTCTCCCTGGGGGGAAAAGCATTACTGGATCGGCGGCGGCCAGACTTACTGGGAACATGGCGAAGATGTTGATATTCAATCAGTGATGGAAGGATATGTCTCCGTCACGCCGGTGCATATGGATATGACCAACTATTCGGCACTCGATGTGCTCAGAAAGACATGGAAGACCACGAAAGACTGAGAGACCTTATGGTCTCGACACAGCTTGTCCCGCGCGGTATAACAAACGAGAGAGTATTGCAGGCGATGCGGAAAGTCCCCCGCCATCTTTTTATGCCCGAGCATGTAAGGTATAGCGCCTATAGCGATTCAGCCATCGAAATTGGGGAAGGACAGACTATATCCCAGCCTTATATGGTTGCGATTATGACGGAACTTCTCGAGTTGACAGGGACCGAAAAGGTGCTCGAAATCGGCACCGGGTCAGGCTATCAGGCTGCTGTTCTTGCAGAACTCTCTGCAGAGGTTTATACCGTCGAAAGGATTATCGCCCTTGCCGAAAGAGCCAAAGAAACTCTGAAGGGGCTTGGATACAAAAACATTCACATTGTTACCGGCGACGGCACAACGGGGCTTGAAGCCATTGCCCCTTTTGACAGGATCATAATAACTGCAGCTGCACCTACCGTCCCGCCTCCGCTTGTCGGGCAGCTTAAAGAAGGTGGCATTATTGTCGCACCTGTGGGTGAGCGGTTCTCGCAAAGACTTCTCAAAGGACGCAAAGTAAGGAACCATCTTGAGGAAGAATACAGCACCCCATGTGCCTTCGTCCCCCTCATTGGTGAATACGGATGGACAGGGTAGGTCGTGGGTCATTCCAGACGGAAGAGATTTGTTTAGAGAAGGCTGCGAACAGACCCTTGACATTCCCTGCCAAATCACAGGGACCTCGTTAAGGCCTGTTTTACAAATTCGGAAACGAAACCCGACAATTACATCATAGGCAGACAAATATTTGGTAGTGGGTCACTTTCAGGCGGAAGAGATTAGTCCCTGTTCAATTATCAAACTTTTTTTTGTGATATGCTCACTTTATTTTTCATAAAGGATGCTGCGAACCGGATCACTCAGGCCCTTCCGTCTGAAAGTGACCCACTGCCAAATATCTTTATACCTTTTTTATTTAAAATGAATTAAAATAATTTATTATGTTATTTATCAGTAAAATCTTATAAATGGAGAAATAGGCCATGCCGCTCACATTCAAAGGTGGAATCCACCCACCGGACAAAAAAGAATTAGCAAAGGACAAGGCGATCAGGATTGCCCAGGCCCCGAAACAGGTTGTCATCCCCCTGAGCCAGCATATCGGTGCCCCGTGCAAACCGGCTGTTTCGATCGGACAACAGGTAAAAAAAGGCGAGGTTGTCGGCGCGCCCCAGGGATTCGTTTCTTCTCCCGTACATTCTTCTGTATCGGGGAAGGTGATTTCAATCGGCGACTTTCCGCTCGCAACCGGCAGGATGACACCATCGGTTGTAATTGAGAACGATTTCCAGGAAGAATGGACGACCCTCAGGGACAACCCTGACTACCTCTCGCTGCCTGCCGATCAACTGAAGGAAAAAGTGAAGGATGCCGGGATCGTAGGCATGGGCGGCGCAGCTTTCCCGACCCATGTGAAACTCTCGCCGCCCAAGGAAAAACCGATTGATGTCCTGATCATCAACGGAGCAGAATGTGAGCCGTATCTGACCGCCGACTACCGGCTTATGATAGAGCGTCCCCAGGATGTAATCGAGGGTACAAAAGTTCTGATGAAGATACTCGGGGTCGCCAAAGCATTCATCGGGATAGAAAATAACAAACCTGATGCCATAGAGATACTGACAAGGGCTGCATCCGGTTCGCCTGAAATCAAGGTCTGCGGCCTCGAAGTCAAATACCCCCAGGGTGCTGAAAAGATGCTCATCAAGGCTGCCGCAAACAGGGAAGTCCCGCCACGCGCGCTTCCGATGGACGTAGGAGTTGTGGTCCAGAATATCGGCACTACGATTGCCGTGTATGAAGCAGCAAGATTCGGCAAACCCCTGATAGATCGGGTCGTAACTGTCTCGGGAGAAAGCATAAATGAACCGTCCAATCTGATGGTCAAGATCGGCACCCTCGTTTCCGAACTGATCACGGAATGCGGAGGCTTCAAAACGGGTGCTGCAAAAGTCATCTCCGGCGGGCCGATGATGGGCTTTGCCATGTATGACCTTAACGTCCCGGTAACCAAAGGCACATCCGGAATACTCGCCCTTCCGGAAGAGGGTCTTGTCCATGTCGATGACTACGGGCCATGTATCCGCTGCGGAAGATGCCTTAATGCCTGTGCAATGGGCCTGATGCCTTCCATGCTCAGCGTTCTTTCTGAAAAAGGATTTTACGAAGAGGCAAAGGAGTACGGACTTTTCGACTGCTTCGAATGCGGTTCCTGCACATTTGTCTGTCCGTCAAAGAGACCTATAGTACAATTCGTCAGACTTGCAAAGTCAATGGTAAAGCCATGAGCGACCAGGATATCTCGCAGGTTAAAAAGGGAGGTGCTATGGCAGCAGAGATAAAAGATGATAGCAAGCTTATAGTATCAGTCAGCCCCCATTTGCGCAGCGAAGAGAGCACAAGCCGCATTATGTGGAGTGTCAACGCAGCGCTGCTTCCGGCCACTATAATGTCGGTTTATTTTTTTGGCCCTTCTGCAGCAATGGTACTTGCGGTATCGATAGTTGCGGCGCTTCTTTCCGAGTATCTGTACGAGAAAGCGTTGAACAAGAAGATCACGATCAGTGACGGAAGCGCTTTTCTTACTGGCCTTCTGCTTGGTCTGAATCTGCCGTCATCGGTCCCTTTTTATATTCCGGTCGTAGGGTCGGTTGTAGCTGTGGCACTTACAAAGCAGCTCTTCGGGGGACTCGGTTTCAATGTCTTCAACCCCGCATTGCTCGGCAGGGCCTTTCTGCTTCTTTCCTTCCCGAAGCTTATGACGATCTGGAAAGCCCCTACTGCGGCGTTTATCGCGATGGATGCAAAGACGACAGCCACGCCTCTGGGCATCCTGAAGGAAGAGGGCATGAATCGGCTGCTCGAAATCTTCGGCAATAAACTGAATCTTTATGTCGATCTTCTTTTCGGAAACAGGGCAGGCTCTCTTGGTGAAACCTCTGCCTTTGCGCTTCTTATCGGCGCCGCCTTTCTCCTCTACAGGGGATACATCACATGGCATATACCCGTTTCATTCCTCGGCAGCGCCGCGATAGTTGCATGGATATTCGGCGGACAGGGCGCACTTTTCGCAGGGGATCCGATACTACATCTTCTGAGCGGGGGCATCATCCTGGGTGCTTTCTTCATGGCCACCGATTATGTGACTTGCCCGACGGTGCTGATGGGCCAGGTAATATTCGGCATTGGATGCGGTTGCCTGACGATGCTAATCAGAATTAAAGGCGGATATCCGGAGGGGGTAATGTTCGCAATCCTCATAATGAACTGCTTCTCTCCTCTTATCGACAGGGGCTTCAGGTCGAAGGTCTTCGGGGCCGTGAAGGTAAAGGAGGCCAAACAATGACCGGAAAAGATATCATAAAAATAACCCTCAATCTCGTTGTCATATATCTCATAGGCGGGCTCATACTCGCCGTAGTATATGCAAAGAGCTCTCCGATAAGATTCAAAAATAATGTCATCGCCGAACAGAAGGCCCTGAAGGAACTCATACCCGAAGCCGACAAGATAGAGAAACTCGGCGACTGGGAGATACACGAAAAAGCGGCAAAATACTGGGTCGCCAAAAAAGGAAATGATACGATCGGATATATAGTCCAGTCATTCGGCAAGGGGTATTCGAGCTATATCAAAACCCTGATAGCTGTGGACAAAGATTTCAGGGTGCAGAAGGTCGAGATACTTGACGAAAAAGAGACGCCGGGTCTTGGCGACGAGGTCGAGACCCCGGCCTTCAAGGGACAGTTCAAGGGAAAGGACCTCGACCATCTGAAGGTGCTCAAGACGGATACAACCGAGTATATACAGGCAATAACCGGAGCTACGATATCGAGCCGTGCTGTCACGGAAGACGCAGTAGCAAACGGGGTCAAATTCATCAGGGAAAAAATACAGGGGGGAGGTACTGCGCATGTCGGCCACTAATGAAGAAATCAGTTATTGGGAGCTGATAAAAAACGGCATCCTCAAGGAAAATACCATATTCAAGCTGGCCCTGAGCCTCTGCCCCGCAATTGCGGTTACAAACAACCTGAAGAACGGCGTCTTTATGGGCGCCGCGGTCATCTTCGTGCAGGTGATGGTCAATCTGACCATTTCCGCCATGAGGAAATTCATTCATCCGAGGATCAGGCTTCCTATCTTCATGCTGGTAATTTCGGGATGGGTGACGGTCGTGAACCTCGGCATGGATGCAGTTGTCCCCGATGTCTACAGGTCCGTCGGTCTTTACATTCAGCTCATAGTCGCATTTGCCTCAATTCTCGCGCGGGCCGAGATGTTTGCGAGCAAGAATACTATCATGCCGTCCATGTTCGACGGCATCGGAATGGGTCTCGGCTTCATGTTCGCCCTCGTGACGATCAGCTTTTTCAGGGAGCTGATCGGCAAAGGCATGCTTTGGGGAATCCCGATAATCAATGCAAAGCCGTTACTGATACTTGTGCTGCCGGCAGGCGGTTTTTTTGCGGTCGGCATACTTATGGCTGCGTTCAACTGGATGTACGCCAAGTATTTTTCGGCAGGCCAGCACGGCTCGCACTGAGGGAGGTAAAACAATATGGAATTTGAAAAACTCTTTGAAATCATAATCTCTGCATCGCTGGTGAATAATTTTGTATTCACCTGGTTTCTCGGTCTTTGCATCTTTTTCGGGGTCTCTAAAAAGATGGAGACCGCCATCGGCATGAGCGTCACATTTACCGCCGTCATGATGATAAGCGCTGCGGTAAGCTGGGTTGTCTTCAAGTTTATCATGGTGCCCCTGGACCTGCAGTTCCTGATGATCATCGTCTTTATCGGCATAGTGGCGGGCCTTGTTCAGGCTTCCGATACGATCATGAGAAAAGTGGCGCCGGCGCTTTATTACAAACTCGGTATCTACCTTGCCCTGATTTCGACAAACTGCATAATCCTGGCTGTGCCGCTTATGAACGTCGGGAACAAGTACACGTTTATAGAGAGCCTGGCGTTTGCGTTCGGATCGGGTCTCGGCTTCTCGCTCGCACTGATCATCATGGCGAGCATCCGCGAAAAACTCGAACTCGCCGATGTGCCGAAATATTTCAAGGGTCTGCCTATGGCCTTCGTCGTCACAGGCATGATAGCGCTCGCGTTTACAGGTTTCGCGGGTCTTATTAAACACTAATCGGCGCGGGGCTTGTCCCCAAAGTAAAATGTTAAAAAGAACCATAAGCATAAAATTATGGAGGTAGTTGGATGTTTGAGTTACACAAAATATTAACGGATATCCTGGGGCTGCTCCAGTTTGCCGATATATCGCACTTTCTCCTGCCGCACGTGGGCGTCGGCGCCGAGATAGAGGCAAAAGAGTATGTGGATTTGGCCCCGCTTTTGAAATACTCGCTGATATTCCTTGTGGGCATGAGCACGGTATTCGGATTTGTGCTCGCCTTTGCAGCCAAGAAGTTCGCTGTCAAGATCGATCCGAGAGTTGAGCAGGTGAACGACGTTCTCGCTCATGCTCATTGCGGCGCGTGCGGATACGCGGGCTGCGAGCAATATGCGGAGGCCGTCGTCAAGGACCCGAACGTGTCGCCGAGTCTATGCATACCAGCAGGCGAAAAGGCAGCCATGAAGGTTGCCGAGATTACGGGAAAGAAGGCAGAGCTCAAGGAGAAGGAATTCGCCCGGATCATGTGCCAGGGCGACTGGACAAAGTCCGAAAGAAAATTTGTGTATGAAGGCGTGCTTGATTGTCGCGCCGCTGTTCTTGCCGGTGGCGGAGACAAGTCATGTATATACGGCTGCCTTGGCTACGGCACCTGTTCGCGCGTTTGTCCGTTTGATGCCATCACGATGAGCAGCCAGGGGCTTCCGGTTGTCGATCTCGAAAAATGTACCGGCTGCAGAAAGTGTGAGTCTGCCTGCCCCAAGAGGGTAATAGAAGTACTGCCGGCGTCCAAGGCTGTTGTGGTTGCCTGCCATTCAAAAGACAAGGGACCCAATGTGCGCAAGGTTTGCAAGGTCGGATGCATCGCCTGCGGCATGTGTGCGAAGGTCTGCCCGTTCGAAGCGGTCAAGGTCGAGAACAACCTTGCCAGGATCGATCCTGAAAAGTGCAGGGTTTGCGGTCTTTGCGCAACAAAATGCCCGACCAAGGCGATAGCTGATATGCTTCCATCGAGACCTAAGGCCCTTGTCCTCGACAATTGCATTGGCTGCCAGATATGTCTCAAGGCTTGCCCTGTTGACGCGATTGCAGGTGAGAACAAGAAGAAACATGCGATAAATCAGGCAAAGTGCATCGGTTGCGGCATCTGTGCCGTCAAATGTCCGGTCCAGGCCATCGGCGAGACCTTTAATGCCGAGCAGATCAGGATTGAAAAGGCAAAACAGAAAGCCAAGAAAGCCGCAGAAGTCACAGAAGCAGCATAGAGACTGAGATATCGGGCTGGATGGCAGGTAATTTTCATTAAAGAAGAACAGTCTTTGTGTAAATTATCGAAGGCTTATTCGGACACTAAGTTTGGTCCTTATTGAGCACACTGCGAACCGGAGAACTCTGATTCTTTTAATGAAAAATACCCGCCATCCAGCGCAGGGCATAATTGTTTCAGCCGGGGCACCTCGGCTATAATAACCGATGGCTGTTTTCCCCAGTACGTCATTCCGTCTTGGTTCACTTTCAGCTGACCGACTGCTTTACTGGTCGTTCTGCGCGCTTTTTTTCTTTCTCCCCATCTGGACCTCGCCTGTTGTCATTGCGGCCATACTTTGCCTCGCTATCTGGATATTTTCCGGAAAGGCATGGAAAGACAGGGATTGCTGGATAAAAGCCCCGTGGCTTGCCCCGGTGCTGCTGTTTATGGTGCTACCCTGGATAGCGTTGCTATGGTCACCCGACCTTAAAGAGGGACTGCGCTTTGCAACCAAAAGTCATCACTGGCTGCTAACTTTTGCAATCGCATCGCTGAAAGTGCCGGACGATGATTTTGATTCCCTGCTGAAGGCATTTCTTGCAGGGCTTGCAATCGTAGCGATTATATCTGTTTTGCAATCCATCGGGGTCGTTCCCGTCAGAGACGGCATCCCGACCGTCCTCGATGCAAAGCATATTACCGGATCGGTATTTCTTGTCTTCGGAATAGCCCTCCTTCTGTTTTATTTTGTGAACACACAGGGCTTTAAACAAAAGTCTGCAATAGTTGCATTAACAGGGTTATTTCTCATAGCCCTGGGTGCCAGCGGGGGGCGCATCGGTTATGTTGCTCTCATCATCGTGGGGCCTTTTCTCGCTTTTCTTCTGATGGAACGCGCAGGCATCATCAAAGTTGCGATAGTAGGGCTTCTTCTCGCCGGTGTGCTTTTTTCTTTTACGACAGTAAGGGACCGTTTCACTTTGATGCAGAGCGAAATACAGCGGTATGAGCATTCAGACCCGAATTCATCAGTCGGCATCCGCTTGCATATGTGGAAAGGAGCTTTTCGTATTTTTCTCCAGCATCCGGTTATAGGGGCCGGAACAGGAAGTTATAAGCAGGAGATGAAACAGTTCGAAACTCCGGAACTAACGTGGCGCGACCTCGATAATCCCCACAACAATTATTTGTATATGGCGGCGAGTTTCGGTATTATTGGGATTTTCGCCCTGCTATGGCTGCTTTATGCTTTTTTTAAAAAAGGCTGGACTGCCCGCGCGAAAGCAACGGGATTCGCCGTGTTCTCTTACGGGGTTATCATCTGTATTGCAAGTCTGACATAT
>Ga0335071_10008437_pt1 | contig 10581 bp, 9 predicted proteins | sample Lox_Sample_15_FD_206724 | JGI IMG/M metagenome (GOLD analysis project Ga0335071, IMG submission 206724) | Soil microbial communities from Loxahatchee National Wildlife Refuge, Florida, United States - Lox_Sample_1.5 | ecosystem: Environmental > Terrestrial > Soil > Wetlands | place: USA: Florida...
GCCCCAGGCGGAGCTCATGGCCATTGCCGAATTCGACGAGAACATCGTGAAGGAGCTGCGCAACCGGGCCCGCGACGTGCTGCTCACCCAGGCGATCGCCAGCGAGGAAACGCTCGACCAGGCGATGCCCGCCGATGACCTGCTGACCATGGCCGGGATGAGTCCGGACCTGGCCCTGGCCCTGGCACGCCGCGGCGTGCGCACCCGCGAGGAACTGGCCGAGCAGGCGGTCGATGACCTGTCCGATATCGAGGGCCTGTCCGCGGAAGAGGCCGGCAAGCTGATCATGACCGCGCGTGAGCCATGGTTTGAGACCGGTCACTGAGGAATTCACCGATGGCTGATGTAACAGTTTCACAGTTTGCCCAGGTGCTGAAGGTACCGGTGGACCGGCTGATCGTGCAGCTCGATCAGGCCGGCATCAAGGTTGCCGGACCCGAGGATCGCATCAGCGACGAGGCCAAGCTCGAACTGCTGTCGCACCTGCGCAAGTCCCACGGCGCCGACGAGCAAAGCGCTGGTTCGCCCAACAAGATCACGCTCAAGCGCAAGACCCAGAGCGAACTGAAGCTGGCGAGCACGCAGGGCCGCGCCCGTACCGTGAACGTCGAGGTGCGGCGCAGCCGTACCTACGTCAAGCGCGACGTGCTCGAGGAGCAGAACCGCCTGAACCAGGAGGGCGGCGACGCCAGGCGTCGCGAGGCCGAGGAGGCCGAGCGGCGCGAGCAGGAGCGCCTCGAGACCGAGCGGCGCGAGAGCGAACGGGTCGAGGCCGAAAACCGCCGTCGTCTCGAGGAGGAGCAGAACCGGAAGAAGGCGCAGGAAGATGCGCGGCGCGCCGCCGAGCAGCAGGCGCGCGAGGATGCCGAACGCCGCGAACGGGAGCAGCGCCATGTTCCGGCGGAGCCGCGCGAGCTGACGCCGAAAGAGGCGCCGCCGAAGGCCGCGGCGGCCGCGCGCTCCGCGCCGGTCCAGAAGGCGCCGGCGCCCCCGGCCGAACGCGCGCAGCCGACCCGCTATGGCCGCGAGGAGCTGCATGTCGCCGGCGATGTCAGCAGCCGCTACAAGAAGAAGCGGCGCGTGAAGGGACGCCCGGTGGCCGTGGGCACGGATGCGCGCCATGCCTTCGAAATGCCGACCGCCCCGCAGAAGCGCGAGGTGGTGGTGGGCGAGACCGTCACCGTGGCCGAACTCGCCGCGAAGATGGCCATCAAGGCGACGGAAGTCATCAAGGTGCTGATGAACATCGGCATCATGGCCACGATCAACCAGCCGCTGGACCAGGAGACCGCCGTACTGGTGGTCGAGGAACTCGGACACACCGCCAAGCTGCAGCGCGAGGACCAGATCGAGGAGGGCCTGCAGGGCGCGGTTTCCGGCGAAACCACGAGCGTGCCGCGGCCGCCGGTGGTCACCGTCATGGGCCACGTCGATCACGGCAAGACCTCGCTGCTGGATTACATCCGTCGCACCAAGGTCGCGGCGGGTGAAGCCGGCGGCATCACCCAGCACATCGGCGCCTACCGGGTGCAGACGCCGAAGGGCGTGATCACCTTCCTGGATACCCCGGGCCATGCCGCCTTCACCGCCATGCGGGCGCGTGGCGCGAAGGCCACGGACGTGGTCGTGCTGGTGGTGGCCGCCGACGACGGCGTCATGCCGCAGACCATCGAGGCCATCGAGCATGCGCGCGCCGCCGGGGTGCCGATCGTCGTGGCCGTCAACAAGATCGACAAGAGCGACGCGGATCCGGAGCGGGTCCGCAACGAGCTCGCCAAGCACGATGTCATTCCCGAGGCGTGGGGCGGCCAGAACATGTTCGTCAACGTCTCGGCGCGCACCGGCGAGGGGATCGATCAGCTGCTGGAGGCGATCCTGCTGCAGGCCGAAGTGCTCGAACTGTCGAGCACCCTCACCGGTCCCGCCTCCGGCATCGTCATCGAGTCGAGCATCGAGAAGGGCCGGGGCGCGGTCGCCACCGTGCTGGTCAAGAAGGGCACGCTGCACATGGGCGATTCGATTCTCGCGGGCACCGAGTTCGGGCGCGTGCGCGCCATGTTCGACGAAAACGGCGCGGGCGTGCAGGAAGCCGGGCCATCCACTCCGGTCGCGGTGCTCGGCCTGTCCGGCACGCCGAAGGCCGGCGATGACCTGCTGGTCGTGGAGAGCGAGCGCAAGGCGCGCGAAGTCGCGCTGTATCGCCAGGGCAAGTTCCGCGACGTGAAGCTCGCCAAGACGGCAACGCGCGCGGAGGACGCGTTCTCGCAGCTGGAGTCGGAAAAGGCGGGCGTGATCGTCGTGCTGCTGAAGGCGGACGTGCAGGGCAGCCAGGAGGCGCTGCGGGATGCGCTGACCAAGCTGTCCACGGCCGAAGTCGCGGTCAAGGTGATCGCCAGCGGCGTCGGCGGCATCACCGCTTCGGACGTGCAGCTGGCCGCCGCTTCCAAGGCCCTCATCATCGGCTTCAATGTGCGCGCGGATTCGGGGGCGCGCGACGCCATCAAGGAGCTGGGCGTGGATGTGCGCTACTACAGCATCATCTACGAGGCCATCGACGACGTGAAGGCGATGATGAGCGGCATGCTCGCCCCGGAGGTCAAGGAGCAGATCGTCGGCGTCGCCCAGGTGCGTGACGTGTTCCGCTCCAGCAAGTTCGGGGTCGTCGCCGGCTGCCTCGTGACCGAGGGCGCCGTGAAGCGCAACAATCCCATCCGCGTGCTGCGCGAAAGCGTGGTGATCTTCGAGGGCCAGCTCGAATCGCTGCGCCGCTTCAAGGACGACGTGGGCGAGGTGCGCGCCGGCACCGAGTGCGGCATCGGCGTGAAGAACTACCAGGACGTGCGCGTCGGCGACCAGATCGAGTGCTTCACCCGGGTCGAAGTGGCGCGCAGTGTCCAGTAGCCGTCACGGCCGGATCGAGGCGCAGCTGCAGCGGGTGCTCGCCGACCTCATCAGCCGTGAGGTCAAGGATCCGCGCGTCGGCAACGTCACCATCACGGCGGTGGAAGTGGCGCAGGATCTCGCGACCGCGAAGATCTTCTTCGTGCCCTTCGCCGGCACCCACGATCCGCAGCAGGTCGCCGCGGGCCTCACCCACGCCGGCGGGTTCCTGCGCGGAGCCGTCGGCCGGCAGCTCGCCCTGCGGCATGCGCCGCGCCTGACCTTCGTCTTCGATGACACGCTGGACAAGGCCGCCCACCTGACCGAGCTCATCGATCGGGCGGTGGCGGCCGACACGACGCCCAAGACGGGCGGGACGTGAACGGCATCCTGCTGCTGGACAAGCCCGCGGGGCTCTCGTCCAACGCAGCCTTGCAGCGGGTCCGGCGCCTGTTGGGAGCCCCCAAGGCCGGCCACGTGGGCAGCCTCGACCCTCTGGCGACGGGCATGCTGCCGATCTGCCTCGGCGAGGCCACGAAGGTCGCCGGCGACATCACCGCGGCTCGCAAGTGCTACCTCTTCACGATCGCCCTGGGCAGCCGCACCGCCACCGGCGACATGGAGGGCGAGGTCGTCGAGGTACAGCCCGTGCCCAAGCTCACCGAGGCCCAGGTGGAGCTTGCACTGGGCCGGTTCCGAGGCAGCCAGTCACAGGTGCCGCCGATGTATTCGGCGCTGAAGCGCGACGGTCAGCCGCTGTACCGGCTGGCGCGCGCCGGTATCACGGTGGAACGGCCCCCGCGCAGCATCGAGATCTCCGAGCTGTCCATCCGGGCCCTGGAAGCGGGGCGGGTGCAGCTGACGGCCCTGTGCTCGAAGGGAACATATATACGTGTCCTGGCGGAGGATATCGCGAGGCACCTGGGGACCTGCGGGCATGTGGCGGCGCTGCGGCGGTTGTATGTCGAACCCTTCGACGGCGCGCCGATGCTGACCCTGGCCGAGGTCGAGGCGGCCTGCCGGGCCGGCGCCGCTCCGGCGATGATCGCCCCGGATGATGCACTGCCGGAGATGCCCTCCGTGCACCTGCCGGCGGAGCTGGCCCGGCGCGTCGCGCACGGTGAGGTCGTGGCGGCGGCCGCGGGCGTGGCGGGCAAGGTGCGCCTCTACGATGCGCTGGGCCGGTTCATGGGCCTCGGGGAAAGCGATGCCCTGGGCCGGGTGCGTCCGCGGCGGCTGCTGGCGTGGCCCTGAAAGCAGTTTTCCTTGAGACCTCAAGGGCGTACGGGTAGAATGCCGCGCTTCAAAATTCGACTACATCCCACTCAAGTTCTCAGGAATATCCGCGCAAATGACCTTATCAGCCGCACAGAAGGACGGAATCGTCGCGCAGTTCCGTCGTGATGCCAAAGACACCGGTTCACCCGAAGTCCAGATCGCCTTGCTCTCCGAGCGCATCAACGGACTTGGCGAGCACTTCAACGCTCACAAGGGCGATCACTCCTCGCGCCGCGGGCTCGTGAAGCTCGTCAATCAGCGCCGCAAGCTGCTCGATTATCTGAAGTCGACCCAGCCGCAGAAGTACCAGGAGCTCGTCGAGCGCCTGGGACTGCGACGCTGAACATTGCGGCCATTCCTGGCCGCAATCTCCAAATACGAGGATAAAAAGCGTGAGTGCTTTTGCAAAGTCATTTCCGTTCGGCAGCCAGACCGTAACGCTCGAGACCGGCGAGCTCGCCCGTCAGGCCGATGCTTCGGTCAAGGTTTCCATGGGGGACACCGTCGTCCTGGTGACGGCTGTTGCCAAGCAGCAGCCGGTTCCGGGCCGGGATTTCTTCCCCCTCACCGTCAACTACATTGAAAAGACCTACGCCGCGGGCAAGATTCCCGGCGGGTTCTTCAAACGCGAAGGCCGTCCTTCGGAGAAGGAGACCCTGACGTCGCGGCTGATCGACCGCCCGCTGCGGCCGTTGTTCCCCGATGGCTTCTACAACGACGTGCAGGTCGTCGCGACCGTGCTGTCGCTCGATCCGGCCATCGATCCGGATATCCCCTCGCTCCTCGGAGCCTCGGCGGCGGTGGCACTGTCAGGCATTCCGTTCAACGGGCCGATCGGCGCCGCCCGGGTGGGCTACAAGGATGGCCACTATCTGCTGAATCCCACCTCAACCGAGATGGCCGGCTCGCAGCTGGACCTGGTCGTGGCGGGCACCGAACATGCGGTGCTGATGGTCGAATCCGAGGCGCAGGGCCTCTCGGAGGAGGTCATGCTGGGCGCGGTCGTGTTCGGGCATGGCCAGATGCAGGTTGCGATCGGCGCCATCCGTGAACTCGTGGCGCAGGCGGGCAAGCCGCGCTGGGCGTGGACCGCACCGGCGGTCGACCCCGAGCTCGTTGCCGCGCTTGCGGCCCAGGCCGAAGCCGCCCTCACCAAGGCGTATGCCGTCACCGAGAAGCTCCAGCGGCGCGATCGCGTGGCCGAGGTCAAGGCCGCCGCGGTCGCCGCGCTCTGCGGCGGGGAGAATCCCCGATTCACCGCCGAGCAGGTCGAGGACCAGTTCTTCAAGCTCGAAAGCAACATCGTCCGGCAGCGCATCCTGAACGGCGAACCGCGTATCGACGGCCGCGATGCGAGCACCGTGCGTCCGATCACCGTCAAGGCCGGGGTGCTGCCCCGTACCCATGGTTCGGCGCTGTTCACCCGCGGCGAGACGCAGGCGCTCGTGGCCACGACCCTGGGCACGGGCCGCGACGCGCAGATCATCGACGCCCTCTCCGGGGAGCGGCGCGAACCGTTCATGCTGCACTACAACTTCCCGCCGTTCTCGGTCGGTGAGACGGGCATGATGGGCTCGCCGAAGCGCCGCGAAATCGGCCACGGCAATCTCGCGCGGCGCGGCGTGGCCGCCGTGATGCCGGACATGGCGACCTTCCCGTACGTGATCCGCGTGGTCTCGGAGATCCTCGAGTCCAATGGCTCGAGCTCCATGGCGAGTGTCTGCGGCACGAGCCTCTCGCTGATGGACGCGGGCGTGCCGTTGAAGGCGCCGGTCGCAGGCGTCGCGATGGGCCTGGTCCTCGACGGCAGCCGCTTCAAGGTGCTGACCGACATCCTGGGCGACGAGGACCACCTCGGCGACATGGATTTCAAGGTGGCCGGTACCAAGGACGGCGTCACCGCGCTGCAGATGGACATCAAGGTGGAGGGCGTGACGCCGGCGATCATGAAGGTCGCGCTCGACCAGGCGCGCGCCGGCCGCCTGTTCATCCTGGGCGAGATGAACAAGGTCCTCTCGGAGCCGCGCGCCAAGATGTCCGAGTGGGCCCCGTCGATCATCACGCTGAAGATCGACCCGGAAAAGATCCGCGACGTCATCGGCAAGGGTGGCGCGGTCATCCGCCAGATCACCGAGGAAACCGGCACCACGATCGACATCGAGAACGACGGCACGGTGAAGATCGCCTCCGTGAACGGCACCGCGGGCCGCGAGGCCCAGCGCCGCATCGAGTTGATCACCGCCGACGTCGAAGTGGGCCGAATCTACGAGGGGCGGGTTGCCCGCCTGATGGACTTCGGGGCGTTCGTGACCATCCTGCCGGGCCGTGACGGCCTGGTGCACATCTCGCAGATATCCGACGAACGCGTCGAGCGTGTCAGCGACAAGCTGAAGGAAGGTGACGTCGTGCGCGTCAAGGTGCTCGAGGTCGACCGCCAGGGTCGCGTGCGCCTGTCGATGCGCAGTGTCGACGCCGCCTGAACGAAAAAGGGCGCGCCACCTTCCAGGGTGGCGCGCCCCGTCCGGGCATACCTCAAGGTTCAGTGGCTACTTGACGGCTGCGGCAGCGGCCGCGTCATCCTCCGGTCCACGAGCGCGTGCCGCACTGCCGATCAGGGTGCGGAAGATCTCATCCTGCACCGTGCGCCAGCGCTGGAAATTGCGCTGGGTCACCGCGGCGACCGCGCCGTCGGTGTCGCCGGCCGTGAAACTCTGCGCCCTGTCGCGCACTTCGCGCTGCTGGGCGGCGAACAGCTTCAGGCTCTGCTCAAGGTAGGATCCGACGACCCCCTGCATGATCCCGCCGCCATAGGAGCGGATGATGTGCTGCAGAAAATCGCGACTCATCAAGGGCTCGCCCGCGTGTTCCTGTTCGGCGATCACCTGCAGCAGGATGCTGCGCGTGATGTCTTCCTGGGATTTCTTGTCGACGACCATGAATTCGATGCGTTCTACGACCAGTTTGCGCACGTCAGCCAGCGTGATGTAACGGCTCTCCACCGTGTCGTACAGGCGCCGGTTCGGATACTTCTTGATCACTCGCGGTTCGCTCATTGCAAGCCCCCGTAATTAGTATGCCCATTCCGCCGGCCGATCTGTGCAGCTGGCGGGCCGGTGTTTTTTCCTCTCCCCGAGCGGCTACCTTAGTACATCCGTGGAGCCGAGGGCAATCCGGACTTGATTTGACAAGTGTTAGAAGGTCGCGGGCCGCGCCGTCAGGGCGCGGCCACGGCCGCGATCCGGTGCAGGAGCCCGGGATCCCAGTTCCGGATCGCCCAATCGAGAATTTCACGGGGTTCAAGCCCGGCCAGCTGCGGTGGCGGCCGTTGCCGCAGCAACACCAGTGACTGCAGCAGAACCTCGCCGGGCCGTGTCAGATCGGGGGAGAGCGAGGAGCGCGATTTGGCGAGCTTGCCGCCGTCGGCCGCGGTGACCACGGGCAGGTGGGCATACCGGGGCGGCCGGTGCCCGAGCGCCCGGTGCAGCTCGATCTGCCAGGCCGTGCTCGCGAGCAGGTCGGCGCCGCGCACGACGTCCGTAATACCCTGATCCGCATCGTCAATCACCACCGCGAGCTGGTAGGCGAACAGGCCATCACGGCGGCGTATCACGACATCGCCGAGTTGCGCCAGGCTTTGCCGGCACACTCCCTGGATGCGATCGGTGAACTCGAGCCAGTCACCGCCGACCCGGAATCGGGTGGCGGTGGGTCCGCTGCGGCGCGGGCCTTCACGGCAGATTCCGGGATACCCGGTGTCCCCGACGGCGGTGAGGGACCGGCGCGAACAGCTGCACTCGAATGTCCGGCCAGCGGCGTGCAGCTCATCGAGTGCCGCCTGGTATCGCGGCAGGCGAGTGGACTGATAGACGACTTCCCCGTCCCAGAACAGGTTCAGCCTCTCCAGGGTGCGCAGGATCTCGCCGGCGCTGCCGGGCACGATGCGGGGAGTGTCGAGGTCCTCGATCCGGACCAGCCAGCGCCCGCCGTGATGGCGGGCGTCCAGGAAGCTCCCCACTGCGGCGAGCACCGATCCGGTGTGCAGGCGGCCGGTCGGCGATGGGGCGAAGCGACCGGTGTAGGACTTCAGCGGTAGCGGTCGTCGCGGTCGCCGTACTGGCGTTCACGGCGCTCGCGGCGCTCCTGCGCCTCGATGCTCAAGGTGGCGACCGGGCGGGCTTCGAGGCGCTTGATGCCGATTTCCTCGCCGGTCTCCAGGCAGTAGCCGTAGGAGCCGTCCTCGATGCGCTTCAATGCCTCGTCGATCTTGCGGATCAGTTTGCGTTCCCGGTCGCGCGTGCGCAGCTCCAGCGAGAATTCCTCCTCCTGGGTCGCCCGGTCGTTGGGATCGGGGAAGTTGGCCGCTTCGTCCTTCATGTGGGTGACGGTGCGGTCCACCTCTTCCATCAGGTCGCGTTTCCAGGTCTGCAGGATCTGCCGGAAATGCTCCGACTGCTCCTTGCTCATGTACTGTTCGCCGCGCTTGACGATGTACGGCTGGACGTTACGCGGACCTGCCAGCAGGCTCCCGGGCTCGAGTGCATCGCTCTCGTCGCCGTCGATGGCCGCAGGCGGCGTCGGCGCCGCCGTCCGCGGCGGTAGGGGAGAGGGCGGCGCGGCGGGCTTCTTGCCCGGGGGCGCTACGGTACGTTCTGCTGCTCGTCGTCGCATCGTTTCTACGGGTTCCGCGGTGGTTGGAGTGCTTCGGGGGCCGGAGGTCGGCTTGCGGGTAAGCGCAGCCGCCACGGGCGAACGTGCATGGACCGAGGTCTTGGCCCGCTCCGTGGGCTTGCGAATGGCCGCCTTTCGGGCGGCAGGGCGGCTCGCGGCCTTCTTGCCCTTGACAGGCTTGGCCGCGGTCTTCTTGGCCGGCATCAGTCACTCCTAAAAAGCAGCTGCCTTGGCGAAGGACGCGGGATTATACCGGCGCGCCCGTGGGTGTACAGGGCGCGAGGCCCCGCGGGGCGAAACTACCGGCAAACGGCCGCGAACCGGCGGCAAATCGGCTCCAATGGGCGCGCCGGCGGGCCGGGAGCCCTCAAGGCAGCGCGACCGGGGGGGGCGGCGCCCACCCCGGTAGCCGATGCTCGACCACCACCGAGGTGTAGATCCCGCCCCGGACATTGAACTTGCCCGTCAGGCGCAGGAACCGGGGCGCGATCGCGCTCGCGATATGGTCGGCGATCTCGTTGGTCACGGCCTCGTGGAAGGCGCCGCGGTCGCGGAACGCCCAGATGTAGAGCTTCAGGGACTTGAGCTCGACGCACAGCCTGTCCGGGACGTATTCCAGCTCCAGCGTCGCGAAATCCGGCTGGCCGGTCACCGGGCACAGGCAGGTGAACTCCGGCAGGGTCATGCGGATCGTGTAGTCACGCGCCGCCGCCGGATTCGGGAAGGTCGCAAGATCTGTCGTCGGACTTGAAGGCATAGTGCGTGTATATATTTTATCATGCCGGCCACCATTCCGAAGAAACCCCGAGTCCCAACACGATGCGGCTGACCAAGATCAAGCTCGCCGGCTTCAAGACATTCGTCGATCCGACCTCGGTCGGATTTCCGGGCAACCTCACCGGCGTCGTCGGTCCCAACGGCTGCGGCAAGTCGAACATCATCGACGCGGTGCGCTGGGTGATGGGCGAACTGTCCGCCAAGCATCTGCGCGGCGATTCGATGGCCGATGTGGTCTTCAACGGCTCGGCGGCACGCAAGCCGGTGGGCTCGGCGTCCGTGGAGCTGATATTCGACAACAACGACGGGCGCATCAGCGGTGCCTACGCGGGCTACAACGAGGTGTCCCTGAAGCGCGTCGTGTCGCGTGACGGCAGCTCCAACTACTACATCAACGGCGCGCGCTGCCGGCGGCGCGACATCACCCAGCTGTTTCTCGGCACCGGACTGGGGTCGCGCAGCTACTCGATCATCGAACAGGGGATGATCTCGAGGGTCATCGAGGCGAAGCCGGAGGACATGCGCTCCTTCATCGAGGAGGCGGCGGGCATCTCGCGCTACAAGGAACGCCGCCGCGAGACCGAGGCGCGGGTGGCCGATACCCGCGAGAATCTGGAACGTCTTCAGGATGTGCGGGACGAGGTCGACCGCCAGATCCGGCACCTGCAGCGGCAGGCCGGCGCGGCGCGGCGCTACCAGGCGCTCAAGGACCAGGAGCGCCGGGTGCTGGCCGAATTGCTGGCGCTGAAGATGCGGGACCTGGACAGCGGGGCCCAGGTGCAGGACAGCGCGCTGCGCGAGCGGGAGCTCGCCATGCAGGCGGCGCTGGCCGACCAGCGCGGCTGCGAGGCGGCGCTCGAGAAGCAGCGTGCCGTGCATGCCGGCCATGCCGACCGGGTGTCCGCGGTGCAGGCGCGGCATTACGAAGTCGGCGCCGAAATCACCCGCACCGGCCAGTCCCTGCAGCACACTCGCGAA
>Ga0335071_10008438_pt1 | contig 10580 bp, 9 predicted proteins | sample Lox_Sample_15_FD_206724 | JGI IMG/M metagenome (GOLD analysis project Ga0335071, IMG submission 206724) | Soil microbial communities from Loxahatchee National Wildlife Refuge, Florida, United States - Lox_Sample_1.5 | ecosystem: Environmental > Terrestrial > Soil > Wetlands | place: USA: Florida...
GCGTTGGTGAACTGCTTGTTGATCACCCGGCGCATGCGGTCCGAGCCGCACTCGGGGGCGAGCGTCAGGCCCTGGACGCCGGTGTCCACCAGCTTGAACACGAACTGGGGCGTGAGGTCGTCCAGGCGCAGCGAGGCGACCGAGACCTCGTAGCCGAGCCCGGCGAGGTCGTCGACGATCCCCTCGATCTCCGGATGGTCGCAGACGGCCGTCGAGACCAGGCCGATCCTGTCGGTGTGGCGGCGGACCTCGCGGGCGCGGGCGACGAGCTCGCTCCGGCTCGCACCGCGGACCGGCAGGTAGTTGTAGCCCGCCCAGCAGAACCGGCACATGCAGGGGCAGCCGCGCGAGATCTCGACCAGGTACTTCATCGACATCTCGGTGTGCGGAGTCAGGACCACCGACTGCGGGAAGGCCATCTTCCCGGGCCAGCCGCGCTGGCGCACCACGCGCCCCGGCCCGTCCACACCGGCGACCGTCCCGTCCGCGTGGTAGCGGACCTCGTGCTGGCCGGGGACGTAGAAGCCGTCCTTCGCCTGGAGCCCCTGCACGCCGGCGCTCGGGTCCGCGGCGCCGAGCAGCGCCTCCATCATCCGCGGCACCATGGGCTCGCCCTCGCCGACGGCGATCACGTCTGCGAAGGGCGCCAGCGGCTCGGGGTTCAGCATCATCGCGGCGCCGCCCAGGATGACCAGGGGGTCCCGTTCGCCGCGGTCTTTCGCGCGCAGCGGGATGCCGGCCAGGCGCAACACCTGCAGCACGTGCAGGTAGTCGTTCTCGAAGGAAACGGAGAACGCAACCGCATCGAAGTCGCGCAGCGGCGTTCCCGTCTCGAAGCTCACCAGGGGGCTGCCGGTGCGCTCGAGCTCGGCCTTGTCCACGTCGTCGGGCAGGAACGCGCGCTCGCAGGAGACCTCGGGGACGGCGTTCAGCAGGCGGTACACCGCCTGGAAGCCGAGGTTCGACATGCCGACGAAGTAGAGGTTGGGCCAGACCAGCGCGACGCGGAACGAGCCCCTGCGCGGCACGTCCTCCAGCCACACCTCCGCCTCGCGCAGCGAGCGGTGGCGTTCCTGGAGGCGGCGGGACATGGACTGGCTCAACCGGCCAAGCGGTTCATTCTATACGAAAGAGTATGGATTGGGAGGGGAGCGAAAGGAGGGGGAACGGAGACGAGGAGGGGTGGAGGGGCTTGGAGCCAAGAGCGAGACGGAGAAGTCTCACGGACCGGTCGGGCGTCCATGTTCTGGGGGGACCGGGGGTCCCCCCAGACCCCCCTGGGTAGCAGTCGCCCACGGCACGGCTGGCGACTCGTAACTCTAGGCGGACTTCCTGGCGGCCTCCGGGATACGGACCTCCAGGACGTGAGCGTCCTCGAGGTGATGGCTGCCGCCGAGCGTCACGATCAGGCGGTCGCGGGGGATGCTGCCCGGCACGAACACGCCCATCCAGTGGCCGCAGGAGCAGCGGACCTCGGCCAGGGCCTCCGTCTGGGAGGCGGTGTCGGTGATGGTGCCCGAGACCAGGTACTCGCGCCCGCAGTCGGGACACGCGAGGTCGCGGGTGAACGCGGTCACAACGCCTCGCCCCCGCCGTCCTTGTCGCCGCCCTTGCGGCGCAGGAAGGCCGGCACGTCGAGGTCGAAGCGCGGGCCGCCCCCGGACGCGGCCTTGGCGGTCGCCCCCCCCGGCGTGTTGCGGTAGAAGCTGGCGGTGGCGCCGCCGGCAGCCGCGGCCGGCAGCGACTGCGGCTGCGGCGTCGACATGTAGTTGGCGAGGTCGACCGGCGTGGAGGCGACCTTGCGCACGCCGCGGTTGAACCCGGTGGCGATCACCGTCACCTTGACCGCGTTCCCCATCGCCTCGTCGGTGACGATGCCGTAGATGACGTTGGCCTCGGGGTCCGCCACCTTGGTGATGAGGGCGGTCGCCTCGGCCGCCTCGGACAGCGAGAGGTCGGGGCCACCCGTGATGTTGACGATGACGCCCTTGGCCCCCTCGATGGAGGAGTCCTCCAGCAGCGGGTTGGAGATGGCCCGCTGAGCGGCTTCCACCGCGCGGTTCTCGCCCTGGCCGATGCCGGTGCCCATCACCGCCTGACCCATGCCGCGCATCACGGTACGGACGTCGGCGAAGTCGAGGTTGATCTGGCCGGGCACCGTGATGATGTCGGAGATGCCCTGCACCGCCTGGCGCAGCACGTCGTCCGCCACCCGGAAGGCCTCGGCCACCGGCGTGTTGCGGGCGACGGAGTTGAGCAGGCGGTCGTTGGGGATGGCGATCACGGAGTCGACGCACTCCCTGAGCTGCACCAGCCCGTCGAGCGCCTGGCTCATCCGCCGCTTGCCCTCCAGCGAGAAGGGAAGCGTCACCACCGCCACCGTCAGCAGGTTGCCGGCCTCGCCGCCCAGCTGGCTGGCGATCGAGGCGACGACCGGCGCGGCGCCGGTGCCGGTGCCGCCGCCCAGGCCGGCGGTGAGGAAGACCATGTCGGCGCCCTCGAGCGCGTCGCAGATCTTCTCGGTGTCCTCGACCGCGGCCTGGCGGCCGATGTCGGGGTTGGCGCCGGCGCCCAGACCCTTGGTCAGCTTGCCGCCGATCTGGATCTTCACCGGCGCGCGGTTGGCGCGCAGGGCCTGCAGGTCGGAGTTGACCGCGATGAACTCCACCCCTGAAAGACCGGTGGCGATCATGCGGCTCACCGCGTTGCCCCCGCCTCCGCCGATGCCCACCACCTTGATGCGCGCGGCGTGGATCTCCTCCTCGGCGAACTCGATCCGGCCCGGACGGTCGGTCTCTTTGTCCATGCTCAAAAGGTCCCCTCGGAACAGCCGGCCATGAACCCGCAGTTGAGGCAGATGCGCCTGCCCCCCTCCTCGACGACCGGCGCGCCGCACACCCGGCACGGCAGCTCCCCCGCGTCACGGACGAGAACGGCCCCGCGGCGTGCGCGCAGCACGCGCGGGTCGGCCACGGTCAGCGGCGGAAAGGCGACGCCTTCGACGGCCCTCTCCTCCATGCGCCCTCCCGTCAGAAGAAGTCCGACAACCACCCCATCAGCCGCCCGGTGACCTTGCCGAAGGTCCCCGTCGCCGCCTGCCGCGAGCCGCCGAGAGAGCGGCCGCCGCGGTTACGGTAGCCGCACTGAACCAGCCCCACCGCCGTCGAGTAGACGGGGCTCGCCACCACGTCCACCAGCCCGCCGATGCCGGCCGGCGTGCCCCGCCGCACCGGCATGTCGAAGATCTGCTCGGCGATCTCGGGCAGGCCCTCCAGGATGGCGCCGCCGCCCGTGAGCACCACCCCGGAGTTGAGGCTGCGCTCGAAGCCGGCGCGGCGGATCTCGGTCAGCACCAGCTGGCAGATCTCCTCGGCCCGGGCCTGCAGCACGTCGCCCAGCACCTGGCGCGCCATGACCCGGGGCTTCCTGCCGCCGACGCTGGGGACCTCGATCGAGTCCTCCTCCGGGATCATCGAGGTGAGGGCGCAGCCGTGCTTCTTCTTGATCTTCTCGGCCTCGTTCACCGGCGTGCGCAGCGCGACCGCCACGTCGTTGGTGAAGTGCTCGCCGCCCACCTGCAGCACGGCGGTGTGCCAGAGCGACCCTTTCTCGAAGACGGCCAGGTCGGTGGTGCCCCCGCCCACGTCCACCAGGGCCACGCCCAGCTCCTTCTCGTCCGGTGTGAGGCAGGCCTCCGCCGCCGCGATCTGGGTGAGCACGGTGTCGACCACCTCCAGCCCCGCCCGGTTCACGCAGGTGACCGTGTTCTGGGCGGCGGTGGTGGAGCAGGTGATCACGTGGACGTTGACCTCGAGGCGCGTGCCGGTCATGCCGGTGGGGTCGCCGATGCCGTCCTGGTCGTCGACCACGAACTCCTGCGGCAGCACGTGCAGGATCTCGCGGTCGAGCGGGATGGAGACGGCCTTGGCGGCGTCGATCACCCGGCGCACGTCCTCGCGGTCGATCACCCGGTTCTTGCTGGAGACCGCGATCACGCCGCGCGAGTTGAAGCCCTTGACGTGGGTCCCGGCGATGCCGACGTAGGAGGAGCCGATCTCGACGCCCGCCATCAGCTCGGCCTCCTCCAGCACCCGCTTGATGGCGTCGACGGTCGCCTCCAGGTTGATCACCACGCCCTTGCGCAGGCCCCGCGACTCCGCCTGGCCGATGCCGATGATGTCGAGCCGCCCCTCGTCGGTGATCTCGGCGACGATGGCGCAGATCTTGTGGGTCCCCACGTCCAGGCCGACGATGTAGCGATCCTTCTTCTTGCCCAGGACAGCCTCCCTAGTGGTTCTCCTCGACGGCCGGACCGGTGACGGCGTGCACGGCGACCCGGGGGAAAGGCGCCGGGGCGGCCGCGGCTCGCTTGGCGTAGATGCGCCCGCGGTAGCGCAGGTCGAAGTGCTCGGCTCCGGGGGCGCGCTCCACCAGCTCTTGGCGCAGGCTCAGGAAGGTGAGCAGCCGCTCCCGGTACGGCGGGTCGGCGAAGAGCAGCACCTCGCCCGGGCCGCGCAGAACCACCCTCAGGTCGCCCGAGCCCAGGACGTACACCTCCGAGACCTCGCTGCCCAGCTCTCCCAGGTCGGCCAGCAGGGCCCCCGCGCGCCGGGCGCGCTCGCGGCGCGACTCCTCCTCCACGCCCAGCAGCCCGCGTACGATCGGCAGGTCGAAGGCGCCGGTGCGCGGCCCGTAGATGTCGATGAGCCCGCCGTCGGCGTCCATCAGGTACAGCCGGTCCAGCTCCGCCAGGGCCAGCGGCACCCGCTCGCGGATCTCGAGGCGCAGGGTGTCGGGCAGCGTGCGGGTGACGGTGGCGTCCGCCACCCAGGGCGACCCCCGCAGGCGCCCCTTCAGCGCCTCGATGTCGAGAGCGAGGATGTTCTCGCCCACCGCGGGGCCGATCAGGGCCCGCACCTCGCCTTCGGAGAGGAAGTGGCTGCCGCGGACCTCCAGGTTGGTGACCCGCAGGCGCTCGCTGGCGAACACCTTCTGCCAGGCCGTCCAGGCGGCGACGATGCCGAGCAGCCCCACCGCCAGGGCCTGCATGGCGAAGACGAGCCGGGCCGACAGCCCCCGCCGGCGCGGGCGGACCCGCGTGCGGTGCTGGGGCCGCAGGAACGGCGACTCGCCGGGCTCGGGGTCGAGCATCAGGTCCGGCCGCTCCTCCGGCGGCGGCGGCGGTCCCACGGGGAGCCCGCGGCGGGTCATGGCCTCCGCCTCCAGACCTTGACCTCCAGCTCCAGCTCGATGCCGGCCATCGCCCGCACCCGCTCACGCACCTCGTCGAGCAGGGCCAGCACGTCGGTCGCGGTCGCCCCGCCCTCGTTCACCACGAAGTTGGCGTGCTTGGGGCTCACCACCGCGGCCCCGCGGCGGAGGCCCTTGAGCCCGAGCTCGTCGATCAGCCGTCCCGCCGGCGCCGGCGTCGGGTTCTTGAAGACGCAGCCGGCGTTGCGCCCGCGGGGCTGGCTGTCGACGCGCTTGCGGGTGAGCGCGCGCGTCCTCTCGCGCAGGGCCTCGGGGTCGTCCTTCTGCAGCTGGACGGTCAGGCTGGCGACCGCCGCGCCCTCCGGGATCGAGGAGCCGCGGTAGCGGAAGCGCCAGCCCTGGGGCGGCTGGGTGTGCCGGCCGTCCTCGTCGTAGACCACGATCTCCCGCAGGACGTCGCTGATCGAGAAGCCGTAGGCGCCGGCGTTCATCACCGCCGCCCCGCCCAGCGAGCCGGGGATGCCGACGGCGCTCTCCAGCCCGCCCCAGCCGGCACGGCCGCACCTGACCACGGTGTTGATGAGGTTGGCGCCCGCCTCGGCGGTGACCTGGCCGTCCTCCCGGATCGCCACCGCCTTCATGGACTCGGTGTTGACCACCAGCTCGTCGAGCCCCTCGTCGGCGACCACCAGGTTCGAGCCGCCTCCCAGCACCCGGTGGGGCACGCCCAGCTCGGAGCGCAGCTGCAGCGTCCTCTGCAGCTCCTGAGTGGTCCGGGGAAAGGCCATCACCGCCGCCGGGCCGCCGACGCCCATGGTGGTGTGGCGCGAGAGCGGCTCTGTCTCGCGGTACGGGATCGCGGCCTGCCGGAGCGCCGCCGTCATTCGCGCGTCCATCTCACGCGCCCCGCCTCCGCAGGAGCTCCTCCCCCGCCGTCCACACGCTCCCCGCACCCAGCGTGAGCACCACGTCGCCTTCGCGCGCTTCAGCCGCCAGCTTCTCGGTCGCCTCCTTGAGGTCGCCCGCCCAGGAGACCTGGCGATGGCCCCGCTCGCCGATGGCCTGCGCCAGCCCCTCGGCGCTGATCCCGGCGATCGGCTCTTCCGAGGCCGGGTAGATGTCCGTCAGCAGCAGCACGTCCGCCTGGTGGAAGGCCTTGCAGAACTCGTCCCACAGCGCCTGCGTGCGGGTGAAGCGGTGCGGCTGGAAGAGCACCAGCGTCCGCCGCGCCCCCGCGTAGCGCCGCAGCGCCTCGAGCGTCGCCCGGATCTCCGTGGGGTGGTGGCCGTAGTCGTCGATCACCACCACCCCGCCCGCCTCGCCGCGCAGCTGGAAGCGCCGGTCGACGCCGGTGAAGGACTCGAGCCCGCCGCGGATCGCCTCGAACGGCAGGCCGAGCTCGATGCCGACGGCGACGGCCGCCAGGGCGTTCGCCACGTTGTGGACACCGGGGACCGCCAGCGCCACGCCGCCCAGCGGCTCGCCGTCGGCCACCACCGTGAAGGTCGCTCCGGTGGGCCCCAGCTCGAGCTCCCGTGCCGAGACCCGGGCCTGCGGCGAGAGGCCGTAGCTCAGCACCCGGCGCTCGATCCGCGGCAGCACGTCCTGCAGCGGCGGGTCGTCCAGGCAGAGCACGCAGACGCCGTAGAAGGGCACCTTGTTGAGGAAGCCGACGAAGGCGGCCTGGATGTCGGCGAGGTCGCGGTAGGCGTCGAGGTGCTCGCGGTCGATGTTGGTGACGACGGCGATGGTGGGGGTGAGCTTGAGGAAGGAGCGGTCGGACTCGTCGGCCTCCGCCACCATGAAGTCGCCCTTGCCCAGGCGCGCCCCCGAGCCGAGGACGCCGAGCCGGCCGCCGACCACCACGGTCGGGTCGAGCCCGCCGCGGTCGAGGACGAGAGCCACCATCGAGGTGGTGGTGGTCTTGCCGTGCGAGCCCGCGACCGCGACCCCGTACTTGAGCCGCATCAGCTCGGCCAGCATCTCCGCCCGCGGGATCACGGGGATCCCGCGCCGGCGCGCCTCGACCACCTCGGGGTTGCTCCCGTGCACCGCGGTCGAGGTGACGACGACGTGCGCGTCGCCCACGTTGTCCGCGGCGTGGCCCTCGGACACCCGGGCCCCGCGGGCCGCCAGGCGGTCGGTCACCGCCGAGCGCTTGAGGTCGGAGCCCGAGACGCGGTAGCCGAGGTTCAGCAGCACCTCGGCGATGCCGCTCATGCCCGAGCCACCGATGCCCACGAAGTGCACCTGCTGGTACTTCCTATACACGGGGCGCCTCCCCCGTGCCGAGCAGCAGGTCGGCCACCCGCGCCGCGGCATCGGGCCGTCCCAGGGCCCGCGAGGCCCGCTCCATGGCCGCGATCCTCTCGGGGTCGTCCACCAGGGCCGAGACCGCCGCCGCCAGCGAGGTCCCCGTGAGGTCTTTCTCCTCGAGGACGCGGGCGGCGCCGGCGCGTGCCAGGGCGAGAGCGTTCGTCCTCTGGTGGTCGTCGGCGGCCTGGGCGAAGGGCACCAGGATGGCCGCCTTGCCCGCCACCGTCAGCTCGGCGCAGGTGGTGGCCCCCGAGCGCGAGAGCACGAGGTCTGCCGCGGCGAAGCGGCTCTCCATGTCGTCGAGGAACGGCAGCACCTCCGCCTGGCGAGAGGCGGCGCGATAGGCCTCTTCCACCGCGGCGTGCATGGCCGGTCCCGTCTGATGGACGATGCGCAGCCGCGCGGCCGGCGGCAGGTGCGGCAGGGCGGCGACCATCGCCTGGTTCAGGACCCGCGAGCCCTGGCTGCCGCCGAAGGCGAGGAGCTGCAGCGGGGGCCGGTGCTCGCGCGGCGCCAGCGAGGCGAAGCCGGCGCGCACCGGGTTCCCGGTGACGACGCCCTTGCCGCCGAAGTCGGCCCGGGCTTCCTCGTAGGCGCAGGCGGCAGCCCGCACGAAGGGCTTGAGCGCGCGGTTGGTGAACCCGGGCCGGGCGTTCGGCTCCAGCAGGATCGCCCGCACGCCGAGCAGGGCCGCCACCAGCGTCACCGGCCCGCCGGCGTAGCCGCCGATGCCCAGCACCGCCCTGGGCCTCAGTCTCCGGACCAGGGCCGCCGCGCGCGCCATCCCCCACGGCAGCGCCAGCACGCCCTTCAGCAGGCGCGCGGCGCCGATGCCGTTCAGCGGCAGGATGGGCAGCAGCTCGAGGCCGTAGCCCGCGCCGGGCACGAGGCGCGACTCGAGGCCCTTCTTCGTCCCCGCGAACACCACCCGCGCCTGCGGGTCGCGGCGGACGAGCTCGTCGGCGACGGCGATCCCCGGGAAGAGGTGCCCGCCGGTGCCGCCTGCCGCGATCAGGAAGGTCGCTGCCATGGTCAGTCCGCGTGCTGCGCCACGTTGGCGACCAGGCCCACCGCCACCAGCGCGAACACGAGCGAAGAGCCGCCGGCGCTGATGAAGGGGAGCGGGATGCCCTTGGTGGGCAGGAGCCCCAGGGTCACCGAGACGTTGATGAGGGCCTGGAACACGATGGAGAGGGTGAGGCCGGCGGCCAGGAAGCGGCCGAAGTCGTCCGGGGCGGACCAGGCGGCGCGCAGCCCGCGCCAGAGCAGGATCAGGAAGCCCAGCACCACCGCCAGCGTCCCCAGCAGGCCGAGCTCCTCGCCGATCACCGCGAAGATGAAATCGCTGTACGGGTAGGGCAGGTAGAAGAGCTTCTGCCGTCCGCCCATCAGGCCCACGCCGGCCACCCCTCCGGTGCCGACCGCGATCAGGCTCTGGATCACCTGGTAGCCCGCCCCCTGCGGGTCGGACCAGGGATGGAGGAAGCTGAAGATGCGGCGGCTGCGCCAGGGGAAGGCGACGATCGCGGCGTAGAGCACGGTGAGCGCGGGGACCGCCAGCACCGCGAAGTAGCGCAGCCGCATCCCGGCCACGAACAGCATCACCGCGCCGGTGAGCACCAGGCAGAAGGCGGTGCCCAGGTCGGGCTGGATCAGCACCAGGAAGCCGAACCATCCCAGCAGCAGCAGCCCCGGGAAGAGCATGGCGAAGTCGTTCACCCGCTCGCCCCGGCGCTCGATGTGGAACGCGAGGTAGACGACGATCGCCAGCTTGGCGAGCTCCGCCGGCTGGAAGGAGAGGGCGCCCAGGCGGATCCAGCGGTGCGAGTCGTTGACGGGGTTCAGGAAGAGGACGGCGATCAGCAGCAGCGTGGAGGCGGCGAGCAGCGAGTAGACCAGCCCCGGCCGCCGCAGCGCACGGTAGTCCATGCGCAGGGCCGCCACCATCCCGCCCACCCCGATGACGCCCCACAGCGCCTGCTTGAGCAGGAAGTAGTAGGGGCTGCCGTGGCGCTCCTGGGCGAGCGCCGAGGAGGCGCTCCACACCATCACCATGCCGAAGCCCATCAGGGCGACGGTCGTGCCGAGGAGGCCCAGGTCGGCGTGCAGGCGCTTAGCCACGCTCGCCTCCCGCGCCCGCGCCCGTCCCGGCCGCCTGGCGCCGCACCTCCTCCTTGAAGGCGCGGCCGCGCTCGGCGTAGTCGCGGAACATGTCGAAGGAGGAGCAGGCCGGGGCCAGCAGCACCACGTCGCCGGGCCGCGCCATCGCGCGCGCGCGGGCCACCGCCTGGCCGAGCGAGGCACAGGGCTCGACCGGCAGCATGGCGGAGAGGGCCTCCACCACCCGCGGCCGGGCCTCCCCGATCGCCAGCACCCGTCGGCCGTGCGCGCGCAGCGCCGGGGCCAGGAGCGCGAAGTCGCCGCCCTTGTAGCGCCCGCCCAGGATGGCGATCACCGGCTGCGCGAAGGCCTCCAGGCTGCGGCGAGCGGCGTCGACGTTGGTGGCCTTGGAGTCGTTGTAGTAGGCGACGCCGTCGATCGTCGCCACCAGCTCGAGCACGTGCTCGACGCCGTGGAAGCCGCGCACCGCCCGCGCGATCGCCTCGGGTGTCGCGCCGACCAGGCGCGCGGCGGCCGCCGCCACCAGCAGGTCGCCGGCGAGGTGCGCGCCCGGCAGGCGCACGTCCGCGCGCTCGAAGAGGACCTCAAGGCGGCCGTCCAGGCGGCGGGCGGCGCAGGGGCCGTCGAAGAAGGCGCCGTCGCCGGCGAGCGCCTCGCCGGTCGTGCGCACCGGCAGCGTGCGCGCGGCCCCCCGGCGCGCCGCCTCCAGCACCACGGGATCGTCGGCGTTCACCACCGCCCAGTCGGAGGCGGTCTGGTTCTCGAACACGCGCGCCTTGGCGGCGACGTAGGCCTCGACCGAGGAGTGGCGGTCGAGGTGGTCCGGCGAGAGGTTCAGCCACACCGCCACCTGCGGGTGGAAGCGGACGATGCCCTCCAGCTGGAAGCTGGAGACCTCGACCGCGAAGACGGTCTGCTTGGTGGAGCCCTCG
>Ga0335071_10008439_pt1 | contig 10580 bp, 9 predicted proteins | sample Lox_Sample_15_FD_206724 | JGI IMG/M metagenome (GOLD analysis project Ga0335071, IMG submission 206724) | Soil microbial communities from Loxahatchee National Wildlife Refuge, Florida, United States - Lox_Sample_1.5 | ecosystem: Environmental > Terrestrial > Soil > Wetlands | place: USA: Florida...
TCTCCTTCTTCTTCTCGCTCTCGATACTGTCCACAATTTTCGCGATGGGCCGGGCGAGCTGGTAGATCTTCATGGGGCGGCCCTTGCCCGGGCCATGGATCGCACGGCTGGCAACCCAGCCCTTTTCCATCAGGTACCGCATTGCAGCACTGATCTCAGGCTGGCGCAGACCGGTGCCCCGTTCAATCTCGTGCGAGGTTGTTTCGGGGGTGTGCGCTAAAAATACCAGTACATGTGCAACATTCTTCTTCATTCCGAGTTTCATGAGGAGGCGTGCACACTCCTCTTCTTTCTCGGAAAGATACATCACGTGCTCCATTCGCATGCCGGCACCCCGGGGATTTTTTTATGAAATCCAGTTTTATATTAAATCATATGAATATTCGGTTGAGTTTCAATTTATAGAACAAGGAAAACACTTCGGCATGGCAGAATGCACCAAAAAATGCGGTTCCGTTTTGTGTGACAGGGACACAAGGGAGATTCTTACTGCATCTCCGCCATCTGCCCGCTTGAGAGCAGCCACTGGAGCTCGCCCGACGGCGAGCGTTCGAACGAGAAGTTGCGGACCTTTGCAAGGCTGCCCTTACCTATGGCCACCGCAGCGTCACCGCCCCCGGTGATGATCCGGGCAACAAGGCCGGAGAGGAGCGGTTCGTGGCCCACGATCAGCACCGCGGTGTCACCGCCGTACTGCGCCACCCGGTAGCAGACGGCATCCGCATCGCCGCCGGGGACCAGCTCCTCCCAGATGACAGGCTCGTCTTCTGCACCCGTCTCCTCTGCCACGATCCCCGCGGTCTCGCGGGCCCGGGCAAGGGGGCTTGTAGCAATGCAGCAGAACCGGACCTTCTTTCTGGCAAGGAAACGTCCGGCGTTCCGGATCTCTTTTCTTCCCTCGGGGGTAAGCCGGCGGGAGGCATCGCCGTGCCCCGCGTGCGGCTCTGCCCTGCCGTGCCGGAGGATGTAGAGGTCCATGGAGCAACCACTTCTGTGTCAGCGATCCTTGCCCCTGCCGGCATATCTCCTTTCCGAAAAAATGCGCCGGGTGCCCGCAAGTCCCCCGCAACTATTAACCCCCGCTCCACCCTCCCTTAGTGATCGCAGATGCCCCACGACCCCGCCACCCTCCTGTCCCGGCTCGGCTACACGTTCACCGATCCGGCCCTCCTCGCGGCAGCCCTGACCCGCCAGGCATACGTAAACGAGAACCCCGGCGCAGGAAAGGACTGCATGGACCCGCTCGCCACCGTGGGCGACGCGGTCATCGGGGCGCTCGTTGTCGCCCGGCTGTACGAGGGCGGCACCCGGGACAAGGGAACGCTCACCGCGGACAAGATCCGCGGGGTGAACCGGGACAGGACCCGGGCGTTTGCAGAACAATTCCGGCTCGAAGAGTACATCCGCTGGGGAAAAGGCGAGGAGAAGTACCGGATCTGGGAGCAGGGGAGCCAGGCGTTTGACACCGCGTTCGAGGCACTGGTCGGCGCCATCTTCCTGGACGCACAGCGGAGCGGCAGGGACGCTCTTGCCGTCACCGGGCAGGTGCTCGGCGGTCTCGGGTTTTTTTAACTGCCGGCCTGCAGCCCGTCTCCCGTTGTAGCGGGGGTGCCGGGCACTGGCAGTACCTCCACAGATACTCTTTTTACCTAACAGTTCCACAGATCGCCCGCATATACAATGATCAGGATACTCTATGTGGATGACGAACAGGACCTCTGCGAGATCGTCCGGATCTTCCTCGAACATGCCGGCGATTTTACCGTAGATGCCGTCACTTCGGCACAGGAGGCACTGGCCCGCATCCGCCAGCCGCACGGGTACGACATCGTTGTCTCGGATTACCAGATGCCGGAGATGGACGGCATCGCGTTTTTAAAAGTGGTCCGTTCCGTTGCCGGCACCCTGCCGTTCATCCTTTTTACCGGCCGCGGGAGGGAGGAGATCGTGATCGAGGCCCTCAACGAGGGGGCGGACTTTTATCTCCAGAAAGGCGGGGACCCGGCCTCCCAGTTCGCGGAGCTGGCCCACAAGATCCGCAGGGCCGTTGACCTGTACCGGAGCGAGAAGAGGATTGTCGAAAGCGAGGAGAAGTACCGGACGCTGGTAGAGAATGCCGGGGAGATCATCCTTGTGACCCAGGACGGGAAGATCAGGTACATCAACCGTGCCGGGGAGCGGATCTCCGGGCGGAGCGCCGGGGAGCTGGCCGGTACCGCAGTCATTGAGTTTGTCTATCCCGATGACCGCGAGCTGGTCCTGCAGATCCACAAACGAAGGATGGCCGGGGACCCCACGATACCGTCCGTGTACGAGTTCCGCATCGCAGGAAAGGACGGGGCCATGCGATGGGTGGAGAACCGGAGCGCCACCATCACCTGGGAGGGAGGCCCCGCGGCGTTCAACCTCCTGACGGATATCACCGAAAGAAAAGAGGCCGAGGCCCAGAAGCTCTCGATCCTTGCCGCCGTTGCCATCCCCCAGTTTGCGATCGATAAAAACCACACCGTGATCTCGTGGAACCGGGCCATTGAGGCCTACACCGGCGTGATGTCCGGGGATGCAATAGGGCGGCCGGTACAGTCCTTCCGGCACCTTTTTTACGAGACTGACCGACCGCTCATGGCCGAGATCCTCGTAGACAGGGCCATGGAAAAGCTGGACGAACTCTATCCCGACAAGTACCGGAAGTCCCCGTACGTGGAGGGGGCGTACGAAGGGCTGGATTTCTTCCCCAACCTCGGGGAGAAGAGCGAGCGGGGGGCCTGGATGAAATTTACCGCTTCTCCCATCAGGGACTCGCTCGGGAACGTGACCGGGGCAGTCGAGACCTTCGAGGACGTGACCCGGCAGAAGGCCTTCATCAGGGCCCGCGAGCAGCAGGACCGGGCCTAGCATTCACTTCACCTGGACAACCGGGACAAAATGAGTGAATGGTTGCGGGCGGTCCCGGAAAAAATATCTTCTTTTTTCACGCAAACTTGCTCTCGCTGAGGTTACCGGAGTTCGAATAGCCCCGCTGTTCCCAGTAGCCCTCGTAATTCGCATTGGCGGAGAGCTCGATGTTGTCCACCCACTTGATCCACTTGTACCCCCACTTGTCCTCGGCCACCAGCCGGAAGGGGTAGCCATGTTCGGCATCGATGGTGACGTTGTTCATTTTGTACGCAAGGAGGATGTTGTTGTCCATGACGTACGAGAGGGGAAACGAGGTGGTGTACCCGTCCGTGGCATGGAAGATGATCGTGTTTGCCCGCGGGTCGATGCCGGCATCCCTGACGAGATCGGAGACGAGCACCCCTTCCCAGAGGATCGTGGCGCTCCAGCCCTCGACGCAGTTGAGGGTCACCACCTTTTCATAGTGCGGGTGGCTGCCGATGACCTGGTCGTAGGTCTGGGCCGTGGTGTTTGCCACAAGGCCGGTAACGGTAAGCCGGTAGGTGGAGGTGTTGATGTACTGGGTGCCGCTGATGGCGTTTTCAGGCATGTTTGCGATCGCTGAGAGGTCCTGGCCATTGTAGGACCGCACCTCGACCGCCGGGAGCCGGGCCGGGCCGCCCGGGGGAGTGCCATGACCGGAGAGAAAGAAGAGCACGGCTGCCGCCACCGCAACCGCTGCCACGACAAGGACCGCTGCAGTCCGGGTGTTCATGAGCAGGGATTACACGGCCGGGATATAAAAAGCCCGGTATCGTACCAACCGCCCGCTGTTATACCCGGTGGAGTGTATCTATTGCAACACCAAGGGCCGGGCCGTCGTGCTGCCAGTCGAGCTCGATCTCGTTTGCGCTGACAAAGGTGCCGGTGGTGTACCCAAAGCCCTGCTCGGTCAGGACAAAATTCTGCCGGTCGGCGGCCATGATGCCCGCAATGGGGACGGTGATGGGCGTACCGCTGGACTCCAGCAGCATGTACCCGGCAAAGATCCGGTCCTTCTGGCCGGTAACCACGAGCGTCATGGTCCGGTTCCCGTAGTCCGTAAAACCGGTACCCTCATCATAGCCGGTCATGGTGCCGGTCCAGTTCCCGGTAAGGGAATTTCCCGGCGGGGTCAGCACTTCGTACGGCGTCGGGGTTGCGGCCGGGGCCGGAGTCGTCACCGGAGAGGTGCAGCCACAGGCACCAAGGGCGGTCGCAAGGAGGGCACAGAGGAGAAGAACGATCAGCGGTCTCATACCCGGAGCATGGGCCGGGGTACGGGATAAAAGGGCGCATGACGGGGGGGACGGCCACGCCCGGTTATTAATATAATCGCCCCCATATACTTTGTCCATGCCACCGGTCCGCGACCTTTTCCTCCGCCCGGCAGAATTTTTCCGTGCACTCGCCGCAGAGCCCCGCGGGTATATCGTCCCGCTCGCGATTGCCGCGATCACCGGGGTCTTCCAGGCGCTAAACAGTTACCTGGTGCTCTCCTGGCTCTCGGCCATCTACCTCGACCTGTACGCCCGCTCCCCGGGGACAGCCCATGTCCCCGCGTCCATGATGGCCACCATCACCGGCATCGGGATCACCGTGATTTCGGTCGTCAACTTCTTTGTGCCGTTCTTTATCCTGGTCGTGGCCGCCATTGCCTTCTGGTTCATCGCCGGCATCTGGAACCGGGCGCCCGGCACGCTCGGCAGCATGATCGCCGCTGCCGGCTGGGGGATGGTCCCCCTTGCGGTGTACGAGGCCCTGCTCATCCCGCTCTTTCTTTCGCTCAAAAACGCCATGGCGATCACCGCATCGCCGGCATTTTTCAATACCACCATCAACGCCACCAACCACGCGGAGATCGCAAAGATGATCTCCGTCAACCCGCCCTTTGCCCTGTTTGTCACCGCAAGCGCCGTGCTCGAGGTGGCAGCCTTCCTCTGCTGCGCCTGGTTCTGGGTCCACGCCGTCCGCGGGGTCCTGGGACTCGACACAAAAAAAGCGGCGCTTGCCGTGCTCGTGCCGGTCCTCGTGTACCTCGCGGTCACCGTCGGGCCCCGGCTCTTCGGGCAGGCCACGGGGCTGATGTAATTTTTTTTTGGAGCGAAAAAAACCATGTCAAATAAGAAATCCTTATCATTACCTTTAAGGATACCATCGGATCAGCCATTCATACCGGCACGGAGGGGTCCCGGATCGTGGAGAGAATGGACCGTGTGATCGCGGGTGGTCCCCGGGCGGATGTTCTCCCCGGGACCGTTTTGACCACCTGCCGTGGACCGTACCGGAGCAGGACTGCACCATGATCCTCTTTGCCCTTCCGTCCCTCGTGTCAGCGGCCCTCATGTTTACCCTGGGGCTCTGGGTCTTTTTCCGGAACCGGGCCGGCATGGTGAACCGGGCGTTCCTCCTCCTCTGCCTTGCCATGTCCTGGTGGGCATTTTCCGAGTTCATGCTCATGCAGTCCACGAGCCCGGACACTGCAGCCATCTGGCTGAAGCTGACGGCGTTCTGGACCCTGGTGCCGCCCCTGCTCCTCCGGTTCATCCTCGTCTTTACCGGGAGATGGGAGCCGGAAAAAGACTGGTGGATGCTCCCCTTCATCTATGCTCCCGGCGTCCTTTTCTGCATCCTGGAGCTCTTCACGGGCCTGATCACCACCGGCCCGGTTCAGGAGGCCTGGGGCTACACCTACGGCTACGCCGCCAGCCTTTCGCTGTTTTACGTGGAGGTGTTCTGGGCACTTGGCCTTGTCCTCCTTGCGCTGGCCATCTGCATCCGCTATTCTGTACGGGCGCAGAGAAAACAGGAGCGCCTGCAGGCCATCTCCATGGCAGCCGGCATCGGCATCATTGTCTGCGGCGGTTTTCTCTTCCAGGTCATCCTGTTCGCTTACCAGATCGTGGTACCGGTGACCGCCACCTTCTTTTTCCTCTGCTTCTCGGTGCTTGTCAGTTACGCGATCTGGAAGCACGAGCTCTTTGTCATCAGCCCCGAGACCACTGCGGAGGCGATCGTCACCACCATTCCCGATGCACTGCTCCTGCTCGATGACCGGGAGACGATCCGGGTCGCAAACGCGGCAGCAGAAAGGCTGCTGGGCCGGACCGACCTGCCCGGCACACCTGTATCAGCCCTCTTTCCCACCACGGAAGAGACACGACGGGTCTGCGACCAGGTCAGGGAGACCGGCCATGTCTCTGACATGGAAACGGCATTTATCGGCAGGGATGCCACGCTTGTTGCGGTCAGCATTTCCGCCTCGGTGATCCGGGACAGCGGGGGTGCCGTGGCGGGGATCGTCTGTGTTGCGCGGGACATCCGCCAGCGCAAGGAGATCGAGGCGGAGCTGGAGGGGAACCGGGAGTACCTCGGCACGCTCTTTGCCTCGGTGCAGGCCGGTATCCTCGTGATCGATACGGTGACCCACCGGATCCTGGACGCAAACCCCGCAGCGCTCGCGATGATCGGGGCGGAAAAAGAGAAGGTTGTGGGCCGGACCTGCCACCGGTTCGTCTGCCCGGCCGAGGACGGGAAATGCCCGGTGACCGACCTCGGCCTTGTCGTGGATGATACCGAGCGGGTGCTGGTCACGTTCAACGGGGAGAAAATCCCCATCATCAAGTACGCGGTCCCGGTGATGCTCAACGGGAAAAAATGCCTGCTCGAAACTTTCATCGACAACTCTGCCCGCAAAAAGATGGAGCAGGCCTTAAAGGAGAGCGAGGAGCGGTACCGGGCAGTGTTCGAAAACACCGGGACGGCCATGCTCATCCTTGAGGAGGATACCACGATCAGCCTTGCCAATTCGGAGTTCGAGCGTCTCTCCGGCTACACCCGGGAAGAACTGGAAGGAAAAATCCCGTGGACGGTCTTTACCGTGCCGGAGTTCCGGCAGATGATGCTGGACCAGCACCGGCTCCGTCGTGTCGACCAGGAGAAGGCGCTGAAACGGTACATGGCGCCGTTTTTGACGCGGTCCGGGGAGATCCGCACCACCCTCCTCGACGTTGGCATGATCCCCGGGACCACAAAGAGCGTGGTCGGCCTTGCGGACATCACGAACTGGAGACGGGCAGAAGAGGCCCTCAAGCGCGCCACAAAAAAACTCAATGTCCTCAACACCATCACCTTCTCCGAGGTCCAGAACGCGGTATTCACCCTCTCCGGGTACCTGGAACTGGAGGCAGCAGACATCAGGGACGAAAACCTAAAGCGGATGGTGGAGCGCCAGAGAGCGATCGTCCGTAAGATTGCGCAGTCCCTGAAATTTGCCGCACTCTTCCAGAACCTCGGCCTGCACCCGCCCCAGTGGCAGGACCTCGGTACGGCATTCCTCTACGGGATCTCCCACCTCGACCTCGCTGGCATCACAAAGGAGACCGCACTTTCCGGGGTGGAGATCTATGCCGATCCCCTGCTCGAGAACGTCTTTTTTGTCCTAGTGGAGAACACGCTTGTCCACGGGAAGACCGCAACGGAGATCCGGGCCGGGTACCACGAGACCGCAGACGGGCTTGTGATCACCTGTTCCGACAACGGTGTCGGTATACCGGAGAGTGAAAAAGAGAGCATCTTTTCAAAAGACACCAGCAGCATGCAGAACCCCGGGCTCTTTTTGTCCCGGGAGATCCTGGGGATCACCGGGATCACGATTACCGAGACCGGCACCCCGGGTACGGGTGCACGCTTCGAGGTGCTGGTACCCAGGGGAGGGTTCCGCTTCACCGGTGGAGAGACGAGCGGGGACCACAAGGCATGAACGTTTACATCCTCCTCCCCCTGGTCTCGGCCATTCTCATCTTTGTGCTGGGCATCGCGGTCTTTGACCTCGACAAAACGGGCAGGGTAAACCGGCTCTTCCTGCTGCTGTGCATCACTGCCTCGTTCTGGGCCTTCTCCGAGTTCATGCTCCGGCAGGCGGAGAGCCCGGGGACGGCACTGTTCTGGATGCGGCTGACCTCGTTCTGGGTCTTTGCCCCGCCCCTGCTCTTCCAGTTCATCGTGGTCTTCACCGGGAACGAAAAGCCCGGGCGGCGGTGGTGGCTGCTCCCCCTCATCTATGTGCCGGCGGCTGTTTTCTGGGCAACCGAGTTCTTCACCGGGCTGATCCTGACGGTGCCGGTCCAGGAGCCCTGGGGCTATACCTACGGCTACGCGGCCGACCTCCTGCCGTTTTATGCCGAGATGGCCTGGGTGGTCTGCCTTGCCATCATCGCCCTTGCTCTCTGCGTGCAGTTTTACCTGCGGGCCACAAAAAAACAGCAGCGGTTCCAGGTCCTCTTCATTGCCGTTGGCACCGCAATTCCGGTCTGCGGCGGCGTCATAAGCCAGGTGATCCTCCCGCTCTACCAGTTCGAGCTGCCGGAGACTGCGACAGTCTTTTTCCTCTTCTTTTCCATCCTTGTCGCGTATGCCATCTCCACCTATGGGCTCTTTGTGATCACCCCCGGGACCACCGCGGAAGCGATCGTCTCCACCACGCCCGAGGCGCTGGTCCTGCTCGACAGCGAGGAAAAAGTCCGGGTCACCAACGCCGCTGCACAGGAGATGCTGGGCCGGGACCGCAACCTTATCGGTTCACCGGTGGAGAGCATCTTTCCCTCAACAGCGGAGAAAGAGCGGGTCTTTGCCCGGATTGTTACTGCGGGCCGGGTGGCGGACCTCGAAACGGAACTTACCGGGGCGGGCACAGCGCCAGTCCCGGTCAGTCTCTCCGCTTCGGTGATCCGGGACCGCGACGGCGCCCTTGCAGGGATCGTCTGCGTTGCCCGGGATATCCGGACACGAAAAGCGATCGAGGCCGAGCTCCGCGAGAGCGAGACCAAGTACCGGACCCTCGCGGAGAACACGGCAGATGTGCTCTTCACCATGGACCTGCAGGGCAGGTTTACCTATGTTTCGCCCCGGGTGAACAAGTACGGCTATCTCGAAGAGGAGGTCCTCTCCCGCCCGTTCCTGGACTTTGTGTACCCCGCGGACAGGAAACGGGTGGCACAGAATTTCCGGGAGATCATCAACGGCGCCAGCCGGGAGAACGATACGTTCCGGGTCCTGAACCGCTGGGGCTATGTCCACTGGGTGGAGCAGCACAGTATGCTCCGGGTGGATGTCCACGGGAGGCCGGTCGGGTTATACGGGGTAGTGATGGATGTCACCGACCGCCGCCGCGCTGAAGAGGGCGTGATCCTTGCGAACAGGAAACTCAACCTCTTAAACAACATCACCCGGCACGATATCCTCAACACGATCACCGGCCTTTTGGGGCTCGTGGACATGGCAGCGGCAACCGAGAACCTGGAGGAGCGTAACGGCCTCAATGCCCTGATCCGCGACCGCGTCCAGGTGATCCAGCGCCAGATCAACTTCACCCGGGAGTACCAGGAAGTCGGGGTCCACGCCCCCCAGTGGCAGGGTTTCCACGCGATCATGGAGAAGGTCACGGGGATCTTTTCCCGGCCGGGGGTCTCCTTTGTCGTCGATCCCGAGGATATCGAGGTCTACGCCGATCCCCTGTTCGAGAAGGTCTTCTACAACCTCATCGACAATGCCCTGCGGTATGGAGACACAGTCACCACGATCCGGTTCTACTGCGAGATCTCGGACCGGGGGCTGGAGCTGGTCTGCGAGGATAACGGCGTCGGCATCCCGGCAGGAGAGAAAGAGCATATCTTCGAGCGGGGCATCGGGAAGAACACCGGCATGGGGCTCTTTTTGACCCGGGAGATCCTCGGGATCACCGGCATCATGATTGCCGAGAACGGCACGTTGGGGAAGGGTGCCCGCTTTGTCCTCTCCATCCCCAACGGCGCATGGCGTTTCCCCGGTGCGGACCACAGGGACGCGCCGGGGAACTGATCCTCGCCGGACGCACGGGTGCCACGCAAAAGGCCGGCGGGACCCGCCCGGCGGGGCAGGGTATCTTTTAATACCGGGGGACTGTATACTTCCTTTAAAACCTGCACGGGGGCGCCCGGGCCGGCTCTTCCGGTAGTCCCGCCGGTGCCTTTTTGCAGGAAAGACGAGGGAATGTCCATGGTAAAACTCACCGCTGAAGTCAAGGAATCACTTGCCGCAACAAAGACCGCGTACTTTGCCACGGCCGCAAAAGACGGTACGCCCAATGTTGTCCCGATCGGGGCTTACAAGGTGCTGGACGACGAGACACTGCTCATCTCGAACCAGTACTTCAACAAGACGCTCGCAAACATGAAAGCCAACCCGAGCGTTGCCCTCTCGTTCTGGGGCGACAAGGGCGGGTTCCAGATCAAGGGGACCGTGACCATCCACACGAGCGGGAAGATCTTCACCGACGATGTCGCGTGGATCAAGTCGCTCAAGCCCACGCTCGAGCCCAAAGCCGCGATCACGATGAAGATCACCGGCGTGTACGTCATCAAGCCCGGCCCGGACGCAGGAAAGAAGATCCTGTAACCGGACTTTTTTTCCCTTTTACAAAATAGCATCCGTCGCTTCAGGTGAGGGGACGGCTTCGCCGCCAGGCACCTTCAGGCACCGCGATATCGAAGCAGGCGCCCCTGCCGGGTGTCCCGGTCTCGGTTATGGTAATACCCGAGATCCCCAGGATCTCCCGGGCCAGAAAGAGGCCCTGCCCGGTGTTTTTCCCAAAGCCGGAGGCAAAGATTTGCTCCTTTTCAGCCTCT
>Ga0335071_10008440_pt1 | contig 10580 bp, 10 predicted proteins | sample Lox_Sample_15_FD_206724 | JGI IMG/M metagenome (GOLD analysis project Ga0335071, IMG submission 206724) | Soil microbial communities from Loxahatchee National Wildlife Refuge, Florida, United States - Lox_Sample_1.5 | ecosystem: Environmental > Terrestrial > Soil > Wetlands | place: USA...
ATCCCACGGCTGGATGGTAATCAACGTGGGCTCCGGCACGTGCAGGTTTGCCACCTGGTTGATAGGCGTAGGCGTGCCGTAATAATCCACACGCAAATTGTCGAAAATCGCCACCGAGGCGCGGCCCGTGCGAATCGCAGCCATTTCGTGCTGCAAGCCCGAAATCACCTTGTCCATGCGTCCCTTGGCATGGGCTTCCACGTCTTTTACGCTCTGAAACGCGTGCGTTACTGGTTGTTCTGGCTTCATATATTTAGTGGATGAGTGTCCCGATGGGTTCTCCCATCGCCATTCGCATTATATTGCCATACACATTCAAATTGAAAACCACGATGGCGAGCCGGTTATCCCGGCACATCGCCACCGCCGACGCATCCATCACCTTCAGATTCCTGGTGAGAACGTCCGAATAGCTGATTTCCGAAAACCTCACCGCGTCCGCGCTCTTCAACGGGTCCTTATCGTAAACACCGTCGACGCGCGTCGCCTTGGCCACAACTTCGGCGTGAATTTCCAAGCCGCGCAGCGTCGCAGCCGTATCAGTTGAAAAGTAAGGGTTCGATGTGCCCGCCGCGAAGATCACGATGCGGCCTTTTTCCAGGTGCCGGATGGCGCGGCGCCGGATGTACGGCTCGGCCACCTCGTGCATTTCGATGGCGGTCATCACTCGCGTCGGCGCGTTCTGCTTTTCGAGCGCGTCCTGAAGAGCCAGCGCGTTGATCACCGTGGCGAGCATCCCCATGTGGTCCGCCGCCACGCGATCCATGTTTTGCGCCGCCGCCGCGACGCCGCGGAAGAAGTTTCCACCCCCGACCACCAGCCCGATCTGTACGCCGGTGCGCGCCACCTCGGCTACTTCCGCAGCGAGTGCGGCGACACGGGCTGCATCGATGCCAAACGAGCTTTCGCCCGCCAGCACCTCCCCGCTCAGCTTCAGCAGAATGCGCCCGTATTTCGCCACGTTATTCGGCGGCCGTATCGCCCACCTTGAACCGCACAAAGCGCGACACCGAAATATTTTCACCCAGCTTGGCGATCTTGGTCTTGATCACCTCGGCGATGGTGGTGGTGTTGTCCTTGATGAAGGGCTGCTCGTAAAGGCAGACTTCCTCGTAGTACTTGTTCATACGGCCCTCGACGATCTTGTCGGCCATCTTCTCGGGCTTGCCCTCGTTGATCGCGCGGGCGCGCTGAATGTCGCGCTCCTTGGCCAGCGCCGCCTCCGTCACGTCTTCCTTGCGGACAAACTGGGGATCGGCCGCGGCCACTTGCATCGCCAGGTCTTTCACCAGCTCCTGAAAATCGTCGGTGCGCGCCACGAAATCGCTTTCGCAGTTCACCTCAATCAGCACGCCCAGCTGAGCGCCCGGGTGAATATAACTGCCAACGACTCCCTGCTTGGTCGAACGCGTGGACTTCTTTCCGGCCGACGCGATGCCGTGCTTGCGCAGCACCACTTCGGCTGCGGCCAAATCGCCCTTGGCCTCGGTCAGAGCCTTCTTGCACTCCATCATCCCCGCCCCGGTGCGATCCCGGAGCTGCTTCACAAGCTGTGCACTGATTTCCATGTTGTCCTCAAAGGAGACAGACTACTCTGCCCCCGCTTTGTTTCATTTGCCGCAGTGCCCGCCCGGGGGCCGCGGACAGAGCGGTCTGTCCTCGCCCGTGGGGCACAGCAGACTAGAGATTCTTCGCCGCCAGCTCTTCGGCCGATTCCGCCGCCGGTCCCTTGCGAGAGACCGAATTTGACGGCAGATCCTCGTCGGCCACCGGGTTCTCCGACATGAGTTGCTCGGCGTACTTCGGATCGATATACTGCGCGTATTCCGCTTCGTCCAAAGAAATCTCTTCGCCGGCCGATGGCTTGTCCGCCGCAGCCAGGTCGTGCTCGCTCACCAGCTGACGTCCCTCGACCACCGCGTCCGAAATCTTGTTGGTGAACAGGCGGATGGCGCGCAGAGCGTCGTCATTGCCGGGAATCACGTAGTCGACCTTGTCGGGGTCGCAGTTGGTATCGACCACGGCCACCACCGGAATGCCTAGCTTGCGGGCCTCTTCGACGGCGATCGCTTCCTTGTTCGAATCCACTACGAACAGAAGATCCGGCAGACCGTTCATGTCCTTGATGCCGGCCAGGTTCTGGTTGAGGTGCTTGCGCTCGCGTTCGAGCCTCACGATTTCCTTCTTCTGGCGGCCTTCCCAGTTATTTTCCGTCGCCATCGCGTCCAGTTCCTTCAACCGTTTGATCGATTTCTGGACCGTGGCCATGTTGGTGAGCAGCCCTCCCAACCAGCGCTGGTTCACATAGAACATGCTGCAGCGCGTGGCTTCCTCGGCGATGGCTTCCTGCGCCTGGCGCTTGGTGCCGACAAACAGCACCGTCTTGCCCGAGGCAGCCATTTCCTGCACATACCGCATCGCGTCCTTGAACAGCTTCAGTGTCTTCTGGAGATCGATGATATAGATCCCGTTACGTTCGCCAAAGATGTATTCCTTCATCTTTGGATTCCAGCGCTTGGTCTGGTGCCCGAAGTGAACGCCGGCTTCGAGCAATTCTTTCATACTGATCGACGGCAAAAATGCCTCCTAAATGCTCTGTCCCTTTACTCCAGGGGAGCGGATTGGCCCGTGCCGCGGCCCAAGTCGGAATTTGCGGCAACGGGAGGTGAATAACAAAGGCGCGCATGCGTACGCGCGCCTCAAACGGAAAAACCTTCTCGTCTCTCGATCGCTCGCGCCGCGAGGCGCGCAATAAAGGCCAGAGGCCCTAGCGCTTGGAGAACTGGAAGCGTTTGCGAGCGCCCTTCTGCCCGTACTTCTTGCGCTCGTGCTGGCGCGCATCGCGCGTCAACATTCCCAACTCTTTCAACTTTCCGCGTAGTTCCGCATTGAACTCCAGCAGAGCTCGCGCGATGCCCAACTTCGCCGCGCCGGCCTGGCCCGTTGGCCCGCCGCCCGCGGTGGTGATCAAAACATCAAACTTATCGGCCGTCTCGGTCGCGAGCAGCGGCTGCCGCACAACCGCGCGCGACGCCTCGCTCGGAAAATAGCTTTCGAAGGTCCGGCCGTTCACCGTAATCGTGCCCTTCCCCGACCGCAGAAATACTCTCGCCACCGCCGTCTTCCGGCGCCCCGTTCCCAAATGTTGTACCAACGCCACTTCTTATAGTTCTCCCTTAACCGATCGTCAACTCGACGGGCTTCTGCGCCTGATGAGGGTGCTTCGGACCTGCGTATACCTGAAGCTTCCGGTACATCTGCTTGCCCATTTTGGTCTTCGGCAGCATACCCTGGATGGCTTCTTCAATCATCCGCGTGGGACGCGTGGCGCGAACCTTGCTCGCCTGCGTCTCCGTCAGTCCGCCCGGATAGCCCGAGTGACGGCGGTATAGTTTCTGATCTTCTTTGCGCCCGGTGAGCCGGATCTTCTCGGCGTTGACCACGATCACGTGGTCTCCGGTGTCGATGAACGGCGTGTAGCTGGGCTTATGCTTGCCCATCAACAGGCGGGCGGCCTTGCTTGCCACGCGCCCCAACACTTCTTTCTCAGCGTCGATTAAGTGCCATTTGCGCTCGATTCCGGGGGCGGATGGAATTGCGGTTTTCATGTAGACAGACGTTCTCCCTGCGAGTTCTTAGACCTTTTTAGAGTAGCGAATCAGCAGGTTGAGTGTCAAACGCGCGAATTGCGCCCACCGCGCGGCGCTAGCCCGCCAAGCGAGGATTGGACCATGTATGCGGAGCGCGTTAGGCACAGTTTTCTGGCTGCGGCTCGATCTTCCGGAGTTGGCTCTCCCGCGCCGTGAGATTGACACGGATAATCCGGTCCTGGGAAGGCTCCACGCTTACCAGAATCGCCACCGCGCCCTTTCGGTCGGGATCTGAGACAAGATCGTCCAAAGTGGAGGCTCTGGGGATTCTCTCACCATCCTCTTTCATGCCTTCGATATGCAGCGCGAGTGCTTCCGGCGCGAGGCGACGCGCCTCGTCCAGCGTCTTGCCCGTCGTGACGCAGCCCGGAAAATCCGGAAAGCTGACGCCAAAATCGGAATCGGAGTCCTTGTGCAAGTAGGCGATATATTCGATGGATTTCACTTCAATCTCAATCCCGATTGCTTCTCGATACTGCGCAGTGTACCCGCCGGAATGTCCCGTTTCCGATGTGGAACCGTGACGCGCCCCGATCTACTCGCGTGGCGGAACTGTTTGTGGCTGCCAACCTGATTGACTTCGAACCAGTCCGGTCTGAGTCAACCGTTTGATCACCTCGCGGCTGGTTCATCCCGATCGCATTCCACATCCATCATACACATCGCGTGCGCACTGGGTCCGCGCAGCCTGATCCCAGGGCTAGGGCCGAAGTGCTGCGACAGCATCAGTTACTTTTCAGAAATCAGTGCACCAGCTTATCGAGCGCCCATTCTTTGTCCACGCCCTTCAACTGGAACACCACCGGGGCGTCCGGAGTGAACTTGCCCTTGCGGATCCCCATAACCCGCAGGGGGGAGCCGAAACACTCGTGGTTGATCACGACGCCTAACTTGACCTCCGCCAGCTTCCTCCCTGGATCCCCGTCGCGCAGTTTAACGACTTGGGAAACCCGCACCGGGAACGTGCCGGTCACTTGGGTGTAGGGAACGTTGATGTCGGGGTCCCCCAAGCGGATGTCGTCCGAGAATTTCAAATCCCTCCCTTTCTGCGTCAGGCGAGCCATGTTGCCGCTCGGAGGATCAAAGAGGTCGCTCTGGACGCCGCAGTCCAACTGACCCTGGGTCAGCGTAACTTGCTCTCCGGATAATGCCACCGGCGCTCCCTCCAAAATCCCCTTCACCGACTCCGGGCCGAACTCAGAACTCCCGCAGCCCGCCAGCACGAGCGCCATCATGGCCAAAAGATAAGGCAGAAATCGAATCATCGGAACCTCAGATTACGTGCGCCGGAACGCCGAAGTCAAGCCGCGGGAACTCTATCGTTCGCCCCAACCCGCTGAATTAATTGATACTTCCCGCAGGTTTGGATCGTATTTCTTCACCTTATCCCGGATCTTATCCGCAGCACCCAGTATCACAAACGTAAGATCGTCTGTCCGGTAATATTTCTTGATGGCCGCGTTGGCGCGCTCCACCGTCACCGCGTCGATCCGGCCGAAAAATCCGTCCACTTCATCGCGCCCGAGGCCGAACAGCTCGATCTCGCCGATCAGATTCGCCAGCTGATCCATGGTCTCCAGGCGCTGCGTCGGGTACACTCCCTTCACATAGGCCTTGGCGGAGGCGAGTTGCGCCTCGGATATCCCCTTTTCATTCAATCGCTTCAAGACATCCAGCGCCAGATCGAGGGCCTGCGCGGTGGTGTCTGTTTTCGTGTACGTGCTGATTGAGATAGCCCCTGGTAGCCGGTTTTGATCCAACCGGCAGCCCGCGCCATAGGTCAGCCCCGAATTGACGCGCAGTTCGTCATTCAGCATGGACGTAAACCTGCCGCCGAATAGCGTGTTGACGATTTCCAGCGTGGTGCGGTCCGGGTTCTTGATATCGATCCCCGGCTGGGCAATCTGGAAATAGGTCTGGGTCGCATCCGGCTTGTTGATCAGCAGCATCTGCCCGCGCCGCGCGAGCGCCGGAGCCTTCGCCCATGCGTACGCTTCGCCAGCGGGAGCAGCGCCGAACACTGTGGTCAATTTCCCTTTGGCCGCCGTTGCATCGAAATCGCCCGTCACGACGATCAGCATGTTTTTTCCGCAAAAGAGCCTGGCGTGGTAGCCGGCGATGTCCTCGCGCGCGATCTTCGCGTAGGACGCTTCGTCCGGAGGCGTCCCATACGGGTGCCCCTGACCGAAGAACGTCGCTCGGAAATAGGACGCGATGGCTCCTTGCGGATTATCCCGAATCGATTTCGCCTGGTCGACTCTCCTCGCCACCTCCTTGCGCACCTCGCTATCGGTGAACGCCGGATGCAGCACTGCGTCGCTCAACAGCTCCAAGCCGGCGTCGAAATCCTTGCTCAGAAACTCCGCCGAGATGGCCGTTGCCCCCGCGTACTCGCCGAAAAATCCGGCGTTGAACGTTCCGCCGAGATAATCAAGCTCTTCAGCGAACTGCGCGGCCGAACGCTTCGCCGTTCCCCGGCGCAGAAGGGCTGCCGTGACGTTGGACAGCCCGGCTTTACTCGCCGGGTCCGATTCCACGCCGCCGCGAATCAAGATTCGGAAATGCACCAATGGCACGCCCGCGCGCGGCAGCAGGAACAGTTGCGAGCCGTTCGGCAGGACGTCTCTTGAGTATTGCGGCAGCCTCGCCTGTCCAAAAGCCAGTGACGCGGCGACGAACATCAGGACGGTTTTCATTTGTCTGTTCCTTCCGGAATCAGCGTCGCCACGGTTCGATTCTTTTCCGTGAAGTATTTCTTCGCCACGCGCTGAATGTCGGCTGCCGTCACCGCCTGGAAATCCTTATCGATAGTGAACGTCTTGTTGTAATCGCCGAAAATCACCTCGTAATGGCCCAAGAGCGAGGCTCTACCGGCGATGGTTTTCAAGCGGCTGTAATGCTCGGTCAGCAATTGGTTCTTGGCCTTCTGCAGCTCCCGCGCGGAAACGTCCGCGGTTTTCAGCCGGTCAAGTTCCTCATAGAGGACTTTTTCCGTCCGCGCCGGATCCACGCCGTTTCGCGGCTGGATAGTGAATATCATCAGCGTCGGATCAAGCGCATCGCCTTGCCCTCCCCGCACCGACAGCGCGAGAGGCTCTTCGTCGACCATCCTCTTATAAAGCCGCGAACTCTGCCCAGTCGAAAGCAGTGTCGTGATCAGGTCCAGTACCGTCGCGTCGGGATTCCTCGCCTCCGGCACATGATACGCGATCATCTGAATCGGCAGCTGCGCGGCCTTCTTCACCACCAGCCGCCGTTCGCCCAATTGCTCCGGCTCCTTCGTCCGCACTGGCGGAGGAGGATCGTGGCGTGGAATCGGCTCGATGTATTTCTTCGCCAGCTCCATCACGCGAGCCACGGTCACGTCGCCCACCACCACCATCGTGCAGTTGTTGGGCGCATAGCCGATGGCAAAATAGTCCTTCAAGTCCTGCTGCGTCCACGCCTCGATATCGGACGGCCAGCCGAGCACTGGCCAGTGATACGGATGGGCAATGAACGCGGCCGCTTGCATTTGCTCGTAAAGAATGCCGAAATTGCTGTTGTCCACCGAGGAACGCCGTTCCGAGTAGACGACTTCGCGCTCGGATTGCACCATTTTCGGATCGAGCGCCAGGTCGCGGATCCGGTCCGCTTCCATGTCGAACATCAGTTCCAGCGCGCTGGACGGAAACCAGTCGGTATAAGTCGTCAGATCCTGGCCCGTGGTGGCGTTGTTGTTGCCGCCCGCCTTTTCCATCTCGTTATCGAACTGCTTGGGGCCGTATTTTTTCGCGCCGTTGAACATCATGTGCTCGAAAAAATGCGAAATTCCGGTAATTCCCGGCCGCTCGTTGCGCGAGCCGATTTTGTAGAAAAAATACATCGCCACGTTGGGAATATTGTGGTCTTCCTGGATGATGACTTTCATCCCATTGGCCAGCGTCGCGGTGTGAACATCCTGCGCGGCAGCCAGCGCGGAAACAAGCAGCAGAATCGAGAAGCGTCGCATGGGGCTAACTTATCACGCTTCGATTACCCGCATATGTCGGCTTTGAACCGCCATGCATCACCATGCCGCTGGTGGCCCTCCCCGGGCTTACGCCACGGGGTCATAACCCCACACGTCAGTGCGGGGATCAGGCAGCAACCCTAACCCGTCATCTTTTGGCCCATGCCGATGGCGTTCACTGTCAGCAGTAGCGACGTGAGCGTCTCCTCTCTCGGCTCCGCGCGCCAGCTTCGCAGCAGGCGTACCTGCTCATGATGCAGTTGATCCAAAGCGCGGCGGCGCAGTTGCACCGCTTGCGCCAGCCTGCGGCGGTGCACCAGGAAATCGCTGAACAATTCCTCAATCACCGAAACGGATAATTTATATTCGTCGAAGATCGTGTCAAATAACCGCTTGCGAAGCTCGTAGTCGTCCACCAGCGATGCATAGAGCCGCATCAGCTCGGGATTGGCCATCATCAGGCTCGCCTCGGCGTTGTGCAGCAAGTAGGACAGGAACGGCCACAACCTCACTTGCGCCTTCAACTTCGCCCAATCGTCCGGACATTCGCGCCGCAGCCAGTCAAACGCGGAGCCGACTCCATACCATCCGGGCAGATGGAACCGCGCCTGGCTCCAACTGAATACCCAGGGAATTGCGCGCAAATCTTCTAACGACTCCGCCCCCGTGCGCCGCGCCGGACGCGAGCCGAGTTGGGTCTGCTCAATCGCGTCGATCGGCGTTGCCTGACGGAAGAAGGTCACGAATCCCTCGGTTTCGACGAGCTGCCGGTAGGCGCGGTAACTCCGGTCGACCACTACCGGCAGAATTGATTCGAGCGCGTACACGATCTCCACCTGGTCCGCCGAATGCAAAATCGTCGTACGCGTCACGCCGGCCAGCAGGCGCTCCAACTGGAACGTCGCCGTCACGCGATTCGCGTATTTCTGCGCGATCACTTCGCCCTGCTCGGTCACGCGCATCTTCCCCATCAGCGAGCCCTGCGGCAAGGCCTCCAGAAATACGTGGGTAGGACCCGCGCCGCGACCCACCGTGCCTCCGCGTCCATGGAAAAACGTCAGGCGCGTATTATGCTTCTTGGCAACCGCGGTCAGTTCGCGTTCGGCGCGATGCAAGCTCCACTGGCTGGCCAGCACGCCGCCATCCTTGTTGCTATCGCTGTAGCCGAGCATCACGATCACGTCGTTCACCGGCCGCCGCATCGACACGGGATGGCTCAAGAACGCGTCGAGAATCCCGGCGCTGTGCTCCAGGTCGCGAATGGTTTCAAACAGCGGCGCGACGGCCAGTTCGCATGCCAATCCGCCCGGCGCTTCCACCAGCAGGCCTCCTTCGCGGGCCAGCAGATACACGACGAGCAGATCGGCGAGCCCGCGCGTCATGCTGACAATCACCGGACCCAGCCCTTCCGGCCCGTGGTCGTCCAGATGAGTTCGCAGATTGCGGAATAGCTCGGTAACGTGCGCGGCCTCGGGATCGAGCTTCATGTGCGGACCGGCAAACGGGCGTTGTGTCTGCAACTCGCGATTGAGAAAATCGAGCTTCTCCGCTTCGCTCCAGTTGGGAAAATCGCACTTCCCGAATCCTGCCGCGCGCAGCAATCCGGCCATCGCCCGGTCGTGATACTGGCTGTTCTGGCGGACGTCGAGCGCGGCTAAATGAAACCCAAACACGCGCGCCTGCGCCACCGCGGGCCGCGCGTCCATATCGGCGACGTTCGACGCTCCGGCCTCCCGGAGGGATTTTTCCAGAATTTCAAAATCCTCGATGTACTCCGACGACGACGCGTAACCGCCCGGCTGATCCATGCAATCGAGCCGGGCGAGCATCAGATTCACCATCTGCCGCCACGGCTCGTGAGGATTTCGCGCCACGGCGGCCCGGGCGGCGTCCGCTCCCAAAACGGCGCTCGACTTCGCGATCCGCTCGCGCAGGATCGCGGGCACCTCCACTTCGGATTCGGCCAGGCTGAGGCTTGCGCCGAGTTTCCGCAGGCGGTCGCGGGCAACATCGAGCGCGGCGCGCCGTAACTGGATGAGAGTGCGCGCGGTGACCTCGGGCGTCACCAGCGGATGACCGTCGCGGTCGCCTCCTACCCAGCTTCCGAAGGCAAGTCGCGGCAACCGGGGCGCTACGGAGCCGAACGTGGCCTGCCAGGAATGCTGGAATCGCTGGTCGAGCAGTTCGACGACATCGGGAAATACCGAGCGAAGGTAGTATAGGACGCCTTGCGCCTCACTTTCAATGCGCGGGCGCTCCAACCGAATCTCGCCAGTGCGCCACAGGCGTTCAAGCGCGGCTTTCATGCGGCGGCGGAAGATGGCGGCCTCAACGTCGGTAAACTGGCGGGAATCGCGCTCCACCAGGAGCAGGTAAATCGCCCGGTGATGCTCCAGCACCGTCGCGCGCTTTGCTTCCGTAGGATGCGCGGTCAGCACCGGCTCTACTGAGACCTGCTCCATGGCTGCGCGCACCGCCTGCTCGGAAAATCCGTGCGCGCGAATGTCGTTCAGATTATAAAGCCAGAGGCCGGGCTCGCCTTCCTGCCGCCGAGGATCCTCTGCGCGGCGGCGAACCTGATTGGCGGTGTTTTCCTCGACGATGTCGAGCAGTTGGAAAACGATCGAAAGCGCCTGGCAGTATTCGGCGGGTAACGCCGCCAGTTCCATCGGCCCGGCCGAGTCGTCAAAACAGGCGCGCAAAAACGACGCGAGATCCGCGCTGCCTTCTTCGTCGAGCATTTCGCAGAAGATGGCGCGGATCTCGCTGAAGTCATCTAGCCACTTGGAGAAGCCCTCGCGCAACAGTTCGGAAGGGCGAGGGTTCATTTCGCCGTGAAGGTCACCGATGCGACGATATTCTCCCAGGCGATTTCCAGCTTGCCCTTGCCGCCGCCCGCATCAGACAGCGTAATCTTCAGCTGCTCCGTGAGCGAGGGC
>Ga0335071_10008441_pt1 | contig 10578 bp, 4 predicted proteins | sample Lox_Sample_15_FD_206724 | JGI IMG/M metagenome (GOLD analysis project Ga0335071, IMG submission 206724) | Soil microbial communities from Loxahatchee National Wildlife Refuge, Florida, United States - Lox_Sample_1.5 | ecosystem: Environmental > Terrestrial > Soil > Wetlands | place: USA: Florida...
GTAGGCAAACCAGCCCCGGCCGTGGCGGGCGACCAGCAGGCTGCTCTTGAGCGGCGGTTCGCCCGGATCGCTCATCGCCAGCACGGCGGTGTAGTGCGCCTCGTCCCAGCTGCTCGGGAAATAGGTCCCGCGCTCCTGCACCCAGCCGGCGAAATCGTCCGCGGTGATCTTGTTGGGGGTGTTCAGCACGGGATGGTCCGGCGCCAGGAACGTGACCGGCGCGGTCTCGTCGGTCACGCGCAGCCGGGGCGCCGGCCCCTCGATCGACAGCGGATAGGGTCCGAGCTGCGTGGTCCGCAGCTCGCGGCCGGGCCGGTTGTACTGCTCGATCACCGTGCCGCCCGCCTCGACCCAGGCGAAGAGGCCCGCCACGTGGTCCGCCAGATCCGAGCGGACGTTGAAGGCGCGCACGCCGATGACGACCGCGTCGAGGCCGCGCAGCTTCTCCGGCGTCAGGTCGGCGCCGGTGAGCGTGGTCACCTCGCAGCCCATCTGGGTGAGCGCGTCGGCCACGCTGTCGCCGGCCCCGGGGAGATACCCGATGCGCTTTGCGCGCACCGCCAGCTCGAGGCTCACGGCCTTCAACCGCGCCGCCGGCTGCAGCAGGATGGGCGGGATGTGCGCATAGTCGATCGCGTACCGCCCAGTGTCATACCGCGCGCCGCCGACTTCGATGCTCGCGCCGATCACCGCCCGCTCGGGCCTGGGCGGCGCCGTGACCGTGAACGTGAACTGCCCGCGCTCCCCCACCTTGGCAAACCGGGCCGCCTGCTCGGCCGGCGCGACCCGCCAGCCGGCGGGCACATCGAGGCGCAGCGTGCCGGCCGCCCCGGCCCGTGCCGCGGTCGCCGCGACGACCACCGGCCGCGCCTCGCCGGGCGCGAAGAGCTCGACGTCGGAAGCAAATTGCAGCGACACCGGCGGGATGACCTCCAGCCGGCGGCGGACCTCGCTCCCGTCGGGCCGTGTCCCGAGGTGGACCGGTTCGTCCGGCACCACGAGCGACTGGCCGCCGACCTCGAAAACGAATGCCACCGGGAACGCGGGTGGATTCTCCGGCCGGCCGATCAGTGAGGAATCGTCGACGCGGAACATCCCCGGCGTGCCGGGTTCGCGCAGCCAGTAGGGCTGGCTGACCGCCGTTCCCGCCGGCAGGCGCTCGGAAGCGTCGCGGGCGGCGGGCTGCCCGGACTGCAGGTCAATGGGCGCTCCGGTTTCGGCCGCGAGGGTCGGGTAGCGGACCGCCAGCCACCGGACCGGCACGGTGCCGTGCACAACGGCGGTGTGATGCAGGGTCATCAGCTCGCCCGGCACCACCTCGGCGTCCGGGACCGTGGTTTCGACGCCGAGACCGAGGCAGGCCGTCAAGATTCGGTCGAGCACGCGGCGCTTCTCATCCACGACCGGATCCCCGGGGAGCAGCGACGCGAGCCGCGCGCGCAGCGCGAGCAGCGCCGGCACGCTGGCCGCCGGGTCCGCCCGATTGAAATGCGCGATCACGTCGTCCGCCGCCTGGCCGATCCCGGCGCCGCCGGGAAAGCGGTTCCAGGTGGTGTCGACGCCGTCCATGATGTCCGCGGTGGGCGCGTCGCCGCCGAGCAACAGGAACGATTCCGGCCGCGGGCCGTCGCCGGGGCGGTTGGAGAAACCGCCGAGGCCCTGGGTCTTGTGCATGCCGCGGCTGCGGTTGGCGATGGTGCCGAGCGCCTCGCCGGTGACGGGATCGTCGCCGCCGGCGTCCTCCTTGATCGTCGGGCCGCTGAGGGGCGGCGGGCCGCCACCGAAGTTGAAAGCATTCCAGAGAATCCGCCTCGGCTGCCACGGCGCGAGTCCCTCGCGGATCTGGTCGGGAAACGCCTTCGGGTCGCCCGCGAGCTTGAACGCCTCGACCGCGAGGATGGCCGAGGCGGTGTGGTGGCCGTGGCCGCCGCTGCCCGGCGGGATCGGAAAGCGGGTGATGACCACGTCCGGCCGGAAGGTGCGGATCACGCGCACCACGTCGGACAGCACCTGCGGGTGGTCCCAGATCGCCAGGGTCTCCTCGGGGGTCTTGGAAAAACCAAAGTCGATCGCGCGGGAGAAGAACTGCCGGCCGCCGTCGATGCGCCGGGCGGCGAGCAGCTCCTCGGTGCGGATCACGCCGAGCTTCTCGTCAAACTCCGGGCCGAGCTCGTTCTGCCCACCGTCGCCGCGGGTGAGGGAGAGGTACGCCGTCCGCAGCGCCCGGCCGCGCGACAGCCAGGCGATGAGCTGCGTGTTCTCGTCGTCGGGATGCGCCGCGACGTAGAGCACGCGGCCCGTCTCCCGGAAGCCGCGCAGATCCTGCAGGATGGCGGCGCCAGCCTCGGGCGCCGGGGCGGCCGCGAGCGCGGCGGCCAGACCGGCGCCACCGGCGGCGAGGAGGAGACCCCGGCGCGCCGCGTGCGTCCGGCCGGCCGGCGGAACGGCGGGTGTCATCAGTGCAGGCTGGCGATGAGCGCGTTGTCCAGCCGGATGTACTCACCCTTCTCCGGCCCCGTGGCCTTGGCGACCAGCTCGAGCGATTTCTGGGCGGCCGCGAGCGCGCCGGCCTTGTCGCCCATTTTCGCCAGGATGATCCCCTTGTGGTAGTACAGGTAGAAGCCGAAGTCGGGCTGGGCGGCGATCGCGGCGTCCATCCACTTCACCGCCTCGTCGAGGTGCACGCCGTGGTCGCCATAGAACATCGCGGCCTGGGCATACGGCTTCTTTGGCGCGTCCGAGGCCATCACGGCCTCGATCTGCGGCTCGAGGACGGAGAGGACGTCGACCCCAAGCTTCACCGGCACGCGCCAGCCGTCCCAGATGAGGTTGAGCGTGGCCGACTCGTCGCGAATGTCGTTGATGTCGATCGTGAAGGTCTCGATCCGCGGGTCGATCTTGGCGGCCGTGGCCGGAACGCGGACGACGTCGTCCTTGGCGTCGTACTGGTAGGCGCCCCACTGCTTGGCGTTCTTGTTCAGGATGACGGTCCACTCGGAGGGACCGGGGATGGCGAACAGGCCGTAGGTGCCGGCCGGAACCGGGGTCCCGCCGAAGGTCACCGGCGCGCTAAAGGTGATCCGGGTCGCCTCGTTGGCGCCGACGCGCCAGACCTCGCCATAGGGGTTGATGTTTCCGACCAACACCCGGCCCTTCAGGCCGGGGCGCGAATACTCGACGGTGATGTCGGTGAGCCCGACGCGCTGCTTGAGCGTGCTGGCCGGGCTGGGAGCTGGAAAGTCGATCTTCTTCGGCGGCGGGGTCTGGGCGGCGAGGACACCGGCGAGGGCCGGCGCGGCGAGGAGCGCGAGGACGCGCAGCAACGGAGGTTTCATGGGGAGTTCGGGGCGGCAGTTACTTTTTGACGGTGAAAGGCAGGGCGAACTGGGTGGTCTCCCACTGGATCTTGATCACGCCGCCGCCGGTGTCCTTGTCGTTTTCCACGGCGATGGTGAGCTGGTCAACCGGGGTCGCCAGGGTGGTCTTGACCAGGTCGAAGCGCGCCAAGTCGTGGGTGGTGTCGACGGGGATGCCCCACTTCCCGATATTGGTGGAGAACGCGAGCTTGGAGGGGCCGTTCTCGGAGGGCACGGTGTAGAGCGTGTAGGCGCCGGCGGGCACGGTGACGTCGCCGATCAACAGCGGCTGCTGGGTGATGAGGACCGTCGCCTCGTCGGCGCCGAGGCGGTCGGGCTTGTCCCACGGCACGAGTCCGCCCCAGATCTTGCGGATCTCGCCGGTCTTCGGACTCTCGGTGTAGGGCCGGCCGTAGGTGATGGTGACGCGGTCGCCGGTGCGGCGGTCGCCGATGACCGCGCTGGTGGTTTCGTGCGGGCTGAGGCCGCCGGTGGAGTTGACGCGCTTCTTGGGCTGGGCGGAGAGCGGAAGGGCGCCGAGCAGGCCGGCGGCCAGGATCAGGGGAATCAGGACGGGACGTTTCATGGCGGGAAGGGGGCGTTCAGGCGTCCGGCCGGCCGAAGCGTCGCTGGAGCTGATCGGCGCGGGCGGACGAAGGCGGTGCATGGGTTTGGAGGGGATGCCGCAACCGGCCGGGCAATGCCCCTTTAAGGAGGAAGCGAACGGCGCAAAGTCAAGGATGCGCCGGGCGCCGGCGTGGCGGGATTAGGCTCGCCTTGGCGGCGGCGGCTGCCAGTGGCTTGGGGCGTCGAGAGCCGTCCCGGCCATGGACTCCTCCCCCGCCCCCGCCGAACCGCCGCCCGCGCCGACCCCGCCGTCCGATCCCGCCTGGCGCCGGCGTCTGACCGGCCCGGGCGCCGCGGCTGCGGTGCTGGCGGCCTTCTGGGTGCTGATGCTCGCCAGCCTGTGGCACAAGAGCCAGACGTTCGACGAACTGGGCGGCGCGACCGCCGGCTACACCTACTGGCGGTTCAACGACTACCGCCTCGATCCGGAGAGCGGCAACCTGCCGCAGCGCCTGGTCGCGCTCCCGCTCCTGTCCGGTCACTACCAATTCCCGTCGCGCGACAGCGCGGCCTGGCACAGCTCGAACGTGTGGGTGCTCGGCTACCAGTGGCTGTACCAGTCGGGCAACGATGCGATCGGCATGCTGCGCCGCAGCCGGGCGGTGAGCGGGCTGCTGGCGGTGCTCCTGGGGGCGCTGGTGTGGGCGTGGTCCCGCCGCCTTTTCGGGCCGTGGGGCGGCCTGCTGTCGCTGCTCCTGTTCGTCCTCAGCCCGGCGATCCTGGCCAACGGCGCGCTGGTCACGACCGACACGGCCGTGGCGCTGAGCTTTTTCGCCGCGGTCGGCGGCCTCTGGGCGCTGCTGCAGCGGCTCACGCCCCTCCGCCTGGCGGGCAGCGCGCTCGCCATGGCCGCGCTGTTCGTGACCAAGATGTCCGCGCCGCTCATCGTGCCCATCGCGCTGCTGCTGCTCGCGGCGCGCCTGCTCGCCGGCGGCGAGCTGCCGGTGGCGTTCGGGCCGTGGCGGGGACGCCTCGCCGGCCGCGGCGCCCAGGCGCTCGCCTTCGCCGGCGCCGCGCTGGTGCACGCCCTCGTCGCCTGGGCGGTGATCTGGGCCAGCTACGGCTTCCGCTTCTCCGCGCTGGCGGACACCCGGGGCGGCGACCGCCTCTTCCACCGCTGGGAGCTCCTCCTCGGCAAGCCCGATCCGCTCACCCTGTTCGGCCAGCTGGATCTGGATCCGGCGCAGAAGACCGCCGTCTATCACCTCCTGCAGAATCCGGCGCTGCAAAGCGAACCGTGGGCGCCGACGCACGTGGAGGCCCTGGACTACGTCCGCCAGAAGCTGCTGACGCCCGCGCAGGCCCAGACCCTCGAGCGCCTGCTGGCCGCGCCGCCGCCGGAATGGAGCGCCCGCGTCATCGACTTCTTCCGGCGCCACCAGCTCCTGCCCGAGGCGTATCTTTTCGGCCAGAGCTACATGCTGCGGTTTTCGCACCTCCGCAACGCGTTCCTCAACGGCGAGGTCAGCCTGACCGGCTGGTGGTGGTTCTTCCCCTACACGTTCCTGGTCAAGACGCCGCTGGTCGTTTTCGGGATCCTCGCCCTGGCCGTGGCCGCGGCGGTGGTGCGCCGGCGCGCGCCGGGGGCGCCGCCGGGCTGGTACGCGACGCTGCCGCTGTGGACGCTGCTGGGCGTGTACTGGATCGCCGCCATGCTGGGAAACCTGAACATCGGCCACCGCCATCTCCTGCCGACCTATCCCCCGATGGTCGTGCTGGCGGGCGCGGCGGCCTGGTGGCTGGAGGGCTGGGGCGGGGCCGGGCGCACGGTGCGGTCCGCCTTCACCTCGCTCTCCGGGCGCCTCGCCGGCGCCGCGCTCGGCCTGCTGGTCGCGGTCCTCGCCGCGCAGGTGCTGGTCGTCTTCCCCAACTACCTCGCCTTTTTCAACGTCCTGGCCGGCGGGCCCGCCCACGCCTACCGGCACCTGGTGGACAGCTCGCTGGACTGGGGCCAGGACCTGCCCGGGCTCGAGCGCTACCTCGACCGCCATCCCGCGACCGGCCCCGTCTACCTGTCGTACTTCGGCAGCGCCAGCCCCAACTACTACCTGTCGCCGGCGAAGCACGTGCGCTACCTCTTCTCCTATCTCGGCCAGGAATGCCCGCCGGCGATGGTCGTCGTGCGCCTGCCGCTGGACAACCTGAAGCTGCGCCTCGCCGCGCTCGTGCGGGACAACCCCGACTACAACATCGTCGGCGAGGGCCGCACCGGCGCCAACGAGGAGAGCCTCGCGCTGCTGCTGCAGCCGGACGCGCTGCGCCTCACCGGCGGCACCTATTGCATCAGCGCCTCCATGCTGCAGCCGGTGATGTACCAGGTGCAGGGCCCGCTGGGCCCGTGGAACCCGCGGTACGAGGCCGCCTACCAGACGCTCGCCGCGCGGGTGCGCCCGCTGCTGAGCGCCGATCCGAAGGTGCGCCTCGCCGCGCTCGGCCAGCATCCGCTGGAGGACTGGGTGACGACGCTCTCCTACTACCGGATGTGCCGCCTGGCGCGCCTGACCGCCTTCCTGCGCGAGCGCGAACCCGACGACAACGTGAACCACTCGATCCTCGTCTACAAACTCAGCGACGCGGACGTGGCGCGGGCCGTCGACGGTCCGCCGCCCCCGTTCGGGACCGATTTCATCCGGACGGTGTACGGCGCCGGCCTGCCTTGATTTGCGCCCGGGCGCCCGGCAGACTTCCGCCGGCGCCCGCGCGCCGACTCCCAGCCATGACCCTCTCCTTCCGCACCCCCGCCTGGCAGGCGCGCTGGCAGAAGCTCGCGGCGGGGTTCGCCCGGCCCGGCGCCGTCCCCGTCGCCGTCGCGATCAGCCTGCTGCTCCCGCTGTTTTTCGCGCTCTACACCCGCGAGATCTGGGAGGATTTTTTCATCACCTACCGCTACAGCGAGAATCTCGCCCGCGGCCATGGCCTGGTCTACACGCCGGGCGAGCACATCTATGGCTTCACTTCGCCGCTGAACACGCTGCTGCCGGCGCTGTTCGCGCTGCTGACCGGCGCCGGGAGCTACACCGTGCCCCTCTGGCTCTACCGGCTGGTCTCGCTGGCCGGGCTCGGACTGGCGCTGGCGGCGGTGGCCCGCCTGTTCACCCGCGAGCACGCCGCCCCCAGCCCGGGATGGTGCGCGGGCCTGCTGTTCCCGGTGCTCGCGGTGCTCGAGATCAAGATCACCGCCTTCACCATGAACGGTCAGGAGACGGGGCTGGTGCTGGCTTTTCTCGGGCCCGCCTTCGCCCTCGCCTGGCGCGGCTGGGCGGAGCGGCCGTGGCTCGGCGGCGCGCTCTGCGCCGGGCTGATGTACAGCCGGCCCGACGCCTTCGCCTACATCGGCGCGATCGCGGTGGCCGCGCTCGCCTTCGCCCCGGCGGACCGCCGCACGCTGCTCCGGGCGTTCCTGAAATCGGCGGCGCTGGGCGCGCTGCTCTACCTGCCGTGGCTCCTGTTCACCTGGACGTATTACGGCTCGCCGGTGCCGCACACCGTCATCGCCAAATACGGCGTGGAGGTAAGCCCGGACTCGGCCTGGGGGCTGACGGCCTCGCTCGCGGCCGGGCTGCGCAAGGCGCCCGACATCCTGACGTGGACGTTCGCGCCGATCTACGACTGGTTCGACAACGCCCCCGGGGGCTGGCCGCGCTGGACCCACGACGTCGAGCTGCTCCTGACCCTGACCGCGGTGCTGTACTGGCTGCTGCCGACGCGCGACCGCCTGGGCCGGATGGCCTCGCTGGCCTCGTTCCTGGTCTTTGGCTACCTGCTCTACGCCGGATCGGTCGCCCAGTTCGCGCCCTGGTATTACCCGCCGCTCGCGTTCCTGAGCCTGATCACGCTCACCTGTGTGATCCTCACCGCGTCCGGGACGATCCGGCTGGCCTGGGCGGCCCGGTGCGCCGCGGCCCTGGCGGGGGCGGGACTGCTCGCGTTCCTGGCGCTGATCTTCACCGACTCGCTGCGGCCCCTCCGCTTCCAGCAGGCGGTGATCGAATGGGGCAACCGGGCGCTGATCGGCCAGTGGCTGAAGACCCATGTGCCCAAGGGCGAGGGCGTCTATCTCGAACCGCTCGGCTACATCGGATATTTCAGCCAGTGCAAGATGCTGGACTGGCCCGGCCTCGTCTCGCCGGAGGTGGTGGCGGCGCGGCGGCAGATCAGCCGGAAGGCGGGCTACACGTGGCTGGAGGTCGCGGAGGTCCTCAAGCCGGCGTGGATCGTCGCCCGAGGCACCGAGGCGCAGGCCATGCAGGCGTCGGCCATCCTGGCGCCGGATTACCACCTGATGAAGGTGTTCGACGTGTCCGAACAGGTCCGCGCCGAGGGCGTCCGGCCCGGGATGCGGATGGTTTATTCCGAGGTCGCCTACGGGGTCTTCCGCCGCAATCCCTGACGCGGCCGGACCGGGACTGCCACCCCCGGCGGGTCGGCCGCCTCATGCGAAAATATCTTGAATCACGCGGCCGGCCCCGCTGTCACAGGTGGGCAAGCCGCCGCCGTTTTTGACTCCCCAACCTTCCCCCCCTACGGTGGCCGCCATGCCCCCCCCGACCGGCCACCGCCCTGACCCCAGCCGCCCCGCGGCGGCGTGGCGTGCGGCGGGCCCGGCCCTGCTGCTGGCGCTGCTCCCGCCGTCCCCGCTGGCGGCGCTGCCGAGCAACGGGCCGCGGGTGCCCTTCACCGACAGCATCCGCGAAGTCCCGACTTTGACGCCGGGCGCGGCGCGCGATCCGAACCGCGCCGCCGTCGTGCGCGCCACCCTGAGCGCGGCGGAGGCGGCGGCCCCGATCGACGTCGAGGTGGCGCTGCGCATGCGCAACTTCGCCGAACTGCAGGCGCGGGTGGCGCGCGGCGAAATCATCCCGTCGGACGAGCTGGCCGCGAAATATTTCCCGCTGCCCGCCGACTACGTGGCGGTGACGGCGTGGCTCCAAGCCCGGGGGCTGACGATCACGAGGACGGAGCCCACGGGCCTGAGCGTTTTCGCGCGCGGCACGGTCCAGCAGCTCCAGGATGTTTTCCAGATGAGCTTCGCCCGCGTGGCGTTCAAGGGGGGCGAGTACACCTCGGCCGTGACCGCACCCAACCTCCCGACCAGCCTGGCGGCGGCGCTCGTGGGCATCAACGGCCTTCAACCCCACCTGCGGCCGCACAAGCTGGCCGCCGCCGCGGAAGCGCGGCCCTTCTCGCTCACCTCCAACCGGGCGCCGTACATCCCCTCGCAGATTCTCAAGGCTTATAGCGCCAACGGCATCAACCTCGACGGCACGGGTGAGACCATCGCCATCGTGATCGACACCTTCCCGGCCGACAGCGACCTGACCACGTTCTGGACGCAGTGCGGCGTCAGCCAGTCGCTCAACAACATCACCAAGATCCAGGTGATCAACGGCTCGCTCGCCGGCACGGATCCCTCCGAGGCGACGATTGACGCCGAGTTGACCAGTTCCCTCGCCCCGGGGGCGAAAATCCGGATCTACGCCACGACCAACCTTGATCCCGCCCTGCTCAGCCAAGCCTACCAAGAGGTCTACAATGACGCCGCGACGAACCCGGGGCTGCACCAGCTCGACCTCTCCTACGGCATCAACGAAGACCAGGTGACCTCCGGCGAGCTGCGCAGCGACGGCCAGATCTTCGCGGCGTTGGCGGCGCGGGGGGTGACGATCTGCGCCTCGTCAGGCGACGGCGGATCGAATCCCAACGCGAGCACCGGCAGCTACAGCGCCACCGCCGCCGCGCAGCCCTCGCATCCCGCCAGCGATCCCAGCGTCACCGCCGTCGGGGCCACGACCCTGGTCCTCGACCTGGCCACGGGGCAGGAGTCGAGCGAGACCGGCTGGTCCGTCGGCACCTATTCCGGGGGACAGGCCGCGAGCGGCGGCGGCGTCAGTCGGGTCTTCACGCGACCGACCTGGCAGACCGGTCCGGGGGTGCCGTCGGGCACCATGCGCCTGGTGCCGGACGTCTCGTCCACCGGCGACCCGAGCGACGGGTGCTACATCGTGGTGGGTGGCAAAGGTCTTGTCTTCGGCGGCACGAGCGTGAGCGCGCCGACCTGGACCGGGTTCTGCGCCCTGCTCAACCAGGCGCGGGCCGCCGCCGGCCTCGATCCGATCGGACTCTTGGGACCGAAAATCTACCCGTTGATCGGCACCACCAGCCTGCGTGACATCACCAGCGGCAACAATGGCATCTACACTGCCGGCGCGGGCTACGACCTGGTCACCGGGGTCGGCGTGCCGATCATGAGCGCGCTGGTGCCCTCGCTCGCCCCGGCGTCACCCAGCCCGGCGATTCTGATCCAGCCCGTGAGCCTCACCATCGCGCCCGGCCAGGATGCGGTCTTCAGCCTCACGGCCACGGGCAGCCCCCTGCCCTCTTACCAGTGGCAGCGCGAGACCGCCGGCACCTCGACCTGGGCCAACCTGGGCAACGGCAGCCCCTACGCCGGGGCGACCTCCGGCACGCTCACCGTCAGCGCCGCCACCACCGCGATGAGCGGCGACCTGTTCCAGTGCGTCGTCACCAACACGAACGGCACCGCGACCAGCGCGCCCGCCGCGCTTGTCGTCAGCTATCCGCTGGTCGTGACGAC